>Ga0268262_10000081_pt1 | contig 116748 bp, 108 predicted proteins | sample TergutNc150P3_FD_190354 | JGI IMG/M metagenome (GOLD analysis project Ga0268262, IMG submission 190354) | Nasutitermes corniger P3 segment gut microbial community from laboratory colony in Florida, USA - Nc150 P3 (SPAdes) (version 2) | ecosystem: Host-associated > Arthropoda: Insects >... | reverse complement strand
CTAAAACGACCGAGTGTTCCTGTAAATTATGCCCGATTCCGGGGATATAGGCGGTAACTTCGGTTCCGTGGGAAAGGCGCACACGGGCTACCTTTCTAAGGGCCGAATTGGGCTTTTTGGGCGTTACAGTCATAACGCGGGTACAGACCCCCCTCTTTTGAGGGCAGGACTTTAAAGCCGGAGATTTCGTCTTGGATGTCGCCTGTTTCCGGCCAAAACGAACCAACTGGTTAATAGTAGGCATTCAGTAAAACTCCTTACATTACAGCTTATCCAAAAAGCCGACTTTATGGAATAGCATAGACACAAAAATACCCCCTTTGAAAACAAGAGGCTTTGTCCAAAAATCTAGCAAAAATCGAAAAAAAGATCAAGGGGGGCAAGGGGGTTTTTTAATGTTTTTTTGAAGCTGATTTTCATGAAAAACGGGCGGTTTTTGCCATAATAATTCTTGAGAATCTTACCACTTAGTACACGGAATCTTAGTGAAAATCATCTTTTCCTCCTTGAAACTCCGTGTCCTCATGTGGCAAGAAATTGTTTGCCCGTTCTTAACCTTTAGAAAAAACAAGCATGTTAAAATATACTGTTTCTTCTTTTTTACCAAATAATCCGGCAAAACATCCTGGTTTTTGTGTAACGGCTATATTTTCCATTGAGTGGAAACTCCATCCGTCATTTGCTTCCTTGTTAATTATATCGGCAAAAGAACGAACAGCGCCGTCATAAGTCCCGTTTTTGTCAATGACCAATTCCTTTGGAGCAGGAACACATTTGTACTGCATTTTTTCCTCCTGATAATTTTTATGGATAATCTAATCCACCATTTGGATAATGGCAACGCAACAATCTTTTTATTCCCAATATAAATCCTTTAACGCTTCCGTATTTATTTATTGCCATAATCATATAATTTGAACATGTTGGTTCAAATCTGCATGAATCCCTTAATTTTTTAGGAGCTGTTTTTTGATACAAAAGAATTAAAGAAATTAATATTTTCCCGATTTTTCACCTCCTTTTAATAATATAAGATTGCAGCGCCATTATGAAATTATGTATTATTTTATATTAAAATTATTAAAATATCAACACAAAATTCCTTAAATATTTTAATAATTTACTATATTATCCAATCAAATACACCAAAAATATCAATCTCCAGTACTTGCTCAAATAAACAATAAAGGAAATAAACACCATAATCTCCAATAATAAATTTATCGCCGCTGCCGAAAGAACGATTACCTCATCAACAGGATTATCAAAATATGATATGCCCGTAGAAACAGCATTTGATATCACATCCTTAACTGTCAGGATGAATCCTTTGAATAACTTCAAATTCGAGTCGCTTTCTATTGATTCAGAAAATACTATTATTTTCTTAAAAGTTGAATGAAGGCAAATTAACATGAAAAAATAAAAAATAGTCCACAGTTGAAGCATATTTATTTTATCAATACATAAAGCTATTGTTATTATGATGAGCAGGATAAACGGAAATATAAACGGAGAAAGAACCCCAAACACGGATTTATTCTCAAGAATCACATAGAGCATGCACGCGGCCATAATTATTATTACGCCGCAATAGAAAAGCGACGGGAAGTATGCGCCTATATAATTATTTGGGAAAAGTTTTTCTTTGACAATGGGCGCGTATTCCTCAATATCAAAGAAAGATTTCATAAGTTTTGACAATAAGCTAATATAATATTTACGAAAAAATACAAAACCGGCAATTAAAATAGAAACTGACACTGTTGTTTTTGTTATTTTACGGACTGTCATAATATCACCTTTAATTATTAATATATTTTACGCCGCTTGAAAGCAAGCCGGCAATACGGGAATGTCCCTTTTTTGCAATCCAAGCAACCGGTTCCATAACGCCAACCGGCTTAAAAGTCTTGCCTTCGTTTTGCGCATGCCCCGCCGCGCTGACAGGGAAAATACTGACATTGGAAAATATAGCGTCAATATTGTTCACTACGTTTATTAAACCTATTTTTGTCAGATAATCCCTGCATATTTGATCTTTTGCGTCATTTAAATTTTTATACGCCGATGGATTTTCCCGATACTTCGCCCTTATCGTGTCCATACCGACTTCACGTTTTACAATGTCAACATCAATCTTGTTTATAAGCACAGCGACGGGAATACTGCTCATTATTCCGGTTGAAAAACCGCAAATAGTATTATATTGATGAATAAATTGAACTATCATCTGGTTGGTGTCGTCAGACGGATCGTCTCTTGCTTCTACGCCTTTTTCATTTTTAAAGTCTCTTTGAACATGTTGGACGCTTAACGGGTCTATCACTAAAATTATGCCATCACTATATCCAAAGTACTTAGGACTGCGCGGATACGAATCGGATACAATAAATTTGGGAAGAGTGTCGTATAACACCAGATTGTCCGTTTTCATTTTTCCGTATTTGTGTATTATGCTGTAAATGCGCGATTCGTCATCATCGGAAGGAATTCCCGAATGAAACATTTCTTCCATTTCCTTAAAATAGCCGTCCGGCTTCCCTTCAATGGTTAAAATACGCTTGTGATTTATCACGGATTTGTATAAATGAATAAATGACGATAAAAACGCCGCTTTGCCCGAATTATTCCCTCCCATTACCGTAATAGAAAAATGTTTGGGGTTTGCCGCGTAAAGTTCGCTTGAACAAGAAGGGCATTTTGAATCAAGGAACGAACGTCCCGTGAAAGAAACGCAGGGAATAAATACTTTATTACAGGCGCATCGGGCGAATAAAACTCCGCAGCTTCCCGGGATCAATTTCTTATGCACCCTGCCGCAGGAAGGACAAATAAATTCCGGCAAACTGAACGTTTCATAGCAATGCGGACAATGCTGCGTTTTTTTTATAATATTGTCTATGATATTTGAAAGAGGTATCAAAACTAAAGTGATCATCCTTGTTATAAAAAGTATTAATTTTTGAAGCAGATTAAAGGCAATCAGCCAGACAGTGCCGAATATAAATCTAAAGATCATTTCAATAAACCCTAAAATTGCCAGGGGAATATAGGCAAATGACAATAAAAACGCGAGCATAACGGACGTATCGTCATAATTGCCAAGTCTGTAAGCGAGCCCGGCGAAACTTACCCAGGACCATTTATGATCGTACAGTAAAGCATGCGCGTCTGCGTAAGATTCTTTTCTTTGCAATGTTCCGGATTTGGTAAAATAACTGTACATAAGTTCGTAATACGGATGTTTTTGCCATTTATTCCTGTTATTATAAATTCCAATCGCATGGCTTGAGATTATTCCTATACACGCGGGAATAAATGAGATTATTGCGATTTTTTTTAACCAAGACGGCCATGTAAGAAAAAAAGCCCACATGATTAACAAATATTTTTTAATAAAATTAATAATATTGATTATTTTTTGAAAAATAACTTTGTCAATTAAGGCGTTCATTTCCTTGTAATTCATTTCCGGTAATGAAACAGATTCTTCTCCCTCAACTTTCTCGGCTTTTTCAGCTTTCTCCTGCGCATATGCCGTTTGATTTAAGGCTAATATAAACAAAAGGCTTAGAATAAGCGCGATATATCCGGTTTTTTTTCTCATTTATTTATCTTCCTTCTACTTATTTTTTTCAATTGCTTTATCAACAATAGATTCATAATATTTACGGCTGTTCTCGTCTTTAAGCAGGCCGCCCAATGATTTTAATGATTTTTCATTTTGCTTTGAATCCGCAAGAGCTTGAACAATATCATCGTAAATTTGCCTGTTTTTACTTTCATAAGCTGAAACAATCAAAGAAATCCATTTATCTTTATATTTTGAAGCGGCGGAAACTAATTTACCGATATACGCGGAAAAATATTCTTTAGACGAGCTATGCAGGAAATTAATGATAAATTTTTGTTCTTCTTCCGGAATACTTGCTTTTAATAAACTTTCGGTGAATTTTTCAATATATTTTTCGTCTGTAATGGCCGGGAAACCCTGTTTTTTTAAGTCTTTTAATACTTCTGTCAGGTTTATTTTTTTAAGATTACCTGAAAAAACAATAAGGGCGTAAGAATGCGCGGAATTTACGCATATCGCGCCTTCAGGTTTTTGCGTTTGCAGCAATTCAACAAGAGATGACACATTATCTTTTGATGTGGCAATCTTATCGTCTATTGATTTAAAAACCTTCTTCAACGCCTCTTCCTCAATATATTCCTTATTATGTATATTTTTTATAAAATATTCCATTTCGGAAGGCTTATTAAGTTTCTCAACGCGCTTTGCCAGCACTGAACTTGCCAGATGTCCAAGCCCGTTATCATTAAGCTTTTTGCAAAATGACAGCGCGGAATTATCTGACGCGAGTATGGAGTTATCATGATCAATTATGTACTTAATTACAAAATCACCGAATTTATCATCAGCGTTTTTTAACAGCGCGAACAAAAATTCCTGCTCGCTGATTTTGACCCGCGGAAGATTTGAAATAATTTCATTAAATGAATTTTGATCATTATTGCGGGAACAAATAATGATTCCATTTTCCAGTATTTTTCTTAATTCCTGTATATCAATGCCGCCTGTCAGCAGGAAAGCATCCAGATAGATCGTCACGAATGCAGTGGCATCCGCGGGAGAAAATGCGCCAAAATTAGCCGCGTTTTCCTTAATTATTTTCATATCAGATATAACACGGGCAACGTCCTTCTTAAATCCGGATCGCTGTACTTGATTCCAATAGGAGCGTTTTACGGCAATATCGGTCTTACCAAAGATAATGAGCGTAAACGTATTACAGACGATGTCTGTTAAACGCTGTTTAGCGCCCGTATCGCCTGTAATTTCCGAAGCCGTCAGCAGCCAGTCGATAATGCTTAACGCGGTTGAAAAATCTTTCTGCAGGAATTTAGATATATCCGCATTAACGCGGCTGTAAATATCTTTAAATATACCGGTGTTATACGCCTTATATTTGTTAAGCCTGTCCAGCGCGTTTGCAAATGCAAGCGTATCGGACAGCGGCGGCTTGCAAAGCACGGTGAATATATCGTACAAATCTAAAATTGCCGAATTTGGTCTTAATTCGTTATTTGGTTTTATTTCATAAAAGGTTTGCAGGAATTCCCGGCAAAATTTTTTATGTTCCTCGTCAAATTTGACAATAAGCTCATAATATTTATTTGATATACCGCCGTCAAAAGTGAACTGTTTTTGTTTGCCGTCAAGCAAAACAAACGGGGAATTCGCGATGGGGCGCGCCGTGCCTGCATTTGCTTTATCACGTTCGTCAAGGCCTACAATCATGGCGCGGAAACGTTGTTTTTGGTTAGGGTCCTGCAAATTCATCTGCTGTTGGTATAAGCCCTGCTTAACGGTGTATCTGTTGGTACTTGCAAATTTATCCATGCGGGTAGCAAAAGGGATAAGGGAGGCAAGCCGGGGCGAAAAAGCGCATTCAATCGCGGCTATCCATAACTCAATATTTTTCGATGAATCATCCTTTATTACAAGAAATTTTCTTTTTTCAGGTTCTTCATCGTACTGCGCGATAAGGAACGCGACAGCTTTTGCCAGCGCGTCTTTCCGTCCGTCCGCGATAAAAGCCGCTATTTCCTCAAAAGTATATTGTCCGGACGGATCATTTATATCCCTCTCCGGAAGACCGGCGTCGGAAGGAGGATTTTCATAATAATACGCCTCGCCTCTTGTTTTTGCGTTCCATATGCCGTCATCCTGAAACATTTTATACGGGTAAATTGCCGAATAATCGCCAAGAAGCGCGTGATTGACAAAATTTCCCGGGCGGTGCGCGTAATCCCCCTTGGCGTCCGCGTCAAAAGGAATCGGGTGAAAATCAACAAAAAAACTTTTTCCCGTATCGGGAACAAAAAACAGATAGGCGTCTTCCATAAAATCCGGGTCGGTATACGGCTGTTTAGCCTGCGCCGCGCTCATGAGTAATTGCAAATCAACCTGTCCTTCTTCCATAATGGCCGGAGTGCAGGAATAAACCTTATAACCGTCGCTTGTAATCTGGTGTCCTTTTTTTGTAATATCAATCCCCTGCCTGCAGCGAGTGTAAATTAGTTCGTAAAACATTCTATACCCCCTTCGTTAATCAACAAATTTTGCTTTCTTAAAAAGCCACAGGATCGGATCCAGCACGCGGTGAGGATTTATTTTCTCGGTGAGTTTAGCCGCGTTTTTAGGCGGCTCTCCGTAACTGGATACCCCAAAGAAATGAAATTCCTTAAAGTGCGACTCAAGCGCGTCAATAAATGAGCTTTCGCCTCTTTTCTCTATAAGCCAGTTGCGTATTTCCTCGTCTACCTGCTGAATATCTTCCATTCTGATCTTTCCGGCTGTCACATTCATACTGGGTTTTGTAACCAGATCATTATCGCTAAAAGTCTTTTTTACCGTATCGAATTTTGTCAAAACAACCGCGACCGGAATTTTCAACAATTTCCTCGTATCCATCCCACGCGCCGTTTTTATATAATCAGCAAGGCTATTAACGATATCAACCGCGTTTTTATGCACGCTTTCACTCCCCGCCAGAGAATTACGCATATCATCTTCATCTACAACTCCGCCTTTTCTGACGCTTTCCAGTATCAGCGGGTCCAGCGTAATGATAATCGCTTTAGACGCCTTTATATACCTGCATACGGCGGATGAAGGGTCCAAACTATGTTCGTGATCTTCACCCGCGCCGTCAAATATGGTGAACGTATAGGTGGGAACATTGTTTCCCCTTTTTTTCATAAGGTTTTTAATGTACCATATCTGAGGCATTGTCGCGCCTCCGGCAGTACTTTCGGGAGGCACGTGATCCTCATATATCTGCTTATAATTTTCATTCTGATGATCCAGCGTAGCCGTGTTTTGATGACCAAGCGCCAAACGAAGTCCCGGCGCCCTGCCCATCTCATGCAGCATAACAGTTATATAGTTTGTTTTTCCGGAGTTAGACACGCCGATTATGCTGAAAGGAAGATTCGGCGTCTGCAGCGCTATTCTTGGAAGAGTTTCACCGCACATAGGGCATTTTCTTTGCGTCGCAAGCCCTCCGCAGCCGGATTTTTTGCATTTGATTGGCTCTTTTTCAAACGTATCGGGGGTCGTAGTCTCTCCGCAGTCCGGACAGACATACAGAGCCTTCTTTAAACTGTAATCTCTAATGCAATAAGGACAGGTAAATTTTGCCATTTATTAATTCCTCCTATATTTTTCCCGTAAATCCTTCCGCCCTGCGCAATGAATAACATTCATTTTGAGAAGGGCTTATTACAAACAGGTATAATTTGCTGTTTTTTGTCAGTTGAGAAGATACAGGCGAAATAATTTCATAATCTTTTTTAAAGAGCGCATGAGGCTTCTCTAATTCCTGTTCCTGAATCTCCATCAATATGCTTGAATTCGCGTCTGTTGAGCTTTCAAGATGCTGGCCCTGAAGGCTTGCGCATAATATAAATTTCGGCAGCCGTGTTAAAGCCCGGTTCGGTTTTATCTCTATGGTAAGCCGCCTGTTCCCTATTATCGGTTTTGCCACCTTCCAAAAAATATTTGCGTCTAATTTGCGGTCCAAACGCGTTTTGGACGGCAAAGAAACAACCTGTTTTCCGTTAATATTAAAGACGGTGAACATGGTGACATAATAGGCGCCCTCGTCTTTTGCGGTTACAGTAAATAAAATCTCCCCTCTTTTTTTATAATCGTTAATCGTGATTTTATGCATATCTTTAGCCGCCGTTATTTCTTTCGCTTCAACCCAGGGGTCGCTGCCGCCTGCCGCCGGCTTTACCCGGACAAAATACCAAAACTCAGCCGCGTTATCTGGAATAACCGAGGATGTCTTTATTGACAATTCCACGTTATATACCGTATTACCGCCTTTTGAAATCTGCTGGTCCTTTATTATTTGCGATTGCGTTTTGTCAATTTCACAAGGGCTGTATGTGCTTATTTGCGTATTGGTTTGATTTGAAGGCTTGCTTCCCGCCGAAGTCCCGGACTGTGCTTTTGCCGGCAAGCCGAAATATTCCGTTAAAAGGGCGGAAGCGTCCGACTTGGGCGCCAGTAATTCAAACCATGGAAGGAACAGGCCTTCGTAGCTTTTTTCTTTAACCAGGGTTAAAATCCTGGTCTGCATATCCTTAGGCACCTTGCGGATTTGTTCCAAAGTGGAAAGCTCAAAATCGGCGTATTTGGCAAGCTTGAAAGGTTTTATAACCTTGTTTTTTATTATCACCTCGGCCTTGCCCGCCAATTCCGTATTACCCATGCCGCCGGAGGAAAGACCGGGCAGTTTTTTTATTTCCGCCGCAAAGCCTTTATATCCTAAAATTTCCAGCCATGTGTAAAGTTTGGATTTCGCGTCACGCAGCTGCGGAATGACGGATTCCGGCGCGTTTCTTAAAAGAAAAGCAAGGTCGTCAAGGTTCTGTATTTTAAAACCATTGGCTATTTTTAGGGGCAGGGCGGGATTTAAAAGGTAGGCGATTTTAAGGATGCCGTTGTCGTGGTCATTAGCCGCGGATGTTTCCTCCGCGATTTGTATAATTTGTTTGGCGATATCCGGATAATGCTCCTCAAGTTTAGCTCCCAGTAAACCGTTAAAGATATATTTTTTAGACGCCTCGGGGGCTTCAATTATCGCGCTTCCCAAAGCCTCAAGGGTATTACATTCAACGCCGCCGATGGAAAAAGACAACGATTCTTTGCGCTTTTGCCGAATTTCTACTTTTTCCCCGGCAAGATGGCGCATAACTTCACTGTAACCCCAGCGGTGTTCCGGGTCGATTACCAAAAGTCCGCGTATAAGGCGTTCCATCTTTTGGCTTACCCTGGGTTCCTTGCTTAAAATGTCGTCGGCTATTCTACCCTCGATAGTGTCGCGTATCAGATGCGCGTCGTTGCGGCGCTTGCCGTTGTCAAGGGTAAACGGGTCTTTCCCCGTGAGCAGTTCCCAGAGGGTGATCCCCAGCGCGTAATAATCCATTTGCGGCCCGATGATGCCGGAAAGCACTTCCGGCGCGGCGTAGCCTGTAGTGCGCGAACCGGTGCGGGTTTTGTGGAGTTGTTCGGTATCGTCCATGATGCTGGAAATTCCAAAGTCCGCGATAACCACGTCATCGCCTTTGTAGACGGTCTTTTTTTCTCCGCCCTTGCCGCCATCGATCTTCTCAATTTTCAACGTGCGATAGTAAATGTTCGCCGGTTTAATGTCCCGGTGGATAATGTTCTTTTCGTGGCAGGTTTTAAAAGAGTTAATTACCTCTTTGCAGATGCCTTCTGCTTTTTCTTCCGGAAGCGGAAGGTAACGGTAAGTACCGTCTGAGTTACGGGTATCAAGCGCGCCTCCCTCGGCGTACTCCATGATTTCGTAGAAACGGTCGTTGTACTGGCCGTAATCGTATATGTTTACAATGTCGGGGTGGTTAAGTCTTTTAAGTTTTTCCAGTATTTCCGTTTTTGGTTTGGCAACGCTGCGATAATACTTGACAACTCCCTTCTGTCCGTCTTTCTGCGCGATATAAATGTCCGCTTCGCCCGAGATTGTGCCGAGTTTGCCCGTTATTTCCCAGCCGGCGACCTGCTCGTGGATTTGCAGGAGACCGCCTGTAAAGTTTGCGCCGGATCCAGTGGTCCCGTCTGCAATAATTTGTGTACCGACGCCTGAAGCTAAATCAATAACCTTTGTTTCCATTTCTATCCCTTAGCATTTGTAAAACGTGCCGGAACTGGCGCTTGCCTGATCTCCGCCGCCGAATTGGCTGCGAAACGACCCTCTGCCGTTTCCCCAATAGCCGATCAGCATAGTACCGGCGCCATTCAGACTGCCGGTAAAATTCAACCTGTCGTCATTATGACTTCTTGAACCTTCTCCAAGTTCCATGGTAACGCCGCAGGTGTTATTCGACACTCTTGAACAGCGAAGTTTGACGCTGTTGGAGTCACATTTGACGATAAAATCAAGATATGCGCTTCCATTGCAGACAAAACATTTATAATAAGCCCGCCCTTGGCTCATTCCCGCAATCTGCAAAGTCATTTCAAAATCTTTATTATGATAATAAAAAGAACCGTTTATTCGTTTCATGCGCCGTTCTTCTTCCAGCCGCTGGCGCTCAATTTCCCGCAGACGTTCAGCTTCACGGCGCGCTTCCTCCTCTTTGCGTTTGCGTTCTTCTTCAAGGCGGCGGCGTTCTTCTTCAAGCCGGCGGCGCTCTTCTTCAAGCCGCCTGCGTTCTTCTTCAATGCGCTTGCGTTCCTCTTCTTTGCGGAAATCATCAACCTCGTTGTTTACATTTGCCAGCGCTTCACTGAACCTTTTTTCCATCTCAACGCGGTTCTTCTCTATTTCCGCAAGACGCGCGTCTTCAACGCTGGTGTCCGCTTTGGGCGGCGAGGAAAACATTTTATCCAACTCCGCCTCTATCGCTTTTTCCTCGCGCTCAATCACCGTTTTTTCAAGCGCGGCAAAGGCTTTCATTCTGAAAGCTTCTTCCTCCGGATCAGGCAGTTCCAGCGTAAAGGGGACGCTGCCGAACGCTTTGATAATCCGTTTTTCACGCTTGTTAAAGTAGTCCCTCTCCTCAAGCAAAGTCTGGCGTTCAACCAGCTTCTTCTGAAACGTCTTAAACTCCGCGCTTTCATTTGATTCTAAGGCCTTAAACTCGGCCTCAATTTTTTTCGCTTCCTCGCCGCTCATCACCGCCAATTCTAACGGCGCTTCCTGAGCAACCGCTTTTTCAAGAACCAGGTTAATTATCGTGCCGCAGTTTTCGCAGACATCATAAATTACCGGAATCCCGCATTTGCCGCAGGGAACAGGCATAACTCTTCTTCCGCAGTGAGGGCAGAATTCTTTTGATGTTTTGGTTTTGCAGAACTCGCATGTATATTCACCGCCGTCCACTTTTTCTCCGCAGCCGGGGCAAAACGGCAATTCAGGGTCAAGGGCGCCGCCGCAGTGTTTGCATAAAGCGGCAGTTTCCTGAATTGCGGATTCTTTTTTCTGCGCTGCGGCTTTCTGCTGTTGTTGTTGCGCGTTTTCAGCCATTATTCACTCCTCAACCAGCTTGACCATAACGGCGGTACAATTATCATCAGAATTATTCGCGATTGCGGCCTGCACAATAATCTTCGCGATTTCCAACGGAAGAAAAGTTCCGGCAAGAAACTTTTCAAGATCATCATCTTTTACAAAACCGTGAACGCCGTCGCTGCACATCAGGAATATGTCTCCCGCAACCGCGACAGATTGTGAAAAACGGCTTGCGACCGACATATTCTCAATTCCCGCGCCGACAGCGTTGGTGATTATGTTCTTAGCCGCGCCGGGCATGATTTCTGAAAGCGAATCGTCTTTGCTTAACTGCTGAAAAAAGCCGTTGCGCAGGCGGTAGACCCGGCTGTCCCCCGCGTTGAAAAAAGCGCAGGGGGCGTCTCTTTGCAGTAAAATGCCCGTCAAGGTGGAGCCCATGTTCGGCGTTCCTTTTTCTTTTCCTTCCCGTAATAAAGAGGCATGAACCGATTTAACCAGCTCTTCAATAGAAGCCTCGTCAAAAACGCGCTCCTCGTTTGCCGCAGTCTGCGCCGCGTCGCGCATATTTTCTACCACAAAGGCGCTGGCGGCGTCTCCCGCGGCGTGGCCGCCCATTCCGTCGGCGACAAGGAAGAAAAGCGGCGCGTTAACAACGCCGGAAAATTCCGCGCCGCCTTCTTCAATACGGGCGCCCGTATACAGGGCGCAAAGAAAAGCGTCCTCATTGTGATGACGGCGGCCTTTATCGGAATATGCTCCCGCTGTTACCTTCATGCGTCCCTCACGGTGAATGTAACGTTTGCGAGAATGACAACGTCATTCTGTTTTATTTTTACAGGAACATTAGGCTCCAGTTTTGCGCCGTTAACATAAGTTTTATTCGTGGAATTTAAATCCGTGATAAACCATTCGTTATTTGCCTTAGTAACTTTCGCGTGGTTAGACGAGATCACCGGGAACTTGCCTAGCGAAGCCGCGTGCGGGCCGTTTGTCCTTCCAAGAATATTGCCGTCCGCAATTTCCATATTCCAACCGTCAAGATGGCACAGAAGAATTTTTTCCGAAGGAAGCGAAACAATTACTGTCGCCGAAGACGAAGGGGCGGACGGCGAAGGGGCGGACGGAGGAGCGGCAGGCGGCGCTTTTTTGACCGGCGCTGACGGAGAAGGTGAAGAGGGAGCCGCTTCGGGCGGCTGGATAGCGGACATTGAGCCGCCGCAGCTTCCGCAGAACTTGCTTGTGCCGATAAAGCCGCATTTTTCGCAGCGCAGTAAATGAACGCCGCACTGGTCGCAGAAACATGAATCATCCGGTATTTCCTGTTTGCAAATTTTGTTAGGACAGTTCATGCGGCGCCTCCTTCTTTAACAGGAATGTCGCAGGCTTCAATGGTTTTCAATTTGTCTGAGCGTTCTTCTTTGGAAAGCGCCGCAAGCCTGGTCGCCAGCCTGCTTGTTATCTTTTCAAAGAACACCCTGATTTCTCCCGCGTTGCCGAAATTCGGCCCCTTGTTATTGTACATGCCGGTAATGGCGGCTTTAGCGGCTTTGCCAGCGTCAGGCGTAAGGGTATAACTTGCTTTTTTCACCATGGAATTGAAGATCGCGAAAAGTTCATCCGCGCTGTAATCGCTTAAGTTTAGGTAATGCTTAAAACGCCGCCTCATTCCCGGATTCACCGTATCAAGGAAGACCTGCATCTCTTTTTCGTAACCCGCGACTACGCCGACAAATTTTGTCCTGTCGTTTTCCAAACGGGTCATAAGAATTTCAACCGCCTCTCTGGCGTACTGGTCGGCCGCGCCGCCCCGCTGGGTGTCAGCTAACACATAGGCCTCATCGACAAAAAGGATGCCGCCCATAGCCTCGTCGCACTTTTCGTTGACTTTGTCCTTCGATTGCCCAAGGTAAGAGCCCTTTAGATCATTGCCGTTTACCTCAATGACCGTTTCCGTTTTAAGAAGTCCGATGGTTTTAAACAACGCGCCCAATGTGCGGACAATAGTCGTCTTGCCGGTGCCGGGATTGCCGGTAATGACGATGTTGTTGCCCTCACCCGCGCTCTTTGTCCCGTCTTTTTCTTCCTGTTCTTTTTGTATTTGAATTTTATTTGCAATTTCGCGGACGGTTTTCTTGATGTCCGTCATGCCTATCATCGCGTCAAGTTCCGCGAGAATCTCATTGACTGTGCGCTCTTCTTTTTTCTCTGATGGGAAGTCCGCTTCTGTAATTGTTGAAAGGGCGTCGACGGTGCGCTCCGCCTGCGTAAGGGACGCGAGGCGTTCGGGCATTCGGCGTATTGTGTCGTCAAGAAGATTACGCATAGCGCGGCCGTTGGCAAAATCCTTGCCCCTTGCGCGGTGGATTTCGGCAATAACTTCCTTTGCCCGCTTTTCCCCGCCGGAAGAAAGTTTGTAGCCGTTTGATTTTGCCATGGACGCGAAAATGGCGAATAACTCGTCGGGGTTGTAATCGTCCAGTTCAAGAAAGTGGGTAAAACGGCTCTTAAAACCTGAGTTGGTTTGAAGGAAATTATCCATCTCCTTACGGTAGCCGGCGGCGATTACGACAAACTTTCCGCGGTCGTCTTCCATGCGTTTTAATAACGCCGTTACCGCCTCGCTCCCAAAACTGTCGTAGGAATCTTTGCAGAGATCGTAGGCTTCATCGACAAAGAGGATGCCGCCTAAAGCTTTGTCGCATACCGTGTTTACAAGGGGAGCGGTCTGCCCCACATAGCCCGCCACCATGTCGGCCCTTGTAACTTCCAGCATGTTATCCGTAGGTAAAAGCCCCATTGTCTGAAACAAAGCCCCGAGTTTTCTGGCGACAGTTGTTTTTCCGGTGCCGGGGTTGCCGTAGAAACACAAATGAATCGCCTGTATCTTCGCCGCGGCGCCGCCTTTTTCCTCGCGCTCTTTTTGCATGCTTATCGTTTCGATAAGCTGCCGCACGGCGGTCTTGACTTTCGCGAGCCCTATCATGCCGTCAAGTTCAGCAAGAATCTCATCCGCTGTCTTGACTTTTGGTTTTTCATAGGGAATATCTTCGGCAGTAATGGTGGAAAGCGCCTCAACGGTGCGCTGCGCTTCGGGCAGTTTCGCGGTACGGGCGGACATTTTTCTAACCGTATCGTCAAGCAGGTTGCGCATAGTACGGCCGTTGGCGAAGTCTTTGCCTTTTTTTCTGTGAATGTCCGCAATGGCTTCTTTCGCGGTAAGCTCCGCTTCTTTTGACAATTTATTGCCCCTGTCTTTTGCCATGGACATAAATATGGCGTATAACTCATCGGGACTGTAATCTTCAAGCTCAAGCTCGTGGGTAAAACGGCTTTTAAGGCCTGGGTTCGACTGGATAAAATTCTGCATTTCGTTTTTATATCCGGCGGCGATAACCACAAAATTGCCCCGGTCGTCTTCCATGCGTTTAAGAAGCGCGTCTATCGCCTCTTTGCCGAAATCACCGCCGCCGCCCGAGCTAAGAGTATAAGCCTCGTCGATAAAGAGGATGCCGCCCATAGCCTTGTCGCACATTTCTTTTACCATAGGGGCAGTCTGCCCTACATAACCCGCGACAAGGCCGGTGCGGTCAGTTTCGATAATATGATCGCTTGGAAGAAGTTCCATAGCCTGAAACAGGGCTCCGAGCTTGCGGGCTACCGTGGTTTTGCCCGTGCCGGGGTTCCCGTAAAACACAAGGTGTATGGCAAGACGCTGAGCCTTCGCTCCGCCTTTTTCTTCCAGTTCTTTTTGCATCTTGATTGTCTGCGCTATCTCGCGTACCGCGTTCTTTACTTTGGCAAGCCCTATCATCGCGTCAAGTTCCGCGAGAATCTCGTCGACTGTCTTGGGTTTGTTCTTAAGCGGCAGGTCTTCGGCCTTGATGGTCTTAAAATCTTCGTCCGTAACAGACGAGCTGTTAAGACGTTCCAGCCTGGCCTGCTGGTTCTTGTCAATCGAGGGAATAACGTCCTTTTCAATTAACCAGCCGTTTTTATATTCGCATGACGGATCGCTTTTACGTTCCCGTATGTAAGCCAAAAAATTCTTTTTCAGCGCGGGATCAAAGAGCAGGCCGCGCTCCCTGAGCTTTTTCATAAGGATGATTGAAAGATCATCAAGTGAAAGATCCTGAAAATTAAAATCCTGGGTAACGCGCTGCCTGTCCTCGGTGTTTTTGCCGAAAAATTCGTCAAAGCCTTCGCTGTTGCCTATGATGACGCAGATACACTCCTGCGTGGATTTGCTTGCCGCGAGGATCAGTTCATGGATATATTCCGGTTTTTCAGTGGCATTGTCCACAACCAGGGCGGCAGGTTTTGTATCAGAAAGAAATTGGGAAATGGCGTATTCGTCGCCGTATACTTTTGAAAGTTCTCTGGCTTCCTTACTGGTAATTATGTCGGAAGACAGGCAGTTTTCCTGCCGGAGTTCATCTATAAAATGTTTTGCTATAAGGGTCTTCCCCGCTCCTGTCTTACCTTTGAAAACAAATATCTTAGACCCTATAGTCCCGCCTACGCCCGCTCCCTGCCGGCGTTTTTGAAATTTGATATTGCTCTTTATCTTTTCAAGCTCGGCGCGAATTTTGTCATGGCCGACATAATCAAAAGGAACGGCGGCTGTTGACGCAGGCGCGGAAGCGGCTTGAGCCGGCGCGGCCGAAACAGGAGCGGAAGCTGCGGACGACGAAGTTTTTGGCGCGGCAACAGGTTTTGCCTGCGGCGCAGCCGACGGCGCGGCCGACGGCGCGGCGGCGGACGCAGATAACATTTTTCCGCAGAAACGGCAGTATTTCGCGATGTCACGGTTTTCTCTGCCGCACGCGGCGCACTTTAACACTGCCATTTCTTACTCCTCTTCATCAATTTATTAAGCGGGAAGTTTCGCCAAACGGTCCGCTTCCGCGTTGTCCTTATCCGCTTTGTCCTTCATGCCCAACGCGGCGTAACATTTCGCCCTTGTCGCAAAAACATCCTTTTTTTCTGTATTGGAGAAAACACCGAATTTTTTGCTCAGCGCCATATCAAGGCAGGCAATGGCCTCGTTATATTTGCTCAGTTTATATAAACAAGTTCCTTTTAACGCCAAAGGCTGGGGCTTATCCGGCGAAATTATCAAAGCCTTGTCCAAATAACTTAAAACCTTATTCCAATTCTCCGACGTATCTTCAGAGCAGAGCGCAAGACAATAACCGTAATTGTAAGATTGACCGTCTGAACCAATACCGGATGAATTAAGCGCCATCGCGTTTTCAAAATAAGGCAGAGCCTCCGCGGATGAATTTTCCAAATAATACGTAAGGCCTATTTCATTTTGATAAAAGTCAAAGGTATGCGATAAACCGTCCATTTTTTCTTTCTTGATAAGAAGCAGGATATCCCTCTCTGTTTTGAATTTTTTTTCTTCTCCCAGTTTTTTCCAAAAGGCGTCAATAAATTTGTTCATGTCGGAAAAATTATTGTTCTCCCCCAGATTCCGGGCAAGAGCAAGACAGGGAACGGCGGTTCCCAACTCTGCCAGCATATTAATCTCACCGTCTTTTAATTCATAACGCGGTTCTTTAAGACTTGAGTTAATATTGAAATAATAAATCATGGAACCGTCAAAAACCGTCATTCTTCCCTCAGTATCAAGGAATTGCAGCGTGGAAACGCCGTCGCCGTCGTACCCCGAGGCTAAATTTATCGCGTATGTTCCGTTGAATACGGCCTCGCCGTCATTTTTTTTGAGCGTAATCCTGCTTCCGCCGGTTTCCACCCCGTAGAGCATTTCAGCGTGGTTTGCGTTTAACGTAATACGATACAGGCCTTTTTTCCCGCCTTTGTCATACAGGATGTAATCGCCGTTTTTCTGGAGCTTGTCATAAGCGTCAAGACCCTGCATAAACAAGATGAAGAATTCCCACGCGCCCCAGCGGACAATCTTCTTTTTTTGTTCGGAAAGAACCGTAAACCATGCGTCAATATTTTTTCCGGTAAGGTTTTCTATCCATGCGGGCAGCAGGCCGTAATTGCGCTCAATAAAAATCATCACCCTTTCTTTCAGGAAATCCGGCAGGTTGTACATGTCTTCCAAAGAAGCCAGCCTGAGCCCGTTGTTAAGCCCGTCCTGAAACGGATTTATCTCGTTCCCCTGAAACGTCGCGATAATACGCGACACCGCCCTTATATCCCCGGTGGTGGAGTTCACGATTTCTTTTACTTTCTTTCCATGCTCGCCAAGACCTGAAACTTCAAGATAGGAATAAAAACCCCTTCTCTCGTCCCTAAGAAAAGGAAGAATCGCTTCGGGGGCCGTATTTAAAACCGTAAACATCTCCTGCAGATTGCTGATTGAAAGGCCGTGTTCCAGCGGAAAGGACATATTGGGACATAACGAATAAGCAATAAAAACCAGCCCCTCGTCTTCCCTGTTCTCGGCGCTGTAATTATCAATTAATTCAATTAATCTGTCCACGAGCTTCTGGTCAATTTTGATAAGATAGTTCAGGAGCCTGCCCTTAAAAACAAAATTCTTGCCTTCCTCGGGATGATTGATAAGCGCGCGGGCGATTTCCTGATATGACGAACAGCTTTCGCCGCCGATTTCAACTAACGGCAGCGTACGCACTTCCGTAAACAATTCAATATTCTCGCCTTTAAGATGACGCGTAACTTCATCATGTTTCCAGCGTTTGTCGTGGCGTACGGTTAAAAGCCCCCTTATGAGCTTCTGCATGGAAGCGCTGATTTTCGGGGAACGTGAAAGCAGATTATCAACGGTCTTTCCCTGAATAGTGTCCAGCGTAATCTGGCCGGAGTACATGGCCTGCCCTTTTTCGTTGACAAAAGGCTCCATGCCTGTAAGCAGCGCCCAAAGAGTTACGCCCAATGAATAGTAGTCGTATTCTTTGCCGATAACGCCTGAATACGCTTCAGGCGCGGCGTAGCCCTCGGTCTTTGCGCCGGTTTCAGTCATGTGCTTGCTCATCCCGGCGTCAACCTCAAAGATACTGGCAATGCCGAAGTCGCCGACCATAAGTTGGCTGCCTTTGTATTTCCCGTTAGGAAGGACTTCCTGTTTTTTATAAAAGAGGTTGCCCGGCTTTATATCCCTGTGGATGATTCCCATTTTGTGGCAGGCTTCAAACGCGTTTAAGGTTTCCAGTACAATTTGCCTGGCATCGTCTTCGCTCACCGGCATATACTTGTATTTGCCGTTGGGCAGTTTGTCGTCCAAAGCGCCCCCCGCGGCATATTCAAGAATGGCAAAAAACCTGTCCTTATACTCTCCAAAGTCCATGATTGAAATAATATTCTTGTGGGAGAAAGATTTTATTTTTTCTTCAACTTCCCTGTTTGGTTTTTTTGTATAGTAATATTTAAGGACAAAATTATCGCCGCCTTTCTTGCATAAATAAACTTCAGCTTCTCCGCCGGACAGGCTAAGAAGCCTGTCTACGCGAAACCCTCCGACTTCCTCGCCTGTTTGTAACATTCCTCCGGCAAGCGCGGCTTCAGGCGCGTTTTTGACAATTGGGTCGTTAATCAATTTTGTCGGTCCGGAAATTATTTGAGTTTCCATGTTACAATTCCATATTTCTAAAAAGATTGGAGAAAATAGCGGATTATCTCCTTATTGATAGATTATACATGGAATTATAATTTTCTACAATCCATAAAATAACATAGTTTTTATATATAATTGTTTTATTATATTATTATATTATAAAAAATAATATTATTTTAATGGGAAAAGGAGCGGAAATGACAGCTTGCCGGACGTATTATCCGGCTATTATAATATAATTAATAAGGAAGGTAATTTTATGGCACAAGTACTTTCACAAGAAGAAATAGAAGAACTAATGACTGCAATTGACGGCGGAGTTCATCACCCCCAAAAAACAAGTCAACAAGAAACAAAAGTTAATACTAACGGTTCGAAACAATCAAATGAACCGCTTTCGCAAAATGAAATTAGTACATTATTGGCGGCAATTACAGGTGAACAGCCACCAGAAAGCAATTATGCAGAAAAACTGGAAGCAAACCGGAAACTGGCGGAAGCCAATCCCGATAAGTATTTACCGGAGTTGCTAATGAATCTGTATAATTTGGCTAACCAACAAAGAGAAACAGAATGTTACACAGAAGCGGAAGCCACCTATACCGAAGCGCTGGATATCTATCGGAAACTGGCGAAAACCAACGGATATATACCCGGACTGATAACTACGTTAAGAAAATTAATCGAAGTAAAAGTAAAACTGTCAAAAACTGATGAAGCCGAAAGTATCTATGACGAACTAATAAAAATCAGGCGAAAACAAGCGGAAATTGATCCTAATACTTATTTACCAAGTTTGGCAATTACGCTGTATAATTTAGCGGTTCTGCAGCGCAAAACTAAACAATACACTAAAGCGGAAAACAGCTATACAGAAGAGACGGAAATCTTTCGAAAACTAATTGAAATTGATTCTGATGGGTATTTAGTGGATTTGGCAAATGCGCTGTATAATTTAGCTCGTATTCAATTCAATACAGATCAATACGCAAAATCCGAAGGCAATTTCGCTGAAGCTTTGGAAATATATCGAAAACAGGCGGAAACTAACCTCGACAGATATTTACCTGATGTGGCAGATACGCTAGAATGCTTAATCAAAATAAAAGATAAATTATCAAGAAAAAAAGAAGCCGAAAGTATGTGTACTGAACTGCTGGAAATCAAGCGGAAACTGGCGGAAGCCAATCCCGATGAATATGTAAGTTCGTTAGCGGAAACGCTGAATTATTTGGCTTTTTTATGTATAGATACAGAACAATACAAAAAAGCAGAAACCAGCTCTATTGAGGCCTTAGGAATTTACCGGAAACTGGCGGGAACCAATCCCAATAAATATTTATGGAATTTGGCAGATGTGCTGTATTCTTTGGCTGTTTCACAATACTATATCGGACGATATAAAGAAGCGGAAGATAATGAAGCCAAAGCTTTGAAAATCATGAGAAAACTGGCAGAAAGTAATCCCGTCGTGTATTTACTGGCAATGACATATACGCTGAGAACTTTAATCGAAGTAAAAGAAAAATTATTAAAAATGAATGAAGCCGAAAGTAACTATATTGAACTTTTGGAAATCTATCGTAAGCTGGCGGAATACAGTCCAGAAGGTTTTTTACCGGATGTGGCAAATACGCTGAATAATTTGGCTGAACTGCAAAAAAACGCCGGACGTTATAAAGAAGCGGAAAGCGGTTATGCCGAATCATCGAATATTTATCAGGAAATTGCTGGAGCTGCTTCCGAACCAGATTGGGAAAAATCAAATTTAAAATCATTATCAACAACACTGGAAAACCTAATTGAAGTAAAAGAAAAACTGTCAAAAAACAGCGAAGCCGAAGAATTGAAAAAGAAGCTTGCGGAAATAAAAAAACAGGAGGAAAACATTAAACTATAAAGTTATCGGCCCTTTTTCAAAAAATTCAATGGCCCGATGCTTAATAAAAGTATCCAACACCTTGTGTGCGCTCAGGTTTTCTTTGGGAATAAATCCTCCCGCCATGTTATCGTGGCCGCCGCCTACCCCGCAGCCTTCCACAATGAACCTGACAAGATCATTTGCCTTTATTTTTTTAGAGACGCTCCTGACAGAAAGTTTTACTCCTTTTTCCCTCACAACAAAAGCGACAACAATGTTTATACCGTTAACGCTAACTACGATATCACTCGCGGCGCCTAAAAGGGAATCGTTTACGTTCTTTAAACACAGGAAGGCAATCTCTTCATAAATTTCCACGGTCTTAAACGCTTCCGCGTATAAATCAAGGTCTTTAATAGAAATGTCATTTCGTTTAAGGTCTACAATCATATTTATATCGGAAAGGCTGTAGAGGCGGGAAAATATATTTATGTCAAAATTGGAAGTTCCTCTGGTAAGGTTATCGGTATCCATAAGGATTCCGTAAAGAAGGGCTGTCGCGATAACTCTTGGAGGCTCAATGTTATTTTCAAAAAACCAATCCGCTATAATGGCGCTGCAGCTTCCGACGTCGGGGCGTATATCTTCAAAACGGTATCCCATGTTGCCCTTGTACTCATGGTGATCAATAGCCGCTATTTCTTCCGTGGGAAGGTCTGTAATGTTGGCGTTTCCCTTTTGCGCGTCTACTAATACCGCCCAATCCTCCTTTCCCAAAGTATGCGCGGCGGCGGCTTTAACTACAGGCACATTAAACATCTCAAGCATTCTGAGGGAATTTGCCTTCTCTATCTCCTGATCATAGACAATCGCGAGTTTTTTTATTCCGCGCTGGGAAAGGAGGTAGTACAGACCAAGACTCGAGGCAATGGCGTCAGGATCCGGGACATTATGGGGCTGGATGAAGACTTCGTCAGGCGCGTCTTTTAGTATATCTGTAAGGATATCAAGTTTTGTTTTGCTCATAAATAAAGTATAACATACTATTGATTTTAAAAGTCAAATACAAATATGATAAAAAAGGAGAGCCGCAGTTGTCCGCCCAAAAAACCGCTAATAAATCCATATTCGTCTCCAGCACTTTCCGCGATATGCAGGCGGAACGCGACGCGCTTAGGGACTTCGTGCTGCCGCGGGTTAATGAATTCGCGGCTAAGTACGGACGCGCCGTGGAAATTATCGACCTGCGCTGGGGCGTGGACACCGCCGCCGTTTCAGAGGAGGAACAGAATCATAAAGTATTACGCACCTGTCTTGATGAAATAGAACGCAGCCGGCCTTTTTTTCTTGGGCTGATCGGCGACCGTTACGGATGGACCCCGCCGCGCTCATATATGGAAGCGGCGCTGGAGGCGGCGTATTTCTCGCTTGAAGAGACAAACATGAGCGTTACCGCGCTGGAAATCGAATACGGCGTGCTCCGCTCCAAAAACCCGCCAATCTGCCTTTTCTATTTCCGCGAAAGCCCCGATTACGCGGTTATGCCTGAGAAACTTCACCAAATCTATCAGGATGAAGCGGAAGGACAGGCGAAACTGGCAAAACTGAAAGAAGAGATCCGCGCCCGTTTTGGGCAGAATATAAAAACCTACGCCGCCGAAGTCCATGAAAACGGGCTGGCCGTTTCCAAAGATTGGGCGGAAATGGTGGCGGCTGACATCATAGCAAAATTACGGGAAGAATGGGGCGAGCCATCCGAAACGCCGCCGACATGGAAAGAACAGGAACGCAATATGCAGGATAGTTTCCGTGAAAGCCGGACCGCGTTTTTTGCCGGAAGAGCCGCCGCGATAGCGGATATGGCCGCCTTTTGCCTGGGCGGGGAAACAACATCGCGGCTTCTAATGATACAAGGAGAAGCCGGCAGCGGCAAAAGCGGACTTTTATGCAAGGTGATGGACGAAATCGAAGACAAGTGCCTGCTGCTGCCTTTTAGCTGCGGAATATCGCCCCGTTCGAACCTTGTTGAAAACATGCTGAAGTATTTCATTTCCCTGCTTTGCGAAAAATTAGCGCTGGAAGACAACAGCGAGGATATAACAAAATTCCAGGACATTAAAGACCGGTTCAGCGAACTTCTGTTCGCTGCCTGCGCGAAGACGCGGGTTGTTGCGGTGGTGGATGCCCTTGACCAACTTGCGGGCAGCGACGAAACCCGGCGTATGCTGTGGATCAGCGGGAAGCTGCCTGAAAATTTCCGCTTGCTGAGTTCAATTATCGAGGGGCCTGAAACAGAGGCCGTCAAACAGCTTGGCGGCGAAGTACGCCCTATGCCGGCTATCAATACAGAAGACAAAGCGGCGATCATTCACAGTATTGCGAAACGATACCATAAAGAAATAAGTAACGCTGTAGTAGATTATATCCTCCAAAAGCAGACACCGGACGGCGCTAATGCCGCGCAGAACCCCCTCTATTTAAGCCTTATTACCCAAGACCTTGTGATGATGGACCGCTACGAGCTGGATATAGTGCAGAAATACATGGAAGACGGCGCAAGCCAGCCCGAAGCGCTCGCAAAATTCATGCGGGAACGCATAGACGAAACGCCGGGCGATCCGGGCGGCGCTTATCTCGCCGTACTGGGCAGGCTGGAAAAACTAATAGACAAGGATTTCGTGCGCGGCGTTTGCGGCATGATAGCAATTTCCCGCGGCGGCTTGAGGGAAAGCGACATGGAAGGCGCTTTCAGGGAACTGGGATTGAGATATAACACGGCGGATTTCTCGTGGCTGCGGCAGATGATGCGCGGCCATGTTTCGCAAGGCGATATGCAGCAGTGGGATTTTTCCCACCAAAGTCTGCGCCGGGCGCTCAGGAAAGAAATGCCTGAAGAACTGAAACGGCTGAACAACGGGATTGTCTCTCATTTTCTCAGCATAATGACGCAGGACAATTTCATGGTACGGGAGATTATGCACCATTTATGCATTGCAAACAGGCCGGATATTGCGGCGGATGTGATAGCCGCCGCATATTATGACGTTCGCAATTATGATATTCGCAATTATACGCTTGAACGGGGGCTTGCGGATGTTTACACGGAGCACGATAAAGGCCCTGCGTTTTTAATGGAAATACCTAACAGCGCAACAAATGTTGAAGAGACGGAACGCTTGTTCATTACGGAGACTATTAGAAGTTGTTTGCCATTGCTGCCTGAGAAAACGAACTCCTTCCGAATTGAACTGATGCTTGCGGCTCTTGCTATGATTGAAAAACAGGAGGATGCCGATACACGGCTGGTAAAGACACGTGGTGAAGAAAGCATCGCGAATTTATACATGGAAACAGGTCGAACAGAAGAAGCGGGAAAGTATTTCAGGAAAGCTCTTGACACGAGGGTAAAAATCTACAAGAAGACTGTCATTGTAGACGTGCGGAATGAACTGTCGGAATCGTACCTAAATATGGGAGATCACCTAACTAAGTTAGGCCAGACAAAAGAAGCGGGAGAGTATTTCCGGAAAGCCCTTGACATGAATATGAAAAGCTACTGGTGGGACGACACTATAGAGAATCTGTGGAATCTGTCGGTGTCGTATGGGAGAATGGGGGATCACCTAACTAAGTTAGGCCAAACAAAAAAAGCTGGAAAATATTACCGGAAAGCCCTTGAAGCAAATGTGAAAATCTACAAGCAGACCGGCACTGTAGACGCGCGGAGAGCTCTGTCGATATCATGCGATAATATGGGAGATCACCTGAGATCACTAGGTCGATTGGAAGAAGCGGGAGAGTATATCCGGACATACCTTGACGTGAGTGTACAAATATATGAGCAGACCGGCACTGTGGAGGCGTTGAAGCATCTTTCAATGTCGTACGGTAAGATGGGGATACACCTGACAGAGTTAGGCGAAATAGAAGAAGCGGGAGAATGTTTACGTAAAGCTCTTGACGCGGACAAACAATTCTATGAACTAACCGGTACTATATCAGCGTTGAGGGAGTTGTCTGCATCATACGGTAATATGGGATATTATCTTATGAATTTAGGTGAAACCAAACAAGCGGGGGAGTATTTCCGGAAATGTCTTGACGAAAGCGGGAAGATTTACGAGCAGACCGATACTGTGGAAGCGCTGAGGGATCTGTCAGTGACGTACGGTTATATGGGGAATTACCTGACGGCATCAGGTGAAATTGAAGAAGCTGGAGAGTATTACCGAAAAGCTCTTGACGCGGCTATACAAATATACAAGCAGACCGGTACTGTGGAAGCGCTTATTGATCTGTCGGTGTCGTACAAGAGAATGGGAAATCATTTAATGGCTTTAGGAGAAATGAAAGAGGCAGAAAAATATTACAGAGAAGCCCTTGACGCGAGTGCAAAAACCTACAAGCAGACCGGTACCATCAGGGAGCTGGGAGGTCTTATTATCTTACATGACGAAATGGGAGACAATAAATACGCGTTGGGGCTTTATGACGAAGCTCATGCCCATCGCCTGAAAGCATTGGAATTGTTTGAAAAGTATGTTAAACTTGATCCATCAGCGCAAGAACACGACTCGTATTACCGTAACAAAGCAACGCATGATGAAACAGAAGAATAATGGGATTAACAAAACCCATAATCAAGAAAAGTGAGAGGTATTATCAATGTTAATTTCTGTTAATTTCATAAGTATTACCGCAATTTGCGCGGTACTGTCCGCCCTGGCTTTTTTAATTTACTCAAGTTTACAAAAAAAAATGGAGAAACTCTCCATGGCCGTCTATTTTTTCTGCGTTTTTATCAGTCTTTCAGTTCTTAATTGGCTTGGTTATAATTTAGAGGCCGGTTTTACTCCGTGGATTTTCAGATTAGGAACGGCTATAGGCATTACAATGACTATGTTCGGGCAGGAATACGACGGAACTCATGTTGCCGCCCTTGCCGAATCCAGTTTTTTGTACGGCGCGGCAATGACGCTTTGTTACCTGGGAGCCTTATCCTGTACTGTCTTGATTATCGTTCAGGTTTTCTTCAAAGGCGTAAAAAATTCAATCCGCATATTTATCAATGCCCGCGGATTAGGCGGCAGAACCGTCATAATCGCCGGAATTGGTTACGCGGCCGAATTGATATTACAAAGCCTGAATGAAAAAGAAAAAAGCGGCGTTACTATTATTCTTGATAACGAAGATAACGAATTAAAAAAAGAGTGCCTCAACCGGGACCTTACCGTTATTGCCGCCGCGCTGGATAAGACATCGCTTGCCAAAGCCGGGCTTTATAACGGACGAAAAAATATTTTCATTTCTCTTTTACCTGATGATGAACGTAATCTTACCGCGGCGCACGCGGTCGTTGCCGGCATAAAAGAAAATAATAAAACGGCTTTTAATGCTTATATTCAATATACAAATATCGACCGTGCGGAGCATTTTAAGTTAAGCGATAAGGCGAAAGGAGCCGTCAACTTTTTTAATCCCCATGAAAAAACGGCGCGTACTTTTCTGTCCCGCTGGCCTGTTTCAAGCCTTATCCCAAAATATTTTATTGATACCTCCGCCGCACGCATGAAAAAAGCATACCGCATAGGACACATTTTTACCGGTTTCGGAAAGACCAATATCCAAATGCTGAAAAAAAGCCTTGTTATAGATCAACTGCCGCAATGCGATTATCGGGCGCTTGTGATAGATTTGAATATTGAAGATCAGGCAAATATTTTCAAGAATTCATGCCGGGGCCTTTTTAGGGAATCTCGCGCCGATGCACAGTCCGCGGATTATTTTCCGCCGCCCGAAGAAAAATGTGACATTGAATTTGCCTCAATGAACGTCCTGTCAAAGGAATTTTACAAGCGCGTTACCGACGAAATTAAAGCCAACGATTTTACAATTGCTGTAGTTTCTTTGGGGGATGACAAACTCAGCGCCGAGACCGCTATGGAAATAAGACAATGGGCTTATGAAAACGACATACCGCCTGAAAAACTGCGTCTCTTTATTAAAGTACAAAAAAAATCCGTCATTTCCGACGACAGCGTACTTAATCCGGAAAACCCCGCCGATGGAAACAATATCCGCATAGAACCTTTTGGTTTTAAAGAAGATGTTTACAATTTTTCCGCTATAATCGACGAAGACGCCGATATGCTTGCAGTTCATATCTCGGAAAATTATTCAGGCGGCGGCTCAAGTAATAAGTGGAAAGATATAGTTAATCATGAGCGGGATTCAAACCGTTACGCCGCTCTTTCAATAAAAACAAAACTTAATATGATGGGGTTTGATTTGATTTTTGACGGAGACATTAAACAAAATCTGTCATTTATTGAGGAATTCAAAAAATCATACGCAAAAAAAGAAATACAGGATAATCTCGCCAGGCTTGAACATCAGCGCTGGAATCTCTACTATCTTGTTTCGGGTTGGCTTCCCATGCTTAAAGCTGAAGTTACCGCCGATAGCCGTAAAAACCAAAAGAAACGCAAGCACGCGTGTATAACCACTTTCGAAGGGCTTGAAGATTTGGCGCGACTGCAAGGCGAGCTTGCCTCAAAAGATTTTTCCTGTTTTGACACGCGTAAATACGACTATGATTTGATGAATAATTTAATTGGTAATATCAAGGATACCAAATACAGGATAGTAAAAAGAAATTAACATATTGTCAATATTCTTTATTATTCCCCTGTCTCAACTTCAATAACAATCCTGACATAATACAACTCTACTCCGGCTTTTTCAGAGATACTTTCCGTTGCCGCGTCTACCCTTCCTGCGTCGTCCATATCGCCCGCAAGCCAAAATGCATAAGCGTCTTTGCGGTTGGATATTTGCGCGTAATACGTGGCTTCGGGCAGCAATAATTCACGCAGTTTATTGTTTTGTTTAAAACGCATTGTTAATATCTTTAATTCATCTTTCAATAAAAAACGCACCGTCTTTATTTCTCCTTTATCTCCGCCTTTTCGAAAATAATTTAAGAATTGTTCTTTTATTTGTTCTTCAATTGTTTTATCAGTCTTTAAATACGGATATTTTAGGCTTAAATAATCAATCGCAAACAACAATTCTTTACTGAGCAATGTTTGTGAATTATCGGAATTTCTGATTACAATCCATTCTACCGGCGCGTAATATGCAATTTCTTTATCCGCATTACGCTTCACTTCTTTCATTTCTACATCCACTACATCCAAACAGTTTGATTTTTTCTGCGGGAAATAACCAAAGGAAACATTACTAACCTGCTTGTGTCCGAAAATAATACCGGCATCGTAAAACAATCTTCCTTTTTCACAATTATTACCTATATAATTGTCAACATTACCAAGCGTCACATGTTTCTCAAAACCGTCCCGGTTAAGCTGCAGAAATAATTTGACATGATCTTTAACATTAACATCAAATAGTTTTTCTATTTTTACCGGGTCGTTCTTTACATATTGCTTGATCTTCGCAAGAATAGCATCGGAATCTTTATTAGGATATCCATTAGGTAAAACAAAAAGGCAAAATTTTTCAGGGTTTTCAACGCCGTAATGTTCTTGAAAATGATCCATCTCACGCGCGCAATTTTCAGATAATAAAAACGCGTCGCTTATAAAAAATATAATACCTTTACAGTTTTTATTATCAAGAATTTCAAAAAATTGGGTATCATACGCCTTCCCGTCTTTCATGTTTATGTCAAACCAATAACAAACGCCATTTTTGTCAAAGAGCTCCAATTCGGAATTGACAACTTTTTCATCCTCATGAGAATAACTTATAATCGCGTATTGCTCCGAAAAGCTTTCTTCGGTTTTTATATTCATTTTACGTCTGCGTCAGCCGAAGCTTTGCGCACCTCCTCGTCAAATTCATAGCAAGAAATTAATATCGGATCCACCCACCACTCTGTTTCAATACGGTTCAAATTCGGCATAGCGTAATAGGAATTATTAATTATGTATTTAAACTCCGTGAGTATTTGAACTACCCCGTCATGCCATTCCGCAAACGCGCCGGTATGATCCATAATTAAGCAATCATTGGCATCACAATCTTCACGGTGTTTTGCAAAAGTTACAATTTGCGGATATATTACCTTTTTAACATGCTCTTTATAGCCGGTATAATTACTCAGGTCGTAATTTATTTCTTTCTTTGTATCGGATAAATCATCGCCCGTTAAAAATCTCACGATTTTTTCTAAAAATTTTTTCTTTTCTATGTAATTTGTAAGCTTTCTTTCTTTTAACGCTTTCTCAAAGTCTATCTCGTTTTCGTTCTCGTCAAGAATAATTTTTTTGTTATTTTTGTTTTTAATTCTTAAAACTTTTTCAAGCTTATCGGGATTTATCGGCGGGCGCGCCAAAACAGCATTGTAAGACCGTAACCGTATATCTTCTTTGTTATTGGCAAATTCCCAAAGTTCATTTATCGCAATATCTACCGCATTGTCCGCCTTGAATTTAACTTTTAGTTCCGCCGCTTTATCGCGCGCGCCCGAGAAAAATTTATTTTCTATTTCTTTTTGCCATTTCCCGATATCTTCCTGAGACAGATTTCTTATGCTCTTTTCAAATTCATAACTCATGCGCTGTTCGCAGGATTTAAGGATACCTTCGTAAAACGAAAGAAATGCCGTAATCGTCCGTAAAAACGCATGATCCGCGTTAATTGCGTTGCTTTCTAAATTAAATATTTCAATCGTGTCCTGAATGCTGTTTTCGGCAAATTTGTTATTTACAATACCGCTTTCTTTCTTATCTATGTTTGTCAGCGTAGTAACAATCGTGTCTATGAAAGACTGAGCAAGCGTTCTGCATGTCACCTTCATCATAAACCCTTCCGGAAACAAACTTTTATCTATACTTGGTTGTAAATCCGCAAGCCTTGTTTCCTGTTTTTCATATACTTTATTCGCGTCAAAAATATTGTCGATATACCGCATTTCCAGTCCCGCAATAATCTGCTTGCAAATTTCCCCTATCTTTTTATAATCATCAAGAGAATATTTATCAATTTGATTATTTGTTGAACTGTAAGTATTTTCGTGTAATAAAATGGTCCTTATAATTTCGGACGGGCCTTCGTAAATAAGGATCTTTGCCATCAAAGTATCCCAGTCGATTATCCTTCTATATATGTTTTCCGGGTTATAAATATATTTGCATAGTTCATCAATTTTATCTTTCCATTTATTTGGAAAACTTTTATTTAAAGCAAACTCTAAAGTTTTAAAAGTTGACTCCAACGCTTCTTTAAACGGCGTCTCGTTATTTTCGACAAACTCCTTTAATATCCGTTTTTTTACATCCATAAATATGTCAATGGCATCGACGATGGACGGCGCCAATATATTATGATAACGGTAATGTGAGGTGATCATTCCTCTAAAGAACGATGATGCCGCGCGCGAACCCGGTAAATAGCCGCTTATCTTTTTAAAACATTCTACCGCCGACTTTTCCCTGGTAATATCAAACTCGCAATCCTCCGGTACAAATCCTTCTTTTTCGGTAAAATATACCTGCACCAAATCGCGTTCGTCAAAGGCCCGATAAGAAAATATAATTCTCGCGTTAATAGTATCCGGATTTAAATCATATTCAATATTCTCCAGTAAATAAAAGTTAATTATATAATCATCAAGCTTATCATTTCCGGACTTATAAACACCGGAACATTTACCTTCATTTGTTTCAAAAACTCTCGCCACGCCATAAGAAGGTATGCGTTTTTCCGTGCCATCTTCGGCAGTTTCAACAAAATTTACATTTCCTTCGCCGTCCAACTCGAGTTTTACCCTCTCCAAAAATTCCATGGTGGTAAACACGTCTTCAAAATTACAGGCAATATTTTCGTATTTATATTTATCCCCTTCGGAAGTGTTTTTTATATTAGGGTCGTTGCGATAAGTAGAAATAATATTAAAGGCTTCGGCCAAATTACAATGCTTTTCTCTTTTAAAACTGTTTCTGGGATCACACGTAAGGCAAAAAGACTCTTCATAAGGAAAACCGATAAGTTTCGACAATCCTTTATTTTTATTTGAATTATAGCCAGCTTCTATTTGTGAATTAATGATAATGTATTTAATAACGTTGAAATTCATATCGAAGGTATCGTATAAACCGTCTAAAACACGCAACACCCTAAGCCCCGACGACGCTTGATCAAAAAATGTATTTGTATTTTGAACGCCTGCCAACAAGCGTTTTAAATACAAAGCGTTAGGCATTTCCTTATCGGCGAGATTTTCAACAGTCTCAGACCGCCATTGATTAAATTTTGAATATAAAAATACTCCCGCTATTGTTAATAAATTTCCCATGCATTCAATTAGCGCAAGTTTATCACTTCGAAATTCATCAAAATCGTCAAAATCGTTTAAGACGTTTTTATCCATTCCAAAAACACATCGCGCCTTCACTTCATCGCGTAAAAGTAAATTATGCGCCAATTCATACAACTTTTCTTTAGCCGGTTTTTTACGTACCTCATCACCCATATTCATTCACCTTTTTTGTCCGTTTAATTTTTACGGTGTTTTAAAATTGTTTGCGCTAAAAATTCATAGCGGTTAATCGCTATCTTATCATTGTCTTTAAGTTCTCCGCCTTCCTCAATTATTTTAGCCAAGTACATTTCAAACCATTTAAAGCGTTTAATTTCCGGAATCCCAAAAACTAACTCATTATCATCTTTAACGTCAAACCCGGTTATTCCTTTTATAGACGCGGGGGTCTTTTCCAGCATATCCAACAAGACATTGTTTTTAAATGCCTGCTTTATTTCTTCTTTCTCATCTTTCAACGGCGTTTCGAATTCTCTTAAAATTTCTTCTTTTGCATGGAAGGGATATACTCTTGGCTTCTCTTCCCCGCTAATCTCGAACACTTGGTCCGGATCCATGCAAATAACTGTCGGCGTTAATATGTACTTTTTTTCGTATTGGGCTTCATTATCCTGCTTGATGAAATTTATCAGCTGACTTTTCGTCCCTTTCCTGAATTGGGTAGTCGGGCGCATACAACAGACTATAAGCTCCGACAGTTCTATGGATTTTCTCGCTAAAAATTGAGTTCCCGAAGGCGTATCAAAAAACAACGCTTTCGCGCCGCAAGCCCTGCATGCCGCTAATATATTTCTGCTAAAATTTTTTATTTGAGCCTGACCTTCCGAACCGCCTGTCGAATCGAACTCATTTTTTTTCCTGTCTATATTTGCGCCTATTAACAGCACCGCGTTCTCTTTCGAAGCCGGTAAACCAAAAAATTTACCAACAGGTTTCATCCCGGAAAAAAATTTTTCCTTGTCGGAATCATTTTTAAATAACTTTTCAGTTTTGTCCATAATTCGTCTTTGCACGGATTGATAAACAACGCCGTCATCTTTGCTAAAATCATCTTCCGCTTCATATAAAAAAGTTGATCCCGCGGATTCCGTGTCCGTATCCACAATAACAAACGGATCTTTTGCCGTTGGTTCCATTAGGGCTACTAATCGTTGAATAGTATTCCACGATGTTGTGGAACGCCCAGCGCCGCCTTTGTACGAATAGAATGATACTCTTAACATTTTTTCTTCCATTTTTCATTTCTCCTTTATTTGTTTTTTTCGTTATCCCAGCTAAAATTCTTAAACATAAGCGAAAATAACATGCCTAAACCGCCCTTATTTAACTGTCCGCCTTTATTAAAGGCATATTTCGCGGGTGTAGCGCCATGCAATCCCTTTAATATTTCTATTTCTTGATCTTTATTTGCATCTATTGCAGAAGGCAGAATAATATCGGCGGCAAGCGCTTGAAGCAGCGAGAAAAGCGTATCATCCTTTGGTTCTAACGGTTTTGTTAACTTTTCTAAAACTTCATGATCCTCTTTGGTACCCTCGTATCGCGATACAAGCTCTTTTGCAAGCTGTTTCCTTATGCCGATAATAATCTTCTTTAAAAACTCACGATCTTCTAAACATTCCGAACTGTTAATTACCTTAATTATATTGTCGACAATTTCTTTTCCTATATCGCTCTTATTGCTTTTCTCAACCAGCGCGTTTATTTCTTCTTCTTTAGCTTTTATTTCTTTCTTATATTCCTTTTCAACAATTTTTATTTTATCCTCGATCTGCTGACGATGCTGTTGAACGGGTTCGGTAAATCTTAAATCATCTTTTAAGGCTTTGAGTATTTCTTCATATTTTTCAATATAATATCTTTCGTAAACATCATAATATTCATAAAAATCAAATATCGCGCTTACATAATAGTAATTTGATATCGCGTGATACGCGTCTGTCTCCCAAAGCCAGCGATAATCTTTCTTGCCTTTGGACTTATCAATAAACCGTTTTTGATCAATGCGATCCAGCGACTCGCCCATTTGTTTTTGAGGATATTGAACCACATATTTCGACAACAGGTGGTTTGTTTTTAATAACATAGGCGTAAGCGAGCAAACCCTTATGTAGTACTTGCGCAATCTTTCCGCAAGATTACGGTCAACCCCCATTTCTTTATTATTATCTTCGTTGATTTTTTCCGTAAACCTTAAAACAAGAGAATCCGCGCCAAACGACTTATCATTATCCTCAAGATAATCAAAAAACCTCTGCGCCTTTTGAACATGCAAAAGCATCGCATCCTGCATTTTTTGATATTCTTTCACGCCTTCTTCTTTCTTTCCGTGTTTTTCAAGTATTTTCAGATCATACCCACAGTTAAGGATAATGCCAATTTGTAATAATCCGGTAAATAACGCGTTTGTTTGTCCGCCATTTTCTATAGCTTCTTCTGTCGCGGTTGTTGCTTTGATATCTTCATAAAAAAACGTTTCTTCAAACTTCTTGTCTTCTATATTTTCCCAAATCTCTTTAGAAACGACTTCCAGATGATTTTTTAGTTTAGACAATTGACCGGTTTTTTCGTCCAGAATTCTGCTGTCTTCGTTGAAATACGCAAATGCTTTGATTCTTTCTGCATTATCAGGATTGATGAGTGTATTAAGCGCGTCTCTTAGTTCTTTCAATCTTGAAATATCAGACCTAATTTTTTCAGCCTCATTAGTAACATTTTTTTTAATTATTTCTTCTTCAGAAATTTCCAACCGGGTATCTTCCTGTGTATCATTGGTTTCCCGTTCCTTGTTCTCACTCTTTTCCAAATCCCGTTCTTTATCTTTAATATTTTTTTCTATATCTTTTTTCTTTTCTTCCAACCCATTTTTATTTTCCCAGTATTTTTCACCTAATTCATTTAATTTTAAACGTATTTCATCTTCAACATCAATGTAACCGTCATTTATTTCATCTATTAATTCTTTTTCCCTTTTCATTTCCTTTTCAATTGTTCTTAATGAATCAATAACCTTTTGATATTCCGCAAAAAATGAAAGATAAATTGTAGATACCGCGTAAGTGAAATACAGGGAACGTTCCGCATTTTCACTATTGTCAAGCTTTGTAAAGCTCCACCCTAAATACTTTTTAGATTTACCGTCGTCGTCTTTTTCATCTTCATCCTCATAGCTCACCATACATCCATTAACGTATTTTAAGCACCACATTGCCAAAAATTCAGCTTTTTTGCGTAAATTTTTATCAGTAAAAACCGGTTCCTTTTTATTGTCTTTTTCCTCGGACAAATTTAATATTCTTAAAAAGACGGGGACAGCCCACGATATTGAGTCAATATATGACTTCCCGTCAAGCCCCCTTGTAAAAGAGCCTGATTCTGTTTCGTATGGAGACGCGTCAAATACCGGCCTGCTGTCATCTATAGATTGTTCTTTGTCTCTGTATATAATTTTAAAAATCGCGGTAATACCGGCTTCGATAGCCTCAAAAAGCTTGTTCCTGTCATCAGATGATTTTGGCAATTCTTTCCAAAGTTTCATAGCGGTTAAAACCGCGGGGCAAATTGAAAGTAAACCTGAATGTCTTGTTTTATACTGAGATGACATAAAAAAAGTTAAGCCGTCCTCAATTATTTCTTTATAACCTTTCCCGGATAAATTGGCGTCTTCTTTGTAAGTTGTTTCGTTTAAAAAATCTTTGACAATCTCACCGGTTAACGTTTTTAAATCTTTATATTGTTTGAATACTTTATTCTTGGGGAGCGGATGCTCTCTTTTTTCTTCTCCGTCCTTCGTTTTTATTTTAATAATAAATTTTTCCGACCGCGACTTGTCCTCTATTTCAAAAGCGTTTCTGGTTTTTGTTCCCTCGTCCATTTTCTTCTCCTTATTATGGTTTATATTCCATTTCTCATACCTTACGGATGCTTAACCGGAAAACCGTCCGGATATTTTTTCGGATATAAATACCCAATCTCTCCGTATATATATCTAAGCGCCTTGCATACGCGGGTTTTTACCCTGAAAAGACTGCCGTTTTCGTTAAGCGTTTCTCCAAGGCAAAATCCGGCGCAGCATTCTCCCGCCGCGCATTCACGGCATTCGGACGGCATATTGTTCAGCGTCCGGCTTCGCAGGATTTTTAATTTATTTTCGTCATAAACAATCTTGTCGCTTTCCGCGTCGTATTTCGCATAAATCATAGCGTCCATCTTTCCGGCGTCTTTTCCGTATGTCGCCATTTCGCAAGCGGAAAGATACCCGTCCATAGTCAGATGCGGCATAGGCAGGCAAGCGCGGCAGGCCTTATCGGTCTTACCGTCAAAATTTGTAGTCAAATTGCTTTCATAAAATATACCGCGTTCCCACGCGTGGTTATGCGCGTCAATAAAAGTCGAGGCAAACTGCATCATGTCTATCGGCTCATAAGTTTTTTCAGCCACATCCGAAACCGGCGGGAAAATAGGGTCTACCCAGAAGGTATCAATGCCATAATTGTCATAATAGTAATCAATACCCTCTTTTTGCTTATTTATATTGTATATGGTAATTGTCGAGCGAATAACGATTTTTGCCTTTCTGTCCGGCATATCCTTTAAGTATTGAAGGTTTTTCAGGATAATCGGCGATGAGGGCTTGCCGTTTGCCGTAATACGGTATTTATCGTGGTCTTCCGGCAGCAAATCCGCCGATACGTGTATATAATCCATATTCTTTCCAAGCCAATCCGCCGTCTCTTGCGAAAATATGCCGTTTGTTTGAATTTCCGCTTTCATCTCAGGTTCTAACCGTTTCGCCTCATAATAAATTTTTTTTAAGAGATCAATCTCTATCGACGGCTCACCGTCGGCAAAAAAACGAATATGCTTTATCCCGCCCGCGTCGCCTACATAGTCTTCAAGGACGCGGCGGGCAAAATTATAGTCCAAAACGCTTTTTTCACAATTTCTCGCGCCAAAACAATAAGTACAACGCAAATTACACTGTGTTGTAAGCAAAAAAGAAATCGCTTTTTTATCGCAATACGGCATATTTTTACTCTATTTTACAGTTTATTCTTTATTATTGAATACTGTCAATAGGATAACGGTATTTTATTAAAAAAATATAAATGCTATAATAAAAGATAATTAATATTGAGGCGATATGGGACAATATGACAGTTGGGATTATTTAACCAACTTTATCAAAAAGAATCTCAAGAATTTTCAGGATGAATTGGCAAAACCGCCTTATGCGGTAAAAACCAAGCAGCATCCCACGCATCCCAATCTATACATTTTCAAGTACAGCCAGTACGAGTCGGATTTTTCTAACCCTATTGTCCGCTGCTGCCGCGGCTCGGTATACGATATCCGCGAAGACGGAACTGTCCGCCCCCTGCTTATGCCCTTTTATAAATTTGCCAATTACGGCGAGGCGGGCGCCGATCCTATCGACTGGAACAACGGTTTGTATGTGCGCGAAAAACTTGACGGTTCGCTCATAAAGCTTATAAGAGTCACGGAACGTGAAGGATTTACGCAAGATAACTGTTTTTTATGGACTACTAACGGAAGTTTTGACATTGACGTTCAAATACCGGAGTTTTACCCGGTTGACAACGATGAAAATCTTCCGTCGCCGCATACTTTCGCTTCTTTGCGTAATTACGCCATGCGCGGTCATGAAGACGAAATAAAACGCCTGCCCGAGTTATGGACTTTTATGTTCGAGCTGACTTCTCCTTACAACAAAATTATTGTTCCCTACAGAGAGACCAAACTGACGCTTCTTGCCTGCCGCGATCCGCAGGGCATGGAACATACTCCTGAATGGGCCGTCGAAAATTTCGGCCTTACTTTTGACACTCCCAAAATTTTTCCGCTTAAAAACATTGATGATGTTATAGCGTATTGTAAATCCATTGATACCAACGACCACGAAGGCGTTGTAGTACAGGACGGAAACTTCAACCGCATAAAAATAAAATCCGAACATTACCGCAATCTTTCCGCGCTTAAAGGCGACGATCATTTTACCGACGAACGGCTGTTCAGGGCAATCAAGGAAGAATGGATTGACGACGCGCTTGCCGCGTGGCCCGAAATCAAGGCGCGTACAGATGAAATTATCGGCGAATGGGTGGATTTTAGGCGCAGAGTTTCTTTGCTTTGTAAAAAGGCGGCGGATTTTTATCAATCCTGTAAACTGGAATTTCCCGATGATCCCAAAGAGTCTAAAAAGCGTTATGCCTTAGCTGTTATGGGAAAATACAAACCTTTTTCCACGTTTCTTTTTGAAACAATCAAGGAAGACGGCGATATAGAGCCTGTATTTAACAAGATCGAGTACAAAGAATTAAAGAGCCACTGGATACCGTCAATGGAGGGCGCGGAACAGGAGGGCGGTTTTGCCGGGTAAATACATTAACATCTACACCGACGGAGGGCTGGAAAAATGGGCGTTTGTGGTTGTTAAGGATAACAAGATAATTTATGAGGAATCGGGCGTTTTCGGGATTTCAGCTTCCACCAGCAACGACGACACGGAATCCGAGGGAATATTCCGCGCCATTCAATACGCGAAAGAACATCCGGATAACTATATTCTTGTTACAGACTCCCAGGCGATGATCGCGAAAGTTAACGGAAATATGGCAAATGTTACGCGAAATCCAAACATCAACGGGATTAGAAAAATACTGAAAGAGTTTAAGGAATCGCAGGCTCCTGTAAGTTTTTCAATTAAATGGGAAAAAAGACTGTCAAATGAATTTATGAAACGCGTGGATTTTCTTTGTACTTGATTTTTCTTGATAACAGGTTTTTGTTATTCCCATTATTATTCTGTTTCACTATTCATTGCCTTGTCACGGAAATGCGTGTAGATTTCCTGCATAGAAGGATTATGCTTGACAAGCGGTTCAAGCAATTCCAATGCTTTAAGACGATGGGCATGCGCTTCATCATAAAGCCCCAGCGCTTGTTTGTTGTCTCCTATTTTATCAAGAGAGAAAATAATATCTACCAGCGCATTCGTAGTGCCGGTCTGCTCATAGATCTGCACACTTGCGTCAAGATGTTTTCGGTAATACTCTCCCGCTTCTTCCGTTCGACCCAGCACCGTCAGGTGATTTCCCATAATAATGTACGACATTGACAAATCCCTCAGCGCCGCTGTGGTACCAGTCTGCTCATAGATTTTGACCTTTGCGTCAAGGGATTTCCGGTAATACTCTCCCGCTTCTTCCGTCTGACCCAGCGCCATCAGATGATCCCCCATATTATTGTACGATACCGACAAATCTCTCAGCGCTGCTGTGGTACCCGTCTGCTCATAGATTTGCATGTCTGCGTTAAGAGATTTCCGGTAATACTCTCCCGCTTCTTCCGTCTTGCCTAAAGCCGTCAGGTGAATCCCCATATAACTGTATGATGTCGACAGATCTCTCAGCGCCGTTGTGGTACTAGTCTGCTCATAGATTTTGACACTTGCGTCAAGAGATTTCCGGAAATATTCTCCCGCTTCTTCCGTCTTGCCTAAAGCCGTCAGAAGATATCCTATTCTCTCATATGACACTGATAGATCCCTCAGCGCCGCTGTGGTACCTGTCTGCTCGTATATTTTGACACTTGCGTCAAGAAATTTCCGGTAATACTCTCCCGCTTCTTCCGTCTGACCCAGCGCCGTCAGATATTTCCCTATTTTCTCATACGACACTGACAGATCCCTCAGCGCCTCTGTGGTACCTGTCTGCTCATAGATTTTGACACTTGCGTCAAGGGATTTCCAGTAATACTCTCCCGCTTCTTCCGTTCGACCCAGCACCGTCAGGTGATTTCCCATTTTATTGTACGACACCGACAATTCCCTCAGCGCCGCTGTGGTACCTGTCTGTTCGTAGATTTTGACATTTGCGTCAAGGAATTTCCAGTAACACTCTCCCGCTTCTTCCGTCTGACCCAGTGCCGTCAAATGATTTCCTATTCTCTCATATGACACTGATAGATCCCTCAGCGCCGCTGTGGTACCTGTCTGTTCGTAGATTTTGACATTTGCGTCAAGGGATTTCCAGTAACACTCTCCCGCTTCTTCCGTCTGACCCAGTGCCGTCAAATGATTTCCTATTCTCTCATATGACACTGATAGATCCCTCAGCGCCTCTGTGGTACCAGTCTGCCTATAGATTTGCAGATTTGCGTCAAGAGATTTCCGGTAACACTCTCCCGCTTCTCCCATCCGTCCCAGCGCAATCAGGTGATCCCCCATATTATTGTACGATATTGACAGATCATTCAGAGCTTCTGTGGTACCTGTCTGCTCATAGATTTGCACCCTTGCGTCAAGAGATTTCCGGAAATATTCTCCCGCTTCTTCCGTCTTGCCTAAAGCCGTCAGGTGATCTCCCATTCTCTCATACGATACAGATAGATCCCTCAGCACCGCTGTGGTACCTGTCTGTTCGTAGATTTTGACACTTGCGTCATGAGATTTCCGGTAATACTCTCCTGCTTCTTCCGTCCGGCCTAACGCTGTCAGGTGATTCCCCATTCTCTCATACGACACAGATAGATCCCTCAGTGCCGCTGTGGTACCAGTCTGTTCGTAGATTTTGACACTTGCGTCAAGAAATTTCCGGTAATACTCTCCCGCTTCTCCCATCTGACCCAGCGCCGTCAGGTGATTCCCCATTCTCTCATACGGCACAGATAGCTCCCTCAGCGCCGCTGTGGTACCTGTCTGTTCGTAGATTTTGACACTTGCGTCAAGAGATTTCAGGTAATACTCTCCTGCTTCTTCCGTCTTACCTAAAGCCGTCAGATGATCCCCCATAAAAATGTACGACACCGATAGCTTACTCAGCGCCTCTGTGGTACCAGTCTGTTCGTAGATTTTGACACTTGCATCAAGAGATTTTTGGTAACACTCTCCCGCTTCTTCCGTTCGGCCCAGCACCGTCAGGTGATTTCCCATTTTATCGTACGACACCGACAATTCCCTCAGCGCCGCTGTGGTACCTGTCTGTTCGTAGATTTTGACATTTGCGTCAAGGGATTTCCGGTAATATTCTCCCGCTTCTTCCGTCTGACCTAGCGCCGTCAGATGATCCCCCATATTACCGTATGATGCCGACAGATCTCTAAGCGCCTCTGTGGTACCAGTTTGCCCATAGGTTTGCAGACTTACGTCAAGAGATTTTAGGTAATACTCTCCTGCCTTTTTTATTTGACCTGTTTCAGTATATAAATTCGCGACGATATTTTCACAAAATGCCTTTATACTCATTGTAATAGGGTCCTCATGTTTCTCAATCATAGCAAGAACCGCAAGCATCAGTTCAATACGGAAAGGACGTGTATTTTCCGGCAATAGTGGCAAACAGGAGCTAAAGGTTTTTGTAATACGCCAGCGTTCTGTTTCTTCCACATTTTTTGAGTTTTTAAGTACTTCCAATAAAAACGCCGACCCTTCCTCATGTTCTGTATAAACATCTGCAAGCCCTTGCGATAGTATGGGACTGTGATCGTAATAATATGCTACTATTACTTCCGCCGCGATGTCCGGCCTGTCTGCCGCGCATAAATGGTGCATGATCTCCCGTACCGCGAAATTGTCCTGCGCCATTACGCCGCGAAAATAAGCGACAATCCCGTTGTTCAGCCGTTTCAATTTTTCAGGCATCTTTTTTTTAAGCGCCCGGCGCAGACTCTGATGAGAAAAATCCCATTGCTGCATATCGCCCTGCGAGAAATGGCCGCGCAGCAACTGCCGTAGCCACGAGAAATCCGCGGGGTTAAATCCCAATCTCAGTTCCTTGAAAGCGCCTTCCATGTCGCTTTCCCGCAAACCGGTACGGGAAATGGCGATCATGCCGCATACACCGCGCACAAAATCCTTACCGATAAGTTTTTCAAGGCGGCCCAATATGGCAAGATACGCGCCTTCCGGATCGCCCGGCGTTTCGTCTATGCGTTCCCGCATGAATTTCGCAAGCGCCTCAGGCTGGCTTACGCCGTCTTCCATGTATTTCTGTACCGTTTCCAATTCGTAGCGATCCATCATCACAAGGTCTTGGGCAATAAGGCTCAAGTAGAGCGGATTCTGCGCGGCATTAGCGCCGTCCGGTGTCTGCTTTTTGAGGATGTGTTCTACAATCTCATTGCTGATCTGCTTGTGATGACGCGCCGCGACACCGCGTATTATCGCCGCCTCGTCTTCTTTACTGATGGGCGGCACAGGACGTACTTCACCGCCAAGCTGTTTGACGGTCTCTGTTTCCTGCCCTTCAATAATTGAACACAGCAGACGAAATTTTTCAGGGAGCTTCCCGCTGATCCACAGCATACGCCGGGCTTCGTCGCTGCCCGCAAGTTGGTCAAGTGCGTCCACCACCGCCACAACCCGCATCTTCGAACAGGCGGCGAACAGAAGTTCTACGAAACGGTCTTTAATGTCCTGGAATTTCGTTATAGCATCGCTGTCGTCTTCCAGCGCCAATTTTTCGCAAAGAAGGGAAATAAAATACCGCAGCATGTTTTCAACAAGGCTTGAACGGGACGATATTCCGCAGCTAAACGGCAGCAGAAGGCATTTATCTTCGATTTCGTCCATCAACTTGCATAACAACCCGCTTTTACCGCTGCCGGCTTTTCCTTGTATCATAAGAAGCTGAGGCGTTGTTTCTTTGCCCAGGCAGAATACGGCCATATCCGCTATCGCGGCGTCTCTTCCGGCGAAATGCGCTGTCCGGCTTTCACGGAAAGTTTCCTGCATATCGCGTTCTTGTTCTTTCCACGTCGGCGGCGTCTCGGAAGGTTCGCCCCATTCCTCCCGCAATTTCGCTATGATGTCCGCCGCCACCATTTCCGCCCAATCTTTGGAAACGGTTAGCCCGTTTTCATGGACTTCGGCGGAGTATTTTTTTATATCTTTCCCAAAACGGGCTTCGATTCCTTTCTTCAGTTTTTCCAGTTTCGCTTGTCCTTTCGCTTCCTCCTGATAGATTAAGCGAAGCTTCTCCGGCATAACAGAGTAATCGGGGCTTTCGCGGAAATAAAAAAGGCAGACCGGCGGGTTTTTGGAGCGAAGCACGCCGTATTCTATTTCCAGCGCGGTAACGCTCATGTTTGGATCTTCAAGCGAGAAATACGCCGCTTTCAGCGCTTCTTCCATATTTGTACGCGGCGGCGTCCAGCCGTAACGGTCGCCGATCAGCCCCAGAAAAAAAGGCCGGCTGCGTTCAATTTCATCAAGACAGGTACGCAATACCCTTTTATTCTGTTCTTCTTCTGAAACGGCGGCAGTATCTACACCCCAGCGCAGGTCGATAATTTCCACGGCGCGTCCGTATTTTTCCGCGAATTCATTGACTCGCGGCAGCACGAAGTCCCTCAGCGCGTCGCGTTCCGCCTGCATATCGCGGAAAGTGCTTGAGACGAATATGGATTTATTAGCGGTTTTTTTGGCGGACATTTAAGGTTCTCCTTGTACTTGATTCAAGAAACCATTATTTATACCTTATCAAGCTTGGCCAGCTCTTCCTTTGCTTTTTTATTGCCTTGCTCGGCTGCTTTCGTAAACCAATGCCTTGCCGCATTTAGATCCTTTGGCACGCCGTCTCCGTTTAAATAAATAAACGCAAGGTTGCATTGCGCCATTGCGTTGCCTTGTTCGGCTGCTTCCGTAAAATAATATTTTGCTTTTTTAAAATCTTTCGGCACGCCGTTTCCGTTGGCATAACTAAGACCAAGAGAATTCTGCGCTAATGCATCGCCTTGTTCCGCGGCTATATTAAACCAATAATTTGCCTTTTCAAAGTCTTGTTCTACGCCTCTTCCGTCGGCATAACTAATACCAAGTCTGGTTTGTGCCATTGCATGGCCTTGCTCGGCGGCTTTTGTAAACCAGTAATTTGCTTTATCAAAATCTTTTTGTACTCCTCTTCCCCTGCCGTAATTAATCCCAAGATTACATTGCGCCATTGCATACCCCTGTTCGGCGGCTTTTGCGTACCAGTAATTTGCTTTTTCAAAATCTCTCGGCACTCCTATTCCCATCTCGTAATTATACCCAAGATTACATTGCGCCATTGCGTACCCCTGTTCGGCGGCTTTTGCGTACCAGTAATTTGCCTTTACTAAATCTTGCGGTACTCCTATTCCCATATCGTAATTATACCCAAGATTACATTGCGCTATTGCGTACCCCTGTCCGGCGGCTTTTGCGTACCAGTAATTTGCTTTTTTCAAATCTTTCGGTACGCCTTCTCCTTCTTCGTAACACATCCCAAGTCTGTTCTGCGCTTCTGCATTTCCCAGTTCGGCGGCTTTTGCGTACCAGTAATATGCTTTTTCCATATCTTTCGGTACGCCTTCTCCTTCTTCATAATTAATGCCAAGGTTATATAACGCTTCCGCATCATTTTGATTTACGTCTGTATCAACCAACGGCTTGCAATTAATATTGTTCTCTTCCGCATACTGCCGGGCTTTGCTGCCATTTGGCGTATAAATAGTCAACGCATCGCATTTATCAAAAACACTTTTCTTGCCAAAACTTGTAACGCTATCGGGAATAACGACGGTTCTTAATGACTTGCATTCATAAAAAACCATGTTACCTATACTTATGACATTTTTGGGGATATCAATATATGTTAATGAATCGCAATTTCCAAAAGCAAGATCATTTAAGCTTGTGATGTTATCCGGTATGGTTATATCAGTTAACGCTCTGCATCTGAAAAATGCGCCCTTTCCGATATATGTAACGCTGTCCGGAATTCGGATATTCGTTAATGATTCACATTCATAAAAAGCGCAATCTCCTATGTGTGTTACGCTATCTGGGATAATGACATTACTCAGGGATTTACAGCCTTTAAATGCGCCTGTTTGATTAAAAGCGCCGACATCTCCGTTATTAATACTTGTAACCCCTTCGGGAATAATAACGCTTGTTAAGTATTCACAGCCGATAAATGCAGTTGCGCCTATACTTGTAAGCGGCAGAGGGGGTGTAAAAAACGTCTTGGGTATTATCACCTGATTAAAACCTGTCGGATTAAATTTCACTATTTCAACGGAATCGCCGGTCTTTGTAACGTCAAAGCCTCTTGGATGTCCTAAATCGCATCCAAACTGCCTTAAGCTATCGCGTATTTTTCCGGTAAATTCTTTTGGTGATAAATTTTGCTGTATGATAGCCTGACGGTCATGTAACATTGGTTTAATTTCTTCCGGCAAATCCATACAATCGCCTATAAATACCTGAATGATGCGCGACACATCATATTTTACGGCCTTTTTCAGTATATCCATCGCTTCGGGCGATTCCGGAGTCTGTTTTGATATAAACGCAAGAACACATTTACTTTCCCTGATTTCCTGTTCATCTGTCGATTTATTTAAGAATATGTTAAAACCTTCCCAATATATTTCTGTTAATAACGTACTAACCTGTTCAATATCAAATAACGCGCAGCAAACTTTGGCTCGGGATGTTTCGGGACATATTGGAATAGCAAACTGTCCGGTTTCTTCTTCGTCGTCGTCCTCCGGAATAACACCTTCTAACGCTGTTTTTATATCATCTTTAAAATTTTTTAAAGGCTGAAAAACACCTGGCGTTATATATCCCTCGATCATGTTAGATAAACTGAACTTTATTTTACCATAGACATTTTCACCTACATTTTGCACTGTTTTTGGAATTTTGAAATTCTTAAGGGATTTGCAGCCTAAGAACGCCTCATCGCCGATTTCAATAACGCTTTCCGGAATTGTGACGCTTAACAAAGAGCGGCATCTTTTAAAAGAACCGCCGCCAATATTTCTAACCTTACCCGGGATCAGAATATTTCTTAAAGATCTGCAATTATAGAACGCGCAAGTATCAATAGCCGTAACGCTCTCCGGAATGTTTATGTTTCTTAATGCTATGCAATTCCAAAAAGCAAAATTACCGATGTTAGTAATATTTCCCAAAATCGCAATGTTTTTCAACGATTTGCAATTAGTGAAAACATAGTTACCAACGGCTGTAACATTGTTCGGAATAACAATGCTTTTAAGATGCCGGCAATTCCTAAAAGCATTATCGCGAATAGTTTTTACATTATCGGGAATTTTAATGTTTTTTAATGATATGCAATTTTTAAAAGCGGATTCCCCGATGCATGTGACGCTATTCGGTATAGTAATAATTTTTAATTCTCTATAATCCGCAAAGGCCTCGTCATTGATTTCGGTAATACTTTCCGGAATGATAATTTTCCTTGGGGGGCGGTAATTATATATACGGGATGTAATTTTCCTGAATAAAGAAGGGCCCGAAAAAGCGCCGCTGTTTATTTTTGTTACACCGTCAGGAATAGAATATGGCTTAAAAGATTTCCAATTAGCCGGCCCCCGATAGATAGTTGTTTTATCAGCATTAAAAATCGCATCCAATTGCGGGCAGCTTGAAAAAACATGTTTGCCCATCTTTTTAATAGTATCCGGAAGTATTACGGTTTTTAATGATTTACATCTAAGAAATACTTTGTCGCCTATTTCAGAATTATTGTTGGTAATTATTACGCTTTTTAATGATTTACAAACCTGAAAAGCTATGTTGTCGATTTTAATAACACTATTTGGAATAGTGATGCTTGTTAATGATTTACAGCCGATAAAAGCCCCCATGCCTATGCTTGTCACGCTCTCAGGGATAGTAATATTTCTTAACGAATGGCATTGCCCAAAAGCCGTTTCGCCGATACTTGTAACGCTTTCAGGGATAGTAATATTTTTTAACGAATGGCAGCTGAAAAAAACCATATTTTCAATTATATTTATGCTGTTTGGAATAATGATATTGTCTAATGATTTGCACCCGGAAAATGCCATCGAATCAATTTTTGTAACGCTATCGGGAATACTTATGTTTTTCAGCGATTTACACCCATAAAACGCCATCATATCAATATTTGTAACACTATTGGGAATACTTATGTTTTTCAGCGATTTACAGCCGCTAAACGCCGCTCCATTAATACTCCTGACAGTATTTGGAATAGTAACGCTTGTCAATAATTTGCAATTCCTTAACGTATTTTTATTTTTTATAAAATCTTTAGGCATACTTAATCGTATAAGGAATCCTCCGCCTGTAAAGGCAAAAATACCAATAGTGGTAACCTTAAACGTCACACTCCCGTCGGGTGATGTTACTGTCCCCGGAATAACAACATCCTTATCATTGCCGATATATCTGGTTATTGTTATCTCATCGTTTTGTACAGTGTAATTAAATCCCGGCAGTTCAGGCGGCAGGACTATGTCATATACCACATTTTGCTTAATTGCGGGCGGAACGGCTTTGCGTTTTCCCCTGTTTACAAGTCCGGCAGCGCTTATGCGGTTAAGCAGTTTATCCGGCGCAATGGCTGTTTTCATGAGTTGATCGACATTTTCTTTTGACCAGGGCTGCGGGGTCAATTTCTCCAATAATACCGGAATAACCGGAATTCCCAGCTGTCTTGCGTATTCCAATTCATAATTCATTACAAACGGCCGGTTTAAACAGCGGTTAGTCAGCATAAGAACAACCACGGAGCATCGTTTTACATGATAAGAAATTACGGGAAGATAACGTTCGGTTGTTTTGATTCCCTCGTCGTACCATAAATCCCAGCCGGATTCATACAATTCTTTTATAATCGGATAGACGCGGTTTGCGTCGTCGTGAGCATAGCTTATGAAAATAAACGGTTCATTGCCTTCGTAAGCCTCGCTGGGCTTTTCGCATATTTGAGGCGCGGACGGAATGTAAGGTATATTGTCGGCCGAAAATTGTTCCAGAGCGATAATAAGTTTGTCCGCAGTTGTGCCCGGGTATTTAGCCGTAAGCATTTCCAACGCGCTCAGAAGCTGTTGATCACTTTCATCTTTTTTATAGAATTGCCGTATATCCGCAAGACTTTCCAGCCATACGGGTATATAAGGTTTTCGCACTACTGTGGAGGCATAAGCAAATCTTTCAAGCATCAATCGTTCATCGCGCGCATAAGCCTTGCTTAGAAAGATTAATACCATCCCGCATTTTTGGATTCTATCCAGGACAGCCGGCTGTTCGGTCTTAGCGTCTATTATGTTAATATTGCTCCACCCTGCCGCTTTTGCCTGTTCTAAAACAGGCAGAACAAGACTTTCTTCGCCGGGATGGAAACATGCAAGTATTTGCGTATCTTTTGGCATCATTTTTTTATCTCCATTAGGTTTACTTAACATATAATATAATAATTGAATCCGTAATATAAATCTAGCCTAATTTTACTTTTATTTCTTCTATCATTCCCGGAAATATATTTTTTATCTATTTTTCATTCTTTAGAAAAAACTCTGTGCTTTATTTCCTTTATACTTACGGGATAAAAGTCATTCACGTCCACGCCGACGTTTATGGCTCTGGGGCCGAGTATTTTTAACATTTCACCGAGATCGGGATATTTTATGCCGCCGTTATGCACATGCCCATATAGATGAATACTGTCGTGATGGGAAGCGTCCCATTGTAAAATAGGATAATGAAAGAGAATTATTTTTAAGCCTTCGGTGTTAAGAACGTAATAATCTTTGATCCATTCAAAAACCTTGCAGTTAAAAAACTTGTCTTCCAGGTATTTTTCATGGTTCCCTTTAATAAGGTATTTTTTACCGTTAAGCCTTGATAATATTTCATTGGCTTCCCTTGCCGTTCCTTTGTACATGAAATCGCCTAAAATGTAGATTTCATCATTTTTATTGACGACGCTGTTCCAACTGTGAATCATTTCTTTGTTCATTGTTTTTGCGTTAGGGAAAGGTCGGTTGCATTGTTTAATAATTCCCTCATGGCAAAAATGAGTATCCGCCGTAAAATAAATCATTACTTTTCCTCATCAGTCTTTTTTCCATGATAAAATATCTTCGGCAAAAGAGATACTTTCATCTAAATCCTGAGTATGAAGAGCGTTATAATTATTACGGATTAAACTGTTAATACCGTGTTTTTGGAAAAGAACTATAACATCTTTTTCTGGCAGATTGTGCCGATGAGAATACCCTTCGACTGCGTAAACAAGCATGAGATTTTGATCATGTTCATTGACTGCATCCGTGACGGTATCCATATCATGCCACCTCGGAGAATTGAACTCCAGACACGCAGATTTTCAGCATCCGACGGTATGGTTACTTTCAACCTCTTTGGTAGGCTCCTGTTATCATTATATAGGAAGATAATCATTTTTTCAACCTTAAAATCACTGTATATCACTATAGATAATCATAGAAAACAGGTGTTTTTCTCATTTTTTTTCTTTAGTTTTAAGGGACGGCAAACTGGTTTTTATGGCAATCCTTTCCAACCTCCATAAAGCCTTCAAAGAACGCGCCGCAGGAAACAGGCGGTTCGTAGCAGGTGCGTACGGAACGCCGTAAACGCCGTTTGGTCCCCAAAGTCAAAACAATGCTTTTTATGGAAATAAAGCCGCATCAAGGGGGCGTTGCGGGGGAATCCCCCGCTGAGGGGGGGCGCCGAAACGCAGTTCGGCGCATGGGGGGAGACTTCCCCCTCATATTGTTCTTCTTTTTGAAGCGGTAATTCTATTATATTGTCATTTACACAAATAATATTATGGGTCTATAAGCTCTTTACAAACAAGATATTCTTTCGGTTTTATGACTGTTAGATTAAAATTACCGAAATATTCATATTTCTCAAATTTGTCATAACACAACTTTATTCTTCTATCAGTATTTTTTATCAAATAACCATCAACATAGTAATAAACATCACCCATAGGCTCTTCACTGTAGCGGTATATTTCTACCGAATATTTATTATTTAACTTCAATTTTTCTGTTTCAAAGTCAGAATTATACAGTATTAAATAGTCATCATTTATTTTTATATCAACCCTAAAGTACCTTATAATAACGTCTTTTTTATCTTTTCCATATTCACTTATTCCTACATCGCAAGAAAAGTTTTTTTCTCCTATTTTTGTCATATTAACCTCGCTTTTCCTTAATTATTATTACGTCTGTATGCGTGAAAATCACCTGAAAAAAGAATGGACATTAAAATTCCCCCTGCTTCCTTTTAGCCTTTTGTTTTAATATTTTTTGCCGTTTTTCCAAATTATCAAATATGTTGTTTACGGCTATGTCTTCGCTTTCTTTCCTTTCTATCAGTCCGATAGATTTCTTTTTGTTTTTATTCATAATATACCAATAGCCTTCATTTACCGGTTTATCTTCATTCTTTTCCCATTTGACGTAAATTGGAAGTTTTTCATACTCATTCCCTTTTTGAAAATAAATATTAGTCTTTTCGTTTTCCTTCTCCAATTTTATGAAGTAAATTATCCCGCCTATTTTTCTTTTTGTAAGATACATGCCTTCATTCTCAAGATATTCATAAGATACGGGCCTATACCATAAATTTTTCTCGTAATAATTCGTTTCTATCCTGAATAATCTTTCAAATAATACATTATCGTCTTTTGCCGCTTTTTTTGCCCTTAAATGGCGTTTGCAAAGAGTCATATAACTATCGTCTATTTTAGTTAATTTTCCCCTTGCTCCGCAGATTTCGCAAATGTGTTTACTTTCTTCTTTTGCTATTGAAATCATTCCGCTTATATAATCAGGAGCCAACGAAGTGGAAATATGTAATTCTCCGTCATATTGATTAATATTATATATAATAATATTATTATCCGGATTTTTTTCATTAAAAAGATTGATCTCTTTTATAATAGGTAAAACAAGCCCGTGACTTCCGTAACAATGGTCTATATTTGTTTTTATAAACATACTATTGTGCGTGGATTCTTCATTAATTCTCTTTACAATATTAAACTCATTGACATCATTATCAATTATATCATTATGATATTTACTGTTTTCTATTTTACTCGTAAATGTTGGTTTAAGTAATTTATCATCCTCATTATCCATCATAAAGCAGTATTCCTGAAAATCAAAATATGATACCGCTTTATTTTTGTTTTCGGGATATTGAATACCATCTTCACCTTGCGCGATATTCGGATACCTGTCTATATCAAGCAAATTGGTAATAAATGGCCGTTTACGGCCATGAATCAGATACGCTTCCCCTTTCTCCTTGCTAAGGCTTTGAAGCATAGGTATGGAAATCAAAGGTTCATGATTTAATTTTTTCCCGGCCATAGTAACCAATTCTTCCATAAAAAAACATTCATGGCTGTAAAGATAAACCCAGTTATCGCAATTAGCCATTATTGTTTCTGAATTGTTTCCGTATTTATCTATAAGCTGGCTTTTTCCCTGAATAATTAAATTAATCCTGATATTTCTGCTTCTGGAAGCGGTCATCATAGCCGGAAAGTCTTTAATCGCGGGAAGGTTTGAGAATTCGTCCAAAAGAAAATTTACACGCTTTGGAAGACTGTTATTAGGATGATTTTCCGCTTCCCGGATAAGTTCGGTATAGCACTGTTTGATAAACAAGCTTATTATTTTATTATAAACGGTATTTTCATCTGGCATAATTAAAAAAACGGCCGTTTTTGTTTTTCCAATCTCACTCATATCAAATTCACTGCCGGAAAGCATATCTATTAAATTTTCCTGACAGAAAAAAGGAGTCATAGCCTGATCAAATTCGGAGATGATACAGCTTCTTGTTTCATGACATACTTCTATCGCGCTTGATAAATAAGAAGAAAGAAATGACGCTTTATCCAAACTTTGAAGAAAATTTTTTTGTAGATAAGTTTCACCATTTTCACAAATTTTCAGCGCTTGCGTCCGCAAAACACGCAGGCTTTTAAAATTTATTTCATCTTCCTTCGCGTATTTAAACAAGAGCAATATTAATCCGGCCAGTAATTTTGACGCGGTTTCTTCCCAATACGGTTCTTTTATACATCCTGTTATCACGATGGAGTTGGCTATATCAATAACAAGCTCTCTTGCTTTGTCTTCATCCCCATTATGATACAGAGTATACGGGATTTTTAACGGATTCCACGAGTTGCTCTTTTTGGGGTTCCGTAAATTAAGCAATAAAATCCTGAAATTATGAGCCTTTAAGGTCTTATATGTTTTTTTGTACAGTTCCCCTTTTGGGTCTGTCGCTATGAATGATTCGCCGGCTATGGCGTATGTTTGCAGGGCCGGCATGCCCAAGAGCCGTGTTTTTTTTAGACCCGGTAGAACCGACTATAAGGGAATGGGAATCTTTTTCTTCAATATAGACCGCTTCTGAATCGGTATATAAAGGTATACCGCCGCAAATTGAGAGAAATTCATTTAATGGTATTCTGTGAAGAGATGATTTGATTTCATCGCTAAACGCCCAACAATTGCCTGTGGTGCAATTTTCATTTAAATAATCCATAACTACTCCTTGTTCATTATTCTTATCAGTTTTCATCTTATTCTCCTCCTTTAAATAAGGCGCCGCCTAAAATAAGGCGGTAATTTATGCGTGAATATTTTTCGCTTCTATGTCTTTTTACGAGAGTTTTTTTTGTTATTGGGGTAATTTCGCCGGAAATACCGGCATGAAAATCGCCCGAAAATAAAATCGTCATAGGGTCTAAAAAACAATGGATAAGCCTTGTATTCCGGGTTAATTTGAGTTTACCTTAAAAAATACAAGTCTAATCCGTTTGTTTACCTTCCTTTTTATTAGACCCTACGGCACTATCCGGCAACATACCGCCTTCACGACGGACCTTAACAAGTTCGGGCATTGGCACGCTTTATGCGTAGGCTTTATTCCTTCGATTGTGCTTATTGTACCATATATAAGAAAAAATGTCAAGGCTTTATCTTATATAATGTGGATTTTTTGGAATGAAAATTTTTGGACATAAAACAAGACTTTTCCTTTCACGACGGTCAGATAGGGATTTTTATTTTACTATTGACAAATTGGTAATATTGATGTATAATACTAGTATTACCGTATATTGATTTTATGAAAAGAAATCAAAACAAGGAGGAGGATTATGGAAGATAATAATGATGAAGAATATAAACAATTCTTAAATTATGAACTTATAAAGGTTAGCAAAGATGGAAAGGTCAAGTATAATGGGAAAATTTTACCACAGACCGATAAAGATGGATATTGTGTTGTCGAAATACCTAATGATGAGAGCCAGATTGAATATGTACATAAACTTGTTGCCTTTTCATGGTTAAAAGATAAATATATAGAATTAAAGAAAAAGGAAAATGGAGAGAGACTAGCTGTTCACCATAAAGATTATGAAAAATTAAACAATCATGTAGATAATCTTGAATGGATGACGGATAAAGAACATAGATTATTACATGGTTTTTCCATTGATGAAGAATAATGGTGATCAAGAGATATAAGAGCTTTAAAAAAGCTTTTATTAACCTTTGAAAAGGTATACTAAGGATTTGGTGTCCTGTATTCGCGTGATTATGGTATGATACCCATAGTGTACCCACATCAATAAGTACACTATGGTATCTGGATGACTGTCACAACATTATAATGGGCGTATTCTTCGGCATTTAGGACTTCTCGGTAATCTATGCGCTGTGATGTGTTAGACGCGTTTTTATTTCCGCTTTCGCTTCCGTATTCGATAATAAATACCCAGCCTGTTCCACGTTCTCCGTCTATAAGTTTTTTCTCAACATTTACAATACGATGTGAACGTAAAAATACATTTAACTCATCTGTAACTGATTTTTCACTAAAGGGACTGACAAAAAAACTGGCATATTGAGTTAAAAACGCCAAAATTATCCCTCCTAATAAAATAATTTTTTTTCCGCCTTCGGCGGAAAAAATAGTACGCTTCGCAACAAACAGAAATTTGCGTGATCCTCGAAGGGCTTGCGCGCATCGCTTCCACCCGCTTAGCGCAGGTGGGCGCTATGCGCTTCGCGCCCTTCTCGGAACTCAGGACCCAGAACGCACCAGCCGAAAGCCGCCGCTGTTGAAACGGTCGCTCGGGGAGCTGCTGCCCCGGGACGCGGAACTCACGTTCTGAACGTAGTGGCCCCAGCTCCCGCCGCGTCCCATCCGGGTCGAGCCGGTAACCGGACCTGTCGGATTATTCTCCGAACTACTTGGATAATCGCCATGCCAGTCCCAGCACCTTTCAGAAACATTCCCATGCATGTCATACAGACCCCACGCATTAGGGGTCTTTAACCCCACCTGATGTGTTTTACTACCACTGTTGTCGTAATACCACGCCACTGCGCCAACCGATGTTGTATTGTTATAATCATTATTATTATTGTTAAAAGCAGTCGTTGTCCCGGCTCGGCATGCATATTCCCACTCCGCTTCCGTCGGCAAACGATACCCGTTTTTATTCTTGTCCATTACTACCGCATCCCATGTAGAGCTACTGTCCGTTGGTACGGTTCCCCATACTGCCGGATCGGTACTTCCTGAAATACTGTAAACAGGGTTTAATCCTTCCTTCATGCTCAATTTGTTGCAGAATACCAACGCGTCATACCAGCTTACCATTTCAACAGGCAGTTTGCCGGGAGTCCCGCCTTCCCCTGATACGGCTGATGTGAAATAACTCGGATTAATCCCCATCACCGTCTGATACTGCTCCTGCGTCACCTGATACTTGCTCATATAAAAACTTCTCAGCGTTACCGAATGTTGTGTTTCATTGTTATCTCCCATCGTAAAGGTTCCGCCGGTTATTGTTACCATTTCTATCCCTGTAGAGCTTGTTGGTGGGGTACTATTGAAATAATAATAAATAGATACCGTTTTTGGCGAACCGCTTATAGTATAGCCCGATTTCGCCACCGCCACGCTAAGGCTTCCGCCCGCGAAAATACCGCTGATACCCAAAATATACGTAGGCCCTGAACCGCTTAAGGTTTCTTTGGTTACACCGGATACGCCGCTCAAGGTTATATCGTCTGCGGAAAGACCCGTTATCGCCTGACTAAAGGTAAGCGTCAACTGCGTTGTGGTTTGCGAAGCGGAACCGTTCGCGGTCACACTGCTAAAAGTTACCGCGGTATTTCCGCCTCCGTTGTTACTGTTGCCGCTAGATTTAGTCAGAATGACTGACTTGGCGTTTAACATAAATGTATTCAATACCAACGATGTCAGCGCCGATGTATCCTTAAGAGTAAGGGTAAGTTGATTTCCGTTTTCCTTAACGGTAAAAACTTCTTTACCGGAAACAGTACTGCCTGCCGCATAGCTTATGGTTACGTCATTGCCTTTTGAAGTCCAAGTACCGGTTTTTGTATCGATAACCGCGTAAGCTGTACACTGATAATTCCCGTCGGCTGTAAAAGTCCACGTGCAACTGCCGCCGCTATTTGTAAACGTGTAAGTGCCGGTCATTTTATAATCGGGCTGGCTGTTACCTGAATCGCTATCGTCTTTACATGTACAGAAAATAACGGTAATCAGAGCGAACCACACAAGAGTGGTTTTCAAAAACTTCTTCATTTTTTTCTCCTTTTTCTAGGTTTATTATAATATTTACTGCATTTTAATACGGTAATATTAAGTAAATAACCTAATTATACCAACTTGTCAAGACAAATAAATAAAATAATCTAAATTCTAAGCTATGAATGAAAAATGCGAAAAAATCCGGCGAATTTTGGCTCAAAACATTAAAAACAGACGGGAATACTTGGGGCTTTCTCAGGAAAAGCTTGCCGAAGCCAGCAATATGTCGGTACAAACGATTAATACCATCGAAGGTTGCCGGATGTGGGTCAGCGACAAAACGGTAACCCGGCTTGCAAAAGCCCTTGATATAGAGGTTTTTCAGTTGTTCGTGCCGTACCAAGCGAATAAAAACGAATTAAAAGCCTCCCCTGCCGCCGCTTTGTTTGAATTCAGGCAAAAAGTGAAAAGCGCGGTAAATAATTTGAGCCTTCAACTGGAGTCTGATTTTAATGATGTCCTCAAAACCCCTGTTCATCGGCAGGACGATAGAGAACAATCAGCCCGTGATACGGGAAAAAATAAAACCAGACGAAGCAAATAATTATTGTAATTTTAACAAAAAAATCGGATAGGCTCCCTGTATTTATCAGCTTATATCTTCATTTCCCCCCAATCTTTTATTACGGTTAATTTATTCTTGTCTACAAGAAGCGTATACTTGTAAATGTAGAAATATTTTTTTCTGGTTCTCTTGTTTCTTAAAAACGCCTTGTCCAGATAATCATAATGCCAATGCCCGCAAAACCAAGCCCTGTGCCTGATTTTTTTGTCTATCTCATCATTTAAATCACCGACCTCATCTTCATCTTTCCCATGCCTGTTAGGAACTCCCATTGCCGAAAGCTCCCAATTAATATGGGAAGGCCCCGTATGGGACACTACAAAGTCAAATTTATTTTCGGTTTTTAAGAGTTCAAACAAGTTTTCTTTTTCTTCTTCAGACCAGTATTCCTCTTTCCACCAGCTTATTCCCTCAACTCTTCTTTCTTTGTCCGTTGACAAGGCCCCGCCCAAAACAAGGATTTTATAACCGTCTATATTATATATTTTTCCCCTTTTAAGGTATGCGACAAAAGGATTTTCTTCATTAACGACAATAACCTTTTCACCTATGCCTATGTCTTTTTCAGGCAAATCTTTTCTGCCGTATACGGGTTCGTGGTTTCCCATTACGCAAAGAACGGGAAAATCTCTTTTTGCCAGTTCTTTATAATTTTTATTATCTTGTTCTTCATGATCATGCCACATAAAGCCGCAGTCGCCCAGCATGATGTGGTATTTGATTTTATTAAATGATTCCTCGCCATATTTTTCTAACAATGAGTCTTTTGTAATTTTTGACAATTCACCTCTTGAGTTAGCGTGAAAATCTCCTGAAAATAAAACAGACATTATTTATTCTCCTCCTTTCGATAAAACCCTGTTTTTTATATCTTTAATGCTCACAGGATAAAAGTCATTAACGTCCACGCCGACGTTTATGGCCCGCGGTCCAAGCAATTTTAAAGTTTCGCCGAATTCGGGGTATAATATCCCGCTGTTATGGACATGCCCGTACAGGTGTATGCTGTTGTGGTGGGAATTATACCAGCTTAAAATCGGAAAATGGAAAAGGACTAATTTTATATCTTCAGCGTTAAGCACATAGTAATCATTAACCCATTCAAAAGCGCCATGATCAAAGCCCTCGTCGCTTAAATATTTTTCATGGTTTCCTTTGATGAGATATTTCTTCCCGTTAAGCCTTGATAATATCTCATTCGCGTCTTTTGCTTTTCCTTTGTACATGAAATCGCCTAAAATATAAATTTCATCTTTTTTGTTAACAACGCTGTTCCACCTGTGTATCATTTCATTGTTCATTATCCTTTCGTCTTGGAAAGGACGCCGGCAATGTTTAATAATATTAAAGTGGCAAAAATGATTATCCGCCGTAAAATAAATCATAACTTTTCCTCCTTACCGCTTTGAAATACCGAATTCGTTATATACTTCATATTTATCTCCAGCCTTCTCCAGTATTTTCGTAGACCGGTATAAATACTGGTACCCATGTTTTTCTTCAAAATCAAAATGATACGCGTTTCTGTGCAAATGACCGCACCACCATTCTTGAAACTTTATCCGTTTATGAATTTCATCATTTAATAGGGCCACTTTATCTTCTTTTTTTACAGAAAATGAATTTGTAAATTCAAATATTCTCTTGTTTATGTGGTCCGGGCCCGTATGCGAAACCACGAAATCAAACGTATTTTCGGTTTCAAGCAGTTTGAAGACATCCTGTTCCTCTTGCTGTGACCAGTACTCTTTTTCCCACCATTTCCCGTTTTTTATTTGGAAATCTTTATCAATGGACAATGCCCCGCCTAAAACCAGCATTTTGAAGCCGTCAATATAATAAATTTTTCCCCGCTTAAGATAGGCGACAAATGGATTGTCATTTATTTGATAAACCGTCTCACCTATGCCAATATCCGTCTCCCGCAAGTTGTCCATGCCGTATATAGGCTCATGGTTTCCAAGAACGCAAAGAACCGGGAACTTTCGCTTGGCCAACGTTTCGTAATTCGCCTGATCATGCACGTCATTTCCCGGCCACATAAAGCATCCGTCTCCGAGAATAATGTGGTAATTTATGCGGGAATATTTTTCGCTTCTATATCTTTTTACGAGGGTAGTTTTAGTTATTGAAGCTATTTCGCCGGAAGAACTGGCGTGTAGATCGCCTGAAAATAATATCGACATAGGGTCTAAAAAACAAATGATAAGCCTTGTATTCCGGGTTAATTTGAGTTTACCTTAAAAAATACAAGTCTAATCCGTTTGTTTACCTTCCTTTTAATTAGACCCTACGGCACTATCCGGCAACATACCGCCTTCACGACGGACCTTAACAAGTTCGGGCATTGGCACGCTTTATGCGTAGGCTTTATTCCTTCGATTGTGTTTATTGTATCATAAAAAAGAAAAAATGTCAAGGCTTTTACATTCAAAAAATAAATTTTATTTTTTTTAAAGAAATCTTCAAAAAAATTGACTTTTTAATTTTTATGAGTTATATATAAGGCAGTACTCTAAGGCATTATACCTTTGGGTATTAGACAAGAAGAAAGCAATTAAAATAACCGTAGAATTGTAAATAAAATTAAGTAGAAGTTTTCCGTAACTTGTCACCCCATGCGTATGTATGGGGAATACTGTATACGGGGGACTTTTATGTATAATGGAAAAGACAGATTTCCGTATTTCGCCGCCTTATGGGGTATAGACGATTATCCAGATATGGAAAGGGGGCAAATATGGTAGTAGCCGCCTTCGCCGGAACCGGTAAAACGTATTTCGCTAAAAATCATCCTGATATAGCAATAGATTTTGTATTGATGCCGTATAAATACATAATAGACCCGGAAGCGCAATATGACGAATCAAACAAAGCTAATCCGAATTTGGAATGGAATCCCGGATGGCCTGTTAATTACATTGAGGCGATAAAGAAGTTCCCTTCGGATAAAATAATTCTAATCCCGTCGGACTGGAAGGTTTTAAGACTTCTGGAAAAAGAAAAAATACCGTATTACCTATGCTACCCGAAAAGAAAAGCAAAAAAGGCTTACCGGAAAAGATATGTCAAAAGGGGCAACTCGCAGAATTTTTTGTCAATATTTATCGGAGAATGGAAATCATTTATGGACACTTTACGGGAAGACACATACGGAAGGCATATTATATTACGGCCCAAGCAGTATTTAAGCGACGTATTAAATATAAACGACATATTGAAAACGGGAGGTAAAGAAAAAATATGAAAACATTAAAATCAATCCCTCAAGAAGTAGCGGCGCTTATTCCAAAGATGCAAATATGGGATGTAAGTCTCTGATAATAAGCACTTAAATACTTATAACTACCTGTATTCTTTTGATTTACTTTCTCTTTTTAAGTTAACTTACTTATCACTACCTGTCAGTCAAATTTAGTCTTTAGTTTTTAATTTGAAATCTTTGTTATTTGAAAATCAGCGCTCAATCCACTAAAACGGTACCAACGATCCTTCTATATCCTGTAAGGAGTTACGAGCAAAAAAAAGCAAAATAGGTCACAAATATTTAGTTGCAAAAAAACAAAAAAGCAAAAAATTAACAAATTTTCTCATCTCACATAGTGTGAGTTCCACACAAGTTGTCTATAGCAGATAAAGAGTTACGTGAAAAAAAAATTGCAAAAGGACACAAAAAAAAGCAAAAATACACACAAGGCGTGAGCCCCGCTTAGACTTACATCGCGAAATCCCCACCTTTTATCTTGCCATTACCTTTAATTTTATTTTATTTAATTTTATGATTAATCTTGGTTATCTACTTTTTTTTGGATTTAATTCCTTCTGGTTTGTTTCTCTCATTTACCTCATTCCTTTTTGGGGTATTTGTTCTTTTTTGCATTTTAAGTTATGTTTACCCTTCTATCTCTTCCCGGTTCGTTTTTTCCTTAAGTCTTAATTTCGTTTTGGTATATCTTAGATTATTCTCATTATAGTTTTCCTTTCTTTTTTATCAATAACTTATACCAACTTCTTGACTTTTCTTAATTTCACATCTTTATGGGACTCCGAGGGGGCGAGCTCATGGGATTCCAGTTCAGCCGCTTGGCAATTACCTTGTTTGATGCTCGCTTCCCCTCTAATTTATCGTTTCCTTTCTTCTGTTTTTGGTATATACACTTGATTGTTTTTTTATAATTCATCCCTTGATCTGTCCGGCTCCTCGCGGCTTCGGGTTTAATCTTGCTTTTTGGCTTTACATTCATTTTGGATATAGAGAACCAAAAAGTGAAGTAACTTCACTAATTCATCCCTTGACCTGCCCGGCTCCTCGCGGCTTCGGGTTTAATCTTGCCTTTTGGCTTTACATTCATTTTGGATATAGAGAACCAAAGTGAAGTAACTTCACTAATTTTACCTTGACCTGCCCGGCTCCTCACGGCTTCGGGTTTAATCTTGCTTTTTGGCTTTACATTCATTTTGGATATAGAGAACCAAAAAGTGAAGTAACTTCACTAATTCATCCCTTGACTTGTCCGGCTCCTCGCGGCTTCGGGTTTAATCTTGCCTTTTGGCTTTACATTCATTTTGGATATAGAGAACCAAAAAGTGAAGTAACTTCACTACTTTCTTTCCTCAGCCTGTCCGGCTCCCCGCGGTTTCGGCTTTAATTTTGCCCTTTGGCTATACAGTGATTTTGGATATAGAGATCCAAAAAGTGAAGTAACTTCACTAATTTCAATTCTCAGCCCGTCCGGCTTCCCCCGGTTTCGGCTTTAATTTTGCCCTTTGGCTATAAAGTGATTTTGGATATAGAGATCCAAAAAGTGAAGTAACTTCACTACTTTTTTTCCTCAGCCTGTCCGGCTCCTCGCGGTTTCGGCTTTAAACTTGCCCTTTGGCTATACAGTGATTTTGGATATAGAGATCCAAAAAGTGAAGTAACTTCACTACTTTTTTTCCTCAGCCTGTCCGGCTCCTCGCGGTTTCGGCTTTAACCTTGCCCTTTGGCTATAAAGTGATTTTGGATATAGAGAACCAAAAACTGAACCGGGTTCAGTTTAAATCTGGCCTGAGCCTTCCGGCTCCTCGCGGCTTCTGGGTTAACCTTGCCCTTTGGCTATAAAGTGATTTTGGATATAGAGAACCAAAAACTGAACCGGGTTCAGTTTAAATCAGTCCTGACCTGTCCGGCTCTCCGCGGCTTCGGGGTTAATCTTGCCCTTTGGCTACAAAGTGATTTTGGATATAGAGATCCAAAAACTGAACCCGGTTCAGTAACTTTACAGCTCTCCGGGCATCTGGCGTTATCCGTCTTTCCCATTAACCTTGCCATTTACGGCAACCGTATTTTGGATATAGAGATCCAAAAACTGAACCCGGTTCAGTAAATCCTCGTCCTCCGGCTTGTCGTTTGGGCACAAAGAATCCCTCCTTGTTTGGGAGGGCCTTGTATTGGATTTGCATATTTTAGTTTACTATTTCGTCCGGCTCAATAAACGGCGGCAGGTCTGTTTCGTCAAAGATGATTTCGTCCAGATTGTATGTGAGTCCCGCTCTTATGATTATTGGAGACTCTTCGTAAAAGAACTGTTTAATTATTTCCGCTTTGTCTCCTTTTTCGCATTCTACGACATTGTGCCTGACGACTTCTTCGTCTTCTTCGTCTTTGTCCAGATATGGAACCTGAACGATAATTTTACCGTCGTCGAAGGCATCCAAGAAATACTCGCCTTCGAATTCCCCCATCCTGACATTAATCTTCTTTTTCATAAACATCCTCCTTAATGATAACTTTCAAAGCATTAGTAATATAACTTTTAAAATACGAAGTCGCACCTTTAAGAAGAGCCAATTTTTGAAGAAAAATAAATATTTTTACAATTCTTAATAAGAAACATTTCCCAAATTCATTGTTCTTATATCCTATATTATACCACAAATTTTTAAGAATGTCAATATTAGTGCGAAGTACTTTCACAAGTTTATTAAGATGATATTTCTTATTTTTCATTGACTATACTAATTTTTTGTAATATATGTTATTCAAGAGGTGAAATTTGATCTTTGATGATGATCAAGCAAGAATAAATATATCGCCATATACAGCCATATTAAGAAAGAGTGTTTTTGAAGAGCTTATTAATAAAAATAAGTATGTTGATTTTACTTCCCTCTTTAACACGTATAATTTTTTTTGTGAAAAAATGATTGATGATTATACGGAAAATTTATTTTATTTGGAAGAAGGCTTTAAATTTTCAGAAAGCGGATTAACGACTGAGACAGGCGAACCAATTACAGAATATACTAGCGATGTAATTATATTAAAAGCACTTAGAAAATTATTATATAATAATAAGCATATATTAGATTCACTCTTGCTAGAATATACGGATAAAATTGTTAAAAATGAATCAATTCCGGTTAATGATGTTTATAATATGTTTAAAAAAATAGAAGACGGCATGGAGAAAATAAATAAACGCAATGAAATTACACTACCTGATATTAATACAAAATTGCCGGATAACATAAAAAATAAACTAACGAAATTTCAAGCCGATTATATGCGGTTTATTTCCGATCTGCCATGTTTAATTTATTATGAATATGTCGTTATAGATGATGATAAATTAAAATGGAATAAAGATATAGCGGCGCTTAACCAATATATAAAGTATATAAAACCGGATAATTTGGCAAATAATAATTGGGCATTATTCAGAGAATTATTTGACCAAAAGGAAACATTAAGAACAGCGCATAATCAGGATTATGGTGATTCAAAAGATTTTATTACATTAAAAGAATTGTTAAAAAACAACCGCTCTGTTACATAATTATACCTACTGTCCTGTATATTTTTTTTATACAGCCGCGTAAATATCAATATAGATAACTTTCCTGTATAAAATTCATAACAGATATTAAAACTAAACTGAATATCTGTTAGGAGTATAAAATGGACAATTCACTATTATCTGTTGAAGCGGTTTCAAAACACTTAGGCGTCGCGATAATCACTGTTAGAAGGTTAATCAAGAATGGCAAGTTAGGTTATAAAAAAATAGGTAGCCGCCGCTTAATTAGTCCGCAACAAATCCAAGATTACCTTGATTCTGTGGACGTAAAACCTGTCAATGAGACAAAGGGGATAAAATAATGAAATTACCTGTTGATATTATTGAATTAATGGAATCAAAGACAAATGGAGTTAAATACGGCAGAGTCAGATTAGACATTACTTTCAGGCATGGTATGCCCAGATATGAATTATCTCAAAAACTTTCAATATATGACGGTGAATTCCAAAAATTAAATAATTCAGGCCATACCGATCAAGACGTCAAAAAGTGAAGTGAATAAATTATTCAACAATGCAACGGTTTTTTCTCAAATATTTCTTCTAATAAAGATATGCCAAAAAATAATAACTCTATATCTGATAAAGAATTAACTACCCAAAACACGCAGAACCGCTGTCTGCGGACAAATTAATAAGCCCTAGACGGTATAAAATCACGTCCAGGGCTTTTGGATTAATTCCAGCGGGCTTGCGGCGCGTCTAGGGGCTTATTTCTCTATTACACCGCCTTTTTAACGGGGAATTGAATAATATTTTCAGGAATAATATCCTGAAAGACCTCCGCTATAGCCGCGCCCACTTCCCGGACGTTTTCCTGTTCGATGTGATCCGCGTAATTGTCAAAAACCGACTTGGTTAAATGTCCGCTGACTTTAGCGACTTTCTCACCGCTTATTTTTTGCGAAGAACGGCTACAGAAGAAATGTCGCCAAGAATGGAAAGAAATTTGCCTAGCCCTATAATCGACGCCTATTTTCCTTAGCGTTTCTTGTAGTCCTAATAATAAGACTTTGGGATCAACAGGGCGATCAGGCAGTGTTGAATAAAAAATAAATGGATCGTCTACTATGCCGTTATAAGGATTATCTTTTAACAGGTCAAGAAGCGCATTTTTTACAACAGGCAAAAGGGGAACGTTTCTTGACTCTCCATTCTTTGTTCCTTCTTTCCTACCGTCAAGGGGTGAATAGCTATGAGAAATGTTTATTGTCTCCTCTCCAATATCGGACCGGCGCAGGGCCAGACATTCGCCCTGCCTTGCGCCGGTTGTCGCGGAAAGAAGAGACGCTATATAGGCGCGTTTGTCGTTCCATAATTCTTTATGGGTATAAAATAACGACCGCGCTTCTTCTACCGTCAATACTCCGCGCTTTTTATTTTTAATCGAAAATTTCGTTAATCCCTTAGACGGATCGACAGGGATAATCTCATTTTTAAAGCACCATTTAAGCGGCGTTTGACATACCAAAAGTATCTGATTTATTGTCGATGTCGCTAAATCTCTTTTCTTTAATTGTTTAGTAAACGTATCAAGATCGTCTTTTGTTACGCAGTTTGTTTTTTTATCCTTAAAAAACGCCTTTACTTCATTATTTACCCTTTTTATACATTCATGCGCGTAACGCCGGCTAAACCTGTATCCATGAGCGAGCTTGTCTTGAATATACTCTGATTTGTCGAAGTCCCAAAATGTTTCAAGGAACTGAATGAAGGGAACCGCGCCGCGACCGGTATTCTTTACGGCCGATATGTCGATTAGTCCCAAATTCTTGAGCGTTTCAACAATCCGCAGAGCGTCTTCGGCGATTAGCTCTGATTTCCGTATTGAATGTATAATGCTTTCAATTCCGGCCGCTTCGACAATCGGTCTGGGCTTTTGCGCTCGACCTGTAGGAATGCCGTTGACCTTCCATAATTCCGCTTTGACCTGAGCTTTGATTCGATCTGTTTCTCCAGTTGATCTGGCGGATAACTTTTTTTCATTTTCCGGGTTGATAAATTCAACATAGAAAATGCCGTTTTTGCGTTTGTGTAGATAATACTCCCGACTCATAATAGCTCCTTCTGAGTAAAACCATGATTTTCTCATAGTTTTTCTCATTCATAAAGATAAGGAGCCTTTATGGCGGTTCTTCCGTTAATAAAGACTTACAATAACTCTATACAACGTATAGACTTATTTTTTTGCCACCTCGGAGAATTGAACTCCAGACACGCAGATTTTCAGTCTGCTGCTCTACCAACTGAGCTAAGGTGGCTAGTTCTCTAATACTATGTCAAAAACCACAAAAAATGTCAATAATGACATTTTTTATTGGAGATATGGGGATTCGAACCCCAGGCCTATAGATTGCGAACCTATCGCTCTACCAACTGAGCTATATCCCCAAACTTCCCCTTCCTCTTACTATTAAGCAATAAAATCAATAATTAGTCAATAATTCAAATAACATGATGCATTTCTATATTATTACCACGAACCTCACAAATTTATTTTATTTCCCTTTTCGTGTTGGCTTGCCTGACCACTCTGGAGTGGTCAGGTGAATGTGGTTCGTGGTAAAATTCAGAATTAAATAACTTTAACCATCCACCCCTTAGTGTCCGGCAAGGTCCCATATTGGATGCCCTTGATGGTATCGCGGATATTCGCGGTAAAATCGCCGACTTTTCCGTCGTTAAAGACCGCTTTCTTTCCTTTATATGTAAGGGAAGAAATGGGGGTGGCTCCCGCCGCGGTTCCGCTGACGAAACATTCCTTTGTCTCGGCAAAAACCTCGTCAATTGAGATTTGCCTTTCGGACACTTTTATGCCTTTGTCGCGGGAAAGCTCTATGATGCTTGCGCGGGTAATGCCGGGCAGGATTGTGTCGCCAAGTTCGGGCGTTACAAATTCGCCTGACTTTAAGTAAAAGAAGATGTTGCAGGACGAGCCTTCTTCCATATACTTGCGGTGGGTCGCGTCGAGAAACACACATTCCATGAAGCCGGCTTTATGGGCTTCGGCTTTTGCGAGAGCGGAAATTACATAGTTGGAGCAGGCTTTTATCCAGCCTGTGCCGTTCGGCGTCGCGCGGATTCTGTCGGAAATAACCGCGTCGGAATTGCCCGACGAAAAATACGCGCTTACAGGAGTATTAATCACGCACACCCACGGCTTGGAAGACAGATTTACGCCTATGCCGCCCTCCGCCATTGTAAACGGCCTAACATAAACGGAGTCCGCCGATATAAACGAGTCTTTTTCCCAATCCTTGTTGTAATGGGGATAAAAACCAAGTTTCGCGTTTCTTTTGACGGTTTCTATGCACGCTTCCAGAAAAATTTTTTCCGGGAAGGGGGGCATGCAAAGCCCCTCCATTGAGCGGTAAAAACGCGCCGCGTTTCTGTCGGGACGAAAAAGAGAGAGCCCTCCGTCTTTTTGCGGCAGCGCTTTGAGTCCCTCAAAACAGGCAAGACCGTACTGGCTGGTGTAGTTTACAAGCGGCATATCGGCGTAGCAGTTTCTGGAATCCTGCAGTTTGGCGAGATCGTTTTCGCTCATTGCTTCTTCTTCTTCCGGGGTTTTGTGCGGTTTTTCTATATATTCGCCGCTCCAGTTCCCCCCTGCAAATTTTGCCCGATAGGTAATCGGATAAGTGTTTAATGCAAAGGCCATAATAACTCCTTGATTAACTATACCTTTGAATTAGGATTTATTGCAATATGCTTTTTACTGTCGCGTTTTTTCTTTCGAAAAGCTTCGGCAAAATTAAACAGATTGTAGACAAAAGTTTTATACGGAAAATCCCAGCTTCCCGGACGGTGTATAATCCGCCCTCCAAAACCGGTCTTAAACTGATAAAGCCCGGACATAGGATGGTTGGGATTATCGTCGGGAGGAATGCCGAAAAGATCATAATAAATACAGCCTGAGCCTTTTGCGTCCTGCATAGCTTTCCATTGAAGCGCGTAGGTGGCCATTAAATTGCGTTTTATATTGGAAGACGCCCCGTAAAGATAAGTCGCTGTATTTCCCCGGAAAAGAACCACAACCGCCGCAAGTGTGTCGCCCTCATTGCTTGCGGTATACAGACGCAATGATAAATCGCTTTCCGGGTATGTATCGCAAATCTCAAAAAGTGTTTTATAATAATCAATGCTGTGTATCGCAATCCCGTCCCTTTGCGCCGTCTCTTTTAGCAGACTGTAAAATTTTTCTATTTCCTGAGCGCCGCCTGAGTTGAGTTGTACGCCTTTTTTTCCGGCAAGCGAGATGTTATACCGCCATTTTGGTTTCATCGCCGCAAGTATTTCATTTTCCGGAGCGGACAGATCGATAATGACGGTATCAGGCGGCTGTATATCCGCTGCGGCGCGCTTAAAATTCGAGGAAAGCGGCAGCGTGTCTTCGCCGTCATTGACTGCCCACGGCGGATCAAAGCGGATGAAAGTGGTGTTACGCGAGAGTAAAGGTTTTAGTTTTACCGCAAGTTCCGAAAGAGCCGCCGTTCTGTCCGCGGCGGAAAAATTATCGGGCAGGTTGGGCCCCCACGGGACATAAGCAAATGAAAAGCCGGGGGCAAGACGGCGGGAAAGCAATAACAGGGGACCTGCCGCGTATCCTGACCATTCAATTAAGAATGCCCTGCTTTTCCAGCCAAAGCGGGATTTAAATTCTCCCCACATGGCGGATTGCAAAAAAGAAGCCGCTGGTTCACAAACATTAAGATCAGCTTTAGTAATATTATTGATAAAAGCCATTTAAAAATTCCTATTACAAAAGCGGGTTATCAACCTTGTTGTCCTAAGAGACTAATGGACTTCTCCATTCGGAATAACTTTTGTGCGGACAGGGTTTCCGTTAAGGCACAGTTTTTTCCCGCCGCTTAATACCTCGTTATCCTTAACAACAATAGGATAAGAAAAAAACGTGTCTATGTCGATTTCCGAAGGCGGCGTTCCCGCTTCTTCGCCTTCCGGCAATAACCTTGTTCCAACGGGATAATCGCCCGCATCCAGCACCTCTACCCGTTCAATCGCCTCCCCCGCAGGTCCTACTCCGTTTTTATCGCCGGCGGCAAGAAGCATCCCCTTAGATTCAATCCCCCGGAGTTTTGCGGGCTTTAGGTTGTAGGCGACGATGATTTTCTTCCCAAGAAGCTGATCCTCTGTATAGAAAGGCACAAGGCCGGAAACAATAGTCCGCTCCTCGCCCTCCCCCACTTCAATTTGTTCTATATAAAGTTTATCGGCTTTAGGATGCCGCTCAATTTTTACTATTTTCGCCACCCGTAAATCCACTACGGAAGAAAATGCCGGTTTGGCCTGCGCTCTTTCCTGCTGGCTTCCCGAATATTTTTCGCGTAAGGCCGCCACTTGATCGTCTTCCAGCTTCGCGAAAAGCACTTCGCTTGTTATCTGCGCGTCGCCTATACCGTCCGCCCTGCCTATATCTTTCCAACTGAGACATTCATTGGCGCTAAGGCCGAAGAACGAAGCGATCCTTAACGCCGCCTTGGGCATATAAGGTTCGATTAATACGGAAAGGTCACGCACGATATAAGAAAGATCGCGGATTACCTCTTTTGCTTTTTCGGGATCGTCATTGCGCAGACGCCACGGCTCCGAGTCCTGAAAATATTTGTTCGCAAACGAAGAAAGCTCGAAAATTTCCCTGAAAGCGTCCCGCAGTTCCGCCCTGTCAAGTTTTTCGGTAATTGCCGCCTCGCGTTTTTTTACCTCGTCCCAAAAAGCGCTATTGCTTTTTGCGGACGGCAATTTACCGTCATAATAGCGCGTAACAAATGTCAGGGTACGGTTTACCAGATTCCCAAGATTGCCGATAAGTTCGCCGTTTACTTTTTCCTGAAAGTCGTCCCATGTAAACATAGCGTCCGATTTTTCAGGGCGGTTGTAGAAAATATAGAACCGCCACACGTCGGCGGGGATTCCGGTTTCCATCGCGTCCGTCCCGAACACGCCCACTCCCCTGGACTTGGAAAATTTCCCGTTCTCATAATTTAAGTATTCCGAACTTGACATGTGGTGTAACATCGTCCATTTGTCGCCGCTTCCCAAAAGGCTGGATGGGAAAATAACGGTATGGAAAGGAATGTTATCCTTGCCGATAAACTGATACAACTCAACATCGTCCGGGCTTTTCCACCAGTAATTAACAAAATCGCGCCAGCCTGTTTTGGATCTTTCCTCGCCAAGATTTCCCGTAATGGAAATATAGCCGATAGGCGCGTCGAACCAAACGTAAAAAACCTTTTTTTCGTAGCCGGGTTTAGGCACGGGTATTCCCCATTTTAAGTCTCTGGTTATTGCCCGTTCTTTAAGGCCGTCTCGTATCCACGCATGAGTCATCTGCACCGCGTTATTCGCCCAAAAGCCTTTTTGCGAAGCGGTTTTTATCCACGCCTCAAGTTTATCTTTTATAGCGGGAAGATCTATGTAAAGGTGGTTTGTCTTTTCCAGAGTGGGGCTGCTGCCGCAGGCGGAACATTGGGGTTCTTTTAAGTCGGTGGGATCAAGCAGTTTTTGGCAGTCTTCGCATTGGTCGCCGCGCGCCTTTGCGGAGCCGCATTTCGGGCAGACGCCGCGGATATAGCGGTCGGCAAGGAACCTTCCGCATTTTGCGCAATAAAACTGTTCTATCGTTCTTTCGCAGATATAGCCCGCCTTGTCCAGTTTCGTAAAAATATCCTGGGTAACTTCGGTTTGAATGGGAGTCGAAGTACGCCCGAATTTATCAAAGTCGATATTAAACCAGCGGTAAATATCCGCGTGAATCTTATGGTAGCGGTCGCACAGCTCTTTCGGCGTCAGGCCTTCTTCGGCCGCCTTATTTTCCGTTGCGGTTCCGTATTCGTCCGTACCGCAGACATACAGGGTTTCATAGCCTTTAAGCCTGCAAAAACGGGCAAAAGCGTCCGCGGAAAGCACCTGAATAAGGTTGCCGAGGTGCGGCTCATTGTTCACATAGGGCAAGGCTGAAGTTATTAAGCGTCTTTTCATATTGAAATATTACAGGAAAGATGGGGAATGATCAATATTAAGATTTATATGTTCATTCGTCTTCTTCGTCAAAATATTCAATAAAAGATATATCAGGTGAATAAGGAAGTTGTTTTTTTGCAGAGAAAAGGAACGGAGCTTTGCCGTTTTCATCGCTTGCTAACCTTATTATTTGTTTTGTCTTTTCAAGCGGGTACGGAGTGTCATCCCAACTGCAATAATCAACTGTTTTTACGGTTGCTTCCCGTTCATGGTTTTCCTTTCCAACAGGCACAATTACAACATCGCCGACATTTATCCGTAAATCAGTTGTGCGGTAATGATATATACTGCCGCCGCCTGAAAATTCTACCCCGCAATACTTAACTTCGCCTGATTTTATCGCGCTCATAAATCCATCAAGATTTAATATCTCTCCAAAACCATAAATGTTAGTTGCAATACGTATAGTTTCTACAAAAGCCTTGAAAGCTTTTTCCGGTATATGGATACGGTTAAACAATCCGTGATGAGAGACAGTATTACCGTTTCCATACTCAGCCTTAAGTTCATAAAGATAAGCCGATAATTCTTTCTCATTAAAATCCTTTGCGTCATTCCATGCTTCCGTTTCAAGACAATTTCTCATTGCATTTAAACAAAGTTCGCAGATTTCAGATGATCCGCCAAAGTCATATTGATGAGTAACATTTATGCCGTCATGGGCGTTGTTATTAATTACAATTTCATTTTCATTAATCAGTAAATCGGCTACGGTCTCTCTCTTAAAAGAGAACAGCCGTATTTTTACGTTTTTAAGCAAGGGCTTGTCTTCTTCAGGTTTACGTTCTCCGTCAAGCGTCTTCAAACGACCAAGCCATTTATCAATAAATCCGTCTTTGATAAATTCTTTTAAAACACCGCCGGAAAAATGATCCGCGCGGAAAACGCCTGTTATAAGGGCGAGGACGCATTGTTCGCCTAAATTGTTTTCATCGGCGGATTGCATTGATTTCGTCTGCCATCTCAGATCGTTATCTTCAAGTATATCTTCATAATTTGCCAACTCATATTCAGGGTGAGATTGCAAGAAGTTATAAAATTCAAAAATAAACTGAAAAAAACAATCTTCTTTTACTAATTTTCCTATATACTTTGTAAGAGATATAAACTTTTTAACCGGTTGAGTTTTTCTGATAAATTTTTCCCATTCCTTGAAAATTTTTAACAGTTCGCGATCAAGATATGTTTGCGCTTTGTTTTTCAAGTTAAAGGGAACGCCATAATAGGCTTCCGCAATGCTTCCAGTGATAGCGGCTAAGGTATCGCTGTCGCCGCCAAGGCTTACCGCGCAGCGAATAGCGTCTTCAAATGAAGCAGATTCAAGAAAAGCCACAATAGCCTGAGGGACCGTCTCCTGGCAAGTCTCATTAAATTCATAATCCTCACGTATACTGTCCAGGGTAAAGTTAAGATTGTAGTAATCTTTTTCTATACGCTCTTTTATTTCGTTCTTTACTGCCCCATTTCGCGCCATAAAAATTGCGACAGTAACAGCTTCCGCGCCTTTTATTCCTTCCGGGTGGTTGTGCGTAACTTCGGTTACTTTTCGCGAAAGCAGTTTTGCCTCTTCCTCAGTTCCGGCGATAAAGCCGCATGGCGAAACGCGCATTGCCGCGCCGTTTCCAAAACTGTTATAAGGCTCGGGATCATCGCAAAACATCCATTTTATGAACATACCGCCAAAACCGCAATGCGGGTATTTACGCCCTATTTCCCGCATATATTTGACAGTATTAAATCCAAGCTGTTCCCAATCGCCGTTACAAGCCAAAATTGCCTTCGCAACGGCAAGCGTCATTATGCTGTCGTCGGTTACAGAGCAGTCTTCCGCAAATAATATAAAATCCTTGTCGTGAGTATTATTGAATTCAAATCTTGAACCGGCGATATCGCCGATTATTGCTCCTAGCATGGGAAAATATTACTTTTTTTTGTTGAATTGTACAATGGGGAATTAAGAGAGCTGTTTTTTTTATTGACAGTAACTGCCGAGGAATCCTCGATAGTTGAGAATTAAGGTATATAAAGTTTTGATGGCATGATTGTTATATTTTCAAGTTTTATGGTTATTTCCAAATTGGAAATAACCAGCCGCATTTTTAAAGGAGTCGAATTCGACCCCTTTAAAATCAGGATTATTTAATGATTCCCATAGACCCAAAAAAGCTATAGTTTCTTTATTCCTAAGCCAGTTCCTTACAACATCTTTGGGTGAATTCGGGTTCTTGAACTGAGCAATATCCGTAAGAGAAATATAATCGTTTTGATTAAATTTCTAATTCTGTCGAATTCGACATAATTAAAATCGATTTTTTTAGTGGCAAAATATAATTTTCTGTGTTTTTTTCTTTCACAATATAATACTATACAAATGTAAAGGTATTGTCAAGTAGTTAATAATTCTCACTTTAGTACCATCTGCGGAAGTTACTAAGAAATCCTTAGTAACTGAATAAATACAATAAATAAAATGATGAATACGATCATCCTTATATCTTTGTTGTTTTTATACCAGTATAAGCAGTTACCGAGAAATCCTCGGTAACTGATGTCTATTCAATTTATGTTTTTTTCATAACACCTCGAAACAAAAAACAATACTAATTCAATGAGAATATGGTTTATTAAGCTCACGAAGTTTATTTTGCAGAAGTTTTTTATCCGGCAGTTTTGCGGTATACTCGGCAACAAGAACAGGTGAAAGATTCCGCTGTAACGCATATTCGACCACCTGATCATCTTTGTCAGTGCATAGTATAATCCCGACGCTGGGGTTTTCGTCGGTTTTTTTATGCTCCCTATCAAGAGCTTCAAGATAGAAATTCATTTTACCTATGTATTCAGGTTTAAAAGAGGTTGTTTTTAATTCAAATGCGACAAGACATGATAGTCCACGATGATAAAACAGAAGATCAATAAAAAAATCAGAATTACCAACCTGGACACGGAACTCCTCTCCTATAAATGAAAAATCCTTTCCTATTTCAAGCAGGAAATTTCTCATGTTTGCGATTATAGCCTTTTGCAAAGTTGTTTCATGGTGGCTTTCAGGTAAATTCAAGAAGTCTAAAACATAACTGTCAAGAAACTGTTCTTTTATTTCTCTCTTTACCGGCAAATTCTCCAATTTATTTTCACTAATTGCGGCACGTTCAAAGCGCATAGCGTCAAACTGCCGTTCTAATTCACGTGATGAGTATTTTTCATTAATAGAAAGTTTGATATAAAAAAGGCGTTCTTCATCGGTTTTGGCGCGACTCATTACAAGAAGGTTGTTTGTCCACGATAATTCTCTCAGCAGTGCTGAGAGAATTTGACTGTCTTTGTATGTTTCGTAAATTTGTTTCATCCGCCAGATGTTCTGAGGGGAAAAACCTCGTATATTCCCGAAATTAGCTACTATATGGTTAGAAAGCTCCTCAACAACAGATTTTCCCCAACCTCCATTTTGTACTTTTTCGCTTACTTCTTTGCCAATCTGCCAGTATAAGTCTATAATTTCGGTATTCACAGTTTTGAGTATACGGTCTTTGGCAGTTTTAATTAGGGTAAGGATTGAATTGAAATTGGAAATGTCGGTGGTAGACATTTTTAACGTAAAGCTCTCCATTTATATTTTATATCATATTTATCTTTATTCATTGTTGGTTTTATCTTCCTTTGTTTCATAGTTTAAATCTTCTATACGAAAAATAACAGGACGGCTAGAAGATGATGCTTTTCCAACTAAAATAGCGTGACGTAGAGGTAGTGTGGATATTGAATTTGAATATTCATCACCCATATAATTTTTAAGGAAATCAAGTCCGGTTTGATCAAAAGATTGTAATGCAAAAATTGTATTACACTGATTTAAGATGGTTTTTACAACATTCGCTGTTCGTTGTGTTATTATTATAGAACCTAATCCATATTTTCGTCCTTGTAAGATTATTCTGGCAGTTCTATTTACAAAATCAGAATCGGCTCGCATGGCTACTTGATTCCATTCAGGAATAATTGAATGTGCTTCTTCAAAAACAATACATAACTTTGCTTTTTCATTCTTTCCAGGAACCAATTTTACCTTCTTCAGGATAATACCAAAAGCAACTTCAACAAATTCTGCTGCGATTTGTGGCATACTAGCCTCTGTACCAAATTGATGTATTCCTATATAACTATCCTTTTTTTCAAGCCAATTTTGTACATTATTCGGTTCTTTAAGAGGAGTTGGTTTATACTCTGCCAAATATGAAAAATGCTGCCGACTAGGATCTAATATTAATACTTTTATTTTTTGTTCAACTAATGCTTCAACAATCCGAAAAGACAAGTAGGATTTTCCACTGCCAGTAACACCTAAAATAGCTGTATTATGTGTGACTATATCATCAAGTTTAATATGGATTGGAAAATTTGAGTTGGGTATTAATCCTATTTTTAAATGACCATCAGGTATATTTATTTCCTCTATATTATTTTTGACTCTATTAATGATTTCTCCTGCGGAAGCCACTACTTTTAATTGTTCAAATCGCGAGCCTTCATTTTGCCAGTGACCCAATTGATCAGCAATTACTTTTACATATTGAATCTCATTTTTTTCTTCTATCTTTTCTTCAATTATTTCTTCATAAATAATTTGAAAATAGGCTTTTTCGTTATTTAATAATTTTACCCAAACTAATTCACCTTCTTCTAGATTCAATGAAGGATTAATAAAAAATTGTACTTTTCCAATAGATGTCCCAATATCAACAACACTAATTGAATCATCATTTACCTCTGAGTTATCTATTTCTGCTCTAATAGGATATCTATTATTGTCAGAAAAAACAGTTTCTTCAAGCAACAATTTCTTAATTTTTACTTTTCCAATTCTATCATTTGCAATTATTCTATCATCTACTAATACTCCAAATGCAAGTTTGTTGTTCGATCTATCAAAAAAACTTACAGAAGAACCAATAGAAGCATTAACATTGTATTCCATTTTTATTAATGCAGCCAATGGATTTGTAATTGACAATAGATAGGCTTCATTTATATCTTGTTGGTGCTTCTTAATAAAAAGTTTTTCAATTTCTGTCGCAATAGAAGGAATACTAAAAAGTATAAATGCACTCCAGAAGAAATACAAAATATTAGCACTTACAGAATCATATCCAAATTTTTCAATGACACCCCAAATGAAAAAAATTGAAAATAATACTGTTGGTTTTCCTAATTCTCTGTTAATTCTGCTTAAAAAGCTAACAATTTTGGATTCATTATTTAATTTGGATTTTCTTAACCACATTAGAATATAACTTGAAATATTAAGATATAAAACAAATATGAGCATAGTTATCCAAAAAGGTGTTCTCTGCTCTTTTGGAAATAATAAAAGTGTTGTTGATGCTGTAATACTATTAAGAAATACATTGCCATAATTTGAAAAATGCGGTTGATCAATTAATGATATTAAAATCGCCAAAAATATACCTGAAGTAAACCATATATCTGAAAGCATAAATCCAAAAGAACCTGTTATAATCCTTCCTATGATTAATAACAGAGATATTGATAGTAATAATAAAGTGAGACGATATTTATAGCTCATTTCCACCTTCAATTTTTGTGTTTGAAGCAATGTTTTGAATGAGAGTGGTAAATTCTTCGTGTATATTATCCTTCATTCTTTCCCCTCTACAACCTTAATTTCATCCGTAGTTAAATTGTATAACTCATACACTGCCGTATCAATCGCCTTATCAATAGCGTCAATTTGCCGAGTTATTACCGTCTTTAGATGATCGCTCACCTCGACGGCTTCTTTTTTCTTGAGATCAAGTATTTTATCTACAAGCGAAACAAGATTGTCATGTTTGTCTTTGTTAGTTTTTACGGAGAGATCAAAAGTTGGAATAGGTAATATTGCAAGGTGTCCCCTTTTTACTTGAGCTAAAGCTTCACCTTTTTCATTATTTATTAGTTTTTGATAATACCAGTTTAAAAAACGAGAATTAATGATACCCAAAATATATTTTAATTCAATATTTGAATTTGGATTATTTACAATCGTATAAAGATTGTCTCTAACAATAAATTTATCTTTATCATAAGTAGCTATTAAAGAGTCCCCTGTTTGCCGTATAATAATTTTTTCTTTATCATAAGATGCTGAATATCTTGGTTCTGCAAGCCAATCACCAAATTTAATCCAGTAATCATTATTCCATAATATATGATACTTGTTCATCATACTACCTCGTAATAATGGAATAAAAGTATCATCTTTCTTTTTATCAGAAATATATGGTTTATTATCAACGATCTTTCTTGTTTGAGGAGGCTTTCCTTTACCAACTTGGAATGGTTTTGTGCCTTGAGTAATTTTACATAACACATCTAACTTCGGGAATGTATCTACTTTTTCCTTAATGGACTGATACTCTTCAAGTTCGAAAATATTAACTGGTAAACCACCTAAATCTATCAATTTCTTTTGATTAATTTTATGAGATAATATATCTCCATTTTTATTAATAATATTGATTTCAATATCATTATAATGATTTATTGAGTTTTTAAAAATAATTACCTCAGTATCGACAACCGCATCTTTAAAAACTTTGTTTAAATAATGAGCTATGTTTTCAATCTGAACAGTTGAAAATAAATATCTACGCAATTCTCCAGCTGTCAAGTTAAGAAGCCATGTATTTGGAATTATTAAACCTAGTTTTCCATCTTGTTTCAATAATTTAATATTTTTCTCTATGAAAAACAAATAACTATCATACTGGTAATTTGGAATTGCAAAATTATTATGTAAATACTCTCTTTCATGTTTACTAAAGTCTGCTCCATATGGCGGATTCCCAATCACAACATCAAAACCGCCATTCTTGAAAATCTCCACAAATCCATCCTTCCCATCCCAATCAAAACAATTTACCTTGTTAAGATTATTATCACCCAGATCAAGATTACCTTGGTTATAAAAGTCCGTTCCAACAAGACTATTTCCGCATTTTATATTATTCGTCATATCCGGCAATATATGACCTCGCATGAATAATTCGGCTTGTCCCTTGTCATAGCCTTCGTCTAGAATTTTAAGGTATAAACTCATAATGGCGACTTCTGTGGCTTCGCGATCTATGTCTACGCCAAAAATATTGTTCTTAAGAATTTCAGTTTTCTTTTTAAGCGTTAATTGAATTTCATTCTCAGCATTGGTAAAAAAATCGTCCTTGTATTTCTTTTGAATCGTTTGGTTTGCTTTATCGTACCATTCACGATGATATTCAATAAGACATTGAAAAGCGCCTAATAAAAAACTACCTGAACCGCAGGCAGGATCACAAATTTTAATCTCCGCTATTTCTTCCGGGGTTTTATTTTTAATTTTTACACCTACTGTGTTTTCTACAATATAATCAACAATATATTGAGGGGTATAGTACACACCTCCGGCATGGCGAACTTCAGGTTTTTCTTCCACCTTTGCCTGATGGTTATCCGTTAGCCGTATCTTGCTACCTAAAAAACGTTCGTAAATTCGCCCAAGAATTTCAGGCTCTATCATATCAAATCTGTATGGCGAATGTGGCGGACATAATTGCTTGATTACACTTTTAATGGTTGGATCATCAACATTAATGGTTTCTGAGAAATGTTCCTTAAAAAGTAATCCATTATATTCATCATCAAGTCTTCTGAACAAGGGAAGCAGATGGGGATAAATATTATCTTTTATTTTTATAATTGATAACAACTCATTTTCACATTCAATCTCGCGATCTTCAAGATTGCGGATAAAAATCAATCTGTCTAAAATTCTCTGCACTGCTTCGTTTATGTGATCTACAGATAGTTCTTTGTTCCGTATTGCCACATTTTTTGCCAGTAATTCCCGCCATGAGGAAATGTCGGCTAAGAATTCATCGTCAAGGGATTTTGTGTTACGGCCTACCTTGCCGATTAACTGCTCTATGCTTCCTTCTGTAACTGCTTCTTTTGAAAAGGCATCCCAAATAGTGTCCCATGAATCAAGATATATGTGATATTCCAAGTCAAGACCTTTAATCAATCCCTGCAACGGATTTTCAAAAATAGGTTTTTCAAGACCATTAAAAACCCTAAAAGTCTGAAAATCGGTTAAAATTACTATGGGAGTTTTACCATGTGAAGAAAAAGCATAACGCTTTGCCTGAAAAACCGGTATATTTCCGTTTAAGTCCACATGGGGCGCTTTGGCTTCTACAAAGAATTTCTCCCGAAATTTAACGCCTTCTTTGACACGAAAAGCATAATCCGGTTTTTTCGTAGTGGAATTATCACGTTGACTGAATTCTCGGTGAACATCACAGAATTTTTTAGCTATACCTATCTGGTCAAGTTCCCAGCCAAGAGCGGTAAAGAATGGGTCTATAAACCTGACCCGTGTTTCCGTCTCTTGAAAATCTTTTGACATATATTCACGTTCATTTTTTTCAAAGTTTCCAATGAGTTTATGGACAGCGTCTTTCCCGGTTTTTCTTGTCATGGCTTAAAAAATTATGATTTATTTATAATTTTTTGTCAATAAATAAACAAAATAAGTCTCTTATAATAGTGAAGATCAACCAAACAACAACTTTGCGCCTCTGCGTAGATCTTCAATCCTTCTATCTTCTTTTCGTGTTGGTTCGTGGTAAAAATTTAACTAAAAATTCTTGGGTTTATATCCCTTAACGCCGTTAAGCCGTTAAATCAACATTCCGCCCAATATTCGGATCATTCACAAGCACAGCAGAACTAAGCTTATCCGCAGCTTCCGCCTGTTGTTTTGCAGAATCAACTTCCGCTGACTGTTCCCGCACATTCGCCTGAGTCATGTCTACTGATAATACATCTACTTCCATACATATAATATATTATATTTTTAGATTAATTGCAACTAATTTATTTCCCTATTCATAAAATTTTTCGTGTTGTTTCGTGTTTTTAGTGGTAAAATTTTCTTTGTTTCCCGCTCTCTAATGCGAAAATTTCAAACTAAATTCATTCTCCCAACTCTCCCCGCTTTTCAAAGAAACCGCGAACTGCGGCAAAACGCGGTTAGACTGATAAAGACCGTCATCAATAGCCGGGAGCAGATGTGCTGAAAAAGGTTTTGCGGAGGTAAGTAAAAGCTGCACTTCATTTGTTACGTCAAGTATTTTAAGGCTGTCAACACCGGTTAAAATGTTTTCGGCGGGAATTTCTTTGCCGTTCTTGTCAATTATATGGAAACGCGCAAAATCTTCGCCGTTACCTGCAAATGAAAAATTAATTACGGTAACAAAGATAAAGTCTTCCGGCTTGTCGCCGGTGTTTTTTAATTCATAATTTACGGAAATAACGTCTTTTTTTAGCAGATAACTTTTTTCAATTACAATACCGCCGTACGGAGTGTCAACGCCCGCGGCAGGCAGTTTAAAGCACGATTTTCCTTTGCGGTCCTGAGAGACTTCTTCATATTGTTCGTTAAAACACAGGCGGGAACCGGCGGGAAAATAATTTTGAAAATCGGATTGTGAAGACGCGGGTATAAACGCGTCCGCAAACGCTGTGCGCCTGTCTTTCGCGGAATTGGTGGAACCGCAGTCAAGGTAGTTCCAGTCTTTGGGCAGATAATCAAGCTCAAAAACGCTTGCGCCTTTTAATTGTATGTAACAGTTTATCCTCGCGTCCTGAAATAAATATTCTTTAACGCCGTCAAGATCAAAATCATGCTGAACAAGCGATGAAACAAACCTTCCCTTTTCCCTGGACAGCCTTTCGGCGCGTAAAAGAGAACTGTACGCCGCTTTGCGAAGCTCGTGGCGCAAGAATCCGTTTCCGGGAGTAAATATGCATGAATCCTGGGCTTTCCAGAGTTCTTCCCTCGCGTTCTGCTTCCTGTATTTGTCTCCCTTTAACTGGTTAACAAGAACGCTTGTAAAAATCATTTTTGAATAAATGCCGTTTACCTCGCAATGTTCTATAAGAAAACGGCGCGGAGAAAAATTATTTTCCAATGACGATGAATTGGGAAAGCTCGCCTTCTTTAAAAATTTATTCGCCCTTATTACTTTTGACGGCAGAATGGTTTCCACGAAATCTTTTGAAAGGGAAAGCTCCTCAAAAAAACGGTTCCACGCGGTTTCCTGCGCTTCCTGCGGATCGGAAAAAGGCTTTTCGGGAAAAACCGTCATTATGATGTCCGCCGAAAACGCGGTTTTTTCATTAATCGTGTTTTTCATCTCAACAAAAACCTGAGACGTACTTTTTTGCGTCAATACCTCCTGCGCGGACGTTGAAACAGGAAAAACCGTAATCAGTTTTCCCTGATCCTCGCTGATGCACGGGAAATAAAGGTCTTTTCCCGAAAGTCCGGCCTGTACAAATTGATCCTGCGATAGAAAAGTATACTGCATGTCGCTTGCGGCAAGGGCGGCCGCTAAATGCTGTTCCCATATCATTCCCGGTATCCAGCAGCCAAGAGGACGTTTGCCGAAATGCTTTCTAAGATAGGTCGTCATAAGCTCTATCTGCCCTATTCTGTCCTGTAAGGGGATTAAGGGCAGCATAGGCTCATAAAAACCGCCGCTTAAAATATCGGCCTGTTTTCTTGCTACCATATCCTCAATTAACAAAAAAAATTCGGGATGGTTGCGCTCTACCCAATAAAGCAGAACGCCTGAATAATGAAGCACCGCCTGTATGTTCGAGTAACGGTATAAAGTTGAAATAAAGGGGCGGATTTTGTTTTCATAAACATATTGAAATTCTTTTTCGCTTGCCCCGGAAGGAACATGGGCGTGAGAGCCAAGAATTAAAAAAATTTTTTTTTCTTTCACTTTGCCCCTATCATTCTATAAATCAATAAAGCGCTGACAGAAAATACCAAAGATAACATCCCCATGGAAATAAGCACCAAAGGCTTGCCGCGTAAAAATATGGGGACGGCTTCCAAAGCGGCTCTTTTCCGGATTTCGCCCGTAATAATCATTACAAGACAGATACCAGCGGCAAAACCAAAAGATAAAACAAGGGCTTGTACAAAATTATCCGCGATATTCAGGCAGATAAAAACAGCGGCCGCGGTAATTCCTCCGGGGAAACTGACGGAACATTCGTTAACCGGCCTTTTCTTCAATAATTGATGAAATAACAAATACTCAAGCGCTTCATAGACAATGTAACTTACCGGAAACAGCAAAATATAAATATAAAGACCGGAAATGATTGAATGAATTATTTTGAAAAAGAACGCCCATAACAAAATGACGGATAAAAAAATGATTCCCAATCTTAAAAAGTTTGAAAAATGCCCCGGATTTTTTGATTCTACTGCGCCTTTAATCCCAAGAGCGCATTGAAGCGTCAGGTTCATCGAAAACGCCGAAAGAATAATTAAAATTACAAAAGACACCTGGCTCATTTTATATAACTCCCGATTACGGCGTTTTTCCCGTATTGGTACAAACAAATAATATACCCCAAAAGCAGCAAGGCCCCGGCCGAACTTGAAAATATCCCTATAGGGAAAAATGAATTTGACTTAAAATACATAATCGTAACAATTCCGCCGGGTGTTCCGGGAAGCGAAAGAGAACAATAAGACAAAGGTTCCCTGATTATGGAAAAAACTATAATCAATCCGGCAAGAACAGCCGCCTGCGAAACCGCTTCCGACACGTCGTTCGCGATGTCAAAAGTATTTTCATGCGTTGATACGGTCTGTTCTATAATATCGGAACTTGCGCAAAACAACGGGACGAGCAGCAGGAGGAAAAACATTTCAAACGCGGCAAGCGGGCACAACAGCCACGTCAGCAAAAGGTAGACGCCGCCGAAAAACGAGGCAATGCATGTAAAGACATAACCTCTTCCTTCATACGGGAAAATTTTAGGGGGTACCTTGTAACACAGAAGCGAAAAAACAAACGCGGTAAGCCCGTATACCCAGAATAAACTTCCGGCTATTATTACGGCCCATGAAAGGCGCGCGGAAGCCATAATTAAAAGCCCCGCGCCCGATAATCCGCCAAGGGGCGACAGAGAACCCCAAAATGAATGCTGCCGGTCAAGACTCATTTGTTTCCTCTCTTGTTTAAAAGCGCCGCGGCTTCTATTCGCGTAACATATACCTGCAAAACGCTTGCGGGCAGTTTATCCGTAATTTGCGCGGCATGGGCGCTTAAAGGGATTATGTCTTCCACGGCGCCGTCGGCTGAAACAACCGCGCCCAGGGGGATAAGGATTCCGTCCTGAAAAGCCGCGAATACAAACATACTGCCGGGCGAATCATACATTAAAAACCAGTATCCAAAGAGGCCGGTTTTTCCGTCTTTGACTCCTTTATAATCCATAACCCTGCGGGAATCCCCGTTGGCGATTAACACATTGTTTATTGTCCTTAAAAGATAATGTTTTTGAACCGGCTGGGTTAAAAACCATAACAGGGACAAAAAGAACAACAGCCCTATAACCCAGCCGAAAGAAATCGCTTTATTTTGTATGCTTTCCAGGTTTTTCATAACAGATTCTCCGGAAGCACGCCGCTTTTCTTATGAGAAAAGAAAATTTTATCTTCAAGAAGACGTATCAGCGGCGTAAAGCAATTTACAAGGGCCAAAGCGAATATGCATCCTGTGTATTCCATGCAGCGGTAACGGAAAAACCATGAAAGAACCGCCCCCAAAACAACTGAGAACAAAACTCCCTGCCATAACTTGGCGCCGCTCGCCGGTTCCGCGGCAAGAATAAAAGCCGCCGCGACAGTGCCGCCGGAAAAAAGACCGTACAATAAATCCCCGTTCCAGAATATTCCGGGCGCGTCTCCCGCAAAACGGATAAAAAAGCCATAGACAGAAAGAAAAACCAGCGGCACCCAACCGCGGTTAATCCCCAATGCCGTAATAATTATAGTTCCAAGCAAAAGAGTAAAAAGCCCTCTGTCGACAATAAGCCCCGGGTTGTTAAAAAACAGAAGATTAATATATCCGGACGGAAGCTGAACTCCCGTAACAGATAAAACCGTATCATTAAAAAACGTTGTAACGGAACTGTCAATTGAGCTTAAACCGGAAACAATCATTTCCGACGCGTTATTCTCAATCGCCTTTACAAAAACGGAAGGCCATGAGAAGCGGATAAAAAGCCAGCCTCCAAGCGCAGGATTAAGCCAGTTTGAACCTAAACCTCCAAAGCTGTACTTGACGATAACAATCGCGAACGCCGCTCCAAACGCGGCATAAACAGGATGAATTTGGTTTGGCAGTAACAAAGAAAGAATCAACGCCGTCGCTGCGGCGCTGCCGTCTTTAATTTTAGAAACCCCGAACTGCCTCACCGTTAATAACAGTTCTATTAATACCGCGGAAAAAACCGTTGTACCCGCGATGATTAATGAGTTTCCGTCGTCTGTTAACGCCGACTGAAGCACGCAGAGGAAGGCGCAGACGGAAACCAGCCACATTCTTCCGGTACTGGGATAGGAAATATTAATCTGCGGTTTATTTCTATATGCTGTTTTTTGTTCAGGCATTCCAGTTCTCCTGATTTCCTTCCATTATTGTATCAGATAACAAAAGGGCGGACGGACAGACTATCTTACAACAGCCGCATCCGTGACATCCGGACGTTCCCACATTTTCTATCCCCTGGGTTCTTATACGTTTGTAAATATTCTGGGGATCCAGACCTATAGGGCATACCGTTCTGCATTCGCCGCAGTTTATGCAATTCTGTTCTTCTCCTGTGGAGGCTTGCGATTTTGTCATAGCGGCAATCGCGTAACAGTTTTTTCTGACAGGCTCGTCAAGGTACAGTACTTCCTTTCCTGAAAGCGGAGAGCCCATGGCAACCCGGTACGGTTCTTCTATAAAACCGCCGCACTGTTCAATTAACTCGCCTATTCTTGTCCCTATTCTTACCTTCAATATTTGAGGATGCCTTACCGCAGATCCCCCCACAGCCACATAACGGTCAAGAATAGGCCTTTTGTGCTTTACGGCGTCATGCGCCGCGGCAAGGACGGCCGGGCTTAGAATCAAGAAAGAGCCGAAACTCTGCTTTTCCCTTTTTTCAAATATCCTGAGCGCGAGTTCAAGTTCCCTGTTGTTCCTTTGCGGGTAACGGCAGCCGGTCAGCGCCAGGACGGATTGAATGTCACAATTTGCCGCTTCCAGCATAAGCCTTTCGCCTAATTCTTTTTCGTGATAAGAAACCGCGAAAATTATCTGCGTTACCTTAAAACAGGCTTTAGCCACAATGGCGGCGCCTTCAACAACGGCCTGCAGCCTTTCGTTGCAAATGGCGTAATCGGCGGCAAGCCACGGATCGTCAAAAACACAGCGCACTACAAGCGTTATTTTTTCGTTCGCGCTTCTTGCGGCGGAAATTAAACCGGAAAGCGGCCTTCCGGCGTTTTCCATTTCCACAATGCCTAAATCCGAAATAATCTTTTGTATGTCATAACCGCCCAATCCTTTCCATAAAAAAGAATCTTCTCTTTTTCCCAATTTTTCAAAAGCGCCTTCCATGCGTATTACAAGGGCGTCGTTGCTTATGCCATATTTGTCCTGCCACATAATTTTGCGTATAACCCTGCCGGGGACGGTAGCGTGCACATTGACCGCGTTAGGCCCGGACGCTCTTCCTATAAGCATTCCTTCCCTTACAATTTCACCTGTCTGTACGACAGGGTAAACTTTCGCGGCGGAATCGCCCAGAGGAATAACTGAAACCGCCGGAAGAAAGGCGTTTACAGCTCTGTCTTTTTGCGGCGCCGTAGGGTCTTCAAAAACAAACCCGCCGCGCGGAAAAGAATATACCTTCATTTATTAAGCGTCCTTTCGGATGCGGGAATTATTATTGCCATTATATAATAGCACTTTTTTGCGGTTTATGTCTGTCCGCCTGAACATTCCGGCAAACCTCTTAAAACCGGCAAATCTGCCCTTTTCGGGCAATAGTATCTTGCTAAATACTATTTTTCCGTTAAATAACAATCCCGGTAATAAAAATAACAATAAAATTAACAATGACATGTTTTCCAATAGCCTGTTTCCGCTTGAATTCGGCGCCGCCTTGCCGCCTGAGTTGACGCTTTTCAGGAAATCCATTAAATGTTTAACCGGAAAAGGCGGATAATCGTCAAGTTTTATATTAAAAACTTCTGCGGATTTTGAATCCACAGCCGGAAGGCCGTCTTCTCCGAACATATACACAGGATACGGCGCGTCCTGTCCGCCAAGCTGCCTTGTTGAAAAAGACGCCTGATAAGTCAGGTGCGCGAAATAATCACGCTCTTCTACAAGAAAGTCAAATTTTCCGCCGCCCTTATAAGCGCCCGGCATATAAGGGGTTAATAGCATCACGATAAACGCGGTCACGGCAAAAGGCGCCATATACAGAGAAAACGAAAAATCGGGAATACGCCGCCTGATAATCATTACCGGGACAAAACGCCTCTGACTGCTTCCCCAAAGGGACATAGTTTTTAACGAAAGAAGAAAAACAGCAAATGACGCGGCAAACGACAAAAGTAACAAAGAAAGTTTTAACTCGGTAAAAACAACCAAAACCGCGAGAGCCGCAGCGAAAACAACCGAAAAAAGCCAGTGTGTTTTATACGGTTCAATTACATTTTTGTAAATTAATTTAACAGAAAAATGTTTAACCATTTCCCCCGCAGGCTCGCGAAGACAGACAAAAAAGCCTAAAATCAAAGCGGCGGCGGCAAACCCGCAGGCGCCGAAAAACGCAAGGCAGGAAAGCGCCGGCAGCAGCGCAAAAACAGCCGTTATGCCGTGATGCGCCTTTCTCTTCACATAACAAACAACAATCAAAACAAGCGAGGAAGCGGCGTAAGCGGTAAAAAAGAGCGCTAAAGGCTTTCCTATTCCGAAATATTCGGAAGAAAACGGAATATCGCCTAACATATCAACAAATTGCCTGTCAAGCGAGGAGGCGGCCCAGCTGCCCGCTTTAAGCGGAATATAAACATAACGTTTCCCATCGCGGACAAAAACGTCCCTTAACTTGTCCGCGTATCCGTCGTTGCGCGGGTCAAAAGAGAAAACCCTCTCGCCGTATTTATCAAGGGGGATCATTTGAAACGAGCCGAAATCGTCCAGCATAACCCACTGTGAGGATTCGGATACAGGAGATCCGGCATAAAGGCCGGAAAAAACATTTTCACTGCCGCCTAACTTGTCCCTAAGGAGCCTGTCGTCTACGGAAGCGTCCGCCGTAAGCACGGCGTATCCGCCCCGGAATCCGCCGCCCGCGGCGGAAAAACCGAGGACAAACAGTCCTGCCGCCAGTAATAATGTAACAAGGGTCAACAGTAAAAAAAAACGAAAAAAAGACATATATGCCTATTTTAAAACAAAATAAAAGCCAACCGCTATCATCACGCCTAAAATTCCGCCTGCCAACACTTCAGACATGCTATGACCGTTGATTTCCTGTACGGGAATAAATTCCAAACCCAGCTTTTCAGCCGCCTGCTTCCCTAAAGTATTAAGCGCCTTTGCCTGTAAGCCTGCCGCCCTTCTTACTCCAAGGGCGTCGCGAAGCACAACCAGCGCAAAAATAAGGCTGAAGATAAAGAAATCCGAAAACGCGCCCTGCTTAATCCATGCTGATGTAGTTAATGAGCAGACAAAAGCAGAATGACTTGAAGGCATCCCTCCCGTACGCCAAATCGCGGTTTGTATCGCTTCCATAGGCTGTTTATGCTTATGGGTTAATAAATAAACAATCATTTTTAAAAATTGGGCAAAAATCAAACTGCTAAAAGAGGAGAGAAAAATAAGGTTTTCTGATAAAGATTTAATTTGTGTTACAATTGCCATTTTATAATGGTCTAGTAATGAGCGTGTTTTGTCAATACACTCTATATTCAATGGAACTGATTACGGGAGAGAACGACAAGGGACGCAGGCTGGACAGGATTTTGCGCAAAGCTTTGCCGGATCATCCGCTGCCGCTGATACACAGGCTTTTACGGCAGGGAAAAGTGCTTGTAAACGGAAAACCCGCGAAAGCGGACGCCCGCGTTGACCAAGACGCGAAGATCAGCATCCCCCTCAAAGACGCTCCAAAACCGTCAAAAACAGGCCGTCCTCTCCCCCCTCCGGAAATTATCTGGCAGGGACATGAACTTATAGCCGTCAATAAACCCAAGGTGAACGCGCCAGCGAAAAAAGCTTTAAATGCAAGAGAATAGAATCCTCAAATAATTGCATATAGAGCAATAAACTTACAATTTCTTGTGTTTCAACGAACTTATTACTTATATTTTTCTTCTAATTTTGCTTTTCTTAATTGATATTCCTCTTTAGCGTCAAATGATTCCTCAGCGATTTCAGCCTCTTCTTTCAGGATTCTTACCTCTCGTTTTATAGCTGTCAAGGCAGCTTCTTTTTCTTGGGCTTTCTGCTCTGGAGTTAGATTTTCAAGACGTGCCTGTTCATTTTGTTCTGCTATTTCCCTTTGTTGCGTCTCTGAAAGTTTATCAGGTAATATTGCGTTTTGAGGTAATGTCTCGCCAATATGCTCAATTTTCTGTTTGATCCATTTGTTTGCCTGTTTAATCCAGTATTCCGTATTTCTCATATCGGTTATGGTATCTCCCGAAAGCTGAAGCTTTTCATTCGGACTTAGATTATCAAATATATCTTTCAATCTTTCTCCTTCTTCATCTTCAACATTCTTTTGTTCTTTACCAAGCCTGGCGGGAACCTCATTTTCTTTTAATAATTCATCTCGTGTTTTTTTAATCAAAACATCCGGATCTCTCGAAATAATAGCCTCAACTTTTGTTCTTGTTTCTTCAGGATCGTATGCTACATTTTCAATACCGACAATAATTTGATAATTTTCAATTTCTTCAAAAGTAATTGTTTTCATTCTTTTCTCCTTCCATAGATATATGTTAAATCTCAATATGTTTTAAAATACAATAACCGCCATTAATAAAAAACTTTACCATACGTTATTGTTAATAATAGGAGGCAAATATGCTTATAAAAAATTATGCGGATTTATTCGCACTAGACGGTTTCTGGCGTTTAAAACGTTCAGAGAAGAAAAAATTTTACACGGACAAATCGATGTCAACGCGGGATGCGGTAATGCGAAACTGGATTGTCAAACTTTGGGGAGACATAAATCCCAAGCGGCTTACGGTTAAGTTGATCGACCGCGCGATGATGGGCGCCACATCTGGGCTGACAAAAAGGCCGCTTGCCGGCGAAACAAGAAACAGAATCCTTTCAGTTTTATCAGAGATGTACATTCACTTGATTGAAGAGGGAAAGTTGCGGATAAACCCGGTAAGAGACGTTGTTCGATGCAACTCATACCCTGAACGGCCACGGAGTGCGCTGCCTCTTGCGGAGATTAAAGCGCTATTTCCAGATGACCGCGTCGAATTAAAACGCATCTGGCGAACGCAAAAATATGTCTGTGCTTTTCTGATCCTTCGTGATACCGGCCTGCGCCCTGGAGAATTGGTTGCTTTAAAATGGGGAGACTGGAATCCTGAAATAAAATTTTTCCCTATTTTAAGCGCGCTGGAAAGCGGCAGTAGAGACAAGATAAAAGGCACGAAAACCGGCGCGACAAAGCCGGCAATCGTAACCGACCAAGCCGCCGCGGAAATCGAAGCGCTACGAAAAAAGATTAAGCCAAGTCCGGAAGCTTATATCTTCGCGAATAAGCACAACATCCCCTATGGCACGGGCCGACTGTCGCGTAATTTTCACGAAGCCGTGGAACGCGCCGGAATAAACCGGCCGGAGCTTACCCCTTATTGGCTGCGGCATACCTTCAACACGCGTATGCTTGAAACGATGGACGAAAAAATTGTAAAGCAGCTTACCGGGCATAACACCGAGGCGATGTTGAGGCACTATCGTCACGCCGACAGGGAGTCGCTTACCAGAACTGCAATTAGCATTAGAGACAAGGTTAACGCGGCGCGGTTAAAAGCCTAACCCTTGAGGATGGGAGGGGAACTATTTTATTTTCCTTATGATGGAAATGACATCGGGAGTTTCAATAAGCATAAAACGGAAAAACATAACCACCCAGTTTCGAATAATAATAATTTCTCGGGATCACCAAACCAACTTATTGGAACAACAATAATAAATTTAAATACAGGAGCAACAACAAATTCATTTACTGGAAATAATTTTATTGGCTTTTTCGGTGACAACGAAACCGCCGGAGCATGGATTGCTATCGCAAAATACATATGCTATTAGCATTTCCTTATGATGGAAAGCAAGCTGGAGATTTTCTTGGTGATGCAATAAGAAATATTACCGGTACCGCTAACGTTGCTGCGCAGGAAGATGCTGGTGGAAGCGGAGTAATGGATCTCGTTGTGGAAAATGCATCAGTTTTATACACAGGTTCCTATGATACGGGGAGTAAACGACAAGTAAATCTTAGCTTCAACGCATCAAGAAGAGTTCCGACCGCTTACGAAAATCGCGTAGCTTCGCTTTCAGAAGTTCGTTACATTTTCTATTGAGAAATCCTTATGATGGCGGACAGATTGGAGCGTTTAAGGGCGATGCGATACGAAACATCACCGCAGGTGTTAGCTCTTGTTTAGTCAATCAAGGCGCAGCTGCCGGAACGGATATGTTTTTTAATCCAACAGGAGCATTCTACAAAGACGGAAATGGTATGGGTTTAGGACTTCCAGCGTCAAACACAGTTGTTTCTACTAACACAAATATGTTTTGGAGAATTTTATTTTCAACGGCAAACCAAGGGCTGCCGACAGATGTTGACAACCACCCGGCGCAAATGGCCGTCGCGAAATATATTCACTATTAGTTTTCCTCGCGAAGGAATTAATACTGGATATACATAGCAACCGCGCCCCAAGCTCCTGCGGTCTCGTAACCAGAGCGAGCAATTTTTAATCTTAGCCTCTGAAATTTCGACGGATTTGCCATTACACTGCCAACTTGTGCATCTGATATATCATTACTCAATATATCGAGTTCAAATGGCGCTATTTCATTTATGAACATTCTCCCCGATCCTGCATTAAGCCCATAAATTGTTACACCGCCATTTGGAATGGCAACAGTGTCAGGATTAAAACTCCCTATGCCCTTTCCATCATAAGGAATTATTATCAGTAGTGCATGTACCGCGCTTCCGCGATCCATGCGCCAGCATTCTCATAACTGGATCGCGGAGCACCAAATCTTATTATTTGATAAAATGCCGGACTATTTTGAGCGTAACCAATTTGATAATCCGCATTAATTGAACTTTTTATTTCAGAAGAGAATGAACCTGAAGCTTCATAAACAATTCGCTGTGATAATGTGGAAAATCCATATATTCTCATTTCACCGTTTTGTATGGCTGAGGTATCCTGACTAAACAATCCTGTCGCTTTTCCATCATAAGGCGGAGACAATGGATTGTTCATGTCGGTCCGGAGAACCGCATTTTGCCCAGCAACACGCGGGAATATACCACGAAAGTCTTCAACTCGCATATATTGGCCGTCAACATTGCGAGTGCCATCTTCATTACACTTATACCAAAATAAAGCGGTGGCATTTCTTGCAGCGCCTACCCATTTTCGTTCGCATAGCTCTTCATAAAGAGCAATTCTTATGATTTGATAATTCAATGGTAATAAACGCAGGCTGGCTAGTTCAGAAATAGATAGTTCGACTGAAGAATCAACATATTTGCCTACAAACCTTGGTTCAAAACCTCGTTGTATCGCTTTTAGTAGCTGCTCCGGATCCGTATTGTTTGGCTCGAATCCCATGGCGCTGATAAGATTTTCCATGTTATCAATCAAAAGATTGAATGTGGCGGCCGGGATATGGGATGGTTTCTTCAACGGATCGGAAAAATCCCCATCGGTAAATTTATGCGTTTCCGGGTCAAGCCCTGGATACAATACCTGTTCTCCGAAAATTTCAAGTACCTGATCGTCTGGATACATTCCTGACATATTAATTCCTCCTAAAGTTTATATAAAAAATATGCAATATTACTTGCAATTAATTTGTTGGTTACATCATTCTCAAAATTATCAAGTGTTTCCATTCCTTTAAAAACTCGGCTTGAATAGTCCTTGATAAAAAAAGAACGTCCAAAAAACTTGCCTGTACCAAAGCAGCCTTGGCCAAAAACTGAATTCTTTATCAAACAAGTTATACGATTTTTAGCCTCAATTCTTAATTCTTCATTTTGGAATGCCGCTATAATATAAAATACAGAATAGAACGCAGGGCGAGAAAATACAGAACGGCCAAATTCAGAGAACCCGAAAAACGAAGGCTTAAACGGAAAAATAATATCAATCAGTGTCAAACCGTATCTTTGAGCAATATCCGCAATTAACAAGCGATTAATTAAATTAGTTCCTTTAGACGCTAATATTTCACGGCGTTCTTTAAGAGACAGATGAATATTCATATATCCTAAAAGGACGCGTTCCCAATCGTCTATAGTTTCAACCGCTGTTTGATAATTACTTTCCTCAAGCAGATCGCCCATTCGTTTCCGCAAACAGATAATTTCTTTTGATTTTGCTTTACAAAACAAATTTACATCCGATTCAGGATCCGCAAATTGCTTTTTCCAATATTCGCCCTGGGGAAACATGTCGCGGATCGCTCCGCTGTATTCTTTTTCTGTTGCTACATTTATGCCCATGTTATAGTTCCTAATACCGGGTATTCCAATATTGTCGTTGATATGATACCGACGATTTTTCCTGCCAATTTTATTTTAACATCCGTTATCGTTACGCCGTCAATGACGGCTAATCTCAACATTCCGGAAGTTATCCTTATACCCGGCTTTGCAATTTGTTGAAGATATGTTTTTAACCGCGTTTCAACCAGTTCAATATTTTTATGTGTATTTTCAAACGGCAATAAATTTATTTCTGGATTAAGAGGAATAAGAGAAGGCGTGCGCACATCAAAAATAACCGGCGGAGATACAGAACTTATATAATCGCGGACTGCCGTAAGGTTCCTTACCTGAAAAACACCGCTTGTTTGATTACCGTTTATAACCTGTACAAGCAACGCTCCAAACACACCGAAATTTTTGAACTCCCATGCGCTGGTAACTTCCGGTGTCGCGTCCAGCGCCCATACCGTAAAATCACCTTGATGTCCATACCTGTTGGGACTGCGCAAAGTAATCAATACTCTGACAAGATATTCTTCATCACTTTCTGCGTCTGTTCCTCCCAGAATACCTTCGTCACCGACTATGGCGCTTGAATCAATGCCGGCCGGGATTGCAGAGACAATACTCAATGAGCCGCCTGTTTCAAGATTAGAGTCTAACCCCGCGTTTTCGGCCTTTACATTGACGAACACTTTGCCGTTACTTGCAATATTATACGATTTTTCAGTGAAGTATCTTTTACCTGAAGCGCTCTTGAAAACAATGCCCGCGGGTACCGGCCTTCCGGCAATACCGCTTACTTCGACATTTCCTATCGCTGATACCGCATATAACGGCGGAATTCTGCTTGACCAATGCGCCCGCAAATATTCTCTTTCGGCGGTATCGGGAAAAAGTTGTTTTGACAGAAAAACCAAATCACCCTGCAGTAAATGAGTCAGACCGGCATCGACATTCGCCATTACCGAAACAAGGTTGTAACGAGGCGTCCTGTCCAACGGTTTGAACAGACTCATATAATTCGCGGCTGTCCTTTCTTTCAAGACTTGTAAACTATCCCTGTTTAACGCCATTCCAAACATCCTTAATAAAAATACTGCCGCCGTCAGGCTGTATTGTTTCAACGGTGTACGCTATCTCATTCTTTCCGATACGTTCAACAGCGCAATTTATTTGCCGGGCAAGTCCGTCCGCGACAATCCATGCGAGACATTCCTGCAACATACGTTTGAAATTGCCAACCGTTTTTCCGTCAACTTTGCCGTTTTCTCTTAACATATAAAGTTCGCTTCCGAAATTAGGATCGGCCCACCACGAGCCTTTATCCGTACCTATACTCATCTCTACAAGTTCGCGGATGTCGTTCCAGTTTTCCAGTTTTATTGTTGCTTTATCCATTATGCCGTTCTCCCTGGTCCGGTAGTCGATCCAGTTTGGGCCGTCGGGCTTCCGGCTGTTGAAACGGGAATGCCGGGCTTTATTTCAATGTTCTCAATAAAATGATCGACCACGACATTCCCTATATCCTGCCAAAGTTTTTGTATTTTCTTTTTGGCTTTATCCGGCGCGTCGCTGGAAATAATAAGAGCAGAGATTTTGTTACCGAGCGCATCGCCGGTTCCCTCTAAAGCCATCAGGTTCCCTCCGCTTTTGTGCCGGTATGAGGCGAACCGTCCCAAGAACAAAACGGTTTTGCGCATAAGCATCCCTTGCCGCTGGGATTTGCCGTTCCGGAACATTCAAAAGAACCGCCTGTCGCTTTAACATCTCCAACCAATTCGATCTCTCCGTTATCACGACATACAATCCAACCGCCGGAAGCGGTATAAAGAGCAACATCTCCTTCATTGAGTTTTGGTCTGCCTTCATAATTGATAAGAGGCAAAATTACAAATCCGTTAAAATCTCCTCCCTGACAAAAAACAAGAGACTTGCCTGTTTTCGCTTTTGATATAAAACCATAAGGAAACGCTTCTTTTTGTTCCAATACTCTGCCGGAAAGCGTTTGAACTTGTATTCTACCGTCGTCATAACGTTTTTGAAAATTGGCTATTGAAAAAATATTGCGAACTTTTGCACTTAATTGATGTAACAAATTACTCACAAATACGCCTCCCGATTCACCAGCGTTATGTCGCAACTTACCGTATCATAATTGGCTGTGTATTCAACTTCGGATATTAATAGTTTAGCGTTAAGACCAAGTGTTGGTATCCTAACAGGTATTAATATATTAGGAACCCAAAAAATTTCTTTTCTGTTAGTCTCTCCCATGCTGATAATCTGTTCATCGGTAAGTCCCCAACCTGGAACTGTAACTAAAGTTTTATTTTCTCTCCTGCGGTTCATTTCTGTTTTAACACGACGACAGAGAGTTTCTTCTGTAATGAACGGATCCGTTAAGTCAATAGTGAGAACCCGATTACTGCAGCACGTGTTATCAATTGCTTGTGCTTCATATCCTCCCCCTCTTACAATATATTCATGGAATTGTTCTGAACCATTTTCTGTCCATTTAATATTTTTTACATTTATACCTTCGGTGATATGAAACGGTTCAGGTCTGCCGCCGGAATCTACTTTCCAGAGGTACAAATTACCTGCTTCGTTACTGGTAAATATATACCCCTGATTGTCGGATTCGCATATTAACTTTGTCCAAGGGCTTTCATTTTCCCATTCTAATGCATAAACTGGATCAGTTGGATCAGGCTGATCAGGCGGAAAAGTATCGCAGATAATATTAAATTTTTTCCCTATGTAGCGAGTGATTTCCCGAAGCGTCATATCAGAGCAGGTATCCGACCATGTTGAATCTATTATGTCCCGTGCCGGAGACCGTCCAATAACCATCAAACTGTTTTTTTTAACATCAGCACCGGACGTTACTTCGTCAACCAATACGGTTGTTACGCGTCTTTTACCGCCGGAATCTTTTACAAGATTATTTACTCCTCTTACTTCAAGCCGATTATGCCTTCCTACTTTGCTTCGTTCAGTTGTCGGAATTTCCAATTCAAGCGTATGGCATATTTCATCCAGTGATTTTCTGATTTTTATAGACCGCCAAAGCAACTCCTTACCTGTAGTTAGGTTGTTGACAATAATCTTAAACATAAGACACCTCTCCTGAAACAAAAAACGAGTCTTCTATAAAGTTCATGGCTCTTATTTGGTCTTCATCGCAGTCCAAATAATGCGAAAGAAAAAGAAGAGGTACGGACTTTTCAATCGTTTTTTTTATTTCACGGTTCATGTCGCTTTGCCGCAGTTTTATCGAAAGTACTGAACGCATTTCAACAATCGCTTCATAAATATCAGGGTCCTCAAGATTTATTCTATTTTCAAGTTTTGTATACAGTGTCCAGTAGTTATTTGTTTGTTCATAGGTCGCGTTTTCCATAGACATCATAATTTCCGCGGCCACGCACAGGTTTACAATAAGATACAAATTTTCAAAAGCTTTTTTTGTTTCTTCCTGCTGTACCGTAACCGATTCAATAGGGATCGTCTTAGTACTGGCCGATAGAAAATTTAACACGGCGTTTTTCTTGTTATTTTGACCGATAAAATATTTAACGACGGTTTGTGTTGATTCTCCAGCTGAAAAAACCGCTGCAGCTATTGAAAAACTTGCATTGATAAATACCTGCGCCAACTGCATTGGCGACTGTACTCCTTGGGCTATAAGGTTCGTTATACCGTTAATCTCATTAGTTATACCGTCGATGATATTTTGCGGAAGCTGCAGTACTGCGGTAATTGCGAGTAACTGCTTCTTTATTGCGCCGAACCCTTGTAACAACACTTTATAATAGGCATTGATCTTGGCAAATATTTTTGCGGCTTTGAGCGCGGTATTTTTTGGCTTTGCGAGCTCTTGCGGTCCTAACTCGCGCGCGCGGGTTTCAAGCGAAACTCCTGCCCGTTTTAAGGTAAGCGTCAATTCACACTGGCCGTTTTCATTTGCTGTTTCCTTGATATTGTAATCTTCTACTACGATTTTCACCCGTCCCCAGAGAGGATGATCAAAAAAGCCGGGCGCGTCATCAGAAGTGCGAATCATTAGAGCGTCAAGTAAGGCTGCTCTTTGCTGCAGATAATATTCACCGCGTAAAAATCCGTGTACAGTGATCGTCTGTGTTTTTTGGTTCAATGCTTCGTTGGACCATAAACCGAAAAAAGGATATTCGGCGGTGTCAACCGATTGACCGCCGGAAAAATCAATGCTCTTGTAAATAAAAGGGATAGGCTCCCCATCCGGCGCCTGATAACTGGACAGACGCGGATTATCGTTTTTGTCTGCCCGGTAAGCCTCCCGCCATTTTTCTTTGTATGGAGAAGGAAGCGCAATGTCAAAGCTCATGGCAGCATCCTCGCCTGTATTGCGGAACCTGAATTGAACCGGAAGTTTGTTGTATTATCATGGACGGCCACTGATGCGGTCGGGCTGATACCGGATAGATTGACGTTAACGTCCATAATTGCTTGTCCGCCGAGTTCTACTTTTTGAGGAGCAACGCTTGAGCTTATTTGTGTGATCTGCGATGGTAAATCCGAAACCGGCATTTTTCGCCCGTATCTTTGATTATAACGCTTTTGGCTTGGGGATTCACGCCAATCGGTTTTTTTACTTGTCTGTGCTTCCGAACCATCGGTTGCCACAGATTCGCCAATTTTTTCACCAACAGCGCGTCCAGCTTTACCGCCGAAATAAAAACCCGCCGCGCCAATACCCGCTCCAACTAAAAGACCTACTATATTTCCCAATCCGGGGATAGCAGTTCCAATGGCTGTACCCGCTATCGCGCCACCAGCAATCGCTCCCAGCAATGTTCCGGCAACAGCTCCGCCTGTCGCTCCGGCTATACTCCCAGTTGCATCCCCAATCGCTCCGCCTTTAGCTTTACCACGTTCTTTTTTTGTTAAGGTTTCATCCTTCTTTATTGCGTCTAACTCGTTTACCATTTGTGGAATTTTGACAATAGCAGCGGATATTCCTGCGGCGGCGCCGACTCCAACTAACTTTCCGGGTGTAATATTTGCTAAAGTATTTCCTTTCGTCATTTGCGGCTGTTGAAATTGTCCGCCGACGCCGATCCCCGGAGTTCCCATTCCGCCACCCCAGTTGGTTACATATACCGGCATGGCAGTCGCCATGTTCAATGATTCAGTAATGTTGATATTACCGCTTTTCAGTTGTAATAAGCTTCCAACAAGCCTTGATATTCCGGCAATGCCTTTAACCGCTGCAATCGCTCCAATCCCGACAGCGATGCCGGTAAATACTTTCTTTAACCGTTCAGGATCCTCGGACAGTTTATTTAAAAGTCCGGTTAAGTCGGCAAGCGGCTTGGCTAAATTACTGTCGGCAAAACTGTTAAATGCGGTTTGCAGGTTTTTTATATTTGCTTGCAGAGTATTTGCCATTTTAGCGGATTGTTTTTGCAGTAAACCGGTAGTATCTCCGAGATTATTCAGGTTTTCATACATTTTCTCGCCATGAGACACATAAGATCGTATCGCTTGCATCGAGGATGAACTGAATATTTTGTTAAGATAATCTGCGTTACGCGTATTTTTTGACTTTTCGGCGATCTCAAACATAATATCATTGAAATCCCTGAAGTTTCCCGCAGAATCCTTGACACGGATTCCCAGCCGTCTTAAATTTTTCTGTTTTTCAGGATCACTCAATTCGTTCATCGTTGAATTAAAAGCGGCAGCCGCTTTTTGCGGGCTTTTCATTCCGGAGTTAAGGATCTGTAACGCGGCATTAGCTTTTAAGATATTTTCTGGTGCTGTTCCAATCGAACTATAAGCGGAAAAGATTTGTGGAGCTGCTTTCGCAAAATCTCCCAGAGAAAAAGCGCCCTGGTTGGCCTGCGCAACCATATCATCCATGAACGTTGAAATTTGTTCCGACGTATACCCAAATTTTTCAAATTCAGAAAAAATGTCCGCTATTGACTCGGGAGATTCTCCTGTTGCTTGAATTGCAAGAGCGATATTTCTGATGTTATCCTCGGCATATTTTAAATTGCTGGTTTTTGAAATTATAACTTCAATTCCGCTCAAAATGTTTGTAGGATCAATCTTTACATCCGCAGCCTGGGCGACATCAAAAATAGTTCTTTTCATTTTTCGGATTCGTTCCGCAGACGCGTTCACCGATAAACCAAGCCGTGTCATGCGGTGATCCATCTCAATAACACCTTTAGCCGCTGCGCCGACAGAAAGCGTTAAACCGAATGCCGCGAGTTTCGCTGTCGTTCCGGATATAGCTTTATCTACTTTTTCAATCGCGCCGAGCGTCTTGCCGGCAAAACCGGAAGCCGCGCCGGCGGCTTTGCTCATGCCCTGTGAAAATAAATCTTTAAGCGATAAAGTAACGCCGCTTTTAATTTCTTTCGCCATTAATTTTCCCCGCGCATCGCCTTTGTCACGCTCACGGCTTTTTCATGCCAAAAAGACAGTTGCTCCCAATACATATCCATAAGCGTTGAAAAATCCATTCCGGGAAGCAGAACAAGAATTACCGCGACCATTTCAGCAACACGGTCGCAAATTTCTTCCAGTGTTAGATTGTCTCCGTTGTCTCTTTTTGCGGAGTCTTTGCCGCCTCCGCTCTGGTAGGGTTTTTTTCGTATTCCTCTGATGTAAAATACGAAGCCCATATAAGCGCGAGCTCTGTACGAATTATTGACCAGTCATCAATATCTATCTGATTGACCACTGTCATTGGTAAACCGGATAACGATGAGAACAGTGCAGCATCAGCTGCGGCGCTTTCAATAGGAGCTGTACCAACCGCGATAAAATCTTTTGTTTTTGGACGTTGAATAGTTACATCTGTAACTTTCATCTCACCGACCATGAAGGGATGTTTCAGTTCAATTTTCTTCGCCATAATATTTCCCTATTTCAACCGCGGGCTGGTGCCGGAATTGTAGGTGATGTCCATTTCAGCGTCGCCAAGTTCGCCCGGCTCGGTTACCCATGCGCGGGGCATCATATACTGTTTGCCGCCTGTCGTGAAAATTGTGAGGGTGTCTTCGCCTTGTTTGGAAAGTTCCTCAACACCGAGCGAACCCGTGGCGTTGAGCTTCAACTTCAATTCGGCAAAAGTCTGGCTTTCCGTGTAGCCGGTGTTTTCCGGCACTTCACCCGCCTTTGTTTCGCGTTTCACCCCGGCCGGTTTGAAAGTCGCTCCTTTCTCCTGAATCGGCAATTCGCCTAACGTCGCCGAAATAACGCGCTGTACTCTTTCAAGTTTCATTTTACGCCTCCTATTTGAATTGCGTCAGACCCGCGCCGATATAGAACTGGCCAATCAGATTGGGCTGGTGGGAATATTCAAGCCGGGTTTTGCTTCCCGCTTTGATCTCTACCAAGATCGATTTTTTATAACCGTCAAAGTCCTGACACCACTGTTTTTCCTTGATAAACACTTCCTGATATAGTTCCGCAAGGAACGAAAGGAACACGCCCGCCGTCATTACCCGCGAGCCTGAACCAAAATTTTCTTCAGTGCTTGCCAGTTTCCATGTTTTGAACCGCTTTTTTGCCTCGGCGTTGATGTATGTCCGAACGGCGTCTACCGTTTCGGTAACCTGCACGTCGAGGTAACTTGTATCCCGTCCGCCATCCGTGTTTTCGGTATAACTGGTTACAAGCCGTTCAATCAGCACGTTTCCGGTCGTATCCAAACGGTAGGTAGCGATACCTGCATCAAGAAGTTTCTGGCGTTCGTCAGCGTTAAATTCTACACCGCCGATTAAGCCGGTTATTTTGGTGTCATAAGTGTTGGCGGCGGGATCATCGGCAAGGATGCGGCAGACTATCGCGCACCACGCCGCCGCCCAGACGCAGGGAAGCTCGGGATTCTTGCCTCGGGGAATGAGAATAATGTGAGGTGAATTGACTTCACTCGCTTTCGCCAACATTGTTCCGGCGTCGGTTTTGCTTCCAAGTTCGCCGGAAAGGGCGATATACATTCTGCCGCCGATTTGTCGCATCGCGCCGTAACGGGATTCAAGCTCATCGGAACTTGCCCGGATATTTTCGGCGTCGCAAAAATCGCTTGCGATAAAATTGTAACGGACTTCGCCCAACCCTTTCAGGAACGGCTTGATGTCGGTTACGCCGGTCCCGGCCGTGACCGCGTTTTCCTCGACAGAAACACCGTCCGCATGAGAGTTGATAAAAATGCTGTTGGAATTTCCTATCTCTCCCTTCACGTTAGCCGAAACTGTAACAACACCGGCTTGCGCATCGGCGATAACAGGAAGGGTAATCTCCGCGTTTATTCTTGCGGTGATGGCCGCGGCTACTGCCTCCGCGTTCGCTCCGGCTGTAACGGCAACGTCAAAACCGTTGCCGTTTACCGCAATACGTATCAAACCCGCATTGGCGGCGGTCACGCTTACGGTAAACTGTTTTTTCCATGTGGTGCCAGCCGCAGGTTCGGGAATGGGAAGCACATACAATTCCTCAACTTTGTTAAGAGCGAGGAATGTTTCCGCCATAATCGCGGCAGGGCTTCCGTATCCGAAAAGCTGATGCGCCTTCGTCGCCGATAGCACGTTGACCGGCTTTCCGTTTTCGGCTTCCGATGTGGCAAGTTTATAACCTATCATCAGAGCCTTTTTGACGTCGCCTTGCGAACCCGCAAGGGAATTGTCAATCTCGTTGTACTGTCCGGGAACCAACAGGTTTGCCGGAATCTGTCTAATCGGTATTGGCATTTTTAACCTCCAAATTTACATTATCTTCAGCAACAGCACTTCCAATATTGTGCGTCGCGTCATAGCCTTCAAAATATTCAAGATCGGGAAATAATATCCCGCCTTCGCCCTCATAAGGCGCCAAATTCGTTATGTGCCATTTCCACTTGATACCCCAAAGCGTTATGTTAATCTGATCAAGCGAGCCGGAATACAAACACTCCGCTTCAATGTCTTTACCGCTGCCGATGCTCCACTCGGCGTCCAAATCTCCGATAACGGGAATCAACGATGAAACAATTTTTAACGCGCCGTCATAAAGGCGATCTTTGCTGTCGGCGCGGTACAATACCCAGCTTATAAAGTCAATGGTGTGATCCTCGTCGGTGTACCGCATAAATGAAGTGAGTATGGCCGGAGTCTTATTAGCAAGACGTTTGATCTCCGCTTCGTCGAATCTGCCCGGATGCGCCTCTATATGCAATTTCTTGTTTTCCGCAAAGGCCGCTTTAATCTGGCTTATGGCCTCATCGCGGACATCCGCTAAAGTAATAATTTTCACGCTACCTGCTCCCTCATAAATTCGTCAACCGCGTCTTGCAATGCGGTAATATCGTCAGTACCGAATCCTAGAAATTTTCGCGCGACCATGTTTTTAGTTCCTTCCTGAAGAAAACTTGCATACTCTCTGGTGGAACCAACGAGTATCGCGTCGCTTCCTTTCATCTGATGTTCAATTGAATTAAGCAAGCCTCCGGATGGATCGCGGTATAACAAACTGGCTTTTGGAAAGTGTTTTTGCATATATTTTTGCGTTGATTCTTTCCACGGATCCCATTTCTTGCTGTCCGGGTCCTGTTTGGTTATATCAATGCGTTCTTTGACCTGCTCTTCAATAACCATGCCCAAGCTGTTAAGAAGCCGCGTTTTATCACCGCCTGACAAAACAAACTCGTTGAGTTTGCGCGCGAGTTTGTCTATCTCCTGCAGTTTGATTTCAACGGCGGCGCTACCCATTTATAAATATTCCTCCTCGTCATCGTCAAATTCGCCGTCATCTATTTCGCAAACTCCGCCCGGGTTTGGATTGTCCGGACCGTCGCAGTCCAAAATTTCTCCACAAAGAGAACAACAGTTTTCGATTATAAAATTCCGGTCTTCTTGTTCATTGAAATCACTCATGTTTTCCCCTTTCGTTACTATCAATACATCCCGCCTTTCTTAAAAAATCTGTCGTCAGTTATGCCTTCCGCCGCGTTTGGAGTAACGACGGCCGACGACTGCAAACCGGGACCTTCAAGCCCTCCCTGATATTCCCTGTTAATCTTGTTTAACAGGCTCATATTGTCTCGGTATTTCTCCCGGGCGTCTTCGCTGCCGGAAACCGCATCGGTCAGCCTGTACAGAGCGATGTCCGTACAAATGCTGTTAAGCGCGTCGGCAAACTGCGGGTTTACCGGAAGCGCAATCTCCCCGGTATTTTTATCCAAAAGCCAGGGGAGATTGGCGGTAATGATGCCCGTAGCGTCCCGTAAAGCAATTTCAATTCTTTCCGTGTCCGGCTCATCCGATTCATCGGTTGGCATAATCGCGGAACGCGGAATACGCGAAAGAAACTGCTCTACGGAAACCAGCGGGATCATTTGCCGTCGCCGTCATTTTTGCCGTCACCGACTATAACCCACGGGTCTTTTTTGAGCGCGGCAAACTGCTCTTCGGTTACTTCGTAGGTTTCCGCCTTCTGCGACAGTACCAGACCGGCGCGGCGGTATTTGGGGTATTCTGTTTTATGTCGAAGGATAACGGACAATTTTTTCACATTGCTTTGCGGGTTATCCTGCAATGTCTTATCAGGATTAACACCGGTTTCTTTTTCTTTACCCATTAAACGCCTCCTTACGCCAGATGCGGAAGGACTACCAGTTCCGCCGTCTTGTAGTAGATATTTGAAGCGCCATTGGCAAGGAATTGCGCTTCCACAATTTTACGCGCCGCCGCTTCGTTTGACGGACTGACTACCAAGTGGGTCGGAACGATGCCTAACGGATCGCCGCCGTCCCTCTTGAGCGACTGAATCTTTCCGCGGGCGTTTTTGTAAGTGTCTTCAGTTAGCGCCATTTTTGAACCGACTGCTTGCTGCCACAGACCGTAACCGAAACTGCCGCGGTAACGGATACCGTACAAATATTTATCCTGCATGAAAACTTTGTCGTTTTTGGTGTCGGTAATTTCTTCAAATTCCGGCGTGGTACGCTGTTGAAGAATAAGCGGCTTCAAGCTGCCGGAAAGCGACAGCAGGAACCAGGGAGAATTATTTTCTTCTACAGAACCGACAATGTTTGAGAACGGCGTAACGTCGCCGGTCCCGTCGGTATTGGCATACACCGGATGTTCGTTGTCAAAAAAGTTTTGACCGTCGTAACAGGTTCTGATAAATCCCTCTTTTAATAAAAGGGCGATGTGCCTGTTAAAGAAACGTTCGACTTCGTCAGCCATCTCTGCGGCCAGAACGCGGTACTGTCCGAGATTGTCGTCTTCAATGTCAGTACGTTCAACGCCAAGCGTAGATTCGTACTTTTTATTGACGATCTGGTATGCGGATTCCGCGATGTCTTTTATAACGCGGTCGCCTACCCATTCCCGAAGCTGTGGGAACGCTCCAAGCCAGCCGTAGGTGTTGCTTTTTGTGTTGGACGTGATAATTGTTGCCAACAGCCTCCAGACTGACTTTGCGTCAATCTCCGACATCCTTCTGCGGAACTCGTCACGTAACGCAGTCCTAAGTCCGTTTAATATGGGAGAAGTAATAATCATTTTGATCCCTCCATGATTTTGTTGAATTCTTCGGGCGTGTAGCCCATAGCTTTGGCAAGCTGCGACTGCTCGGCGTTAAGCGATACGCTTCCCGATTGAGGAGCCGCATTTGCCGGAGCCTGCGGTTCCGCGATTATCGCTGGGCTGGTTGATAAAATATTTTTTATTTTTTCAAGCTCCGCCCTTGTCGCGCACAGGGCAAGATACTGCTCCCTGCTTGCCGGAGCGATTTTGCGGTTTTTAACCGCTTCGTCAACCGCCGCTTCCGCGTCTTTTTTAAGCTGCGCCGCGTTAAGTTCGGCAAGCTGTTTTTCCGCGGCGACCGCCCGTTCTTCCATCGCGTTCAAATCGGCGCGAGGCGCGTACGCGGCAAGATCAACCGCCGTTTTGTCCGTCTGCGGCGCGGCCGCGGTCTTCGCCGCGTTAAGCGATGTTACCGCGGCAATCGCTTCCGCTTCTGTCGCGGTTTCGGGCAAACCCAAAGCCGCTAATAGTGCTTTATTCATTGAAACCTCCGAATTAATATTTTCTAACTGCTCCGAATTCAGGGCAGGAAGATTCAAGTTTGGCGAATTGGTGAGCGCGGCGCGTACGATGCAGGCTATCTCTCCTTTTTCGTTATGCAAAAAAACAGGGGAAATAAACCGGTATTCTTTTTTTGAAAGCGCGTTGAGTCCGAGTCCAGTCCAATCGACATCCGCCCATATTGCGCCTGTTTCATCGGCGCAAAGATTTTTCATCCAGCCGAACGCAGGAGACGGGCCGCCTTTCGGTGCCGATAAATCCGTGGAATGGTTTTCGTCTATCACTAACGCCTGAAGACGAGTGTTGGAATTAAGCGCAAGAAGGTTCGGATCAGGATTTTTCCATTCCCTGCCGTCACGCCCTTTCACTGTCGCGCCGGAAGGAACGACTTTAACGCGTTTGGGAATTTCTTCGCCTTCAACATTAAGAGATAAAAAAAGACTGCTTGTTTTTTCCATACAACAGGCAGTCTATAACCGAAAATCGGCGTTTCTATAATAATCAGAATTATTGTGAAAATTCTAAAAACGGCAGATACGGGATAGAACTGTGGTGTTTTTCATGTTGGCCTTCTTTCCATAAGGTATAGGCAAGGGTAAAGCTGATATTGTACTCACGGGCAAGATCATTTATGGGCTTGCCGTTGCTGTAATTGCGTTCGTAAATTTCAAGAGCGATTATTTTCCGGAACGCGCAGCGCTCAAGAGGTATATATATTTGCATTGCGCCGAAACTTGTCATAAGTTTTTCCAGTATGGCCGCGGCGTTCTTGTCGCCTACCGCGTCGGCAAGAACGCCGCGTATTTTATCGGCGCTCTGTCCGGCGTCGTTTCTTAACGGAACATAGAGCAGCTGTCCGCCGAAATACCGGCATAACGCCCTGATGCCTTTTTGCGCGGTTTCCGATCCTACGGCGGTACTGCAGAGAATAATCATATCTTCGGCAAGAGAATTATCCCTTTTGCCCATGCACCGCCTCCGAAGTGTCGGGATCAAATCCCGCCTTTATCATCATTTCGCGTAACGCTAGAATGATTTTTTGCGCCAGTTCAACGTTCAGGAAGCGAAGCGCGTCAACGCCGCTGATTCGTTTCACAAACGCCGTGAGCGCCGCGTCGTTTTTATTCCGCGCGCAGACCGCCCACATCCCTTTGATGTACTCAAGCTGATCCAAAGTCGCGCCGCCTTTTTCAATCGGCTTTACCCTGTTTGGCGTTCCTTCAAAGCCGTTTTCTCGCATGGCTTTGAGCGCCTGTTCCAGTTGGCGGATTGTCATTTTGGCGGCGGAATCCCTGCCGCAGACCCCGGTCAAAAACGCCCGATACGCCGGCTCATCCATGCCCATTTTGCCCTTTCCGACATGAATAAGCTGGATTAGCTTTTTACGCCTGTTTTCGCTTGCCGCTGACCTCATTTAATCTCCTCATAGAGCCGTTTCGCACCGCCGCGAAACGGGGTCTATTTCAATTGCCGAGTAATTTCTCATATTTCGCTTTTTGAGCCGCTGTAAGACGATTTTTGGACATTACGTCCTCTAACGCTCTTGTTGTAAAAGCCTCGACACTTCCCAGGCATTTCACTTTGACATACGCTTCTATTTCCCGCCAATTTTCGGCGGTGAAGTTATACGATTTTGATTCCACATCTGATGGACTAAAACGTTCTAGCAAAAGAAGGCGTACAAGGATGTTTGGAGTAATTCCTTTTTTCTCCGCTGTCGCTTTCAAAGCATCCATTGCTTCTACAGGCAAAGTAATTTGCATTTGCTGACGATTATTCATTTTCCCCTCCCTTATAATTTTTTACAAAGCGTTCACCACTTCGGCGTCAACGCATTTCGCGCCAAGTTCGCATGCCAGATTCATCGCCTTCTTGCACCAGTTGTTGACCAACAGCGGATAGGCGACCGAATAGATTTCTTGGGTTTGAGTTTGCCGTCTTAATCTGGCGGCAAGAGCGGCGCATCCCGAATCATTGATAATATCCGCGCGGTTCTTTCCGATTCTGCCGAATTTAATATCAAGATATTTTGCGACATCTTCACCGTTTCCAAGCGGTTCAATCTCCAGTATTTCCATGCGCCGGATAACTTCACGAGCTTCCCAATTTTTGGATTCGTCAAGTTTTATCTTCATTTCGATCTGTCCGATTAAAACGATTGACAGCAGTTTTTTGTAGCCGTCTTCTAATTCCCAAAACCGTTTTAAGTACTTGAGAGTGTTAATGCTCAAATCGTGGGCCTCTTCGATCATAAGAACGTGGCTCCATCCGGCGCGGCTTGAGTTTGTTAAAATCCGTTCTACCTGCCGAGCCTTGGCTTCCAGTGTCCTCTTCGGCGCTTCCGTGGAGCAATCATTTATAATCGCGTCGCAGATGCCGCTTGTAGAAAGGCGGGTCTTTTCGATACTGTGGGCCGAAACCACACGCACTTTCTGCCCTTCGGCGGCCATGCGGTCTATCGCGTAACGGCGGATCGTGCTTTTACCGCTTCCGCTTTCGCCTACCAGCGCGATCATGCCGCCGGCCTTCGCCGATTGCAGAATGTATTCCGCTATGAATCGTGTATCCTCTGTCAGATACACATCCTCGGCTTTTACCACATCACCTGAAAAGGGATCGGCTTTAAGCCCGAACTTTTTAAAAGTTTTAAGTGTTAACATATTCTATTCTCCTTTATAGTCAACAAACTTGAATATCACATCCTTGCCATCTTTTCTGTCAAAAGATCGACAACCAAGATTGTGACAACCATAAAAATCAAAAGCCAGATCGCAATCCGAACAATCTTTTTCCGCTTCTTGTTTTTCAACTACTACTAAAGCCTTATCAGTTGGAATGTAAAACATATCAATTTCTCCTTACGCAAATTTAAGAATTTTAACAAAGGGCTTTTCTTCCTGTTGTCCTTTGTACTTGTTTACCAATTCATCAAGCAGGTTGGACGGCGTTCCTTCGGGATACGTTTCTTTCAACCACTCGATGAAACCTTCCGGCACATAACCGAGTACCGGCTTAATTCGTTTTGCCATTTCTGTCGCGCTGATCAAAATCTCGTGAGTGTGAATTGTTTCGGCGCTCTGTGAGACTCCGTTATCAGGCAAGGCTTGTTTCGCTTCTGCGACTTCGATGCTCGCTCCGGTCCGTTGTCTGACAAAGGGATTTACCGCCGGATGAATGAGGCTGTGCGCCTTAAAGCCCTTGCCGTATGTTACCGCGGCAAACGGCGTAACGCCTTTCTCGCCTTCACCGGATATTTTCACCAGCGTTTTATTGTTCTTTTCACGGCGTGTGTCTTTTTGTACTTTATACTCTTCGCCGATAACCGCCGCTTCAATGTCAAATCCCGCCGCGTCAAGTTCTATGGGCTTGGCTTCAAAGCTGACTTCTTCGTTGTTGTGTTTATAGCGCACGATGACAACCAGTTCCGAATCAACCAGTACAGGCTGGACCGCTACCTCAAGGCCGGACACGATTCCGGGAAGATCGGCGAGGCTGTAAACCAGAGCGCGTTTTATTTTGGGATGTACAAAACGTATCGTTAAATCGCCGGCGACTTTGCGCGTCTGTATTCCCGTTGTAAATATCTGCCGGCAGATTTCCGCGTCAGGCAGTTCCCGCAACTGGTTTTCCGTTATGCGCTGCCAGAGCATTGTGCGTATGCCGATAAGCCTCCCTGAACGGCGAAGCCTTGTGTCCAGCGCCGGAATCACGTTGGCGTTATACGCCGCGCACCAACGTTCCGCCGCTTCGTTCAGTTCGGCAAGGCTTTGAACCTCTTCCAGTTTAAGCAGACACTCAAAATGCGTTTCTACCAGGTTGTTGGCATTTTCTACCTGCCCTTTCGCCCTCGGCTTGCCTACGGCATGAGCCTCCGTATTGACGCGTAACGCCTTGAGCGCGTTTGTTACCGCCCTTGCGCTATTCGCGCTACCGCGATCCCATAAAAGCAGTTCGGGTAGACCGTGAAACATATAAGCCGGATTTTGTTTTTGTCCCCACGCGTATAACAGAAAATCGTACAGGTTTTCCGGCTTTTCTCCGGGCGATTCGTAATACCTAACGCAGATACTCGCCGAATAGTGGTCGGTTAGCACATAACGCCAGCACTTTAAATTTTCCTTCCCTTCCAGAAAAGGCTTGTTTTTGTAGACTTCGTCATCTCGGAGCAAGTGTTGCCTGTTCGGCGTGAAGTACAACAGCGACAGCGACGGGTCAACAAGATGAACATGGTTCGGGTACAGGCTGCGCAAATGGGAATGTGGCGACGCTTTTTTAAGGCTTCGCGCCGCCAGTTCCCTTTCTCTAAGCAACTGACGGACGCGGCTGTTGCTCACGCCCGGATCCATGCCGTTCATCGCGGCGACCGAAACAGCCACATTTACCGGCATGGTTTCTTTGCCGTTCTTGCGAAAGCCATTCTTATTCATCGCCGCCAGCGTAAGCAATGTTTGTTCATCAACGGATGTTGTTCCCGCGTCTTTACGTTTTTTACGCCCTGATTCCCAGCCACATTCTTCCAGCGCTTTATATGCCTTGGCCGTAGAAAACGCGAACATCCGGCACATTTCCTCGACAATCGCCTTGCGTTCTTTTCCCGTCGCCGCTTGAGCCATGCGGACGGCGTAGGGATCAAATAGCGTTTCGCTATGACCGCTTCCCATTGCCTTTGTCCACGCTGATATAATTCAACTCTTCATCAAGAGTCTCAAACAGTTCGTTGAATCCCGCAATCTCCTCGTATTCTTCTTTCGCCCATTTTTCCAGCATGGGGAAAGTTACGCCCTCAAGCCGTCTGGCGGTTGCGATAATATTGAGCGCGTCGCCGAAGTGGAATTGCGCCAAATGAACCGCGCTAAAAAGCTTTTCTTGAAGTTTTTTCAACTCGGCTTCAAGAGCCTTTTCTTTTTTTTCTTTTTCAGTAAGCGGTTTCTGATAACGCAATTGCTCGTCCAATTCATTGATCTTCAACTCTTTTTGTTTGATAGCCTTTTCCCGCGTTTCGACATCATGCTGGTGTTTTTTACGTTCATTACGGATAGCTTCCTGCAATTCTCTTTTGCTCATTGTTTCAACATCATCATGCGGAATGCTTCCCAAAGGACCGCCTGCAACAAACTTTTTAATATCATCTTCTTCAAAAACGGTAAGCATTTTAATTTTAGAAGAACCTAAATCCGCTACCGGTAGCGGATTTGGACCGAATTTCTTTACCACAGCCATAGCATAATCAGCAGTTCTTTCTGGTACTTTAATTCGTTCCAATGCTGCGTAAAACGCTCCGTGATTCTCGTGAGCCCTTATTCGTAAAAAACGTTTCCCTGATTCAAAAAGCGCTTGGGCAGTTTGAGCCATATAAAATTTGATCTCGTTTTCTATCCGATCAAGTTCATAAGGCATACCGTCGCTGTAAAGCCTTTCGGCGTCTTCAATGTCAGTCGCCATTTTTTCTATTGCCACAAGAGATTTAAGATTTTTCTTAGGAAGAATTACTTTTTTTCGCCCAGTCGTCTTTTTTTTCATATCCCCCCCTTACTGCATTTCGGCGGCGTACTTCGCTTCTTCTTCCGTTAAGCGCAGTCTCGCTTCCTGATACGAGCGCATAATGCGCCCGGCTAATCCCCCGAAGGTCGGCGATAACCGCCACCTTGATCCGCTGCCCTGGACAGCCCAATCGTTGAGCCTAAAGAGCGCCATGTCACGGCAGATATTTGTTTCGCTGGTATTAACGAGAACCGAAAGTTCTTTATTGGTAAGCCCTGAAACATGGTTGTCGCATAACAGACGGATAATTTTAAATATCCGTTCCTGACTATTTAGCTTTTCCATGCTTTAACACCGCCTCCCTAATACGCAGACCGAATCTTGTAAGCCAATCGCATTTCCACAGTTCGCCTTTTTCTTTAAGGCTTACGCCGAACCTGTATATGAATCCTTTCATAACCGCCTCCCTACAGAGCCGCCACGTCCAGCGGGATCATCTGATACTCGCCGTTGGCATCGCGTTCATAAACCCGCAGATACTGCTTGGTTCCCGTTATCTGCACACTTTCGGTGATAGCCGTCATCGCCTTTTGCCAATCCGCATCCTGTATTTCAAGACGGCGCAAACCTAAAACCCTCGCTGTAGATATTTTTCCGGTCTTATCGACCTGAAACGCGTCGTTGACCAACAGGCGGATTTCCGCGCGCGCGCCCTTGCTCCATTTGTCCAGGCATTTGCCGATAAGCGTACGCGCCACCTGAAGGCGCTCGTCAAAGGTGATGTTATCGTTCATGGAGATAATCAGTTTGTATTGGCCGTCATAAGAAGTGAGCGAGATGTTTCCTTTTTTCCCGCCCCATTTTACTCCGTACGCCGCGGCGGACTTTTCGACAAAGGAAAGAATGTCGTCGCGTGTTTTGGTTTTAAATTCAACTAACACGCTTTTCGTCTTTGCCGCTTCTTCCGCGATACGGCGTACCGTCTGATCCCGCAGTCTGTCGATTTCTTTGACCATTTCTATCGGAACTTGCCGTCCCATAGTGTCAGTCATAAATTCCTGTTTGCTTTTACTCATAATTTTTCCCTCCTAATGTTTTTTGCGGATTGGCTAAAAGATATTCCACAACAGCCAATGCCTTATTAATTTCGTTGGCCTCTAAAAAAGTTTTTACTAATTCCAAACGTCTTTTTATTTCCCTGTAAACATCACAAGGCATAAGCGAGTGGATAGATAATTCAAAAAGACCCATATCAGGTAATTCACAATTCCTTATACGTTCTAAGCTTTTGTGAATTTTCATCGTGTACGGTTCTTCTATTGTGATTTTTCTAGCAGACCTTGTGCTTTTCATAGCTTCATCCCTGCCGCCACATCTTTGATCGCTTGGGCCGGGCTGTCACATTCTATTGAAATTTGTTTTTGCAAAAACCCGCCACGATATACGGAAACCATTTTCGCTTTATCAGCGGCAACATCGCATATAAATTCAATATCCAACTTCGCTTCTATAAAACTTTGTTCAAGCAATGATAGAGGTCTGTCGAAATTTTCGTCACCGCAAAAAGCGTCCATCGCTTTTTTACCTGAATACCTCATACCGCCACCTTGCCACAACTGGCAGCGATCAGTTTCTCGAATGATTCGTAACCTAAGATCTCGGCTAAAGCCTTTTTAACCTTCTCCGAGTTCTTGCGTCCACGCAAAAAGTGTGATACCATTGAAAAAGAGACGTTCGCTTTTTGAGCGACCGGATTTAAGTTTATGTTGCGAAGTTTCAGTTGATACTGAATCCAGCAACCCGTCCTAGGAGTTATGGTAATTCCCATAACCTTCCTTTTTGCGCGGGATAGTTTCCGTGCCATAATTAGCTCCTTACCCCTTAATGGGGTGTTTAGGGTTTGATTGAGGGGAGTGGTCAGTATCCGTCCCCTCAATCTTTTTTTGCCAGTCAAGTCTAATGATTGACTGTCGTTAGATTAATAATATTCGCAGTATGCGAAGTTGTCAAGCGTATTGCGAACTATTTTTTAATAATATTCGCATATTGCGAGGTTTATGTGAATTTAGAGTTAAATCAACGAATTTCTGAAATAAGACAGAAAATAGGGGTAAATAAAAAGGAATTTGCTGATGAATTAGGGATTCCTTCAAGTATCATTAGTGATATTGAAAATGGAAAAAGAGAGCCGTCAAAGGAATTTTTGCATAATCTCTCTGTTAAATATGCTGTAAGTTTGAATTGGCTATATTTTGGTTTAGGTTCTCAGCGTTTGGCAGAAGCGGCCAATACAATGGTTTCTTCAAATGGAACGCCTATTTATACTATGGCAGACCTTGAGAATAATGAAAAAGCCTTTATTGTCCCGCTTTTAAATCAAAAACTTTCAGCAGGCAAGGGACAAGAATTGCTACAAAATGATGAGACCACCACCCTTGTTCCCATTCCAAGCCACCTTGCCAAATACGGAAAAAACCTAGCGGCTTTGACCGTAGAGGGCGACAGTATGTATCCAACACTTGAACGCGGGGATATGGTTGTCTGCGATTCGTGCGGCTGGTCCGGAGAGGGTATCTACGCCCTGCGTATGGGCGGTGATGGGTTTGTTAAAAGACTCACGAAAGCGCCGGGTAAACTTGTTATTATTTCGGACAATCCCAAATACCCGCCGCGTGAAGAGCCGGAAGATAGCCAGGATTATGAAATTATCGGGCGTGTGCATTGCGCGATAAAAAATATGGAGTGATATTATGGCTAGAAAAAGAACAAGTATATTACAATTGTTCGGATATGCTTTTATTGTGGTCATTGCTGTTATTATATCTGCATTAAATTTTATTAAAGAACACCTTGCCATATTCATTGGTATTGCTGTTATTATTATTGGATTAATAATTTTTTTATTTATAAGAAAGAACAAAAAAAGATCGGAATTGTTAAACAGTGAAATTAGCCCTGAGCTTATAAATAAACTCCCTTCAGATGCTTTGCATCATCTTAATATGGCAATTAACCTTGAACTTGCAAAAGATTTTCTTGGAGCAAGAATGCATTATATGCAATGCATGGAAATAATGCGCAATCTAAAGGACACTGAGGAATATAAAGCTGTTGATAAACAATATGAAAATTTCGTAAGCCGTGATCCTGTTTTTCATAAACTTGCCGAAGGCTTAATTAAAGGAATTAAATTGAACCCTGGCATACTTCAATCAGAAATTACCAGTAGACTTGATCCTCTTGAAACTTGGGGTCAAATACAATTTTATAATCGCAAAATTTCAAAAGATGATGTTTATTACGCTTTATATTTTATGGACAGATTAGGGTACATCACACGAACAAAAAAAGGGCGTTCGTATGAGCTGTATTCTAAAGAAGATGCGGATTTAAAAATAGATGAATAAAAAAATGAAGAGAACTTTTTTCTTTATTATCTTATACTTAATTTTGACAACATTTATTATTGCCCAAGAACAAAATAAAAGACAAGTTAGAAATTATTATATCGACAAAAAAGATATAACCAACACTGTAAATTTTGCACTTGTAAAATGGAATTATAGTTCTGTTACCACACCCAATAATAGAAAAGAAATTATTTATGGAATGGAAATTGAACTTTACAAAACAGGTAATAATAATCCAGTTGAAAAAATAATTTTAAAGAATGGTACTGTCGGGGGTAATCTAATTTATTTTGAAGAAGCTATTTCTACCAGCAAAACAAATTCACTACAAAAATTTGTAGCGCATTATGGAGAATCACTCAGTGATGAAGAACCTGCCGTATTTGTAATTTGGATATTTGAAGCTGATAATATTGGTCCTAATACCGAAGTAATTACTTTGATAATAGATAAATAAAAAAAAGGAGGAAAGAAAGGTGATAGTTTTTAAAATCATGGTTTACTTAGGAGGTATACTTCAACTTGCTTTTTGGGGTTTTTGGTGTTACTTAATAAAAATAGAAAAAAAATCAAGGGATAAACCTATTATGATACCCAGAAAGAAATTGAAATTTTTATTTTTTTTTAGTGTTGCTTTACTTGGTATCGGCATCATTGGCGGTTTGACTTGCAGGTTCTTTTTTTGAAATACAAAGAAAAAGCGAAGACAACCTTCGCTTTTTCTTGATCCCTTTGTCAAACCAGTATGCCGGTTCTCAGACTGGCAAATATTCCGGGACTGAAATTTACAAAAATCATTCGTTCGGTTTTCATAATATAAATAAAACCGCTCAAACTCATTTCAGATATTGCAGCCTCTAACGGGATAATTTCCAAGGATAAAACACCAAAATCCGCTTTGGACGGATTCGCCGTAATCCCTAAATATTCCCCGATCCCAAAATCCTGCCCGAAAACCTGCTGGATCAAAACAGGTCCTGCTTCGGCAGTGTAATTTGTCCCTTCATTTGCCATTACGCCCGTAAGAGCGATTATGAGCAAGAAGGAAAATAAAAATAAGATGCGTTTCATGTAACGCCTCCTTAAATAAAATTAGCGGCCTCGAGCCCTGCCGCCAAGGGACATCCAACTATCTTTTAAAGGAGAAACGATGAGATTACAGAATAGTCCGGCAGTAGGTCGAAAGTATAATAATTAGAATTATTGTAAAACGCGGCCTGTAAATTGATAAATTTTTACAATGAATATACAAAAAAATCTTTTAACGCCAAACCCATTCTCACGTCCCGGCAAAAAACTGTCCGGCGTGAAAGCAGTTGTAATCCATTGGGTGGCGAACACGGGCAGCACGGCTCTTCAAAACAGAAATTATTTTGAATCACTTAAAAACCAGCTTCAAAACGAACCGTGTTACGCCAGCGCGCATTTCATTGTCGGGATTGACGGCGAAGTAATACAGTGTGTTCCCTGTGACGAGATGGCCTACCATGTCGGTGCGAAATCATACACGCCAGACGCGTTAAGCAAACTGGGGAATTACCCAAACGACTGCACCATCGGCATAGAACTCTGCCATCCGGCTGATGATGGGAGGTTCAGCCCGTCAACGCTGTTGACGGCTGCGGAACTCTGCGCCTTGCTCTGTATACAATTCGGCCTCGATCCGGTTAAAGACATCTGGACACATCACGGAATCACCGAAAAAAACTGTCCAAAGTGGTTTGTCGATTACCCCGAAAAGTTTGAGAGTTTCAAACGTGATGTAACCGCGGCGACGCGCAGGCTGAAGGGGTAATCCATGGAAATCAAAATGAGAACCGTTTCCAATCTGGCCGCAGGTTTAGCCCTAACTATTGTCCTTACTTCGTTCATCTTAAACGCTCTTGGCATTACCCATATCGACATGACAGACGCGCTCAAGGCTGGCGGTTTTGTAAAAGCCGTTTTTCTGCCGGTAGACGCTTCAGTCTGGATAAATAACATATTCGGCAAACAGGGATCAAGCGGCGGTATTACCATGCGAGACGACAGCAACAAATAGGAGAGGTAATGTGGCGTTTAAACTCAAAAAAACTTTTTTTTATTTCGCTGTTATTGTGTTTGTTTTTGCCGCAGGTTTTTTCGCAAGGGGTCTGCTTGACCGAAAGCGAATATCAGGAATTGTTGAATCTTATCAAAACATCCAAAACGAACTCCGAAACGCAGACGAAGCTCATAACAGAGTTGAAGAAAGTATTGGCGGAGCAAGAAACGGAGTTACAGCAAGCATTGAATTATCTGGAACAATCGGAAACGGACTTGACGGAATTGAAAGCCTCTCTGTCGAGAATACGGACTTACTCGGAAGAGCTGAACGAATACTGCTTGGCGCTGGAGCAAGAGAACAAAGCCCTTATAAATAAAAACAGGGGATTAAAAATATGGCTTGGAATATCTTCCGGCGCAGCCGGTACGTTGTTAGTTGCACTTTTAATAATGATTTTATAAATACATTAACCGCCATTAGGGGAAATATAACGGCGACTTGTTTTAAATTATAAAGCGGAGGGATTTGTGGAAATAGCGAAATTTGTATTGACGGCCATCGGCACTTTTTTATCTGTCTTCGGGCTTTCATTTACGGTATTTCAATACTGGAAAAAAAAGCAGGATGAAAAATTTGCGGATTTTAAAAAACATTTGGAAGGTTCCGTAGAAAAAGAAACCCATGCGCGTAACGACGCCATAGAGCGTATAGACAAACGCATTGAGTTTCTGGAGCGGAGCGTCGTTCACGGTTTTGAGAACCGTCTAAGCGTGATTGAAGGCGAACTGCGAGGCATTAAGCCTATTTTGCAGGCTATTCAAAACTGGTTCATCAACAATACGCCGTCAGGGAAAAAAGGTTAAACGATGGAAAACATTTTTTTACCGCTCCGCCGTATCATCATATTGCAGGGCATAGAAGCCGCTCCAGGGCGCGAACTGTCCAACGAAATGATACAGCGTCTTTTAAAAGTCCAATGCCATAATTGCTCCATCGCCGAAGTCAACGAACAAATAAACTGGCTTGAGAACCGAGGTTATGTAAAAGCGGCACGCATGGGCGATTCCGGTTTTATTAACGTACATATCACACGTCCCGGAATTGATGTGGCGCAAGGCAACACCCGCGCCGATGGTATAGACCCGCCTCCGGAGGTATAGAATGGGCCAGAAAAGCACCATTGATAAACTTCCGAAAAAACTCCGTGACAAACTGACAGAGATGCTGCAGAACCCAGCCGTAACGCAGGCTGAAATTGTTGACGCAATAAACGCCGAGGCGGGCGAGCCGCTTATTTCAAAATCGTCAATGAACCGCTACGCGCAAAAAATGAAACACTTCACGGAAAAGAATCGGCAGGCAAAGGAAATCGCAGATGCGTACATTGAAAAATACGGCAGCGAAAACCGGCAAAACCTCGGCAAAGTAATCAATCAGCAAATGCGTGTAGCTATTTTTGATCTTATGGGCGAGTTTGAAGAAATCCTTGCCGATCCTGAAACAAAAAGCGTGGAAGCGGCAGACATACTCTACAAAATATCGCGCGGTCTTAAGGAGCTTGAGCAAGCTGAAAAACTGAACGCCGAACGCACCCAGCACATACGCCAAGAAGCGTTAGCCGACGCCGCCGAGATTGTGGAGAAAGAAGCGAAGTCAGCAGGGCTAGACGAAGCCGCGCTGGAGATTATCAAGCGTAAAATTTTGGGGATTTGAAAATGGACTTAAATAAAATCCGTGATATAGCTTATGCCTATGCAGAAAAACAAGGGTTCCATGAACAACCAACCAATTTTGGTGAAAGTCTTATGTTAATTGTTTTTGAATTATCAGAAGCACTCGAAGCAGACAGATTAGGAAAACGGTATGAAGTAAACGATTTCCAAATGGCGTTATTGCCTAAAGAAGAATATGAGACTTATGTTCGCGGAACTGTTGAGGAAGAAATAGCTGATGCAATAATCCGACTGTGTGATTTGGCTGGTACTTATAAAATTAATCTTAATTGGCACGTTACAGCAAAAATGGCCTATAACGAAACACGTCCTTATAAACATGGGAAAATTTACTAATGACTGAAGACGTACTCCTTCCTTACCAAAAAGCGTGGATAGAAGACAAGTCCAGCGTCAAAGTCTGGGATAAATCCCGGCGCATTGGAGCGTCTTATGTCGAAGCGTTGGACTCGGTACTGGAAGGCGCAAAGTCAAAAGAGGCTGGCGGTCAATCCACTTATTACCTTTCCTATTCCAAAGAAATGACACAGCAATTTGCGAGGGACTGCGCGTTCTGGGCAAAACACATAAACGCCGCCGCTTCCGAACTTGAAGAAATTGTACTCAATGATGAGGACAAAGATATTACCGTCTACCGCATACGTTTCGCATCAGGCTTTGAAATATGGTGTCTGCCGTCTGTCGCTCGCTCACTCCGTTCCAAACAGGGACGGGTTATCATTGACGAAGCGGCGTTTGTCGAAGACTTGAAAGCGCTCTTAAAAGCGGCAATGGCGCTTCTTATGTGGGGGGGTTGTGTCAGAATTTTATCGACACATAACGGCGATGAAAATCAATTCAACGAACTTATCAACGAAATAAAAGAAGGGAAAAAAGACTATAGTCTCCACCACACCACACTTGATGATGCTCTGGCACAGGGTTTATATAAACGAATTTGTCTTGTTCAAAAAAAAGAATGGTCGCCTGAAGCGCAGAAAACTTGGCGAAAAAAACTTATTGACGAATACGGCGATGACGCTGATGAAGAATTATTTTGTATTCCCGTCCGTGCCGGAACACGATATTTTTCATCGGCATTGCTTAAAGCTGTTTCCGATCCAAGCGCAAAAGTTCTGCGCCACATCTGCACTGACGGCTTCACCTTCGAGCCGAAAGAAAAACGCATCAAAGTATTTGACACATGGCTTAAAAACGAAGTCCGTGACACATTGCTACTGCATACCAATCCGGTATATCTGGGCGAGGACTTTGCCCGTTCCGGCGACCTGACAAGCATATTCCTTGACGAACTGATGCCTGACGGAAAACTGCTTTCATTCCTTGTAATCGAATTGCGTAACGTGCCGTTTGATCAACAGTTGCAAGTCATTTTGTATCTGATGAATACCGTGCCGAATTTCGGCGGAGGAGCGTTTGACTCACGGGGTAACGGTCAGATGATCGCCGAATACGCGGCGCAGGAATGGCCGGGCTATGTGTATCAGGTAATGATCACTATGGCATGGTACGGGCAAACATTCCCCAAACTGAAAGAACGAATGGAAGACGCTACCACTACCATTCCCGATGACGCTTCTATCCGTGAGGATTTTC
>Ga0268262_10000080_pt1 | contig 117233 bp, 121 predicted proteins | sample TergutNc150P3_FD_190354 | JGI IMG/M metagenome (GOLD analysis project Ga0268262, IMG submission 190354) | Nasutitermes corniger P3 segment gut microbial community from laboratory colony in Florida, USA - Nc150 P3 (SPAdes) (version 2) | ecosystem: Host-associated > Arthropoda: Insects >... | reverse complement strand
GTCACCCACGCGTTACTCACCAGTCCGCCGCTTTCATCAGGGTTGCCCCCGAATATCGCTCGACTTGCATGCTTAAGACGCGCCGCCAGCGTTCGTTCTGAGCCAGGATCAAACTCTCCATGATATTAATTCTATCCGGCCGAAGCCGGGTAGATAATTCCATTTAGAGTCCCTGACATATAATTGCTCAGGGTAGAAGCTTTACTAAGTAAAACTTCCAAGCTAACTCTAAGCCGTTTCCGGCCTAGTTTAGCAATACGCTTGCTGCTTTGCTAAAACCAATAAATTGATTTTAGCTACCTCTTTTGATGAATCGTATTACGATTCACCGCCAAACCCGGCAAACCGGGCTTGGCACTCTCCCCTTCCCTAATGCCCGCTTTCTTTCAAAAACAGGCAAGTTGCCAAATATCATGAAACTTTAGTTCCAAGGAATTTCAATTCCAGAACCAAAGTCCCCGCCCATAAAAGGGCGTTCTTACACGTACGCAATATTTACGATCGCGCAAGTTTTTAGAAAATACTATTTTCTCAAGTACTTTGTCAAGTACTTTTTGAAAAAAATTTTCTTTTTTTTTCGTTTGTACAGCGCTTGGAAACACGCCCTTGTTTTACCTCAGCAAAACACTCTGCTTTGGTAACCCACCAGGCGCACGCTTTTTCAAAGAAGACTCTTTGAAGAATCCGAACTAATCCCGGTTAGCGGAACCCGAAAGTTCCACATTGATATCCTGCAAACAATATAACAAAATAAAAAACTTTTGTCAAGTATTTTCGCAAAAAAAATAATTTTTTTTTGCAAAATTTTTTAGTTCTTACAACGCTATTGATGCAAACTGAACAGCCAAACCTACGGTCACAGGTATTGCAATGTTGTCATAATCTTCCAACGGAAGGGCTTCCACTACCATACCCGTAAAAGCCGCCACAAAGGCGATGTGAATATTGCCGCAAACTGCATAGGCGCTTATCAAAACAGCGGCAAAACAGGCCAGCGAACCTTCCACGCTTTTCCCGGAAAGGAAAGCAGGCCGCCATTTCCCAAAGAATTTCCCCACCAAACTGGCAATACCGTCTCCAAAGGCAAGGGCATAAATCGCAACTGCCGCCGCATTTGACGGGTACAGAAGCAGCGCAAGAAGAGCGCCTAAACCCAAGGTTACAGGCCCCATTACAAAGTTGCCAATATCACGCTCTCTGGAAGCCATGCCGGTAATAGAAGAAATAATCGGGATTTTTACGCCGGAAAGACGTAAATATTCCATTAATGTATAGCCCAAAGTTCCAATTATCAAAATAGCCGCAGTCGCCATTTTGTTTATAGAAGCCAAAGTCGGCGTAAGGGCGATTAGAAAATGGATAGCTTTCCTGATAATTTCTGTTCTTAACTCGCCAATATCCCTGCCGGCATTAACATGAACTGCCCTGTCGGAGAAATCTGGCTGTATTACAGACTCTATTCTATCCATGCTATTAATATAGCAAAAACCATGCCAAGCGAAAAGGAAAATATAAATGTTTTGTAAGTCCTTATGTTGTATAGAATTACATAAATAGAAAAATTGTCAGTTCGGGCAGTTTTTGTAAAAAATGCCATAAAATGTATATAAAATTATACAGATTGAATAATAATTTACTATTGATTGATGGGTTTATACAAACATTATTAATATAAACGGTCAAGTAAACTGAAGTACTTTTATTGTGCCACCGCAGATGCGGCAATCTTTTCCCGAACCATATCGCCAATGATTTGAGCAGGCAATTTTTGTGTTTGAATTGCGAGGTTTACAATATATTCGGCGGTAGCTCTATCCAGTATGTCAAGCAATTTTCGCTGGCTGGTAAAATAGCCACCTTTTTTATTCGGATCGGCTTTTGGCGGATTTTTGGTAAACAGTTCGTCCCAATAATCGGCTTCTTCATCAGTCATTTCAGACATAGGTTTCTCCTACTCCTTAAGTAAAGGTAAATAAATATTACGGCACGGCTGGGCATGAAACACATTTAAAGCACCGTCTTCCATTTCATTATACATGATTTCAAGTAAATTTCCAGCGCGGTCTGTCCCTAGTACAATATACTTGTTTTCATAGCCTTCAATAGCCCCTTCATACCACGGATAATCAAGAGCATGGCGGATATTATCTAAAGTAATTTTATGTTTGAAGGCAGATGGTTTACAGATAATATCCCTCATAAGGAGAGCATATCATAATATGATATTTAAAAGTAATGTAATATTAAGTACGTGATAAATCATAAATAGTAGGTGTAGAATTACCTAATAATATTGAGAATTTTCTACTCAATATTATTTTTTACAAGGAGGAAAATATGGATAAATGGGAATACAAAATACTTAAGATGAAACCAGGAGATCGTGGAGATATTGATGGACAAGGACTAGAAAAAATGATTAATCATTTAGGTAGTGATGGATGGGAAGTAATCTCAACAGCACCTATAGCGTGGAGTGATAATACTATGTTACTGTGTGTTTTCTTGAAAAGAAAATTGAAGTGAACGATAAAAAGATAGAGAAATAATATGGCATCGGTTACTTGTCCTAAAAGTCACGCTTAAGTGAAAGTCACCACAACGTAATGTATGGCACCAAAGAGACGATTTAATGACAGGCGACGCGGAGTACCTGATACCCAAAATTCTACTACGAACTTTTACTACGAAATCTGGTCGTTGTTCGTGTTGGTTCGTGTGGTTCGTGGTAAATTCTTTTGTTAAAAGTGGTAGTAGTATCAAATATTAATTATTGCTAAAATACACCCATGAAGACAACAACAGGACATTGGGCTGACGAAGCCGCGGCGAAAATTATTTTTGAGAAGGGCGAGAAAGAACTCTATACCTGCGCGTCGGGGATTACTCCGTCCGGCACCGTGCATATCGGAAATTTCAGGGAAATTATCTCTGTCGATTTGGTGGCGCAGGCCTTGCGCGATTTGGGAAAAAAGGTGCGATTTATTTATTCATGGGACGATTACGACGTGTTCCGTAAAGTACCGAAAAATATGCCTAAACAGCAGGAACTTGAAAGCTGCCTGCGTTCCCCTATCACCATGGTTCCTGATCCGTGGGAGAGGGATTCAAGTTATGCCCGTCATCATGAGGTTGACGTTGAAAGTATGCTGCCTAAAGTGGGAATTTTCCCTGAGTTTATTTATCAGGCGGAACGTTACCGCTCCTCGCGTTACGCGCAAGGCATACGAAAAGCGCTTGAGAAGCGTGATGCGCTTAAAGAAATTTTAGATAAATTCCGCGATGAGGAGCACAAGATTCAAGGCGAATGGTGGCCTGTCAGCGTTTTTTGCGAAAAATGCAATAAGGACGAAACTGAGATTGACAGTTGGGACGGCGATTGGGGATTGAATTACCATTGCAATAAGTGCGGCAATAAGGAGACTCTTGACATACGAAGCGCAAAAGGCGTCAAGCTGTCGTGGAGAATCGACTGGCCGATGCGCTGGGAATATGAAAAAGTTGATTTTGAACCCGCCGGCAAGGATCATCATAGCCAGGGGGGAAGTTTTGACACCGCACGCCATGTTTGCAAGGACGTGTACGGATGGGAAGCGCCTGTTACTTTCCGCTACGATTTTATCGGCACAAAGGGGTTGCCCGGAAAGATGTCTTCATCGTCAGGTAACGTAATCACTCTTGACGACGTGCTTAATGTGTACACGCCGGAAGCGGCGCGTTATCTGTTTGCGGGAACAAGGCCGAATACTGAATTTACAATTTCTTTTGATCTTGACGTAATAAAAATTTACGAAGACTACGATAAAACCGAGCGAATCGCGTGGAAAATTGAGCCTGCAAAAGACGAAACCGTGTATCAGAAAGAACTTCGTATCTATGAATTTTCACAGGTCAGCGCGGACGGAAAAACAAAGCGTCTGGAAGACATGGTAAAGCCGTATCAGGTTCCGTTCCGCCACTTATGCAATTTAATTCAAATAGCGGATGGCGACATTGAAAAAACACTCGCGGAAATTGCAGCTAACGACGGCAATTTAAAAAAAGAGCAGCTTACCGCCCTAAAAACGCGGTCTGAGCGCGCAAAGTACTGGGTAGAGAACTGCGCCCCTGAAGATTTCCGTTTCCGTTTACTACCTGAAGGAAGCGCGGCAAACTCTTCTTTTTCAGAGACGGAAAAAAACGCGGTGCGCATCCTTCGCGACGACGTTATCTGCAGCATAGAAAAATTCCCAGACGATAAAATCTGCTCTACGGCAATTTACGCTGTTGCAGAAAAAGCGGGAATTGACGGCAAAGCCCTTTTCACCGCCGCTTATCAGGCATTAATTGGCAAAGATCAAGGCCCGCGTCTTGCGAATTTTTTAAGATCGATAGACAAGCAGCGGTTACTGGGAATACTTAAGAATTATTAACAAGAAATTTTACCACGAACCACACGAACACTCACGAACCAAGAAAGCGGAGAATTTTACTACAAATATTTGCGTAGTAGAGAAATAGAGCTCAGGGGGTTCTTGTCCTAAGGCTATGCTTGAGCTTTACGATAAGATAACGTACAAAAACCCTTTAAACCTTTGCTCTCGTCTAACATTAATATATGTATTTCACGCGCGTCTCTCTTGGTTCGTGTTGGTTCGTGTGGTTCGTGGTAAGAATTCTTCTCTCTTGGTTCGTGGTAAAAATTCTTCTCTCTTGGTTCGTGGTAAATAATATTATTCTTTCTCTTTGTACATAATCGGCGGTTGGCCGGGGAAATGACGCCATTTGATGACTTCTTCTACTGACGGCACTTTGTAAACTTTTACGTTGTTTTTAAGCAAATCGGCTTCGGCTTCTTTGGGGATGCCGTCGTCGGTAAAAACTCCGGTTACTTTATCAAGAGTAATCAGGTTGTACGCGCCGCGGCGTTTAAATTTTGCGGCTTCAGTAAGCACATAATTTTTTTGGGAGCGTTCGGCAAGTTTTTGGGCTGTTTCAACTCGAAGATGATCCCTTCCCGTGAATCCCTGCCCTGAAATAAAACCGTCAACGCCTAAAAAAAATTTGTTAATAAAAAAAGTTTCGCAGTTGTTTGTTGTTAATGTTCCAACTAAAACCTGCGATTCCGGCTGAAAATATCCGCCAAGAAGGATTAGTTTAATATTCTGCACTTTACAAACATAGTTGGCTATGAAAATGGAATTTGTAACTATTGTAATATTTTTTTGGGCAAGGGCGAGTTCTTCGGCAAATAACGCGCAGCATGAGCCTGATTCAAGTAAAATTGTTTCGCCTTCATCGACTATTTCAGCCGCGGTTCTGGCAATTTTTCGTTTAATTGAATGATTAAACGCCATCCGTTTGCTGGCATCGTCCGCGCCTTCAAGACTCGCGTAACCGTGCGTTTTGCGGATAATACCGCGTTTTTCAAGATTATCCAAATCTTTACGCAGCGTCACATTTGAAACGTCAAGCAATTCGGCAAGCAGGGAAATTTTTACAGTTTTATTAGCCGCTAAAAAATCAAGTATCTTAACTGTCCTGTCCATTATTAATTCCCTTTTGGAACTTCTAAAAACTGTATTTTTTAGAGATTGCCTTAATTATAAATCCAAAGATTTGCTTTCTATTTTCTCATGAACGTATTTGGCAAATTCCTCAATCTCCATCGCAGCAAGCTGTTTTCCGTCGCGCAGCCGGATTGATACTGTGCCTTCATCCGCTTCACGCTGGCCTACTATAAGCATATAGGGAATTTTACGCGTTTGGCAGCCGCGGATTTTCGCGTTCATCCGCTCATCGCCAAGTTCCGCTGTTATGCGCAAATCGCGCGATTTAAGAGAAGCGGCGGTAATCCGCGCATAATCGTTAAACACTTCCGATACGGGAATAACCGCAGCCTGTTCAGGAGCTATCCAAACGGGAAAAGCGCCGCCAAAGTGTTCGATAAGCACTCCGAAAAATCTTTCTATGCTGCCAAAAAGCGCGCGGTGTATCATGTATGGGCGTTTGTGCTGGCCGTCAGTATCAACAAAGGTCATGTTAAAACGTTCAGGTTCGTTAAAATCAAATTGAATAGTAGACATCTGCCACTCGCGGCCAAGAGCGTCTTTAATTTTTATGTCGATCTTAGGGCCGTAAAACGCGCCGCCGCCCTCGTCGATCTCGTAGGGCAGGCCTTCGGCGTTTATTGCGTTACGCAAACTTTCCAAAGCCGCGTCCCATTTACTCTGTTCGCCTACTGATTCAGCCGGCTTGGTCGCAAGGTACGCCTTAATTTCTTTAAATCCAAAAACATTCCAAATCTGCAAACTGAAGCGCAGTACTTCGCGTATCTCGCTTTCCATTTGCTGCGGCGTACAGATGATGTGCGCGTCGTCCTGGGTAAAACCGCGCACGCGAAGAAGCCCGTGCAGAACGCCCGAGCGTTCATAACGGTAAACTGTTCCAAGTTCCGCCCAGCGCAATGGCAGGTCGCGGTAGGAGTGTCCTTTATTATTGTAAATTAAAATGTGAAACGGACAATTCATCGGTTTAATAAAATAATCCTGTTTGTCAATTTCCATCGGGCTGTACATATTTCCCTTGTAAAAACCAAGATGCCCCGACGTTTCCCAAAGCCAGCTTTTGCCTATGTGAGGCGTATATAGTATCTCGTAACCGTTACGGTAATGTTCCTGCCGCCAAAAATCTTCAAGGGCGACTCTCATTCTGCCGCCGTGCGGATGCCAATAGATAAGTCCTGCGCCCGCTTCTTCATGAATAGAAAAAAGATCCATATCTTTTCCCAAGCGGCGGTGATCCCTCTTTTCAACTTCTTCAAGAAACGCAAGATGCGCTTTTAAATCTTTGGGATTTTCCCACGCTGTTCCGTAGATGCGGGTAAGCATGGTACGATTTTCATCGCCGCGCCAATAAGCGCCGGCAATACTTTGCAGTTTAAAAGCCGCGGAGTTTATCTCTCTTGTGTTGGCGACATGCGGACCTCGGCACAGATCGCTCCATAGAACATTGCCTTCCGCATTACGGTTTTCATAAATAGAAATATCTTCGCCTTCCGGCAATTCATTTATAATCTCTGTTTTAAATTCTTCTGCGGCAAAACGCTCAAGCGCGTCTTTGCGGCTTACGGTAACCTTAACAAAATCCTGACGGCTGTCGATGATTTTTTTCATCTCCGCTTCCACGGCGGCAAGATCGTCGGCCGTTATTTGCCGAGGCAGGAGGAAATCGTAATAAAAGCCGTTCTCTATCGCAGGACCGATAGCTGTTTTTGTTCCGGGAAACAGTTTTATCACAGCCTGAGCCATGATATGGCTTACGGAATGACGGATTGTCGCTAATTTTTGGCTAATTTCTGGTTTATCTGACATTATTTAAGAATATCACTTTTAATTAATTACGTCTATATTGATAAATCTTGCTGTATTTATTATATTGATTATATTAAATCTGGAGGTAAATATGGAATTATCGGCATTAAATATTTTATCAGGTATTGCCGCGGCGGCGACCGGGTTTGCGGGCGAGAAAGTATCCAAAGACGGAACGATTCCAGGAATGGATTTGGCGGCGATTGTCCCGGCTATGCTGGGTAAAGCGGGGGGGATTGCAGGAATTGCGGGAATTGCAGGCAATGTGCTTGCTTCAGTGGCAAAAACCGGATTGCTTAAAAATTCCAAATTGGGTAACGTAGCTGAACTTGCCGGTTCATTGTTATCTTTTGGAAAATCTGTTGCATCAAAAAATACCACTGGCGGCATTGGAGGTTTGGCAGAAGCGATTATGGGCAGTACAGGCACAGGATCTCTTGCTTCTATTGCAACAATGGCTTTAAACCTGGCAAAATCCGCTAAAAACGAAAAGGAAGTAAACGGCATGGCTGCTGAATTGGGCAAGACATTGAGTAATTCATTCGGAGTTTCATTTGGCGGAAGCGGAACAGCCATTAACGCCCTGGATAAAGTTTTAGGAGACGATACCAAAGGTGAAATCTTTAAGGCGATTCTGAAGGGGCTTTCTTAGCACTCCAAAACAGCGGCTGGTACATTTGTACTTTTATTTTTTTACCACGAACCACACGAACACTCACGAACAGAGAGAGATGCGCGTTAACTACATGGATTAGAGTAAAAGAAAGCGAGAATTCTAGGGGTTTTTGTCCGTTATTTTATTGTGAAGCTCATGCATAGATTTCGAACATAAACCCCTTGATCCCTCTCTCTTTCTACTATACGCATATTTGTAGTAAATCTCTCCGCTTTCTAGGTTCGTGTTGGTTCGTGTGGTTCGTGGTAGAATTCTTCGTTGGTTCGTGGTGTTCGTAGTGTTCGTGGTATAATTCTTTTTCTCATATTTTTAAAAAATCTATTAATAAACAATATTATTTTATAAAAAATAAAATGCCAAAAATAATTACTGATGTTTTAAAATAATAATCTTAAAATAATAATATCTAATGACGGGCTTTCAAGTTATTATTTTTTGTAAGAAGGATATAAATTATGTTAACTGACATACTCAAAAAGAAGATTGACGCTGTTCCTGAAACCAGGGAGAAAATCCAGGACGATTTTTCAGAAAGTACAGAGCATATAATGGGAAGAATTAAAGCTTTGCAAGACGCCGTTACAGAATTGATGGGACCGTCAGAGGAAGCGGTAAAAATAACTTCCGAAATGGACAAAACTTTCCTTGCATATATCTCCCGCGCGATTAACCATGTCATTTCCGTCTCTGATATTTTTAAACAAACTCAGCAGATGAACCATAGCATTGACGAGCTTGATATTCTGATTGAAAAACAGACCGATGCCGTCAATCAAACATCATCAGCCATAGAACAGATGACCGCCAATGTTTCATCGGTATCGAACATCTTAAATGAAAACAATAAAGTTATGAACACACTGCTTGCCGCATCCAATGAAGGTACGGACGGAATTGAAAAAGTAATGGAAATTATGAAAAGCCTTGTATCAAATTCGGAAGTTTTGCAGGACGCGAGCAAAATGATTCAAAATATAGCGGCGCAGACTAATCTGCTTGCAATGAACGCGGCAATAGAAGCGGCTCATGCCGGACAGTATGGGCAAGGGTTCTCGGTAGTTGCCAACGAAATCAGAAAACTTGCGGAGAACTGCTCGTCACAGGGCAAGTCCATAAGTAAAATTTTAAAAGAGCTTCAGGGAGAGATAAACAAAGCCACATTACTTACCGCGAAGTCGCAGAATGAATTTGGAAAAATTGCCGCTCTTGTAAATCAGGCGCGCAATCAGGAATCTGTAATTATGAACGCAATGAATGATCAAAAAACAGGCAGTGCGCAAATTTTAAGCGCCACTCATCAGATTCAGGAAGTTACCTACCAAGTCAAAGGCGGGGCGCAAAAAATAGCAGAGTCCAGTTCTTTGGTCCCCGCCAGCGTAAACGATTTGGAAAATGAAACCGCCGAAATGAGCAAAGCCATAAATGATCTTATGGGCAGTGTTGAAGATGTGGAAGAGATAACTCAAAATTTTTCCTCCGGCGTCTCGGCGGTCAGGAAAATTGTCACAGAAATTAATGAAACAACGCAAACTTCAAAATTACATAAGGGGTACAACAATGCAATTTAAAATTTTTGAACCTGATATCGAGGTATACGGACAAACGGTAAATTCAATCATAACAGGGCTGGGGTATTTTACTAACCTTTCCCGGCGATATTTTAGCAGGGTAAATATCGGGACAATGGTAAACAAGAAACTGCAAATTGATTTAAACGGCTGGTATCCGCAGGAAGCATGGCTTGAAGCGTTTAAACACATCGCGGAAACCGTAGGCGACAGAGTTCTATACAATATTGGTTTAAAAGTTCCTGAAAACGCGCAGTTTCCGCCCTGGGTTGTGGACATTGACACTGCAATTAAGGCGATTGATATTGCCTATCATCTTAATCACCGTAAAAACGGCATGCCGCTTTTTGACATGGATACCGGAAAAATGTTTGAGGGAATCGGGCATTATGGTTATGATCGGGATCCTTTCGGGAAAAACCTGATAAGAAGCGTTAGCCGCAACCCATATCCTTGCGCGTTTGACAAGGGAATTATCACCGCCATGGCGCATAAATTTCAGCCAAACGCGAAAGTTACCCATGACGATTCAAGGGAGTGCCGTTCACAAGGAGCGGAGAGCTGCACTTATATTATCACGTGGTAATGCTAAAATTCTTTACCACGAACCGTTTGTTCAAAGAAGAATAATTTTTACCACGAACCACACGAACCAACACGAACAACGACCAGATTTCGGAGAATAAGTTCGTGGTGTTCGTGTGGTTCGTGGTAAAAATTCTTTAATTCATCCATTTCTCATTTACAAATTCGCAAAATCCTGTTATACTAAATAAAAACAATACGGAGGAAATATGACTATAACCAAAACGCCCTCGAAAAAAAACAAAAAAACAGCCAAAAAGACCGCCCGTAAAACAGATAAAAAAGTAACTATTGATGATGTATGGAAAACTATTGATGAAATTGGAAAAGCCCAAAAAGAGACACAGCGCATTGTCGGAGATTTGGGCAATAGGTTTGGCGATATAGCGGAACATTTTTTAACTCCCGATTTACGGAGAAAATTCAAGAAGTTTGGATTTGCTTTTGGCAAAATAAGCCGTAACTTAGAATGGGAAAATGAAGAACATAACTTTTTAATGGAATTTGACGCATTGCTTGAAAATGGCACACAGGCAATGATTGTCGAAGTAAAAGCAAAATTAGACAAAAAAGATATTGACGAACAAATCAACCGTATGGAAAAAGTCCGCCGTTATGCTGACTTGAATAATGATACCCGGCAATTCTATTGCGCTATGGCTACAATGTCCGCTAAAAAAGAAGTTATCAAATATACTCTAGAAAATGGCTTTTACTTGATTATGCCTTCAGGTGAAGATGTAAAAGTAACTGCGCCGGAATCTAAACCACGATTCTGGTGAGATTAATACAGACACGCAACAGTGACCGACACTACTTTTACAAACGTTGTTTTCTAGTAACCCAGCCGGTAAATGTATTGCCCATTATATACAATTATGGCGGGTTTGGCGCTGCCTACGCTGTATAAGCCGCCGCCTGACCAATGGGTGCTGTCAATGTTGTCAAATTTCAATCTGTCTCCGTTTTGACGTTCCAAGAATGCCTGGACATAGAGATACCTGTGACCGGTCTTTCCGGCGCCGGGATCTTTAGGAAAAGTCAGTCCCTGGCTTGCTGCCGGCTTTTCTTCTATATCTTGTTTGTCAAAGCTTATTTTGTCATCCGGATTGAACGGTACTGTCTTATAACATTCGTTTCCACCTAACAGCCAATACAATACTATTTTGTCATCGTCCCGCAAAAGGCCTTTTTTACATTTATAAACAGGGGTAATCTTAAAATAAACGTCATTGCCGCCGTTGACTTCGGCCTTTGATGCTATTTCGAGGGATACATTCCCTTTAAGATAATTATTAAAGTCGATGTTAATTGATTTGGATTCAATATAATCTGTAACCTCGCCTTTGACGCCCTTTATACGGTACAGATATATATCTTCACTGGCAGGAAGCTCCCGATCGTATACTGTGATTGGCAGAAGGTTGCCAAAATTGTCCGCCGTCAGGCTGTCAACAGGCGTGTCTGCGCCAGAGCTTTTGGAAAAAAGAGGTATCGGCCGGTAATACGGTCTTCTGGTGTCCAATATTGCCCTTTCAATGGTGTATGTAACATAAGGTTTAGGTTTTATTTGGCTAAGGTCGATTGAATTCCAAAAGCCGATAATAGTATCAGAATCTCCTGTTTCATAAATAGCATTAGATGAAATACTAAACGTTCCAAAGCTTAAATAAGCGTCGCTGCCGAACAACGGATCGTACTTTCTCTCAATTATAGACGTATCGGCAGGTATAAAATAATAGTCATCGCCGAGCGTCGCAATGACGGTTAAGTAAAAAGCATTATTCAGATTCTTAAGCATCTTATAAACAAGGTAAGCGTCACTGGTGGATTCGGCGTTTTCAATCCCCTTTATGGTAAATGTCAGCGAGTTAGATGTCAGTAAGTCAGGTGAAATATATTTTGTAATTGTATCGCTGGAGTTTTCGAATGTTATCTGATATTTATCTGGAATGTTGCCTTCTTCAGGCGGATAAACCGTTACGGTAATGCTTTTATTTACTAAATCAATATCCAAACTAACATCAAGGGGCGAGGCGGTCTGGCTTCCCTGTTCCGGAATAGTCCCTGTCGTAACATTCTGTTCCCACTTGCCTATGTCTTTAGCAGGCGACAGCGGTACCGCAATAACCGTATAGGTATATTCAGTATCTGATAATAATTCATTGTTTAAACTCACCAGATCATAAAACTCAAATATTCCGTTCTTATTTTGAACTGCGCTGCGGCCGTTTGACGTAAGATTTTTGGCTGCAATTTGTACGCCGCCGCTGCGCCATACCTCATAGCCGCCCGCTTCAATAACCGGGAACCATGTCAACAGTACGCCGCCTGACGCTATTGTTACGGCTACCTCAGGTTTGTCTATTCCCGGTATGGGGTTGTAAATTTCACGGTTAATAACCTCTTGGGGGCCGTCTTTGCATCCGGACAGAATCAATGCAAATAACAGAATAAATACTGATATTCCATTTAGAAAAAATGATTTTTTCATTTTATATCCTCCTATCCAAGACCTGATGGCGTATTTTAACAATTTCCCGTTTTTTTAACTGTTAACTTAATATTATAATGATTTTAGGGGGTTTTGTCAAGAATTTTCTATTTTTAACCGGCGTCTTCTATCAAGTTTTTCATTATGTATTCGCGTCTTTCAGGCGTATTTTTGCCCATGTAGAAATCCAGTACCTGAGGAACCTGTTTTAAGGTGTTTACGGAAACCGGCACGATGCGCATATCTTCTCCTATAAACTGCCCAAACTCTTTGGGGCTTATCTCTCCAAGTCCCTTAAAACGGGTTATTTCGCATTGGGAGCCCAAGGCGGTGGCGGCTTCGTCGCGTTCTTTTTCCGTGTAACAATAGCGGGTTTCTTTCTTGGTGCGGACGCGGAAGAGCGGAGTCTCAAGAATGTAAACATGACCCGCGGTTATCAGTTCTTCAAAATAAGAGAGGAAGAATGTTAAAAGAAGGTTGCGGATGTGGAAGCCGTCAAAGTCAGCGTCGGTGGCGATAACAATTTTCGCATAACGCAGGCCGTCAATGTCGTTATCAATGCCGAGAGCCATCATCATGTTAAAAAGCTCTTCGTTTTTATAAATGGCGGCGCGTTTTTTGCCGTATACATTTTCCACTTTACCGCGCAGTGCAAAAATCGCCTGAGTCATCACGTCGCGGCTTGAAACAATCGAGCCTGCCGCTGAATCTCCCTCCGTGATAAAAATTGTAGATTCTTCCCCGTCCTTGCCGTCGTCAAGGTGGTATTTGCAGTCTTTTAACTTTGGAATTTTAAGGGCGATCTTTTTTGCCGCCTCGCGCGCCTCTTTTTTGACGGCGTTTAATTCAGTGCGCAGAGACTCGTTAGCTGCTATCTTATGCTCCAGCTTTTTGCTTGCTTCGGGATTTTTATGCAGCCAGTCTTCTACGGCATTGCGCACTTCCTGTACAACCCAGGCTCTTATGTCGGAATTGCCAAGTTTGTTTTTTGTCTGGCTTTCAAATACCGGATTTTTTAGTTTTATGGCGATTGCCGCGGTCGTCCCCTCGCGCACGTCTTCAGAGCGGTAGTCTTTTTTATAAAAGGTTTGAATCCCCTTTAAAAAGCCTTCCTTAAAAGCTGACAGGTGGGTTCCGCCGTCTGAGGTGTACTGTCCGTTTACAAACGAAAAATATTCCTCACCGTAGTTGTTGGTATGGGTAAAAGCGATTTCCAACTGTCCGTTAGGTGAATGTTTCCCGCGGTAGTAACCGAGGGAGTACAGCCCGTCGCTGCCCGTTTCTTCCTGCAGTAAATCGTATAATCCCTTGGTTGAAATAAATTTTTTGCCGTTAAAAGCAAGGGTGAGCCCCGCGTTAAGGTAGGCGTAATTCTGCACCCGCTTTTCTATAAATTCAGGATTAAAAATAAAATCTTTAAAAATTTCAGGGTCGGGAATAAATTCCACCATTGTACCGTCTTTTAAAGGATCTTTTAACTTGCCCTTGCGCTCGCTTTTAAGTTTCCCTCTTTCAAAAATCGCCTCGGCAAATTCTCCGCCCCTTATTGCGACTACCCTAAAATGAACCGATAGCGCGTTAACGGCTTTTGTTCCCACTCCGTTAAGGCCTACGGAAAACTGAAACACGTCGTCATTGTACTTTGCCCCGGTATTTATTACCGATACGCATTCAACCAATTTTCCAAGAGGAATGCCGCGACCGTAATCGCGCACTTTAACAAGCGCCTTGCCGGGCTTGTCAATGTCTTTAACAACCGTCTCGATAAGTTTTCCATTACCCATAATAAACTCATCAATGCCGTTGTCGATTACTTCTTTTAATAAAACATAAATGCCGTCGTCGGGATTTGAACCGTCACCAAGACGGCCAATGTACATTCCCGTCCTGAGCCTGATATGTTCAAGCGAAGAGAGGGTTTTAATTTTTGATTCGTCATAAACCGGAGCTTTTGAAGAAGAGGAAGCAGGCGAAGATTTTTTTACAACTGGTTTTGACGGAGATTTTTTAACAGACGGTTTTGCTTTCGCGCTTGCTTTTGTATTTGTCTTTTTAACTTGTTTTTTTGCCGGCATTTAACCGCCCCCTCCTTACAATTAAATACTATAACTGTTTTTCCAATTCACGGATATTATTTTCGCTTTCGCTGACGCTTTCTTCCAGATCGTCTATGCTTTTTTCCAGATCGTTAATTCTGTTTTTCTTTTCTTCTATTGATCTTTTGTATTTTTCAATTTTAAATTTCTCATCGTCAATCGCAAGGGACGCCCTCAGTTTGGTAATGGCGTTTTCATTATCAACAATAGACTGTCTCAGTCTTGTCGCCCTGCCGATAATCTCCCCGTCTTCTGCGGTGACGATGGTATCTATAAAATACTTACGGTCGGGGGTAATGTCTTCGTCTATTCCTGCCGCCTGACTGCCAAACTTTTTGTATAAAACACCTAACGCCTCTTTTACTTCGCCAATATGGTTTTTAACAAATTGAATTTGCTTTTGCGGATTGCCGTCAATGCCGAAGGACGCGGAAATAATGCGCCGTTCATCTTTCAACATCGAAATTTCGTCCGCGGCGGTTTTTGAAATACCGCGTAAATTATCAATTTCCAGCCGGATAAAAACTACGTCGCCTTCATCACGCACAACGTCGCGGTTACTGTAGCGCTCGCCGATATTTAAATAAAGCTGTTCCTGGCTCTCTTTGGCCTTGGACTGAAAAGATTTTAACACAAGCCCTTGCGCGCTTTTGCCTATCCATGAAAAAACATTGCCGCCTTCCTTGTTGTCAAGCTCGTTAATGCGGGTTTCCAGCGATTCCAATTTGGCTTTTAACGTGTCAGCTTGCTCTCTGAAAAGAGACGTATAATCATCATAAGAGCTGTCTTCAAGAAGCGCCTTGCCAAGTTTGCGGTAAAAAACCGCCATTTCCTTTGCCCTTTCTTTTTCAGCGTTTTCCGCGGTTTCAATAGCGTCTTCCAGTTCTTTATAACGGCGGTTTTTTTCTTCTATCTTGCTTATCGCGGCGTTTGACTCGGCTATATCCTGCAAATAGACGTTATATTGAAGTATATCATCAAAACCCGCATTCATTTCCTTTATGCGGGAATAGAGGTTCTCCCCGAAATTTTCCAAAAGGGTGTCCAGTGAAAACCGGCTTTCCAGATTATTTCTAAGAAGATCATCTATTCGCTTTTTTCTGTCGTCCATAGTTAAATAATACGGTTTTTTTAAGGAATATGGAATAGGGCAATTCGGCGTAGCCGGATTGCTAAGGAGTTTTGCCAAAAAGCAAATTACGGTTTTTGTTGTTTTTTACCAGACTTTTTAGTGTCCGACACCTTGCGTTTCCTAAAGACCCAATTCACGGCGGATCATACCGCTGATAATTTCTGAAGGACTTTGTTTTGTTGATAACATTTTCGCAGTAAGGTATTGCGCTGAAAACTGGTCAAGAATAACCATCATATTACGGTGCTTGATAAAAGGCCCCTCGACTGATGGGCTTACATCCGGTGTAGTTTTAGTTAAAAGATCGTCCAGTTCCCATGCTTCTTGTTCGGTCATATCAGACATAATAATTGCTCTCCGGTTATATCCTTGTGCTTTAAGGCTGATTCATTGATTATGACGGTCATAAAACAAGTATATCATAAAATTTTAGTGTCCTGCTAAAAAAGCCAACGGCTTTTTTAGCCACTTGCCACTTTCCCCACAAAATGCTAAAATACCCCCAATGAAACAAAAAGTAGCCAACTTCCCTATCTTTAAACCATTTCCCAACATGAATTCAAATTCTCTCTCTCTCTCTCTAATATAAAAGAGAATCGTCAATATAACATCTACACTTTTTTTCAAGGGATAGGTCTGTTGTTAATAATCATAAATAATGACAATATCAAAATAGTTATTAAGATCAGCTAAATCTTTATGTAGTATAGATTTATATATGTTGAGAACATTTTTATCATGTATATATAACAATCATAAAAAGGTATTATAACCCCTTTAAAAGGCTTTTTTATACCATTTTAAAGCCCAAAACCGTTACCTATGGTCTCTTTTTTTTATCATGCAAAATTTTATTGACTTTTTGTTCAATAAAAGCGATAATATTATTGGGTATCATTCTACCTTTTGGTAACGAGACCCACCCAACCCCGTTATTTACGGGGCTTTTTTGTATTCCATAGCAATATTTGTGCTGTTGTATATTGTTCCCTTTCATCACCAAAATAAATGATTAAATTTCGTATTTTTTCAGCGTTGTTTTTATAAGGTGTTTGTTTATACGCAGCAATTCTCCCTTGTCGATCCTGAAATAAAGGAATCCGCACATACATATGCTTATCGTGATATTGTTTCAATTTCCTCTGAAGCCTTAAAATACGGTTCCCATACCTTTATAGTAAAGGCATCCAATGGGGAAACCTTGACAGTCCCTTGCAGCAATGCTAAAGCCGCAGATATTAAGAACAGTGTTACAGCCTTTATGCAGCTTGTACGTGATAAGAAAAACTCATAGTTATCTGACACCCAAAAATCGTAGTGTCGTTAAGAAATTGACGACACTACAAGCCCAAATTTAGCCCATACTCTCAAAAAACTAAGCACTGCGGCGCAGTCGAATTGCCCTTGATTAATACGACTATTTTATTGTATAAATAGCATATAGGAAGTAAATTTCCAAAAAACAGGAGTAATATATGGATTTAAACAAATTAAAACACGCCGGATTAAAGAAATGGGTTGAAGAAGAGGTTGCGCTTATGACCCCGGATTCAGTCGTGATCTGCGACGGCAGTAAGGCTGAATATGACAGTCTTATCAAAATCACGGTGGACGCGGGTATCGGCATACCGTTGAATCCCAAAAAAAGACCGGGCAGTTACTGGTTCCATTCCGATCCTTCGGACGTGGCAAGGGTGGAAAGCCGCACCTTTATCGCGAGTAAAAGCAAGGACGACGCCGGCCCTACCAATAAATGGGAAGACCCCGCCAAATTAAAAGCTGAAATGAAAGCGTTGTACAAAGGCTGTATGAAAGGCCGAACAATGTATGTTATACCATTCTCCATGGGACCGGTCGGCTCTGATATCGCGAAAATAGGCGTACAGATTACCGACAGCCCTTATGTCGTATTTAATATGCACATAATGACAAGGGTTGGGAAAAAAGTATTGGACGTTCTTGGAAAAGACGGATTTTTTGTGCCCTGTTTACATTCAATAGCAAAGCCGCTGAAACCCGGCGAAAAAGATTCAAGCTGGCCGTGCGAGCCGGATGTCAACAAAAAATACATCAGCCACTTCCCCGATTCTGACGGTCCCTTCCGCTACGAAATCTGGTCTTACGGTTCAGGTTACGGCGGAAACGCGCTCCTTGGCAAAAAGTGCCTTGCGCTCCGTATCGCGTCCGTTCTCGCGAGAGACGAGGGCTGGCTCGCGGAACACATGCTCATCCTTAAGCTGACCAATCCCAAGGGCAAAGTGAAGTACGTTACAGGCGCGTTGCCGTCCGCTTGCGGAAAGACAAACCTCGCCATGTTGATCCCTACCCTTCCCGGCTGGAAAGTGGAAACAATCGGCGATGACATAGCATGGATGAAATTCGGCAAGGATGGCAGGCTTTACGCGATTAACCCCGAAGCCGGATTTTTCGGCGTTGCGCCAGGAACAAGCAATCAGTCAAACAAGAGCGCAATGGATTCAATCAGAAAGAATACGATCTTTACAAATACAGGACTTACCGAAGACGGAGACATCTGGTGGGAACAGATCGGTTATCCGCCTAACGGCGAAAAAATTACAAACTGGAAAGGTGAAAAAGTGCCGTCTCCAAAAGCCGACAAGTCCCCCAAAGGCGAAGAAATCGCCCATCCCAACGCGCGGTTTACAGTCCCCGCATCCCAATGCCCCGTAATAGCGAAAGAATGGCAAGACCCCAAAGGCGTGCCAATCAGCGCGTTCTTGTTCGGCGGCAGAAGGGCGTCAACAATTCCATTGGTAAACCAGAGCAAGGACTGGATTCACGGCGTATTCATGGGTTCGATAACCGGCTCTGAAATTACAGCCGCCGCCCTTGACTTAAAAGCGGGCGATGTCCGCCGCGACCCATTTGCCATGCTGCCCTTCTGCGGTTACCACATGGGCGATTATTTCTCCCACTGGCTTAAACTTGGCAAAAACGCAAAAGACAAAGGTGACGGCGACAAACTGCCGAAAATCTTCTTTGTCAACTGGTTCCGCAAAGACAAGGACGGACATTTTATGTGGCCGGGTTACGGCGAAAACAGCCGCGTCCTCGCGTGGATTTTTGACCGCTGCGACGGCATAGACAACTACATTGAAACGCCAATCGGCAACCTGCCCAAACCGGGAAGCATTGAACCGCCCCCGGGCGTAAGCCCCGAAGCGATGGCGGAGCTTATCAAAATTGACGTTGAAGGCTGGAAGAAAGAAATCTCCGACGTTAGGGGAAATCACTACGCCAAGTTCGGCGACAAACTCCCAAAAGACCTGCTAACGCAACTCGACATCATGGAGAAAGGATTAAACGGTTAATTTAGACCACGAACCACACGAACACCACGAACTTTTAGTACATATCTTGTCGCTGTTCGTGTTGGTTCGTGTGGTTCGTGGTAAAATATTTTTTACTAATACTTGCCATTTATGAATAAGATACTTAAAGAAAAAATCAAGGAAGCGTTTTTATCAGTGCTTCCTATTACAATTATTGTACTCATTGTCAGCGTGTTTCTCACCTCGTTGCCGTCGGGAACTATTTTGATGTTCCTTGCCGGGGCCGCCATGCTGATAGTCGGGATGGGTTTTTTCACATTGGGCGCGGATATGGCAATGATGCAAATGGGGGAAGGCATCGGAGTTCACCTAACAAAAAGTTCAAAACTTTTTATTATAATTTTAATAACATTTACCATCGGTTTGATTATTACAATCGCCGAACCTGATTTACAGGTGCTTGCAAGGGAAGTCCCGTCCATCCCAAGCGTAAGCCTGATAATGACAGTTTCTGTCGGGGTAGGCATTTTTCTTGTAATCGCTGTATTACGCTCGCTTTTAAAAATACGGCTTTCGCTGCTGTTGGTTATTCTTTACATTATTACTTTTGCGGTAGCGTACTTTACTCCAATAACATTTGTTCCGGTCGCGTTTGATTCTGGCGGGGTTACAACAGGGCCGATTACAGTCCCTTTTATTCTGGCAATGGGAGCCGGTATTGCGGCCATCCGCAGCGATAAAGATTCTATGGATGACAGTTTTGGCTTGGTGGCATTATGCAGCGTGGGGCCGATTCTCGCGGTGCTTTTACTTGGCATCTTTTACAAGCCCGAAGCCGTAGAAATGGAAAAGTATGTGCTTCAGGAAGCGCAAACTTCACGCGATGTCGCGCAGTATTTTGCCAATGAACTGCCGAACTTTTTTAAGGACGTAGCTTTCGCTCTGAGCGCTATAGTCCTCTTTTTTATAGTATTTCAATTAATTACGCGCCGTTACCACCGCCGCCAGCTTGCCCGTATAGCGGTAGGCTTTGTTTATACATTGATAGGGCTTGTAATTTTTTTAACCGGCGTAAATGTCGGCTTTATACCGGTAGGAGAGCTTTTAGGTTCCCAGCTTGCGGCTTCGGAATTTAAATGGGTATTAATTCCGCTGGGAATCGTTATCGGCTACTACATCGTCGCCGCGGAACCCGCAGTCCACGTGCTGAACAAACAGGTAGAAGAAATCTCTTCCGGCGCAATCACGGTAAAAATGATGAGCCGCGGCTTAGCAATTGGAATGGCGGCCGCCCTTGCCATTACAATGACAAGAATACTCCTGCATATCCCAATCGCGTGGATTTTAATTCCCGGCTACGCTTTTGCCCTGGGGCTTACATTTTTTGTTCCGCGCATTTTTACAGGCATCGCTTTTGATTCAGGCGGCGTATGCTCCGGTCCCATGAGCACTACCTTTCTGCTGCCCTTTGCCATAGGCGCGTGCGAAGGCCTAAAGGGAAATATACTTGTAGAAGCCTTCGGCATTGTCGCCGTTATCGCGATGACTCCGCTCATAGTAATTCAACTTATGGGGCTTGTCTATAAAGTAAAGACTGCGGAAGCCGCGGAACTGACCGTTATGCAAACAGAGGCAATTACTCCTGCGGACGGCGCTGTTATTGATTGGGGAAAAATTTATATTTACGGGGAGAATAATTAAATGGCAAAAACATCCCTGTTAGAAAAAATCTTTTCCGGCGGAAAATCGACTGAAAAACCGGCGGAAACAAAACAGCAGAATGTTCCAGTTCTTAAATTGATATTCTTTATCGTTGACTGGCACAGCGCGAATACTGTTTCCGATGTCTGCGCGGAAGAAAATGTGCGCTTTCATTTTACCAGTCTTGGAGAAGGAACGGCATCTTCAGAAATTCTCGATCTTCTTGGCATTGGTTCAAGCGAAAAAGCCGTCATCACCTGTCTGGAGCAGGAAGTAGGCGTACCGTTATTGATGAAGGAAGTGCGAAAAAAATTACAGAACTACGGACCAGGAGCGGGAATCGCGTTTACGGTTCCACTGTCCGCGATTAACAACCCTATTTTATTGATTTTTAAACAAAGTATTTTAAAAAATGAAAAAATCGCCGCCGCGAATGATAAAAGCGAAGGAGAAAAAATGGCTGACAATTATTCACATGACCTTATCATATCTATTGTTAATCAGGGATTCAGCGATGAATTAATGAATACCGCAAGAGAATCGGGCGCTACGGGAGGGACGGTAATACATTCCCGTGGCACGGCACACAAGGGAGCCGTAAAAGTTTTTGGAGTTTCCGTACAAGACGAAAAAGAGTTGATTTTAATTTTAACCGAGCGTGAAAAAAAAGAAACTATTATGCGCTCTATTTGCGAAGCGCACGGCCTTAACAGTAAAGCTCAGGGAATTATTTTCTCCGTACCTGTAGATAATGTTATGGGATTAACTGCGGATTAATTTTTTCACCAAGATTTCTCACTAAGAGCACTAATAAAAAATATTTTCTATTTAATGATTTAATTCCGTGAGCGTGTGCGGAAAGCCACAGCGGCTCCTTGTGTGGCGAGGGTTGTATTGCCGCACGTTTTTATTTGGCATTTATGGAATGTTTTGTTGGACGCATCGACGTGGCATTGTTGGACGCACGCCAATGTCGCCGTTATGTCTTTCCGCACTCGCTCATATAATTTATTCATTAATTAAGGAATTATTTAACAGTGAGGAATAGGGTATTTATTTGGCAAAACTCCAGACTTTTTTGTGTCCGATACCTTGCGCTTCCAAATTGCTTGTTCTTTTCCTCTCATTCTGATAAAACAGTTATATGGCAAACAAACCAACGCAAATACAAAATATGATTTACGAGATTCGTGGGCAGAAAGTCATGCTTGATAGCGACCTTTCGGCTTTGTATGGAGTTGAATTAAAAGTAATGAATCAGGCTGTAAAACGTAATATTAAACGTTTCCCATCTGATTTTATGTTCCAATTAACTGATGAAGAGTGGAAAAATCAAAGGTCACAAATTGTGACCTTTAATAAAGATACCAGAAAATACAAACCTTATGCTTTTACCGAACAGGGCGTTGCAATGCTTTCAAGTGTAATAAATTCTGACCGTGCAATTGAGGTTAATATCAACATAATGCGAGCTTTTGTAAAGTTAAGGCATTATGTGCTTGCAAAAAATGATACAAATGAACAAATTGCAGAACTACGGAAGTTGCTCATGGTCTACATTGAAAATACTGATAGTAAAATTTCAAAACATGATAAAGCAATTGAACAAATTATAATTGCTTTGAATAGTTTGATAGAGAAACCACCAACAACAAAAAGGATTGGTTTTGGAAATTAATAATAGGAAATGCCATTTTTAGCCCATATATTGCTTAAAAACATCCGCGGAAATTATTGGCGAAATGGTACAAGAATGAATTGCCGCATCTGCTTAATGGCAATTCTACTTCGCCAAATTACTTAACTTTTATTGTGTCTGATACATTTTGCTCCACTAAAAAATATTTTCTATATTAATGATTTAATTCCGTGAGCGTGGGCGGAAAGCCACAGCAGCTCCTTGTGTGGCGAGGGTTGAATGGACGCACGTTTTTGTTTGGCATTTATGGAATGTTTTGTTGGACGCATCGACGTGGCATTTTTGGAAGCTCGCCAATGTCGCCGCTGTGGCAGTCGCACTGTCGGTCACCTAAAGGTGCCCTTGCCTTTATTGATAACTGCGACATTTTTTGGTGCTCTCAGCGTGCGGCATTGATTGATCCACACCGCTTATGCGGTGCTTTTTTTGGGCTGAACCCTTGCTCGCGCATTTTATTCATTAATTAAGGATTTATTTAACTGTGAGGCATAGGGTATTTGTTTACTGGCAAAACTCTAGACTTTTTTAGTGTTTGATACCTTGTGTTTATCCAATGACACTAATCAAACCTTTTTTGAAAGATACTACCTGTAATTCGCAAGGTGTGAAATTTATACCCCCCTTTAATTTACACAGTAATCTTCATAAAAATATACCTTAATAAAATCGCTTTTTCAAGCATTTTTGCCTGTTACTGCCTGTTTTTGATGTTTTTTTAAAAACGAAATCACCGTTTTTCGGCATACTCCGAACCTTCTGGCGATTGCGCTTTTCGAGACATTTTTAGCCAATAGTGTCTGTATTTCCGCCTCGTGTTCTGTTAATTTCAGACTGCTAGACTTCCTTCCCGATGGCCTACCAAGCGCAAAACCTTCTGACCGCCTTCTGGCAAGAGCCTCTTTCGTCCTTTGTGAGATTAAATCTCTCTCAATTTCGGCTATCAATCCAAAGGCAAAAGCTATAACTTTGGCTTGAATACTGTCCCCTAACTGGTAATTGTCCTTAATTGTCAAGATTTTCACGCCATTTATCATAAAATGATTCAAAATCGACATAATCATAAACAGACTTCTGCCAAGCCTCGACAATTCGGAACAAACGATTAAATCGCCTGTTTTTGCGTCTGCAAGGAGTGAACCTAACAGACGTTTTTCCGGCAACTGCGTTCCACTGATTGTTTCCTCAATCCAATGATCAATGATAATACTGTTTTTTAAACAAAACCGCTCAATTTCAAAACGCTGATTATCAACCGTCTGCTTGTCTGTACTGACCCTGATGTAACCATATACCATATTTCCTCCAGTAATGAACTTCATCAATACAAGTGTGTCATTTAAAGGGGGGTTTAAAATACACAGTTAGAATTGATGACACCGGAGTATCCTATGAAAAAGTTTTTATCGGTATTTATACCTTTCGTATTTATTCTTATAACTTTATCCGCCTGTCCCAGTCACTATAGAGGCGATTCGGCTGAATTAATTATTTCAGTATCCAGCGCAAGCCGAACAGCTTATGATGCCGGAGACAGCGCAACACAACAGACACTTGACCACTATGTTACGCTCACAAATGGGTCGGAAACTATAAACCGATTTTTCAAAGCCGGTACTGCCTTAGAAACCACTCTTTCGCCGGGCAAGTGGAATATAAGGGTTGATTCTTATGAGAATATTGAGGGGAGTCCCTTAATTTATGCGACAGGCACAAAAGATGTAACTTTAAAATTAGGGCTGAATAACGAAACAATAGATATGCGTCAGGCTTTTCAGATAACATTTGACAAAAACGGCGGCGATGGGGAAATAAAGCCATTAGTTGTAAAGGCAGGGGATAGCGTTACACTGCCAAACGGAGATGGGTTTTCCAGAACAGGTTATGCTTTCAGTGGTTGGAGTACCAACGCTGACGGCAGTGGTACAAAGTATGCCGCAGGGAGCGCATATAATACTGAAAATACTGATAGGACTGTCAAAGTAATTCCCCTTTACGCACAGTGGATTGAAGTGATAAATGTTACCTTTAACAGCGTATCAGCTAATGGCAACGCTACACAAACCACAACGCAGTTGACGCTTACTTTTAGCGAAGCGATTACAGGACTTTCCGCAAGCGACATCACTTTGTCTGGTGTATCAGGCGTAACCAAAGGAACATTAAGCGGTTCGGGACCGACCTACACCCTGTCAATCACTGTTACAACAGGCGGAACATTGAATGTTGCAGTTGCGAAATTGGGATATGACATAAACAACTCGTCAAGAACAGTAACAATTTATTATTTCCAAATAGACATTAAAATGGTCTATGTACCCAGCGGCAGTTTCGAGATGGGTAAAGAATTGGGAGTTGGCGAAAGTGTAACTCCTGTACATACGGTAACGCTAACAGGTTTCTACATGGGTAAGTACCAGGTAACGCAGGCGCAATACCAAGCAGTGATGGGGACTAACCCATCTGCTAGCTGGAGCCTTGGAGACAATTATCCTGTTTGCTATGTCAGTTGGTATGACGCGATAGTGTTTTGCAACAAGCTGAGCATAGCAGAAGGCTTAAGCCCTGCGTATCGTATATTGGGAAGTACGAATACTGCTGACTGGGGAAGCGTTCCTCATTTTTGGGAAGATACTTCTTCTTGGGACGCAGTGGAAATAGTGAGTGGTTCTAATGGTTACCGTTTACCGACTGAGGCGCAATGGGAATATGCGGCGAAAGGGGGGAGCGGCACACCTGGAAATTACACGTATTCGGGGAGCAATACTCTTGACGATGTGGCTTGGTATGATGGTAACAGCAACAACATGATGCATGAAGTGGGGAAGAAGCAACCAAACGGACTTGGGATATATGACATGAGTGGGAATATGCATGAGTGGTGTTGGGATTGGTTAGGGGACTATTCAAGTGTGCCGCAGACTGATCCTGTTGGGGCAACTGCTGGAACCAACCGAGTGGTACGTGGCGGGAGTTGGCCCGAATGGGCAGATCTCTTGCGTTCGGTTTATCGGAATACCCGTGAACGGAGCAACGGGGACGGTAACATCGGCTTCCGGCTGGTGCGTCCCTGAGTAACGGAATAAGCGCAAGTAAGCGCAGTAAGCGCAACAGTGTCAGGCACGAATTTTAATAACTTGCTCGTATGAGCGGATAACGAATGAAAATATAGGAGGATAATAAACATGGAAAATATAATTAAACTGATAACCAGTATATTGAATAACATTTTTTCATTTCCATTTGTAATTATTATCGTTGTACTTATGTTTAGAGAAGAAATTAAAGATAAATTAAAAAATGCAATAAAGGTAAAAGTGGGTAATATTGAAGTTGAATTAACTGAAGGCAATAAAACAGTAAAAAATATACGTAAAAAAATGAATGAAAATAAAAATCAAATACAAAAAACTTCCAAAGTAGCTGACAAAAATATCTTGCATAAAAGTAATATTAAAGGTGAAAACATTTTAGGAGACTATGAACAAGACAATTCTGCGGAAATTCAACCTGACGAGATTAAATTTGAAGACCCTAAAAACAGCGATAACCCTAAAATAGCGATACCGTGCATTTATGCGGTTATAGAAAAAACAGTCAAAGAAAAATTCAAAATAACTGACAGTTCCAATATGTTCATTAATCTTTTAAGTGAGCAAAAAATTAATAATGACACATACCTTATTCTGGATACTATGAAGACATTGAGGGACAACATTCTTCTTTCCAATCAAACGGAAAAAATCACCAAAGATGATATAGACGACTATAAAGAAAATGCGGACGGAATAATTAAAATTATTAAGGAAATAAAATGAGGAAGGAATTATACAGCGGCGGCGGCAACACGTTCCCGCACCAGTTCATCAATAATCTGTGCAGGAGTTTTGTGGTCAGCCGTTGCCTTCGTAAAAATGTAATTGACAGTCATATTCGACAACCCCATAAGACGCAATTCCCGCTGTCTAAGCCAGTCGGTTTCATCAGGACCCATCTTGGGAACAGTACGGGTCATTTCTTCGTCAAGAGCGTCGTATTCTTCATCAGTCAAGTCTTTGTATTCCATCAATTCCTCCTAAGGCTCAATTTGATCAATTATGCCATTTCGGTAATCCATTGCGTGGAAAACTTTTATCGCATCATCGCCAATGGGATTATAAAAAACTTCAATCGGGTTACCCGCCCGGTTGAAACCAATAAAACCGTATTTGTTACTGTAGCTATCCATCAGACCGGCGCGAATTCTAGTCCGAAAAGCATGGATAATGTCTTCTCGCTTTACCCCATGCTTGAACGCCGAAGGCGCAAATACAATTTCCGGCTCCATGCGTTTAGTATAGCGCAAAACAGAGAAATACACAATAGAAGAAACGCAAATGCGCCTTACAAAAACATTTTACTCTTTTTAATTGCGTTCCTTTTTATTTCTCCGGCATTACACTCTCAAACTCTGGACGAAATACAAACCCTTTTAAAAAATCCTATTATTTGTTACGCACAGGCGGCTCGTTTTGTTCTGGAAGCGGCTGACGTACAGGGTTTCTATGACAAAACAAGCGAACAGGGAGCAATGAGTTTTGCGATAGAAAAAAAGTGGCTTCCGGCAAAGGCAAAAGCGCATGACGCTATTTCTCTGGAAAATTTTTCCCACCTTGTAATGAAAGCTTTTGGTTTAAAAGGCGGTCCCATGTACACTTTGTTTAACAGCGCCCATTACAGCTACCGTGAAATGGTTTATCAGAATTTGATACAGGAACAAAGCGATCCGCAAATGAAAGTGTCGGGCGAAAAAATGTTTTTCATTGTCAGCCGTGTTTTGGTTTTTATTGAAGGTAACTCAATGGAATTACCTTTACAAACAGATGAAATAATTGACAACCTGTCGGGAGATGAACAATGAAAAAAATTGCATTATTTACCCTGTCAACCGTATTTTTCCTTTGCTCCCTTTCACTTAACGCAGTCGATTTTGGTCTTGTCTTTTCCCAAAACGTGGAAAGTACCGTACCAACTTCTAATTTTGAAGGAAGCGGCTTTGACAATATAACAAGCGTTTTATTGCCAAGATTTTCCGCTCCCCTCGTGGAAAACGGATATTTATACATTTCAGGCGCAATAAATTACGAAGCCGCCCCCTCAAACGGCATTAACTCTAATACTGTAATACCGGAACTGACAAGAAGCACTATTACATTACAAGGTGAATATGTAAATTTTAACATAGGGCGAATGTTATACGGCGACCCTTTGGGAATAACCGCAAACGGTCTTTTTGACGGAGCGCAATTTTCATTTATTACACGAAAAGGAAATATCCGAGTCGGAGGCTGGTACACAGGTCTTTTATACAAAGAAAGAGCCGCAATAACAATGACACCCGACGAATTAAAATCAAGTAAAGTAAAAGTTGACTATGATGATTTTGCCAACACCTACTATGCCCCTCGCCGAATACTAGCCGCCCTCGACTATGACCACCCGTCCCTTGCCGGATTCATCGGTTTAAAAACCTCGATAATAACCCAGTTTGATACAAGCGATGAAAAATTAAACAGCCAATATTTTACCGCCGCTTTTACCGTTCCGATAAAATCCCTTATTTTTGATTTAGGCGGTTGTTTGGAATTAATCGAGTATAAAGATGAAACAAATCCGGCTTTTTCTGCTGATATTGGCATAACATACATACTGCCTACAAAATTGGAAAAACATATAAAATTATCCGCCCGTTATTCAAGCGGAGTAAGCGACGATAAAACCATCGCCGCATTTTTGCCCATAACGACAGCGCCGCAGGGAAACATTATACAAGCCAAATTATCAGCCTTGACACTCTTATCCCTTGACTTTACAGGCAGGCTTGCGAAATCATTATCTGTAAATACTGCTTTCACATATTTTATCAGGAATGATTTAGCAACATACAAATATTATCCTATAACATACGGAACATCAGATGGCTTCCTTCTGGGAGCGGAAATTTTCGGTAAACTGGTATGGAACATAACATCGGGAATCCGCCTGAACTTTGGAACAGGCTTATTTATACCGTCTTTAGGCGATGCCGCCCCCGACGCTGATATTCTATGGCGCACAAAACTTAATATGGTAATTTCAATTTTTTAATTAACAGGAGAAGGCAAATGAGAAAATTATTATTTATAACAATCTTTATTGCAACAGGTTTTTATGCATTCGCTCAGGACGCTTTTATTGATGAGCTTACAGGCACGGTAGGAATCAAACAGCCGAAAGATGAATCATTTAGAACCGCCAACAAAGGCGATAAACTTTTTAAGGATACGATTATTCAAACAAGTTTTAGAAGTATCGCAATTATTAAGATTGGCAGTACAACTTTAACGGTTCGCCCGATAACGACACTATCCTTAACGGAGATACAGAAATTAGAAGAAACAGAAACTTTAAATATAAATCTACAAGCCGGAAGGGTTCGCGTGGACGTTAAACCGCCAGCCGGAGCAAAAGCGCACGCTACATTTACATCGCCGTCCTCAGTTGCGTCAGTTCGTGGAACCAGTTTTGAATTTGATATTAATACCCTTTATGTAAACGAGGGCGCAGTCAGTTATATCGGAAACAAAGGGCAAAGCATTTTAATCCGTGCCGGAGAAAGCAGCCATGTTGAATGGACGGGACAGGTATCAAACCCATTGGACGAGAAAAGAGCAAACTTAATGCCCCCCAACCTTATTGGAACAAGCGCAAAAGATACGCCTGTATTCGGTTCTACAGGTACAAATTTAATTCTTGTAATCGGACTTGGTTTTAATTAATCGTAAGAGTAAAAAGGTGTCTGACACCTGTTACACTAAAACAGCTTCGGTGGCAGGGACTTCTTCCCGCATTGCTCTGCGTTTGGCGATTTCACTTGAAATTTCCGCTTTTTCTTCTTCAGTCAAATCCCTGTTGACGACCTGAAATTCATTGTTCCAGAGAAGTTCCATAAAATAATCAAAGTCTACTTCTTCTTTTGTGTCAAAGTTATACATACCAGTTTCCTCCTGTTAAAAATAATTATTTATTAACTTCTGAGCATTTGCTTCAAAAATACCCATTCTGTTTCCTCCGAGATTTACCGCCCCCAGCGTTTTTTCGTAATATAATATACCGTATTTCTAATCTTTAAACAACGAGGTGTCTGACTCTTTATTGTTTTATCATGCCTGTGATTTTTCGGCAAATACAGCAACGATGTCATGTAACAAAACTAGGTAGTGCCGTCAAGAAATTGGCGGCACTAATGTTACATGATTTTTTTATTTAAAGAGTGATTAAGATGTATGCCCAATAAATGTAACACAGGCATGTATTCTTTTATTACTGATTAACATTGTCGGGAGCGTGGGCGCAAAGCCATATCGGCGACTTGGCGTGCTTCCAACAATGCCACGTCGATGCGTCCATCAAGGCATTCCATTAATGCCAAATAGAAACGTGCGTCCATTCAACCCTCGCCACACCGGAGCCGAGATGGCTTTGTGCCCACGCTCCCGAAGATATAATCAATAAAAAGGAAAAGTTAAAGTGTTGGAACAAAATCTTTAAGCATACATCTTGCCCTCACTTGGAAATAATATCTGGTACTTAGTGACTAAGTTCGTGTTAGTTCGTAGTAAATTACTCGTTTACTACCGTGTGTCGCTTTTTCGGGTGTCTGACACTACCAAATATGTGGTTCTTTATCAGGTTTTGTAACTTTGACATCTTCGCCGCTTGGCTCTATAACAAAGAGTCCTTTTTTCAGGGCATAATTTCTTGTGGCCTCATCGGTGATGGTAGCTGCTATAGCGCCCATAAACTGCCTATTGTCGCCGTGTTCATCGGCATATTTGCGTATTTTTTCCATGCGTAAAAGGTGGTCGTCTATGTCCCCTTGCCGCAATGTTGTTTTTACTTCTACAGCAACCGCCTGTGTGCCGTTCTCAAGCATACCGTCTATTTGGGCATAGACACCTTCTGCAAATTTATAGGTGGCTATGCGGTTAAAAGAATAGCCTAATTTTTTGAATTTTTGAGGAAGATTGGGGGTTAATATATGCTCAACCATAGAGCCTAATGTGTTGTTAAGACCGCCGATGTTTTTTTGGGTTTCCCTTATGGCTTTCCATGCCAAGTCTTGGGATTTTTCCGTTTCCTTATGCAATTCATGAAGTTCTTTGAAACCCGCCTGTATTTCGTCCCAAGTTACTTTTTTAACGGTTTTTTTAACTGTCTTTTTGACAGGCTTTAAACCGGAGATTTTTTTTGTTTTTTTAACAGGCGTTTTTGTATGCATAATTTATTCCTAATAAATAATATAACAGACATTGGGATTTTAAACAAGGTAATTTTGTTTTATGACACTGAAAATTTTGGACTAAATCCGAACTATCTATCTTAATGAATACCGCTCAACTTTTAACAATGACTTATGAGGAACTTACAAAGGGCGAACACCCGATACCCACTTTAATTCCAATAGAGGAATTTAAGGCGGTCTTGGGGATTGATGACAGGGACGATAAACTGGTCAAGTTTTGTCTGCTTACGTCAACGCTGACAATAGAGAGTTATTGCAAGCGGAAACTTTTACGAAAAAAACATTTTGAAAAAGTTGGGTACATCGGGGATTTGTTAGTGTATTTAAAAGAATACCCCGTAAAAGAGGTGTTGGCTGTTTCTCTGTATGAGACAAGCGAAATATTAGACCCTGATTATTATAACATAATGCCCGACTGCGGAACTGATGTAGATATTCCTTTTACGATTTTATTATCAAGAGCAATACGACGCTATAGCGGAATTTCAGCGATTAATGTCATTTATTGGGCAGGATATGAAAAAGACTATGTGCCTTCTGATTTGTCGGCGGCTTGTTTGGAACTAGCAAGTTGGAATATGAACCGTTATAAAGGGCGGCGAATTGGAATGTCAGGTAACATCAGAGGAGCGGGAATTCAAGGCGAACACTTTGAAATGTCCATACCTGAAAATGTGAAAATGTTTTTAGAGCCATTTCTAGTGTCTGACACTTTTATTGTTTTATCATGCCTGTAATTTTTCGGCAGATACAGCAACGGTGTCAGGCAACAAAACTAGGTAGAATTATTTTCTCAGTCCCCGTAGATAATGTTATGGGCCTAACCGTTGATTGATTTTTTCGCCAAGATTTTCACACAAAGATCACAAAGGTACAAAGATCACAAAGGGGGAAAAGGAGGTTATGTCCGTAAACTATACGTGGAGCTTCACGATAAGATAACGGACAAAAACCCTTAATTCCTCTTTGTGTCCTTCTCTTCCTTTGTGTTCTTTGTGTGAAATCTTCCGTACAACTAATCTACCGTGAACCTACAGTCTCCCTGTTAAGCTCGCGGTTTAACATTGATAAAATTAAAACACTGTCCACCGGCAGTTTGTAAGGAACCGTAAATTCTCCGCCCAAATAATTAACCGTAAAAAGCCGTAATTTCTCCCCCGAAGGAAGCTGGGCGTCAAGCCGCACGGGCAGCGGATAGGGATTTAACGGTATTTTAAATTTATATAAATCGAAGACTTCGTTATCTGCAACTTTATCCGGGCGCGTTGCTGTAAGTTGTACCGGAGTATTAACGGAAATGGTAGAACTGGCAGCCGGAACTTGCGCCGTAATAGTCTCGCCCTTTTCGCCTTCAGCCTTCTCTTTTATGACAAACTGAAAATTAACTCCTGTCCCTGAAATTATTTCCAGCGCCTTTGACAGCGTTAATCCCGTCAACTGCGGAACAGTAACTGTAAGATTTTCTCTTCCCCTGCTCACGACAAATTCCAAAGATATTGGCTTAGAAATATCGGTTCCCGCCTCAGGTTTTTGGGCAAGAATAACGCCGGGATTCTCGGACGAAAAATCGTACATTATAGGCTCTTTTATAGAAAGAAGAGGAAGGCCTCCCGCAACCGCCGCAAGAGTCATTAAATCCATTCTTACTTCATCAATATTGCGGCTTAGGAAATTTTCCACTTTGTTTACAATTACCCCGCGGCTGACGACAATACGGATACGGCGTCCCGCTTTTACAATGGTTCCGGGTTTAGGTTCCTGTTCAAGGATAAACCCCTTATCCCTTGAAGTTTGCGAATAACGGAGCTGCAAACGGGGATATAATTCCTTTACCTGCAATTCAAGAAGGGCTTCCGTTAATTCCTTGCCCGTAACATCCGGAACCATTGTCTGTTCCGCGCCGTGAACCGCGTAAAAGAAAACAGAAACCGCGATAATGCCGACAAAAATAACCAATCCGATGACCGATAAAATAAACAATCTTAAATGGCCGGCCACATAATCTTCTACTGAACTTAAATTAAAACCCATACTCCGCCTCGCCTAAATTCCCAGTTGTGCGCTAGAAAAATCCCGAACTCCATTTAAGAAATCCCTCCAAAAGAGTTCTTTTTTAGCCTGATACTGCAACCGGGTAACAGAAAGAATTCCGTCTCCTGTTTGTATCAGTATACCATTATTTTTATCAATTCCCAATACCTGTCCGCTGTTTTTTACAGGCGCCTGCCCATTAAATATACCGGCTTCCAATATAAACAACTCCCGCCCATTATGTACAGTCCTGCACAGCGGCCACGGGTTAAAAGCGCGTATTTTTGCTTCAATTTGAGCGGCGCTAAGACTCCAGTCAATAAGGCCGTCGTCTCTGGAAAGCAATTTGCAATAACTGGCCTCACTGTGGTTCTGCGCCGTCCTTGTTACGGTTCCGTTCGCGATTTTTTTCAATACTTCCGAAAGCTCTTGTGCGCCTTTACGCGCCGCCAATTCACCAAGCGAGCCTGCCGTTTCCCTGCCTGACAGCGGCAGTTGTTCAACCGCAAGAATATCCCCCTGATCCATCTGCAGCGCAAGGGTTTGTATCGTAATCCCCGTTACAGTGTCGCGGTTGAGGATTGCGGCCTGTATCGGCGACGGTCCCCTGTATTTTGGAAGCATGCTTGGGTGAATATTTATCCCGCCAAGGGGAAACAGCGCCAGAAATTTAGGTCCAAAAATACGCCCGTAGGCAAAGGAAACAAGAATATCGGGCTTTAATGAGCCAATTTGCTCTCTTATAGGAGCGTCAAGTTTTAAAGGTTTTAGTACCGGTACATTCAATTTTTGCGCCGATTCGGCGACATCTGTCGGCTGGGGCGTACCATGCCTGCCCCTGGGGGTGTCGCAGTTTGTAAGTACGCCCGCAAGTTCAATCCCATCCTGCCTGTAAACAGCTTCCAGAGAGGGAACCGCAATAGCGGGGCTGCCTGCAAACAATACCCTCAAGCTTTGGCTCCGATGTGGGAATTTTCATATTTTACAAGTAATTTTTCACGTATTTTTTCGGGAATATGGTCAATAAAGAGGATTCCGTTAAGGTGGTCATATTCATGTTGAATTACCCGCGCAAGCAATCCGCCGGATTCCAGGGTAAAAGGACGGCCTTTTACGTTCCAAGCCTGTATTTTTATAGATTCTGACCGGATCACATTGGCATAAACCCCCGGAACAGAAAGGCAGCCTTCCTCAAATTTGGCAGTTTCATGGGAAGTTTCCAAAATTGACGGGTTGATAAATACCCTTTCCTCATCGCCCTCGACATGAACGACAAAAATACGCTTCATAAACCCTATTTGCGGGCCGGCAAGCCCGATTCCCTTATCCCTTTTAATAATTTCAAGCATTTGTTTAGCGATATCTTCAATTTCTTTATCAATTTTCTCAATTTTTGCTGTTTTTTGCCTTAATAGTTCGTCGCCAAGGGTAATTATCTTCATAAAGGTATTGTATAGGAAAAACAATTTATCTTCAATAAAAAAAGAATTTATCTTGAATAAGCTAAAAAAAACACTAATTGACTAATTTGTTATTTTTTATTACATTATTATTTATGGGAGTTCTCTTAAGCCAAAAAATATCGATGTACTATGAAAGGTTCAAAGATATTGATGTAACATTTACAAAAGATATGATACATGTTACCGGGCTTTTAACGCAGCAAATACACTTAAAATGCGGTAACGATTTTTGGCCGTGCGTGGTTTATACCGCCTCCTTTTCCGGCGCAAAAGTTGTCGCCAATGTAAAAACAGGCCTTCTTGCAAAACTCCAGACGACAAATAACTTTGTCAGCCTTCGCCTTTGTTTCAAGCCTGAGGGAGAAACCAACACAATAACATTTTTTGTCACAGCCCGCGTCATCGCGAGTGCGCCCTACGGCAATTCGCAGGATGTAAATATGTTTACAATCCAGTTTACCAACAGGCCGCCTGATGAATTTATCGAAATTATAGGGCGCATACTGGACGCCAATGTTAATTCCAAAAAACGCAAAGAAGACCGCATCCCGCTGACTCCGGAAAATTTACGCAAACTTAATTTATTGTCAACAGAAACGGTTGTTTTTATAGAGAGTGTTCCGCGCCGCTGTATATTAAGAGATCTTTCTTTTTCAGGTTCCAAAGTAATAATGCTCGGCGTTCCAAGATTCCTTCTTGATAAAGAAGGCGCGTTACGTTTGGAATTTAACGATCCAAGAGTGTCATATACAATAAAGGGAAAATTTGTCCGCGCCGAGGCGGTGGAAGGAAAAAAAGAAATGGTCGCTTTGGGCATAAATTTTGAGGAAAACGCGGTTCCTATGGGATTTAAAATTCGTCTTAATGACATGCTGACATCAGTACGCGCCGATTTCCACTCCGGGGAAGAAGAACCTAAAGCCGCCCAAGCCAAATCATGAACCGGGTAATTTTCCTGCCCGTTCCAGAAAGTTTTAAAAACCAATACAACAGCGCTGGGGAAGCCTTCCCCATTAATCCAAGTATCCCAATCCCCGTGGAAGTGCCGCAAGGCGGTGAAGAGTCAAGCATCGCCAACCTGTCCATGGACATGATAATCTCCGGTATGTTACGCGTCATCGAAGAAAAACAAGTAAAACAAAAATGGATAGACTACTATTCCGGCTTCGTATTATTCATGCGCCCTGATATTCTAGAAATCTGCCAAAACGAGATTGAAAAATCGCAAGAGATCTACCACGAACCACACGAACCACCACGAACCTAGAAAGCAGAGGGATTTACTACATATATGCTTGTAGTAGAAAGAGAGGGATCAGGGGTTCTTGTTCGTTATCTTATTCGTAAAGTCCACGTTTAGCCTTCGGACAAGAACCCCAAAACCTTCGTTATCGTCTAACGCCAATATACGTATTTTACGCGCATCTCTCTTGGTTCGTGGTGGTTCGTGTGGTTCGTGGTAAAAATTCTTCTCTCTTGGTTCGTGGTAGCTCTCTTCGTATTTCTCGTGTGGTTCGTGGTTATTATTCCGGTAGCGCCAAAGCCAGCACCTCCTCGAAGCGTTCTACGGGGTGGAAGTCTATTCCTTTTTTTACATGGTCTGGGATCTCGTCTAAATCGCGGTCGTTTTGTTTGGGGAAAATGATGTGTTTTGCTTTGTTTCTTCTTGCGGCGACTGTCTTTTCTTTTAGGCCGCCGATTGGCAGTACGTTGCCTGTCAGGGAAAGTTCCCCTGTCATCACAAGCCTTTGCGTTATTACTTTATTTCGCATTAGGGAAAGAAGCGCCACTGCCATTGTAATGCCGGCGGAGGGACCGTCTTTGGGAGTCGCGCCTTCGGGTATGTGCAGATGTATGTGGTTCTTGTCAAACCAGTCTTTGTCAACGTTGTATTTTTCCACCGCCATTTTACGCGCGACAGTCATGGCTATTTCGGCGCTCTCTTTCATCGTGTCGCCCATCTTGCCTGTCAGCGTTATGCCCTCTTTTCCGGGAAGCGATGTCGCTTCAATTACCAATGTGTCTCCGCCCATGCTTGTCCAGGCAAGGCCTACCGACATTCCGGGTTTGTCCGCTGTCTTAATATCGTCTTCGCGGAAGATTGGTTTGCCCAAATGTTTTTCTATTAGTTTTTTATCAATGTTAAAACGTAGTGTTTTTTCTTCGTTCTTTTCCTGCGCGTCTACAATCTGTTTCGCGAGTTTGCGGTGAATCTTATCCAGATTTTTTTCAAAATTACGAACTCCTGATTCCCGCGCGTAACAGTTCGCGATATGCAGCAGGCTGTCTTTTGTGTATTTTACCTGGTTCTTTTTTAAACCGTTTTTTTCAAGGCTCTTTGGCAAAAGATAACGCTTTGCGATCTCCAGTTTTTCAGTGTCGATGTAACCGGGAAGCTGAATAATTTCCATACGGTCAATTAATGGGACGGGAATAGTATCCATTGTATTTGCCGTAACAATAAAAAACACGTTGGAAATATCAAAGGGCAGATCAAGGTAATGATCGCGGAAAGCGTTGTTCTGTTCGGGATCAAGCACTTCCAATAGGGCGCTTGCGGGATCGCCCTGAAAACTCGCGCCCATTTTATCAATTTCGTCTATCATAAAAACAGGGTCTTTAGTCTTAACAATTTTTAACCCTTGAATGATTTTTCCCGGCATCGCCCCGATGTATGTGCGCCTGTGCCCCTTAATTTCCGCCTCGTCCCTCATTCCGCCGACAGAAAAGCGGAAAAACTGCTTGCCAAGCGCCCTTGCGATTGATTTCCCGACGGAAGTTTTTCCCACCCCCGGCGGACCGACAAGGCAGACAATGGAGCCTTTTGTGTCCTTGCGCAGTTTGCGAACCGCCAAATATTCGACTATTCTTAATTTTACGTCTTTAAGACCGTAGTGATCGGCTTCTAAAATTTCCTGCGCTTTTTTAAGTTCAAATTCTTCAGGGGCGGGATTATTCCAGGGGAGGGCGGCAATTACGTCAAGATAGTTGCGCGTAACGGTAAATTCAGCGGAGTTCGGCTCCATCAGCGAGAATTTTTCCATCTCCTGATCGACAACTTCCTTTATTTCGCCCTCAAATTTAAAAGAGTCAAATTTTTCCTTAAAACGCTGGTGGTCGGAACTTTTGGCGTCTGTCGTCATGCCAAGTTCGCCCTTTATCGCTTTAAGTTCCTCCTTTAAAAAATAATCCCTCTGTGATTTTTCTATTTTCTCGTTTATTTCTCTTTGAATCTTTTTTTGTATGCGCAAAAGCTCCTGTTCTTTTTTAATAAAAACCAAAACCTGTTCCATTCGCTTTCGCACATTCAGTATTTCAAGAATTTTCTGCTGTTCGGCTTTGTCAATGTTAAGAATGCTCGCTATAAAGTCGGCGATTTTTCCCGGATGATCGATATTGATCATATTAAGCCGCATTTCTTCGGAGAACAGCGGATTATTTTCGCTTATCTGTTTCATTTCGGAAATGAGCGCGCGGGTAAGAGCCTTTACTTCCCTTGTATTGTCTTCCTCTTCTTCAAGATACTCTACCGCGGCGACAATCGGGTTTGAGGGGTGGAGCGTCTTTTTTATAGTAAAACGTTTTAATGTAGAAATAAAAATGTTAACGCCGCCGTCCGGCAGATTGATTTTTTTTACTATTTTAGCGACTGTCCCCACAGTGTATAAATCGGTAATTGAGGGAGTATCTGTTTCGTTCTGGAGCATAACAAGACCGATAAGCCCGTCGCCGGCGTTGGCGTCTTCCACAATTCTCACGTCGGTAGGGTTGCCAATCATAATCGGCGTAAAAATTCCCGGAAAAATAGGCCGCCCCATAAGGGCGACAAGAGGCAATTTATGGGGCAGTAGTTGATCTATAGGTATTACTGATTGATCTGACATAAAATAAATAAAAAATAATAAATAACAAATAAAAAATATGTTTTTACCACGAACCTCACAAACTGCGTACCTTCGGTACGCTCACGAACTCTTAACACATATCTTGTCGCTGTTCGTGCTGGTTCGTGTGGTTCGTGGTAAAATTTTTAACCAATACTATAGAAAGCTTTTCTGCCGGCGTATTCGGCGACACCTTGCAGTTGTTCTTCGATTCTTAAGAGCTGGTTGTATTTGCAAATACGGTCGGTGCGGCTCATTGAACCTGTTTTAATCTGTCCGGTCTCAAGGGCGACAACAAGGTCGGCGATGAAGCTGTCTTCGGTCTCGCCTGAGCGGTGGGAGACAATCGCGGTGTAGCCCGCTTTCTTCGCCATTTCAACCGCTTCGTAGGTTTCTGTTAAAGTGCCAATCTGGTTTACTTTGATTAAGATTGAATTACACGCGCCCATCTTGATGCCTTTCTCGAGACGCTTGGTGTTGGTAACAAAGAAATCGTCGCCTACAATTTGAATTTTGGAGCCGAGGCTCTTTGTCATTTTCACATAACCATCCCAGTCGTCCTGATCAAGCGGGTCTTCTATTGAGATAATTGGATACTTGTTTACCCATTCCGTGTACTTCGCAATCATTTCATCCGCAGTAAATAATTTATCCGGGTTGGACTTCCAGAATTTGTAGCCTTTATTGCCGCCTTCTTCATAGAGTTCGGAACTGGCGCAGTCAAGGGCGATACCTATCTGTTCGCCGGGTTTAAATTTGGCTTTTTCGATGGCTTTCATGATATATTCAAGCGCGTCATCATTTGCTATGTCGGGGGCAAAGCCGCCTTCATCGCCGACGCCGGTGTTTTTTCCGTCTTTATGAAGAATATCCTTTAGATTGTGGAATACTTCGGCAGTCCACTGGATGGCTTGCCTCATTGATTCCGCGCCGATAGGCATTATCATAAATTCCTGGAAGTCAATTTTGTTGTCTGAGTGCTTGCCGCCGTTGATGATGTTCGCCATTGGAACGGGCAGAACGCTCGCGTGGAATGTGCCAAGATATTTGTAAAGCGGAAGGCCAAGATATTCCGCAGCGGCGCGGGCAGTCGCCATTGATACGCCAAGAATCGCGTTAGCGCCGAGTTTGCCTTTATTCTCGGTTCCGTCCAAATCGATCATGGCTCTGTCTACATCAACCTGATCCAGAGCGTTCATGCCTTCTATTTCAGGCCTGATAATGCTGTTTACATTTTCAACCGCTTTTAACACGCCCTTACCGAGGTAGCGGCTTTTATCGCCGTCACGAAGCTCAACCGCTTCATGAATGCCGGTAGACGCTCCGCTGGGCACTGCCGCTCTTCCAATAGTGCCGTCCTCAAGCATTACATCAACTTCTACAGTGGGATTCCCACGCGAATCAAGAATTTCACGCGCTTCCACATATTCAATCAGACTCATATATTCCTCCGTTTTATAAGAATAATTAATAGTGTGGCATTTTGACGATTAAGTCAAGGGGAACAAATAGGGAACAAATAACAAATAACAGATAGTAAATAACAAAGAAAGAGGGATGAAAGCAGATAAAGCGTGTTGTCGACCGGCAATGCTTGTTAACCGGTGTCTTGCTTTGTTATTTATTATTTATTTTAGCGTTTAGCGGGCTTTTTTGTATTGACAGCGTTGGCTGTAATATAAATTTTTACGGTTTCTATTCCGGTTCCCAGATCGTAGTTTTTATCCACTTGGCTGACCACATTGTCTGCCGCATTACCGCCTTTTGTCTTTATCTGTTGAATAATGTCATATGCCGCTACCGCATAAGCTTTTTCCGCGAGGGTAGGTTTATTTGTTTTTTTCTTCTGTAAATTACCGCTTCCCGTATTGCCCTTTAACTCTCTTAGGAGCGCTGCGGGCATCTTGTTAAAGTAGCCGTATTTTCCTGTGTCTCCGGTTATTACGCCTGTAGCGCGGTTTTCGGTAAGAGTAACGCTTACGGTTACAATTCCCAACTGCTCGCCTGTACCATAGGTCATTGTAATGCCCTTCGCCGAAGAGCAGGAATTGAATAATAGAAAAATCAGCGAACAAACAATGTTGGGTATCAAAAAATATTTTTTCATCATATTTTATTATTGTTTCTTAGGCATTGATCTGTCAAGAAGGAGAAGTCAAATAACAGATAACAAGCATAAACACTTGCAATTGATCAGTCGGAAAAAATTTTTATGGAGGCGCTTATATTGCCCGGTTGTGACACAAAAAAACTTTCCCTCCTCACCTCTGTCCCCCCATTTCGGTGCCGTCGCTTGCCTTGAGTATGGGATAGCCGTAATTTCCAACGGTGGTGAAAATCCAGTGCTCAGGATCGAAACCCAGACCTGATGTGGCAGTCGGCGGATCAGCGGGGGCGTTTCGCCAGAAATCCTGAAAATGGAAATTTTCAAAGGTAACATTCTCGCCGTCTTTATTGTTGTGGGCTCCGCTGCCGACGGTACTACCGTTAACCAACATGCCGCTGTAAGCGTGGTTGTTTTTATAAGCAGCAGAAGAGTTTGCTCCTGAACCATAAACACGCCCAATATTTGTATTGGAGGTTTTTGTTACGCTTTTACATAAAACTGCATTGTTTTGTACATTACTCGTATTATCCATTTTACCTAAAAAGCCGCCGTATGCAGAATCAGCATCATCAATTTGTATAATGCTTTTTACATTTACTGTACCTGTCGAGAAAGAATTGTTTACCCCTCCTTGAAAATCCCCTACTAAACCTCCGACAAAAACATCAATATTGTTTCTAGTGTTTTTAACATCAACATCTACATTACCCAGAGCATAGCAGTTTTCAATTTTTCCATTCATTCCAAAAGTAAACGTTCCACTAAGGCCTCCGGCACTAATACCATAGTCACACGTTACTTTTACATCACCTAATGCATAACAGTTATTTATATTTCCGCCTCCATCACCAAGAAAACCACCGACTCTTCCTGTACCGCATGTAACTGTCACCGAGCCATTAGTGTAACAGTAATCAATATTATTATGAGATATACCGCCGAATCCTCCGGCATATACTCCGTTGTTTTGGGAAGATATTATTAAGATAACATTACTGTAACAATTTTTTATTATTCCGCCATATTCTAAATAACCGAAGAAGCCTCCAACCGTTAAAAGTCCACTGTTTGTCTTTTCTATATTAAAATAGCCGGAAGTAGAGTAACAGTTATTAATTTTTCCATCGTAGATATAGCCAACGACACCCCCCAAATAGGGGCTACCATTTTTCGGTATTATTTTTATGCTTCCCCGTCGGTAACATGAATTATTCAATTCAGCCGATGATTTGGACTTCATAAATCCAATGATCCCGCCTACAATGAGGCCTACTTGGTCATCATTATCGGGATCCACTATTGTAGCCGCGGCATCTACGGTGATATTTCCTTCAACAGTTGTTTCATTAATTTTTGCGTCGGCGCTCGGACCTTCTTGAGGAGGTATGCCGATACTACCCGTGATTCCGCCAACCATAACACTGCTTCCTTCCAACAAAATTGAGTTAGCGTTAGGATGATCCACAGTAAGGTTAAGACCGCCATATGCGTTGGTTATTTGCGCATCGCCGAGCATACGCCCCGCAATGCCCCCAACGTACAGATAATTATCACTGACCACGGTAACTGAAACATCACCTTTAACCAGAACATTTTCCATTTTCGCCGTACCGGACATCGTGCCGGCTATGCCGCCGAAGCGGGTCTCCCCCGAACGGCTTATGCCGCCAGAATATTGCACGGTAAGATCGCGGATAAAGCCGCCGCCAACTACGCCGAACAGCCCCATGTCCGCGTTTACACCGTTTGGAACGGCAAAGCCGTTAATGCTAACGGTATGCCCGTTGCCGTAAAACTTGCCCTGGAATGAATTAGTATCTGCTCCGTTTGACGGGGGCGCGGTTCCTATCGGCGTCCACGTACTAACGGCGATGTCATTGGCAAGCACATACTGCCTGGCGGCATTATCAACGCCAAGACCATAGTAAGGGTTATTTTGCGCCGGAGTCCGGATGGCGGCAAGATCGGCTTCGGTGGTTATTTCAATTATAGGATTGTTATGCGCCACTTTCATTCCGGGTATGTTCCATATCTTGAATGTTACCGACCTTACATTGGATTTTAACCCTTCAACAATCAAGTCTAAAAATACCTCATATTCCTGTATGCCGTTTACGCTTACTCCTTCCCTCACGCTTGAATCATCAAGCTCGCCTACTACTTTGATCGGCCCGGAACTGACTCCGGGAAGCGGGTTATCCGTTCCCTTGTTTAAGCGGTAATGCGCTTCTACATAAACCGCTTCAGGTTCGGTTGTCCCGATTGCTTCTGTTTCCCAGTTTACAATTATGGTTTTTCCTGTGTATGCCGCATCCCATGTTTTAATTCTGCCGTCTGCATCCGCCGACGGCGTGGCAAAAGAAAAAACTTCAGCCTTTGCCATAGGGGTATTGGAAGCGTTAAAAATAAGGGGCCCTACCGTTACTTCGATCACGCTGTTTCCCGGCACATTGGTAGGGGTGATGGTTATCTTATATTCGCCAAGGTCGTTATTGACGGTATAAACAGGGTAATTGTAACTGTAGTTGTTATTGCTGATTAGAACGGCCTCATCGGTTATTTTGTCCCTGGCGGTTATCTTGATTGTGTCCGGTCCAAATAATCTCTCAAGTTCCTCATTTTCGGGCAGCAATAAAGGAGCGTTAAAGAAGATTTCAATAGCCGTTCCCCTCGGATAAACCGTTGTGGGCGAGTCGCGGGGGACTGTCCTGAGAATGTAAGGCTCGGTTTTGCACCAGGGGACAAGGGTGACATTTTCAGTCGTATTGATTGTAAAGCTTCCTGTCCCGCCGCGCGCCGGAAGTTCAGGAACAATTACGGATGCGCCGTCAAGCCTTTCAACATTGTCCAGTAGGCCGGTGTCGAACTGCCAGTTATCCGGCAGCGATGAAGTCTTGTAAGCGCGCCAGCCGTCCAAACTCCATGCCAGGTCGGGGGTAAACTCAATTTCAAAAGCATAGCCTTTGCGGATGTCTTTTGCCGGAGTGATGTTTCCGGTAGGGTTGCTTATCCCCCAGGCGGCGGGGTGTTCTACCCTTACCGTCAGCTTTGCCGCCTTTGACCAGTCTACTTCGTCGCTTATTACCTTAAACAGGTCAACTTTGGGGCCGGTAAACAGGTCGCAAGAAATAATGAACAAAGAGGCAATAAAAAATGACAAAATGAGCAATTTCGCAATTACCAATCTTACGGGGGGGGGGGGGGGGGGGTCGTAATAATCATATATTTTCCTTTCTTATTATTAAGGCGGTTTTCTGTGGAAAACTTAATTATCCGCATATTAATAAAATAACGCATTTTGAAAGAAATGTCAAAAATTATTAAGCATTTCATGACATTTACAAAGCATTATTCCCAAATTTTATCTCGCAGAGGCGCAGAAGACGCAAAGTTGTTGTTCGAAATATTATCGTTTTATCTTAATAATCCTTGTTTTAAGGATAATATATCTTGAATAACTAAAATCTATCGGACAGGAGCTTTGCGTCCTTTGCGCCTCTGCGTGAGGTCTTATTGTAAAGTTTTAGTCTTTACAAACTACTAGTTCGTGTGGTTCGTGGTTAAAAAAACAAAAATATTCAGAGCCGCAAAATTTAACGCGCTGTTTCAATAACGCGTGTTGCCAATCTGTTACGCTTGCTAACTTCGCTCTTTGTCCCTACTCCCACGCCAGAATCGGAAGGCTGCCCGCGACCTTCCAGACGGAGGAGGAAAAGTTCACTTTGCCGGCGTTTAACCAAAATACAGAAGAATTGTTAGTGTAAGTAAAGTCGTCATACAAGACATCCGCGCCGTTTACGGTCGTTGCATCATCGGAGGACACGGTAGTCTCCGGTACTGGCCCCCAGTAAGAGTCGCCATTGCCAATCCTCATAGCGTTGTTAGCGTAATTAGCTGAAAGACTGCCGGATCCTTTGCCGGTAATCCGGTTAGCGGATGCGTGGACGGCGTTTCCCCTTGTAATTACATAAAGCCCCAGGGCGGCTGAATTACGCACATTCGAGCCTTCCCCTACAATACCGCCCGCATAGATTGGATCAGTGGGGTATGAGCCGTCCATGGTGCTGACGGAGCCGCTTTTGACCTCTACCCAACCTCTGGCATAACAGTGGTCAGCGCTGCCACTACCGATAAGGCCGCCCGCCCATATAGAAGAATTAAAAGTACCACTGCTTGGACTGTCAACCAGCACATTTCCCCAGGCATAACAATTTACCGCGTTGCCACTCCCTAACAGTCCGCCGACGCTAACATTACCGGGAAATTCACTCTTGACATAAACCGAACCTGATGCCCATGACTCGGTTACGGTTCCTGTTTCTCCGGCAAGCCCGCCAATTTTAAGCTTCCATTTATCTATATCATTCTCCCCGTTTACTATCGTCGCCTCCACATTGCCTTTTGCGGAACACCGGAGGAAGGTTGCATAGGCTTGTCCGGCAAATCCGCCTATATAAAAATCATAACTGAAGAGGTTGCACTTGGCTTTTACCGAGCCTTCTGAGGTGCAGTTTTTTATACTATTGTTGGTGTTGCTTAGAGACCCTATAAAACCGCCTATCGCTCCACCTCTCACGAGTATTGGATTACTCGAATCGCTCATAAGAACGCGGGTGGTATTGACGCAGTTAACAAAAGAAGCATCTTGTAACCCGCCGGCAAAACCGCCCAAACTGAGTGAGCCATTAACCATATCAACTTCAATCCGCGAGGCGCGGGAATGGCAATTATAAAAATCTCCATTACTTCCACCACCTACGATGCCGCCCGCAGTTACAGAACCGGATGATTTTTGTGCCTGGAAATAGATATATCCCTGCTCATACACGCAGTCCCTTATCCTGATTCTACTGCCGCCGCCGCTGGAAGAGCCTCCAATGCTCCCGATTAATCCCCCCACACCGCCGTTCGCATTTTTAAATTCCAGGTTGCCCCTGCTGTAACAGCCGGAGAGCGACCACGGTCCCTTATCTTCACCGGTAATCGAAGAATTTGCGATACCGCCCCTCATAACACCCGCGATACCGCCCGCAGCCACACTTGTTCCGGCAGCGAAATTCAGGCTGGTATTTGCCGCAAAGACGCAGTTGGTCAGGCAGCCCGCCCCGCTGTTATTGATAGAACCGGCTATGCCTCCGGCATTGATAGTCCCCGTTGATGTTGTAAGGCTGATGTTCAAACCGCCGTATATGTTCTCCATTGTCGTAGCCGCGCCGTCCATGTAGCCCACAACCCCGCCGTAATGCCTACTCGTGCTGTTGGAAACACTATGGCTCATCGCGCCCCTTACGGTAATGTTCAGGAGTTTCGCGCCTCCTCCGGCATAACCGGCAACACCGCCTGTTACAGCCGCGGATGCTCCGGCAGACACGTTTCCCGCGTAATATACCGTAAGGTCGCGGATCACCGCGCTCACGCTCACGCCTTGGACAGTTCCGCCGAAGACAGTGCCAAAGACGCCGGTGAACACGGCATCGGTAAAGTCATTAACAGTGATTGTGCGGCCCGCCCCGTAGAATTTAGCGAGAAAGGTGTTTGCGCTGCCTGGGATTGTGATTGCGGATGTATTGGTATTATAGTTACCTGAACCAATGGGGGTGTAACCATAAAGGGTTATGTCATTAACAAGCACATACTGCTTGCCCGCGTTTGCGCTACCCAAACCGTAATACGGGTTATCCGTTGCAGGTGTCCGTATTTTGTTAAGATCTGCCTGTGAGCGGATTTCCAGCGCCGGATTCGCTTTGCTCACGCTCATGCCGGGGAAGTTCCAGACCTTAAAGGACAAAGACCCGGTGTTGGATTTTACCCCTTCAATAATCAAATCTAAAAATACCTCGTATTCCTGTATATTGCTTACGCCGTTGCCGTCGATCACGCCGGAACCGTTAGGAGGGTCTACATCTTCGATTATTAGCGGAGAATTGCCGCCGGTGGCGGCTTGAATATCCTCGCCCCGATTTATACGGTAATGCGCTTCCACAGTAACTATTCCGGTAGTCGTCCATTCAATGGTTATGGTTTTCGCGCTCTCGGTGTAAAAAGCGTTCCAACTGTTAATGGTTCCTCCGGTCTTTGCCGGAGCCGTGCTGAAAGAAAAAACTTCTGCCTTCGCCATCTTTTTGCCGGCCATATTAAAAATATCAGGGCCTACAGTCACCTCGATCAAACTGTCTGGCGGTACGTCGTGAGCGGTGATTATAATCATATATTCGCTTCTGTCGTTATTGGCACTATATACAGGATAATTGTAGTAGGAGTCGTCTTCGCTGATTATATCCCCGTCGGCGGTTATTTTGATTATTCCCGATTTGAACAAGGCGGAAAGTTCATCAGCAGCCAGGGACAAAGGGGCGTTAAAATAAATTTCGATGGGAGTTCCCCTTGGGTAAGGCGTTGTAGGCGGCGAATGGCGGGGGACTGTCCTTAGAACATAGGGTTCAGTCTCGCACCAGGGGACAAGGGTAATATTTTCCGTGGTGTTGATTATAAAACTGCCTGTTCCGCCGCGCGCAGGAAGTTCCGGAACTTCCACAGACACGCCGTCAAGCCTTTCAATGCCGTCCAGAAGATCAATATCAATAAGCCAGTTGGCAGGCAGCGATGAAGTCTTATAAGCCCGCCAGCCGTATAAACTCCATGCCAGATCGGGGGTGAACTCTATTTCAAAGGGATAGCCTTTACGGATGTCTTTTGCCGGAGTGAGAGCTCCCTGTACGGGGTTGCTTATTCCCCACGCGACGGGGTAATCAAGTCTTACCGTTAATTTATCCGCGTGCGCCCAGTCCACTTCGTCGCTGATCGTTTTAAACAGGTCAACTTTGGGGCCGGTAAACAGATCGCAAGAAATAATGAACAATGAGGCAATTAAAAATGCCACAAAGAAAAATTTATTTATACGCATAGTAATAAAATAACGCATTTTGAAAGAAATGTCAAAAATAAAAAGAATTTAAGGGGATTTTATTAAATAATCATTTAAAAAAGAAGTTCTTGTCCGTTATCCTGTTGTAATGTATTGGACTACCGTCAGATAAATCCAGGGTATAAACATGGCTGGAATAAGGTTTGCGACTTTTATCTCTTTTATGGAAAGAAAGTTAAAGCCTATCGCCGTAATGATAAGGCTGCCTACGGCGGACATTTCGCGGATAACTTCCGGGTTAAGAAAATCACGGATAAAAGCCGCTGCAAGCGCGATTCCTCCCTGATAGAGCAAAAGCGGTATTGCCGAGAACGCCGCGCCTATTCCAAACGCCGCGCCGAAAACAATCGACATGGAACCGTCCATTACCGATTTTGTAAAAAGTATTTGATGGTTTCCCGCAAGCCCGCTTTGCATCGATCCAATAATCGCCATTGAACCTGTGCAGAAAAGAATTGTGGCTGAAACAAAGCCCTTGGCGAAATCTTGTTTTGCGCCGGCTTCGTTGTTTTTAATAAGTTTGCTTTCCGCCCACTTGCCGAATTTGTTCATCCATTTGTCTATATCGATTAATTCGCCTATTATGCCGCCAAAGACCATGCTCATTATTAAGAGGAGTATTTTTTCATTCTCAAACGCGCCTTTTATTCCAAGAAAAATGATGGAAAGACCGATTGCCTTTTTAATTATTTCTTCGATACGTTCAGGAATTCTTTTTACAAGAAATGTTCCGACAAGCGAGAAAACAACGACGGCGGCTGCGTTTACGAAAGGCCCCAACATAATGATTTATAATACAAAATACCGGATATTATGACAAGAAGAATTTTCACGCCATTTTGTGTGAAATCTTTTTTGCTTAATGATATAATCATTTTTATGAGTCAAACAAAACTTGATATATTAGTGGATATTTTAAAAGACGCTCCGGATGAGGTCTTCATCCAGCCCCACAATGTTCCTGATCCGGACGCTATCGCCTCCAGCCTTGGCCTCTACTACCTTCTTTCCCAACGCGGAATAAAAAAACTTGCAATTGTTTATGATCAGGAAATTGAGAAGGCAAATTCCCTCAGGATGCTTGAGATGTTCAATGTGCCCATAGTGCGGGCGGCGGACGCCCATACACTGGGTACTGAGGATTGGGCGGTATTAGTGGACGCGCAGAAAGGAAACGCCAATATTACAGATCTTCCCACAGATGAAGTTGCGGCTATTGATCACCATAAATACATGGGCAACATGGGCTATCGTTTTGAAGACATACGCCCCGATGTGGGAAGCTGCAGTTCCATTATAGCGGAATGGTTTTTTGAAAATAAAATTGAACCTCCCAGAGGCGTCGCAACCGCCCTTCTTTACGGAATACTTATGGATACCGACAACCTCACAAGGGGCACGTCAAATTTTGACATTGACATGTTTTACAAACTCTACAGTATTTCAGATATTGATTTGATTGTAGAACTAAAAGGAAATGAGATTTCCGTCAGCGATCTGGATATGTACGCGCAGGCGTTTAAGACCGTAGAAATTTACGACGAGCTTGCATTCTTGCGCTTAAAAGATGTGAACGATTCACTCTTAGGCGCGGCGGGTGATATAGTAGTCAGCATTTCCGGCGTAAACATTGTCGTCGCTTATGCGGTAAAAGAAAAAGGAATAAAACTTTCAGTCAGGAGCATCTGCGGCAAAATAAAAGCCAACGATCTTGTCAGGTTCATTGTTGACGGCTGCGGAGTAGGCGGCGGCCACGATAACATGGCGGGAGGATTTATTCCCATAGAGAATATAAACACATCCAGAGTGTTGGACACTTTTATAAAACATCGGGCAATTTTGTTTTATGAGAAGTTTGTTGGATAAGATTCACACAAAGATCACAAAGGTACAAAGATCACAAAGGAGGATTAGGGGTTTTCGTCCGAAAGTTATACATGAGGCTCTCTCGCTAAGATAACGAACAAAAACCCTTGATTTTTCTTTGTGTCCTTCTCTTCCTTTGTGTTCTTTGTGAGAAGTCTTTGCGATTAAATCCCCTATTCCCAATTATTTAAATAACCTGTAAACTGGACATATTGATATGTTATTTAAAGACTTCAACCTGCATCCCGAACTTCAAAAAGGCATTGATGACGCCGGCTACACAAACTGCATGCCCGTACAGGAGCAGGTTCTGTCCCATGCCTTTGGCGCAAACGGTCATGCCGCACAAGACGGTCATGCTGCGCAAGACTTGTACGTTCAATCCCAGACAGGGACGGGTAAAACTGCCGCTTTTTTAATCGTTATTTTTCAAAGGATGCTTACAGAGGAAGCCTTATACAAACGCAAGGCGCTCATCATGGCTCCGACAAGGGAGTTGGCGGTGCAGACTGAGGAAGAAGCAAAAAAACTCGGCAAATATCTGTCTTTTAAAACCGGATGTTTTTACGGCGGCGTTGGATACGCGCAGCAGGAAAAATTGTTAAAAGAAAACGCGCAAATTTTGGTCGGAACTCCAGGAAGGGTGCTTGACCTTAACAAGTCCGGTAAAATGAATTTAATGGAAATTTCATTTCTTGTTCTTGATGAAGCCGACCGCATGTTTGATATGGGTTTTTATCCCGATCTGCGCAAACTTATCAATGTTGTGCCATCATCTGACCGCCGCCAGACAATGCTTTTCAGCGCGACATTAAACACGTGGGTAAAAAATCTTGCGTGGGAATACACAAAGTCTCCGTTTGAAATTGAGATAAAACCTGAGATTGTCACTGTCGAAGAAATCACGCAGATACTCTACCATGTTCCGTCAGGTGAAAAAATGCCTCTTCTTATCGGGATTTTAAAACGCGAAAAACCCGAAAGTACGCTGATTTTTTGCAATACAAAAAAACACACCGAGATTGTCGCAAAGCGCCTGAAAATAAACGGCTATCCTTGCGAATTTATAATCGGCGATCTGCCGCAGATAAAACGGCTAAAAATTATCAATGATTTAAAAGCCGGAAAAATAAAAACCCTAGTCGCTACCGATGTCGCGGCGCGCGGCCTTGACATTGAAAGCCTTGCAATGGTTATTAACTACGATCTTCCCGTAGAAGCCGAAAATTATGTTCACCGTATCGGCAGAACTGCCCGCGCCGGAAAGACAGGCAAGGCAATTACTCTTGCAAGCGAACAGGACGTATACGAGTTACCCGCCATTGAGCGTTATATAGGAAAAAAAATCCCGTCAGAAATAGCGATGCAGGAACTTTACGAAGACGACAAAAGCGCGGGCAAATTTATATCCATTGATATCTACGAAGGTTCTCATAGTAAAGAGACAAAAGCATCCGATACAAGACGCGATAAATTTAAACGCGACGAGAAAAGAAAACCCGCCGCGGCGAAAACTCCAATTAAAAAATTTATTAAAAATAAAATTTCTTCTGATGCGGAATATAAAAGGAAACCTGTTGATAATCAAAGCGGCGGACAAGACCTTTCGCGTCTTTCCATGGAAGAGCGAATGGCATTGTATAAAAAGAAATACGCCGGAAATGCGGATAAACGTCAATTAAAAAAAGAATCACCGCAAACAGAGGTTGTTGAAACAGCTAACATTGAGACTGCTGCCGTTGAAACGGCGGGCGTTAAAACTGTTCCCGTTAAAAAGGGAATAATATCAAAACTTATAGGATTATTTAAGAAAAAATGATAACTGTCACGGATTTAAGCCTAATCTTCGGAGAGCGGACGCTTTTTAAAGACGTTAATTTAAAATTCACCCCAGGAAACTGTTACGGGATAATCGGCGCTAACGGAGCGGGTAAATCAACTTTCTTGAAAATTCTTTCAGGCGAGATTGAGCATGACAAGGGAGACGTTTCAATCTCAAAAAACCAGCGTATCGCCGTTTTAAAACAGGATCACTTTGCTTTTGAAAAATATCCGGCGCTTGAAACTGTAATCATGGGTTACCCGAAACTTTACAAAGTGCAAAAAGAACGCGAAGCAATCTACGCAAAAGAAGATTTTACCGAAGAGGACGGTCTTCGCGCCAGCGAACTTGAGGCCGACTTTGCCGACCTGGGCGGCTGGGAAGCGGAAGCGCAGGCAGGCCAGCTTCTTTCAGGCCTCGGTCTTGACGAGGAAGATCACAGCCGCCTTATGGCTGAACTTGACGAATCAAAAAAAGTGCGCGTCTTACTGGCGCAGGCGCTTTTCGGCAGCCCCGACATACTGCTCCTTGACGAGCCGACAAACGGTTTGGATTTGGAATCAATCTCGTGGCTTGAAGACTTTTTAATTGACTTTCCCAATACTGTAATTGTCGTCTCCCATGACCGCCACTTTTTAAACGCGGTATGCACAAACGTATGCGACATTGATTTTGGAAAAATTACTCCGTATTCAGGCAATTACGATTTCTGGTATCAGATGAGCCAGATATTGCAGCGTCAGGCGCGGGATCAGTTGAAAAAACGGGAAGACAAAGCAAGGGAATTAAAGGAGTTTATTCAGAGGTTTGCGTCTAACGCGAGCAAGAGCAGGCAGGCGACAAGCCGCAAAAAAGTACTGGAAAAACTTGACCTTGAGAATGTTCCCGTAACAAGCCGGAAATTCCCCTACGCCGGTTTTAAGCCTGATCGTGAAATCGGCAACAATGTCCTGCGGGTAGAAAAATTAAATTTTTCTTTTGAGGGCGCATCTCTTTTAAAAGATTTTTCGCTGACGGTAAATAAAAACGACAAAATTGCTTTTGTCGGACTTGAACACTCCTCCAAATCCGCGTTATTTGACATTATTTCAGGCGTTAAAAAGGCGGAAAGCGGCGATTACTCCTGGGGGCAGACAACTTCTTTTTCCTATTTTCCAAAAGACAACGCTGCTTTTTTCAATTCCGATTTATCAATTACAGACTGGTTACGTCAGTACTCCCCGGATCAAGACGAAACTTATGTCCGCAGTTTTTTAGGCCGTATGCTCTTTTCAGGGGAAGAAGCCCTTAAGCCCGTAAACGTCCTTTCAGGCGGCGAAAAAGTGCGTTGTATGCTCTCCAAGATGATGTTATCCGGCGCGAATGTTTTAATCCTTGATGAGCCGACAAACCACCTTGACCTTGAAGCGATAACCGCCCTCAATGACGGGCTTACAACATTCCCCGGGGTTATACTTTTTAATTCTCACGATCACGAATTTATCAATTCAATCGCAAACAGAATTATCGAAATTCTGCCGCAGGAAGAAAACACAGAACGCTGCATCGACCGCATGATGACTTTTGACGACTATCTTAAAGATCAGGGCGTAAAACAGCTTCGCAGCGCGGCGTATCACCATCTGGAGAGATTGAGGATTTAATCGTTATTGAATATTAATATAGTATCTTTCCAAATACGCTATTCTTCGACGCGCGTCATTAAAGCGTCCGCTCTGAGGATACTCATTTACAAGGCGGCGGTAATTATCCAATGAAAGCAGAATATTCCTGCTTGGACTGTTGGCTTCGTAGTACTGCCCTAACTGCCAGTAAGCTTCATCGCTGCCGCCGGGATAATCCGTCATAAATTGTTCGAGTAACGCTATTGCCGCCGCTATATTTCCCCCGTCAAATGTTTCCTTCGCCTTTTTTAATAAAGCTTCCGGCGCTAATTTTTCAACTTTTTGCACAGAATCACTGTCTCGTTTTTCAGTAGTTGCTGCAACAGCCGATTGCCCCGGCTGCGAAGTCTGCCCCGGCTGCGAAGTCTGCCCCGGCTGCGAAGTCTGCCCCGGCTGCGAAGTCTGCCCCGGCTGCGAAGTCTGCCCCGGCTGCGAAGTCTGCCCTGGCTGCGAAGTCTGCGCGGCGGGAGCAGGCTGTCCGCTTGCGGCGGAAAAAGACGGAGTGTTTTGTGAGGGAGCTCTATCCGCAGGATTTGTTTCCCGCGCAGGAGCAGTTCCCTGCGGAACTTTTGTTTCCTGATCAGAAGCGGCTTTTTGCTGAGGCGCGGTCTCTTTAGCGGAATCGGCTGCTGCCGTTGTAACAACAGGTTCTGTTGCGGGTTTTGTGCCGCTTCTTATCTGCGTTTCTTCAACAGGGGACGGCCATCTCGGTTGAGCCACTACCCTGCCGCGATCGGCAGGCGGATTAAACCAGCCGGCTCCCGCAGAAGGGGCTTCCCCAACAACAACCTGTACATGATCGTTTATTATATAGTCTTTTAAAAAATCCTGACGGTAAAATTTTAAAGCATAAGTTCCCGCTTCTTCCAGCGTAAAAATAAAACTCTGTCCGTCAGAATCATTGCGCCGTGAAGAAAAAACTACTCCGCGCTGCGAGGTGAGCTCCCCAAGGTAAATCCATCCGTTTCCACGGAAAGGAATCTCAACCATCTGCCCCACTGTCGCTCGTACAATCCGCGAAAAAATAATTTCTTTATCATACGGCATAGTTCCCATTTGGGTCAAAGACTCAAGTCTTGTGGCGGGAGCGGAATTGCCGCCCGCTATGAAATAGGAAGGTTCTTTCTTGCCTTGAGAATCATCGGAAGAAGCGGTTTCAGTTGAGTCTTTTTTTTCTTCAGTCGGCGTCTGTGCCGGAGGCGTTACAGGCTGCTGCCTTTGAGCGGGCGGATTTGGCTGCTGCGCCTGAGTCTGCGGCGCTTGTGTTTGTGATGGTTGCGGCTGCGTCCTAGGCGCTTGTGTCTGCGATGGCTGCGTTTGTGTTGTTTGCGTTTGCGGCTGTGTCCGTGACGGTTGTGTCTGCGGCGCTTGTGTTTGTGGCTGAGTCTGCGGCGCCTGTGTTTGTGGCTGAGTCTGCGGCGCCTGTGTTTGTGGCGTTTGTGTTTGTGGCTGAGTCTGCGGCGGCTGAGTCTGTGGCGCTTGTGTTTGTGGTATTTGTGTTTGTGGCTGTGTCTGCGGCGGCTGAGTCTGCGGCTGTTGTGTTTGTGGTGTTTGTGTTTGTGGCTGTGTCTGCGGCGGTTGTGTCTGCGATGGCTGTGCCTGTGAAGACGGCGCAGGTGAAACAGACGGTGTATTAGCCGCAAGTTCCTGCGCGTCAGGTTCAGTTTTCACAGATGACGATGCCGCATCTGCAATAATGTCCTTACCGGAATCGGCTTGCGTTGTCTCTTCATTAAGCGGTTCTTCCGCCGGTTTTTTCTCCACTACATCAATCGGCGCATCCGCCGGTCCTTCTCTTGCGGCAGCCGACAAATCTACAGGCGTTTTCTTTTCAACGGTTAATCCATCAGTTTTTTCCGCCGGCTTGTCCGCCTGTTCAACAACGCTTTCTTTTTCCTGTTCATTGTTCTCCGCAGTCTTTACTTTCGGTTTTCCCGCGCATGAAAACAAAAAAACTGATAGTACAATTAAAAGAATTAAATTAAATTTTTTCATGGAATCTGCTCCATAAATTTATCAATAGAGGCTTCAATTTTTTCACGCCACTGTTCTTCACCGTACTTAAGCGGGTCCTGCCAATATTCGGAAGCGTCTTCATCCGTCCATTTTGCCCGTTGTTCCCGCTCCAGAAGCACTCCGGGAACATAATCAGGCTCATCCGGCAAGAACAGTTCTTCCGCGGGAATGGGAACAGTAACAACAGGCTCACGAGGTTTGGCTTTATCTGCTTTTTCTTTTTTTTCTCCGCCGTTCGTATTTATCGAAATAATAACAGCTAAGGTCAGCGCCGCGGCAAAAACAACCGTACAAATAATTACAAGCCGGCTCTTCTGCCCTGCGGACAGTTTTTGAAACCAGTCTATTATAAGTTGATAAAATTTTTCCAATTTCCCCTCGGCAATTATTATATCACAAAATAAAGATATGTACACTGGAATAAATATTTAAACCTGAAAGGGCTTAACTTGCCCTAAACATAAATTTTTGATAAGCTAAACCATGAACGAGCGGCTGGCGTCATTGCTAAAAAGATACGATGAATTAACTCAACTTATCCAGGATCCTTTGCTGGTAAAAGATCAAAACCGTTACCGCGACATAATGAAGGAACATTCCCACCTTAGCGAAATTTCACACCTGCATAACAACATAGAAGAACTGGAAAAACAAATCAATGATACTAAAACCCTTATTCAGGAAGAAAAAGATCATGAAATGAGGGAACTTGCGCGCGAGGAACTTAAAGAGCTGGAAAGCAAATTTGCGGCGGAAAGTGAAAAGCTTAAAGTTCTGCTTATCCCAAAAGATCCGCTGGATGAAAAAAATATAATTATGGAAATAAGGGCGGGAACAGGCGGCGAGGAAGCGGCGCTTTTTGCCTCCGATCTTTACCGGATGTATTCCCGTTTTGCCGAAACAAAGGGCTGGAAGTTCGAGGTAATGAATTCAAACGACACGGAACTTGGCGGCATAAAAGAAATTGTTTTTTCAATCAGCGGAAACAATGTATACGAGAATCTCCGTTATGAATCGGGGGTTCACAGGGTACAGAGGGTTCCCGCTACTGAGGCGTCGGGCAGAATACACACTTCCGCGGTTACAGTGGCTGTCTTGCCGGAAGCCGACGAGACTGAGATTGACATAAAGCCGGAAGATCTCCGCATTGACGTAATGCGCGCGGGGGGCCCCGGAGGCCAGTGCGTAAACACTACGGATTCCGCAGTGCGCATAACGCACCTGCCAACCGGAGTTACGGTACACTGCCAGGACGAGAAGAGCCAGATAAAGAACAAGGCTAAAGCCATGCGCATACTTAGGGCGCGCATTTACGAGATGGAAGAAGAAAAAGCCGCCGCGCAGAGGGCCGAAGCAAGAAAGAGCCAGGTAGGATCGGGCGACCGTTCTCAGAGAATCAGAACCTACAATTTTCCGCAGAACCGATTAACAGATCACCGCATCAACCTTACGCTTTATAAACTTGATCTTATCATGCAGGGCGACACTTCAGAACTTTTTGACGCGCTTAAACTTTCCGCAAAAGAAGAACTTCTGCAAAGCAGCGCGTCTGATTTCTCAGACGGCGAATAGTAATGTTAATCCGTGAAGCTCTTGCGCAGGGAGGCGCAGATTTAAAATACGCAGGCATTAAAACTCCGGGACTTGACGCTTCTTTATTACTTGCGCACATATTAAATATCAGCCGCGCAAAACTTATCGCGAAGGGAACAGACCGTCTTTCAGAAAAAAAGTGCGCGGAATTTTGCGCTCTTATTGAAAGAAGGGCAAACGGCGAATGTACCGCGTATATCATCGGCAAAAAAGAATTTAGAGGGTTAGAGTTTGAGGTAAACAGTTCCGTACTTGTTCCAAGACCGGAAACCGAGACTCTTGTAGAAGCGGCAATAGACATTATTCAAAAGAAAGCGCTGCATAACTCTGATGTCAGCATATTAGACCTCTGCACAGGCAGCGGGGCGGTCGCGATTTCATTAAAAAACGAAATCCCATCCTGTGAAGTTACAGCGGCTGATATTTCACCTAACGCACTAAATACCGCAGTTCGCAATGCAGAAAAACTCCTTGGCGCTAATTCAATAAAATTTTTTCAGGGCGATTTATACGACGCGCTGCCATTCCCCTCCGCTTATTCCCTAATTGTCTCAAACCCTCCATATATTCCCTCGGATGAAATTCAAACCCTGTCCGCGGAAGTGCAAAATGAACCGCTCATCGCCCTTGACGGCGGGATTTCAGGACTGGAAATAATAAAGCGTATTATAAATAAAGCTCCCGATTATCTCCAAAAAAACGGATATTTGCTGTTGGAAGCCGATCCCCGCCAGATGGAACAAATAACGATTATACTTGAAAAAAAAGGGTTTAAAGATATACAATTAAATAAAGACCTAAGCGGAACAAACAGGGTTATCGGAGGCAGATTTGAAAACTAAAATATTTATTATTTTTTATTTATTATTTTTTATCTTATTTTCATGCCAATCAAAACCCGACGTGCTGGATGACAATTCCGTTCAAATTGCCGATAATGACGAGGAGATAGATTTAGTTTCTGTAATTCCCCAAAAAGACCAGGAAAAAAACCTTTCTTCCGTAACTCCCCAGAAAGAAAAGAAAAAAGTTCTTCCCTCCATAACTCCTAAAAAAGAAGAGGAAAAAGAAGAAGAACCCGTAATTTACAGCATTACATTTATCGCTGTGGGCGACAATTTATTTCATGAATCAATAATTACTTCGCATGTAACAAAAGGAGTTTATGATTTCTCGCCGATTTATGCCGAAGTTAAAGACATAATCAAAAACGCCGACCTTGCGTTTATAAATCAAGAAACGGTGATGGCTGGCGAAAGTTACGGCTATTCGGGGTTCCCCACTTTTAATTCTCCGCAGTCGCTTGCAAAAACGCATGTGGATACCGGATTTGACATTGTAAATCTCGCGAATAATCACGCGATGGATAAAGGAGCGGCAGGGCTTAGATCAACTCTTGATTATTTAAATACAATAAAAGAATTTACAATAATCGGAGCGCGTAAAGAAGGTCCAAGCGAGCGCATTATAACAAAGAACAATATAACCCTAGGATTTTTATCCTATACTTTCAGCCTGAATGGATTTACGCTTCCAAAAGACAGTCCAAACCTTGTCTCCATGATTGAAAGAAAAAAAATGGAGGAAGAAATAACCGCTCTGCGTCCGTTATGTGACTTTTTAGTCGTTTCCATGCACTGGGGTGACGAATACCTGCTCCAGCCGAATAAATATCAAACTGACCTTGCCGCCTTTCTTGCCAAACTGAACGTAGACCTCATCATAGGGCATCATCCGCACGTCCTTCAGCGCGTAGACAAGCTGCCCCGTCCCGACGGAAAAGAAACCTTATGCTATTACTCGCTTGGCAATTTTGTCTCCCACCAAAGGGAAAGAGAAAGAATAATCGGCGGAATGATGTCACTTACTTTTGTAAAAAAATCGACGGGAGAACTCTCAATAGAAAATTACGGAATGATTCCCGTAATAACCCATTATGACAGAAGTTTTAAAAACACAAAAATATACCCATTGTATGCATATACGGAAGAACTTTTAAACGCCCACGGTTTAAAAAACTTTGAAGGCGGCCTTTCTTTTAAATTTTTCGAGGGAGTAACGGGCAGATTGAACGCTCCTATTATTAAAAGTAATCCTTTTAAGGAATAAAAAAGAGAATGTTTGAAGAATTCTACCAACAACCACACGAACCAACACGAACGTCGGCAAGCTTAGAAGTAAAAGTTCGTGGTGTTAGTGAAGAAGATACAGAATAAGGTAAAGAAAAATTTTTGACCTTCGGTCTCATTCGAGATTAAGTGTATAAATATTACCTTTAACAGAAATAAAGAATTTATTACCGCAAAAAACGATGTTTCCAAAAATAACTTTCCTATCGGAAACATAGAAGAGTTCGTCAAAATCATCATCAAGTGGTACTTGAATCCATGTTTTACCGTCATTAGAATAATAAATCAACGGGTTGGGGGCAGCTCCAATCGCAACCCATTTGCCGTTACCATAAGTAACACTCAATATGGAGGTTAAGCCGAATGGGCTGTTTATACTCGTCCATATCTGGCCGTCAACAGAATAGAACATCTGACCGGAATTGCCAACCGCAACCCATTTACCACTACCACAAACAACAGCATTAATACTGCCGAATCTGCTCCTTTGTCCTGTTATCCATGTCCAGATTTCTCCATCAGTAGAATATCCCATTCCGTAAGATGGATTATACATTACCCATCTGCCATTACCCCAAGAAACGGTAGTATATCGTATTAATTGGTAATTATAGTCACCACCTCTGCCAAAAAATCTTTTCCATACCAGACCACTTTGATAATCACCTTTTCCTGCATCGTCATAAACCATCCTCCAAATCTCACCGTCGAATGAATACATTATCCTCCAATAATTATCATCAGTACTCGTAACAAATTTTCCGTTGCCCCATGCAACGCTACAGAAAATGTATCTTTCAGTGTTAGCCACTCTCGTCCATTTCTTACCGTCAGCAGAATAAGCTACTAGATTTTCGCCAACAGCAACAAACTTTCCATTACCCCAGGCAACGCTGTAGATTTCTCTGGTTTGACTCTCATATTTATCTTCTTTATTAATTTTGTAGTTGAGAAACGTGTTGTCTGTTACCTTTGTCCATGTTTTGCCGTCAACGGAATAGGATATAAAGCCCAATGAACCGGATTTACCAACCGCGACAAACATTCCATTACCCCAGGCGAAATCGTAGACGTAATCGTCCTTATCAATCTGAGCAGTTAGCGGCGTTAAAACGAGCAAGAAAAAAACTAAAATTATAAAGTTTCTTTTAAATTGTTTAAATCTTTGCTTTTTCATATTCATTCAAAACCTGTCTTTAAATTGCAACCAGTATATATTAAACTAAACCTACCATCCATAATATACTTTACCTATGGCGAATTTTAACGCCATTTAGGTTTTTTGCCACTTTTATGTATTTTATTGTCTTTTATCGCTTTTTGTCAATGGAATTTTTCGAAAAAATTCACACAAAGAAGAATAAGTGGTTTTTATTTATCTGGATCACAATCGTAAAACCACGGCTCAGGATTTTTATTCCACCCAATTCGCCATGCTGTCAAGGGGTCCATTATCGGAGGCAGCGGTTCAAGAAAAGATGCTTCTCCTACATCCATTATTGAGTTAGGAAAACGCTTTCTTGCTGTCTTAGCTCCCTCTGTTTTATTTGCTTTATCATATAAATCCCACGCGCCGAAGCAATGCAATATCTCATGCGCAATATCTCTCCAGGCATACCAGCTACGAAACGATGTAGTGGAATAATTTTGATATATCTCCGCGCCTTCAAGATAAAATTTTATTTCATTGGCGTCATCTTGCGTAAAAGCTCGACCATTGAGAATGCTAGTATTAATTGATGTAAATAATAAAATTAAAAGATTATCGCAATTTGTATTGTTTTTAACATAATCGTATAATGCTTCCTGATTATCATACCCTATTTTACGCAGAAAAAAATTATATCCTTTTCCGCCGCCGAGGCCGGATGCCTCTAAAATATCTTTATCAAGACCATAAATTTCTTCTGTAAAATTTACCGTAATGCCGTATTTTAAAGCCTGTTCCTTTAACCATTTCAACGCCTGATCTTTATATTCAAGCCATCGGGTTTTATCTTCATAAAGCCACGGACCCGGATTCATCTTGTCTTTATAACTGCTCGAAGATGAAATAAAGCAGGATAAAATAAAGATGTTTCCTTCCAGTGTTTTCGCACTTCCGCTGTTCATCGCCTGAGGATGGATTAAGAAGGGGCAGGATAATAATAATAAAAGCGCAAAAAATAATTTTTTCATTACAGACATCTATCCTAAATATAACCGCCTATGGCGAATTTTATTATTTTATTTCGGTTTTTGCAAGGAGATTTTTTTGAAGAGTTTCACACAAAGAGCACGAAGATCAGAAGATCACAAAGTTGAAGAGAGAGGTTATTGTTCAAAGATTATGCATGAGCTTCACGATAAGATATATGGATAAAAAAAATTTTTAGAAGAATTTTTACCACGAACCTCACGAACCAACACGAACTTTTAATACGAAGCTTGTCGTACTTGCGTTAGAAGTAGCGCCGTCAATTTCTTGACAGCACTACAGAATAATGGCGTCGGTCGCTGTTACATCTGTTGTTATGTTAAGTGATATTGAAAACGGGAAAAAATAGATTTCGCCTGTTACATTGGTAAAAATGGCAAATGCCTTAAATATTGAGGCTTATGAATTATTAAAGCCGGATACCATTATTCCGGACAATGCCGTTAATATATTAGAAAAATATACCGCTGATATTTATCATAATTTTGGAGAGTCATTAAATACTATCCATAAAGAATATATTCGACAAATAAAAGGTAAAACTAATAAGAAATAATAATTTATCCTTATATCGTCTAACTTCTATAACATTACATAGAATACGCCTGCTCGCCGTTGCATAACATTTATTGAGTCAAAAGCACAATTTCATCTGTTATGGCTTTTTCCACAAAACTGTTAAGAGAAACACGCCTTTTCTTTGCCAGAATGGCTATTTGCCGATGAAGTTCAGGAGACAGGCGAATGTTAAATTTACAGGAATATGGTTTTTCCGGCTCCACTCCTAAGATGCAGCGTTTTCTTGTTGGTATAGCGTTGTTAGTGAATCCTGAAGTACTTGAGAAAAATTAATATGTTTTGTCTCGGCGTAAGTGTTAAGCCATGCCGGAATAGTTAAGTTTTTACGCACTGCCTTATTGCCGTACTTCTCGGCGTATGCGTCCATGTCCAGTACAAGCATACTGACAAAGCCGCCGGCTTCCGGTTTTATTTTTTTTATAGGGCTTGCCGTGGGCGCGGGCTTCCCGTCTTCCAATTCCGTAAGAACCCAACCCGCCGCCGCGTCCGTACCCATAAGGATAGCCTCCGCAAGCGTGGAACCTCCGCTGGTACAGCCGGGAAGATCAGGAACTTCAACGGCATAACCGCCTTCGCCTTCATAGAAAATCGCCGGATAGGTTAATTGCATATATACCCCCTTACTTTATACCCGCTTGTCTTAGGATAGACTTAATAATCACGGGCGCAATATCCCCACTATGATGGGGAATCGTTACCTTGCCGCTTTTTGAAGCATGAACATATTGGTAATGTGAACCTTTGACCGCCTTTAATTTCCAGCCGTCATTTTTTATTATCCGTTCAATCTCCAAGAAATTCATACTTTAATAATACGCATAATACGCATTGTTTGTCAAGATGGACGGTATTAATTGAAAAAATTTAAGGTATTACAGAATTATGGCAAGCCGGCTTTCCGGGATGTACCGGCTTTCTTAAGCTTTCCATAACATCCTCTACTTTATTCTTATTCGTGATCTTTGCGCACTGGTGTCCAGTCCAAAAAGAATATTTTCTACCACAAACCACTCGAATATCACGAACTTTTTGCACATATCTTGTCGTTGTTCGTGTTGGTTCGTGTGGTTCGTGGTAAAATTCAAACTATTAGACAGACCAAATTCGAAAAATCTAAGCCGTAACCGTCTCAGCCTCAACAGCAGGCAGTTTCTTTGTCCCGTTCTTTACCGCGGCTTTGCAGGTTTTGCAAATCTTAAATTTCTTGCCGCCGGATTCCTGTTCGTAGATAACTTTAACATTTTTTCTTTTACAAATCGGACATTCTCCGCGGCCCCGCGCGTATAATTCTCTAAGACTTTGACCTCTATGTGGTTTTGCCATTTATTTCCCCTTCCTGTCCTTCTTGCCGTCTCTTACAGACTTTTTGTCTTTGGCAGACTGTCTGCTTGAAGCAGATTTGTCGCTTTTTGCGGCGGGCTTTTCTTCGCCTTTTTTCGCCTTCTTTTTCTCGCTGGTATCCAATTTATAATCAACCAGTTCCAGAATGACAACTTCGGCTGCGTCGCCTTGGCGTTCTCCAAGTTTGATAATTCGGGTGTACCCGCCGTTGCGGTCTTTCATTCTGGGCGCGATAACCGTAAAAAGTTTTGCGACAATACCTTCGTTATACAAACGGCTTGAAACAATCCGCCTGTTATGAACCGTATCTTCCTTGGCGCGGGTAATCATCTTCTCCGCCGTTCTGCGAACTTCAAGGGCTTTTGCCTTGGTAGTCCTGATCCGTTCCTGCTTAAAAAGAGAAGTCACCATGTTGCGGTGCAACGCTTTTCGGTGAGCCGCCATTCTCTGCAGGGGGTTAAATCCTCTTTTATGCTTCATCTTCCGTATCCTTTACTTTGGGTTCCATACGGGCGTTCTTCAGGACGTTCAAATCGGTAATTCCAAGGCTTAAGTTCCATTCTCTAAGTTTTTCCTTGATTTCCTGAAGCGACTTTTTGCCAAAATTGCGCGTTCTGGCAATGTCATCTTCTGTTTTACGCGTAAGTTCCCCTATTGTTTTAATATTCGCGTTCTTCAAACAATTTGAAGAACGTACCGAAAGCTCAAGCTCTTCTACCGGAGTATTAAGAACCTTTCTAATATGATCGTTTTCATCGTCAAGTTCATCGTCAAGACCGATGTTGTTTTCGTCAAAATTAATAAATACCGAGAAATGATCCTTGGCAATTTTTGCCGCCTCGGCAAGCGCGTCTTCGGGTTTTACAGTTCCGTCCGTCCATATTTCAAGAACAAGCTTGTCATAATCGTTGCGCTGCCCTACCCGCGTTGATTCAACGTTAAACTTTACTTTTTTTACGGGAGAAAAAATCGCGTCTACGGGAATTGTATTTATAACTTCGATGTAACGCTCGTTTACTTCAGACGGAACATAACCGCGGCCAAGATCAATCTGAATCTCGAACCTGATATTCGCGTTGTCCATCAATGTCATTATATGCTGTCCTGAGGAAAGCACGTCTACCTGTCCGGGACGGGCAAAGTCGTCGCTCTTTATTTCATGTTTGCCTGTCCATTCATAAAGCAAAACGTCCTGCTCCGCGTCCTGAGGCAGCCTAAGACGAATCTGCTTGAGGTTATTTATAACTTCAAGAGTGTCTTCTACAATGTTTGGAATTGTTTCAAATTCACTGGATACGTTATGTGTAGTCCCGTTAGCGTCGATTGATTCTATTTTTACCGCGGTGATCGCATACCCTTGTATCGATGAAATGAGAACTCTGCGTAAAGTATTGCCAACCGTCGTGCCAAAACCAGGCTCAAACGGAGAGGCTATAAACATGCCATAGTTCTGGCTAAGTTCGCCATGCTCAAAAGTAAAGCTTTTGGGGCGCTTGAATCCTGCCATAAGGTTTTTACGGGCCATGAGTACTCCTTACTTAGAATATAATTCGATAATCATCTGTTCCTTAATGTCGCCAAGATCTGTAATATCGCTTCTTCTTGGAGAGGCAAGGAACTTCCCTTTCATCGCATCAGGATCAAGACTGAGCCAGGGCATTACGCCTGATTTGCCGTATTCCCTTAACGCGTCCTTAATAACCGTCATGCTCTTACTTCCTTCCGCGACGCTGATTTCATTTTCAGGTTTTACAATATAGGAAGGAATCGTTATTTTTTTTCCGTTTACCAGTATATGTCCGTGCAAGACAAGCTGACGCGCCTGGCTTCTTGATGAGGCAAAGCGCAAACGGTAAACGACATTATCAAGCCGCCTTTCCAGCAATACAAAGAGGTTCTCGCCTGTAATGCCGGGCATTCTCTGCGCTCGTTCAAAGAAAAGACGGAACTGGCTTTCCACCATGCCGTAAATTCTTTTAAGCTTCTGCTTTTCGCGTAACTGAACGCCGTAATCAGACCTTTTGCCGGGGCGGGATTTTGGATCCTTGCCGGGGGCTGCCCTCTTTTTATTCATCGGGCACTTATCGCTCTTGCAGCGGTTCCCCTTGAGCATCAATTTTTTCTGTTCTACACGGCACATTCTGCAAACAGGGCCGGTATATCTTGCCATACTTCCTCTCCTAATCTATCGTTGCGATTTATCGCAATGCGACTGTTATATGCGGCGGGTTTTTCTTGGCCTGCAGCCGTTATGCGGAATTGGAGTAACGTCGCTGATTGATTTTACCTTGATGCCCATTACTCCAAGCTGCCGGATAGCCGATTCCCTGCCAATGCCCGGCCCCTTAATAAACACATGCACTTCCCTTAACCCCGCCTGTAAAGCTTTTTGAGCGGCAGTCTCGGTTACTGACTGGGCGGCAAACGGAGTCGATTTTTTCGCGCCTCTGAATTGCAGCATCCCGGATGAAGCCCAGGAAACGGTGTTTCCCATCAGATCGGTAATTGTAACAATAGTATTATTGAAGGTCGCCTGAATGTAAACATTACCTTCATATACTGACTTTTTCTCTTTTTTCTTTTTTGCAGCAGCAGCCACTTATTCCTCCAAAAAAACTATTTCTTCTTACCGGCAACGGTTTTCTTTTTACCTTTGCGAGTACGGGCGTTTGTCCTTGTGCGTTGACCGCGAAGCGGCAGCCCTTTACGGTGCCGAAGTCCCCGGTAACAGCCAATATCCATCAGCCGTTTAATGTTTAACGCGACTTCGGTGCGTAAACGGCCTTCAACTTTATAATCGCTTTCAATGATATTCCTCAGTTCGTTTAATTCTTCCTGAGACAGATCATTAATAAGCCTCATTGGATCGAGCTTTGCCTTTGCGACAATAGCATCCGCGCTTGGCCTGCCAATACCGAAAATGTAGGTCAATGCGATATTCACATGTTTATTTGGGAGGTCAACTCCCACAAGACGCGCCATGTACTCTCCTTTCCTTAACCCTGTTTTTGTTTATGCTTGGGATTTTGGCATATAATGCGAACAATCCCATTGCGCTTAATGACTTTGCACTTGTCGCAAATGGGCTTCACGCTGGTTCTAACTTTCATTCCTTATAATCTCCTAAATCCTTAATACTTACAAGTTCCGTCCGCGCAGTTTTCCGCGCTTGACCAAACCTTCATGATGGTGCATTTTCAACAATCCCTCAAGCTGGCTCATAGTATCCAAACCAACGCCTACCATAATGAGGAGCGAAGTACCGCCCATCAAATAGGAAATTGACGTTGGAAACTTAAACGCCCACTGGATAAAGGTCGGAATGACCGCTATCAGGGCAAGGTATAAAGAACCGGGAAGCACGATGCGGTTCAGGATTTTGGTAAGATACTCCTCTATCTTCTCCGACCTAATCCCGGGAATGGAACCGCCATTTTCCCGAATCTGTTTGGCTATTTCTATGGGGTTAAGCGAAACCTGCGTATAGAAATAGGCAAAGAAAATTATCAAAAGCACATACAGTATATTGTAAAGAGTTCCCCTTGGGCTTAACACCTGCGCCGCTTTTGCAAGCCATGGCACATTACCGCCGACAGTTTGGGCGATTTGCAATGGGAACATAAGGATTGACGATGCGAAGATGACCGGTATTACTCCCGAAGGATTAATTTTAAACGGTATATAAGTATTCTGCGCCCCGTACATTTTTCTGCCAACGACGCGCTTTGCGTAATTAACGGGGATTTTTCTCTGCCCCTGCTGTTCAAGAACGACAAGCGCGACTACGGCGATAAACATTACAAAAACGATAATGACAAATACCGGGTTAAGATTCCCCTTTCTCATCATATCGATTAATTCATAAACCGCGTGCGGAAGACGCGCCACGATACCCGCGAAGATCAACAGCGATATTCCGTTGCCAAGACCGCGCTTTGTTATTTGCTCGCCCATCCACATAAGGAACATTGTTCCCGTCGTAACGGTCAGCATGGCGATTAATGTAAACGCCCCCATGCCGATAAAGAGAAGATTATTTACGCTGCGTGAAATAGCCTGCGCGTATTGCGTAACGGCGTAAGACTGAATAAGGCAAACCACTACAGTTCCGTAACGCTGCCATTGCTGTATCTTTTTGCGTCCGCCTTCTTCCTGCGATATTTTCTTTAAGCTCGGGAAAACGATAAGCAAAAGCTGCATGATAATCGACATTGAAATGTAGGGCATAATGCCTAACATGAATACTGAGAAGTTAGAGAACGCGCCGCCGGCGAAGAAGTCCAAATAATCTACTATTGGATTTCCCGATTTTGCCTGATCCATAAAATAATTGGACAATGCCGTTACATTGATTCCGGGGATCGGGAACACTGCGCCAACGCGGAACACCAGGAGCATTCCGATTGTAAATATAATACGCTCGCGAAGTTCCTTTATTCTAAACATTCCAATTATCGGATTAGCCATTTATTTCTTTCCACCCGCTTTCGCTTTTTTACTCTTGTTCTTGGGACGCGCTTTTTCCGGAGCGGGAATCACAGTAACGTCACCGCCCGCCTTTTCAATTTTTTCCTTTGCCGAAGCTGAAACGCCGTCAACCTTAAAACTTAATTTTTTGGTTATATTGCCGTTAGCCAAAACCTTGATTGGATCAACTCCTTTAACAAGCCCTTTCTTATGAAGAGACGCAAGTTCTACGGTTTCGCCCGCTTCAAAGCATTTTTCAATTTCACCCAGGTTGACAATCTGCCATTCCTGCTTGAACGGATAATTGGAAAAACCTCTGTGGGCAAGACGCCTGTATAAGGGCATCTGTCCGCCTTCAAAACCGACATAGGTTTTGCCGCCGGAACGGGCCTGCTGCCCCTTATTGCCCCTGCCGGCTGTTGTTCCGCGGCCTGAACCTTGTCCGCGGCCAATTATTCTTTTTCGTTTGTTTGCGCCTTCCGGAGCGTGCAAATCATAATCGTGCGCCATTATTTGACATCCTCTACTGATACTAAATGAGCGACTGCTCTTACCATTCCTAAAACAGCAGGGCTTTTTTCCTGTACTGTACTGGAGCCAATCTTGCGAAGCCCCAAAGAACGGACTGTTGCGCGTTGTTTTGGCAGAGCGCCTATCGTACTGCGTACAAGGCTGATTTTTATTTTACCCATATCAACCCCACAGCTCATTCAGGGATTTGCCCCTGTTTCTTGAAATTGTCTTGGCATCCATCATTTTATTGATACATTCAAATGTTGCCTTGACCACGTTATATTGACTGGAAGATCCAATCGACTTTGAAAGCACGTCGGTAACGCCGCCCGCTTCCATAATCGCCCTGACCGGACCTCCCGCGATAATTCCTGTTCCCGAGCGGGCGGGTTTTAACAGAACATAAGATGACTTAAAAAACCCTTTTACTTCATGGGGAATTGTCCCATTCTTTACCGGCAGATGAATCATATTGCGTTTTGCCCTGTCGATGCTTTTGCGAATGGCTTCCGATACGTCGTTTGCCTTGCCAAAACCATAGCCGACTTTTCCCTTGCGGTCACCGATTACGGTAAGAGCGGAGAAGGAGAAACGCCGTCCGCCCTTTACTACCTTGGCGGTTCTGTTTAGTTTAACAAGTTTTTCGATAAATTCTTTTTCTACAGGCTCGCGGTCGCCGCGATCCCTGTCGCGCCCGCGTCCGCGCCTTCCCCTGCCTTCTGAACGGCTTTCAGACGCGGCTTCGGCGGAATCCGTATCAACCGCAGAATCGGTATTATCGTCGATATTGTCTTCGTTCATTGAATCATCAATTATATCTTTTGTTTTTGCCATTATTCCCCCTAGAAACTGATTCCCGCTTTCCGGGTTCCGTCGGCCAAAGCCTTAACAATTCCGTGGTACAAATACCCGTTGCGGTCAAAAACAACAGTCTTGATGTTTCTTTCCAACAGGCGCTTGCCTACTATTTCACCTAACTGTCCCGCTCCGGCGACAGTCGCCTTAATACCCTTCAGTTCCTTTTCAAGAGACGAAGCCGAGACGAGGGTGTGTCCCTTGTCGTCGTCTATTATCTGAACAGAAAGACGGCGGTTGCTCTTTGTTACTGTCATTCGCGGGCGCTCGGCGGTGCCTGACACCCTTTTGCGTATGTGAATTTTTCTTCTAAGCCGCTTTCTGGCTTTTTCCAGCATTTTTTGTAACATACCCTTACCCTACTTAACGCCCGATTTGCCGACTTTCCGCTTGATGATTTCATTATCATAACGGATACCCTTGCCCTTGTACGGCTCAGGTCCTCTTAATTTGCGGATCTGCGCCGCAAATTCTCCAACGCGCTGTTTATCAATTCCTGAAATTGTGATTTTTCCGCTTGTGTCCGAAGTAACAGCAATCCCGTCAGGAACAGCGACATAAATGTCATTGGAATAACCAAGGTTCATAGACAGGAGTTTTCCCTGCACTTCGACTTTGTAGCCGACTCCGGTTACCACAAGCGATTTGTTAAAACCGGTTGAAACGCCGATTACCATATTATTAAGGAGGTTGCGATAAAGGCCGTGAAAAGCCTTTGTCTGCTTTTGCTCATCTTTGCGGCTAACGACAATTTCACTGCCCTTGTTTTCAAAAGTAACGACTGGATTGTATTTTTGTTTAAGTTTTCCCTTTGGGCCTTCTACAAGCATCTCTTCATTTTGAAAAGTAACTTTAACCCCACCGGGAACCTTAACCGGTATTTTTCCGATTCTCGACATATATCCCTCTTACCACACCGTACAGATAACTTCGCCGCCGACTTTTTTCTCGGCTGCTTTCTTTCCTGTTGTAACACCCTGCGACGTGGAAACGATCAGGGTTCCGTATCCGTTCAATACCCTTGGCATATTTTGATATCCCATATAAACACGGCGGCCGGGTTTTGACACCTTTTCTATGCCGTGAATAATCGGAGCGGTATTGTCATCGTATTTAAGGAAAACCCGGATTACATTCGCTCCTTCCTGATTCGCCTTCTTGAAATTTTTAATATACCCCTCGGTCTTTAATATTTTGACTATCTCAAGCTTAAGCCTGGAGGTGGGAATATCTACTTTTTCATGTCCTGCCATGCCGGCATTTCTAATCTTTGTCAGCATGTCCGCAACTGGATCTGATACGCTCATCCTGTTCTCCTACCAGCTAGATTTTGTAACGCCGGGAATAAGCCCTTCGCTCGCGAGTTTTCTAAAGCAAAGACGGCACATCTCATATTTCCGTAAAAAGCCCCTTGGCCTTCCACAGATCCTGCAGCGGTTTACTTTCCTCGTTTTGTACTTTGGAGTCCGCTGCGCCTTAATAATCATCGCTTTTCGTGCCATTATACCCCCTATTTCCTAAAAGGCATTCCAAATTTTGAGAGGAATGCTTTTGCTTCAGCATCTGTTTTTGCCGATGTTACAATAACTACATTTAACCCGGCTACTTTTTCAATTTTATCAAAGTCAATTTCCGGGAAAATAATCTGCTCTTGAATTCCTAGCGAATAATTTCCATGTCCGTCAAACGCGTTCTGGTTGATGCCATGGAAGTCTTTAACGCGCGGAAGAGCGACATTTACAAGCCTGTCAAAAAATTCGTACATCATAGTTCCTCTAAGAGTCACCTTTGCGCCTATTTCCTGACCTGCCCTGATTTTAAAGTTAGCGATACTTTTTTTTGCCTTTGTCTTTACCGCTTTCTGCCCGGTAATTTGAGTCAACGTATCGATGGCTGCGTCTAAAAGTTTTTTATTCTGCAGCGCTTCGCCTACACCCATGCTTACAATAATTTTTTGAAGCTTGGGAATCTGCATATTGGAACTGTATTCAAATTCTTTATACAATTCGGGAGCAATCTGCTCCTTGTAAATCTTTTTAAGCCGGGGCACATAATTTTTATCCATTACAACGCCTCCCCGCATTTTTTGCAAAATCTTGCTTTTTTATTTCCGTCCATTTTATACCCGATGCGTGTAGGTCCGCATTTCTTGCAGACAATCATCAAGTTGGATGAATGAACAGCCGCTTCAATCTCGGCTATCCCGCCGCGATCCTGCTGTTTTCTTTTTTTCATAGCTTTCTTGACGATGTTCACGCCTTCAACTACAATCCTGTCTTTATCGCGGTGTATTTTTAAAATCCTGCCGCGCTTTCCCTTGTCTTTTCCGGCCATTACCTGGACAGTATCTTCTTTCTTCAGTTTAAATTTATGTAATGCTTCAGCCATGTCCTACTCCTATAAAACCTCTGGGGCAAGAGAAACGATTTTCATAAATTCGCTTTTCTCCCTCAATTCCCGCGCCACAGGCCCGAAGATACGTTTTCCCTTTGGATTTAACGCGGCGTCAATAATGACGCAGGCGTTATCATCAAACCTGATATATGTCCCGTCGGGGCGGCGGTACTCTTTATGAGTGCGCACCACAACCGCTTTTTCCACAGTGCCTTTTTTTATCGCGGATGTGGGCAGCGCTTCTTTTACCGCCACTACGACAATATCGCCAATTCCCGCATATCTGCGTTTTGTGCCGCCCAACACTTTTATGCATTGGACAAGCTTGGCGCCTGAATTATCAGCCACATTCAGGAAGCTCTCTACTTGAATCATATTCCGTCTCCCCTACTTGGCTCGCTCTATAATTTCTACAAGCTTCCAGCATTTATCTTTGCTTATTGGCCTGCATTCGATTACACGGACACGATCGCCGATCTTCGCCTCGTTTTTTTCATCATGGGCTTTTACTTTCTTTGCCCGCTTGATGTATTTTTTGTAAAGAGGATGGAGTGTCAGAGTTTCAATTGAAACTACAATGGTTTTATCCATCTTGTTGCTCTTTACAGTTCCGATAAATTCTTTTTTGCCGCTTAAGGCTGCCGTTGTTTGTTCCGCCATTATTTAGCCTCCGCGGCGCTTTTGGCGCCTTTCTTTTCCGCAATTTCCTGCGCATGGATTAATGTGTTAAGCCTGGCAATCTGCCGGCGCATTATGCGCTTTTGCAAAGGGTTGTCCACATGGCCGATAACATTTTTAAAACGGAATTCCATATACTTCTTTTTAAGTTCTTCCCGTTTTACTTTGAGTTCGGGAAACGATAATGTTTTAAATGAATTTTTCATCCCTTTCTCCTAAGCTCCCAGTTCCATATCCGCACGGGCGACAAATTTTGTTTTAATCGGGAGCTTTGATCCCGCTAAAGCCATTGCTTCTTCCGCAAGGACGCGGTTAATGCCGCCGCCCAGTTCAAACATAACTGTTCCAGGTTTTACTACCGCTACCCAGTATTCGGGAGCGCCTTTGCCCTTGCCCATGCGGGTTTCTGCCGGTTTCTTTGAAAACGGCTTGTCGCAGAAAATGCGTATCCACATTTTTCCGCCGCGTTTTACATGGCGGTTAATGGCGATACGGGCCGCCTCTACCTGCCTATTGGTGATCCACATCCTGTCCAAAGCAACAAGAGCGTAATCGCCGAATACGACAGAGTTGCACCTTGTGGCGTTTCCAGGCATATTGCCGCGCTGCACCTTCCGGCGCTTTACACGTTTTGGACTCTGCATATATTAACTCCTGGCGGGAGCCCTGTCCCGCCGTTTGCGGACAAGAGCGCCTGCGTCTTCTTTCTGTTCTTTGCCGTATTTCATGCCGTTGTAAACCCAAACCTTTACGCCGATTGATCCAAAGGGGGTATGCGCTTCGGCAAAACCGTAATCAATATCCGCCCTCAATGTATGAAGGGGGATGCGTCCTTCTTTTGCTTCTTCAGTACGGGACATTTCCGCGCCGCCAAGCCGTCCTGAAAGACGCACTTTAACGCCCTGCGCGTTGCCTTTTTTAATCGCGTTTGTAATCGCCTGCTTCATTGTGCGCCTGAAAGACGATCTCGCCAAAAGCTGACGCGCGATATTCTGCGCGACAATCTGCGCGTTGTTATCGGCATTGCGCACTTCTTTAATTTTTATCTGTACTTTTTTGTTTATCTTTTTCTGCAAATCGTTGCCGATTTTTTCGATATTCGCGCCTTTAACTCCGATGATTACACCGGGACGCGCCGTATGGATAGTAATAGTAATCCTTTGCGGATGACGGATAATTTCCAATTCGGCAATATCCGCCCCTTTGGTTTCCGGCATACCCATAATAAGCTTGCGCAGATATAAATCTTCATGAAGGGCGTCGACATACTCTTTAGGATCGACATACCAGCGGGAACCCCAAGTTTTATTAATACCGATTCTAAGCCCTGTCGGGTTAACTTTTTGTCCCATTATTTAGCCGCCTTTTTTGAAGGTTTATCGCCTTTTGACGCGCCGCTTTTCTTTGTTTTAGCCGCATCGCCCTGTGAAACTGTAGCCTCATCAATCACTACAGTTATGTGACACATCCGCTTTACCTGCATATCCGCTCTGCCCCTGCCCCGGAACCAAATCCTTTTAAGACGCGGTCCGTCATCAATAAAAATTTCTTTAACATAAAGCATATCCTCGTCAAGTTTTTTGTTATCCGCCAATGCGTTTGAAGCCGCGGATTTAACCGTCTTGCGAATCAGTTTCGCTCCCTTTTGAGGCATATTTTCCAGAATGGAAATAGCTTCAGGGTACGTCCTGCGGCGGACAAGGTCGGCTACCGGCCTGATCTTGTAAGGGGAGCCGATAAGGAATCTGCTGATTGCTTTATAACCTTTTTCTTCTTTTTTCATAACCCCGCCTATTTTGCCGAAGCTTTCTTGTCAGAGCCCGAATGCCCGCGGAAAATCCGTGTGGGAGCGAACTCGCCAAGTTTATGGCCTACAAGGTTTTCCGTAATATATACGGGAACCCATGTTTTTCCGTTGTAAACGGAAATTGTTCCGCCTACCATCTCGGGAATAATTGTTGAACAGCGGGAATAGGTTTTAATCATTTTCCTTTCCCCCGACTTGCTCAATTCCAACACCTTTTTATACAGGCTCTTTTCTATAAAAGGGCCCTTCTTTACGGATCTTGACATACTCCCTTCCTAACCTTTTGCTCCTGCGGCTCCATGACCGCGTATATTATAAAAATGTTTCATGCTATTTCTTCTTGCCCCTGCTGACAATAAACCTTGAAGAAGGTTTATGTTTTTTACGGGTCTTGTATCCCTTGGTTGGCTGTCCCCAGGGGGTAACAGGATGAATACCCTTGCTCCTTCCTTCGCCGCCGCCGTGCGGGTGATCTACCGGGTTCATTGACATGCCGCGCACCGTAGGACGAACTCCCAGCCAGCGTTTGCGTCCGGCCTTGCCCAATGTCGTATTCATGTGGTCTTCGTTGCCTACGCTGCCGATTGTCGCATAACACTTTTTAAACACCATTCGCATTTCACCTGACGGCAATTTTAGCGTAACATAGTCGCCTTCTTTGGCGGCAATAAGCGCGCCCGTCCCCGCGGAACGCACCATCTGCCCGCCTTTGCCAAGCGTCAACTCAATATTGTAAACGGTAAATCCCAATGGAATATTCTCAAGGGGGAGGGCGTTGCCCGGCTCAATGGGAGCGTCGGGACCGCTGATAATTACCGCGCCGGGTTTTAAATCTTTGGGTGCGATGATGTAGCGTTTTTCGCCGTCTTTGTAATTGATAAGGGCGATATTCGAGCTGCGGTTTGGATCATATTCAAGAGTTTTAACTTTTCCCGGAACGCCGATCTTATCCCGCTTAAAATCAATATCACGGTATTTACGTTTGTGTCCGCCGCCTTTGTGGCGCACGCTGATACGCCCGAATGAATCGCGTCCGGCTCTTTCTTTTTGTCCCTTTGTCAGGTTTTTTTCCGGTTTTGCGCCCTTGGTCAGCTCTGAATTATCCAAGCTTGTATACTGCCTCATTCCCGGTGTTATTGGTTTATATGTTTTAATACCCATAATTTTTCCTTATACGCCCTCGAAGATGGCAATCTTCTCGTCTTTGGGAAGCTTTACAATCGCTTTCTTCCATGTGGAAGTATATCCCTTGCGGTAGCGCTGCCTTTTTGGCTTGCCTCCGACAACCATTGTGGTACAGGAAATGGGATGCACATTGAACAATTTGCTCACCGCTTCCTTAATCTGTGTTTTTGTAGCCGACTGCGCCACTTTAAAAACATACTTTCCTTCTTCGCGCAGGAGATTCGCTTTTTCTGAAAGAACAGGTTCAATTAAAATATCTTCGTGTGGAATCATTGTGCCGCCTCCTTTTCACCGTAAAAATCGTTAAGGTTTTTTGCGGCAGTTTCCAGCATCAGTACCTGGCGGCCATAAAACAATTCATGGGCTTCCAAGCGGTTATATGAAAGATATTTAACCCAGGGAATATTCGAAGCCGCTCTTTTAAGTTTTGGATCGTCGTCTTTAAGGATTAATACGGTGCGAAGTCCCGGATCAAAGTTATCAAGAAGCTTTGCCAAATCTTTTGTCTTACCAGATTCAATTGAAAAGTCTTCGATTATTTTTAACGTGTCGCTTTGCGCTTTTAAACTAAGAATGGATTTAAGGGCTAAGCGTTTTGCTTTTTTTGGAATTGCGTAGGAAAAATCTTTTGGCTTTGGACCGAATATTGTGCCGCCGCCGACAAGAACCGGCGACTTTTTATCGCCTCTGCGGGCGCGTCCAGTCCCCTTTTGTTTATACGGTTTTGCGTTCGAGCCGTGAATCTCGGCCCGTCCCTTTGTACAGGCATTGCCCTGCCTTTTATTGGCAAGTTCGTTATTAATTGCGTACCAAATTAAATCTTCGTTTACAGGAAGACCAAAAACATCGTCGTTTAAGGCAATGGTTCGCAGTTCTTTGCCTTCTTTTGAATACACTTTACAGTTCATGTTTACCGTCCCTTCTTTACCGCAAAGCGGACAAACACAAGCCCTTTGTTAATGCCGGGAACCGCGCCGCGAACCATAATGAGCTGTTTTTCAGGATCTGTTTTTACAACTCTAAGGCTTAATACAGTAACTTTTTCCCGTCCCATTCGTCCGGGCAATTTTACGTTTTTAAAAGTCTTCGCAGGATACGTACTCTGTCCTGTCGAACCCGGTTCGCGGTGGAATTTTGATCCGTGGGTCTTGCGCCCGCCGCCGAACTTGTAGCGTCTTACAACGCCCTGAAAACCTTTGCCCTTGGAAATGCCGCATACGTCAACATACCTTGCGCCTTCCAGCACTTCAACTCCAAGAGAATCGCCCACGTTTACTTTCTTTTCAAAATCGCGCAATTCGCAAATCTTTTTCTTTAAGGGAATGTTTTCGGGAAACTGCCCGGCCTTCGCTTTTGTTACGCGATTAGTCTTCGTGTCGTCTATGCCGACAACTACGGCTTCGTAACCGTCAGTATCCTTTGTTTTTGTGGCAAGGACGACGTTTGGGTTAACCTTTAACACCGATACCGGCAACAGGCTGCCCGTGTCGTCAAAAACCTGGGTCATTCCTACTTTTCTGGCATACAGCCCTAACATTGTAGTACTCCGTTTTACGCACGTTATTCAAAGGCAAGTAAATTGCCCCGGAACCGTCTACGCACATTATCAGAAACAACTGTTTCTGTTTGTTACTTGATCTTACTGCTTAATCTCTACATCAACGCCGGCGGGGAGTTCAAGCTTCATTAATGAATCCATCACTTCCGCAGAAGGATTAACAATATCAATCAATCTTTTATGAGTCCGCATCTCAAATTGTTCGCGGCTCTTTTTATTAACATGAGGTGAACGCAATACCGTCACCTTATTAATTCGCGTCGGCAGCGGGATAGGCCCTGTAACTTTCGCTCCGGCTTTTCTTACCGCCGTGGCGATTGATTTCGCGCTCTGATCAATTAATTCAACATCAAAACCGCGCAGCCTTACGCGAATTCCTTCCTTAGCCATCTTTCCTCCACCTGACTAATTAAAACCTGACCACAGTAAAGCAGTCAGGTTTTTTTCTACTCTATTATCTCGACAACCTGACCGGAAGCGACAGTTTTGCCGCCTTCGCGGATAGCGAAGCGAAGACCTTTTTCCATAGCGATAGGATGAATCAGTTCGCCAAAAATTTCGGTGTTATCGCCGGGCATGACCATTTCTTTGCCGTCCGGAAGTTTTACAGTGCCGGTAATATCCGTGGTGCGGAAATAGAACTGCGGCCTGTAACCGGTAAAGAACGGGCTGTGGCGTCCGCCTTCTTCTTTTGACAGACAATAAATCTGCCCCTTGAATGATTTGTGAGGCGTAATTGAACCGGGTTTTGCAAGTACCTGTCCGCGTTCAACTTCTTTTTTATCAATACCGCGAAGAAGAGTACCGACATTATCGCCGGCCTGCGCTTCGTCGAGTAACTTATTGAACATTTCAATGCCGGTAATAACTGTTTTCTTTGTGGGCTTAATGCCGACAATTTCAACTTCTTCGTTAAGTTTGAGCACGCCGCGTTCCACTTTTCCCGTAACGACAGTACCGCGCCCCTGGATTGTGAAAACGTCTTCTATCGGCATAATAAAGGGCTTGTCTGAATCGCGCACCGGATCGGGGAAATATGAGTCCATCGCCGCAAGCAGTTCTTCAATTGATTTGACAGCTTCTGGATTGTCAGGCTCTGACATGGCTTTGAACGCCGAACCTTTAATGATTGGGATCTTGTCGCCGGGGAAACCGTTAGCTGTAAGAACGTCTTTTACTTCTTCTTCGACAAGTTCCACCAGGTCGGGATCGTCAAGAAGGTCGATCTTGTTAAGATAGACGATCATGTTAGGTACGCCTACCTGACGGGCGAGAATGATATGTTCGCGGGTCTGGGGCATGACCGAGTCGGGCGCTGATACTACAAGAACGGCGCCGTCCATTTGCGCGGCGCCCGTGATCATGTTCTTGATATAGTCGGCGTGTCCGGGGCAGTCGATGTGCGCATAATGGCGCTTGTCTGACTGATACTCCAGATGGCGTGTATTAATGGTAATACCGCGCGCTTTTTCCTCGGGAGCATTGTCAATGTCATCGTAATTCATTACCTTGTCGCCGAATTTTCTGGCGCAGTGCATGGTAATAGCCGCAGAAAGAGTAGTCTTGCCGTGATCGACGTGACCAATCGTTCCAACATTCATGTGGATCTTTGTTCTATTAAATTTATCCTTTGCCATCTGTGTCCTCCTTAATGAACACTAAATATATTTTCTTCGTACTTTCCGTACATAAAATACTAAACTTGAGTGGGAAACGAATTAAGCGGAAAATCAGCCGTCTATGCAAGTTTGCACGTTACGCAGTATCCACATCGTTCCACCTGTCTCATTACAGTTGACAACCACCGGTTATCAAACAGGCAGTTGCGCAGCAACTGCAAGCGAATTGCGCCTGCGCAATTCGCAATGATCGGTTTGGAAACCTACCATTTACATATCATCTACCATCTATAGTGGGCAAACGCCTTATTGGCCTCGGCCATTTTGTGGGTATCTTCCTTCTTTTTGAAGGCTGTACCGGTATCATTATAGGCATCCATGAGCTCAGCCGCAAGCCGGTCTCCCATGCCTTTTCCCGAGCGCGCCCGGGCGGCGCTGATAATCCACCTCATGCCAAGGGCTTCGCGCCTTGATTCCCTAATCTCTACGGGAACCTGATAAGTCGCTCCGCCTACGCGTCTGGACTTAACTTCTATTACAGGCTTTACATTATCTAAAGCTTTTAAAAAAACTTCAAGAGGGGGCTTTTCTATTTTTTTCTGAAGGATATCAAGAGCCTCGTGAATGATGCGAAGACCGAGAGAACGCTTTCCCTCCCACATCATTCTGTTTACAAATTTGGAAACTACAACGCTGTTGTATTTTGGATCGGGGAGAATTCCCCGGTCAATTGTTTTTTTCTTTCTGCCCATAATCTACGCCTTAGGCCTTTTTGCGCCGTATTTAGAGCGTCCGCGTTTGCGGTCAGTCACGCCCAAAGTATCTTTTGCGCCGCGGATAATATGGTACCGCACGCCGGGGAGGTCTTTAACACGTCCGCCTCTTACCAAAACAACTGAGTGTTCCTGCAAATTATGTCCGATTCCCGGAATATAAGCGGTAACTTCCGTCCCATGGGAAAGCCTAACACGGGCTACTTTTCTAAGAGCCGAATTGGGCTTTTTGGGCGTTACGGTCATTACACGGGTACAGACCCCCCTCTTCTGAGGGCAAGATTTAAGCGCCGGGGATTTCGTCTTGGAAGTAACTTTCTGCCGTCCAGAACGAACCAATTGGTTAATAGTAGGCATTCCTCAAAAACTCCTTAACACACTAGTAGGGACAGTAATAGACTGTCTCCTTGCCCCTAAGAAAAATAAGGGGTAGAAACCCAAATCTATAGAAATTTAAAAAAAATGTCAAGCGGTTTAGAAAAAAAATGTGAATTTTTATTTATTATTTTAGGCGGTCAAGAAAGAAGAATTTTACCACGAACCACACGAACGGCGACAAGATATGCGCAAAAAGCTCGTATATTAGTGTAGTTCGCAGTAGAATTTCATATTTTAGGACTCCTCATGTAGAAAGTTTCGGAACATTTCTATAAATTTCCATTAAACCGATATAACTGGTTGCAGTATTACACGCCTCTGCCAGTTTTTCCTGTGAAATTCCTTTTTCTTTACGAATTCTCTTTATATTATCAATCACCAATCGCTCAAGAGTCATTTTTATATTATTATTGATATGTTTCTATATTATTATTAATATAATTTATGCCCGAATTTAAGGAGAAAAAATGGTAAACAGGAAAAACTGGTTGGGAATACTGGCAATTGTGCTGGTATTCGGGATGATGGTTTTTGGGTGTGATAACGATTCAACAAGTAGTGGTGGTGATGGCAACAGCAATGCCAATAGTAACGGCGAAAGTTACGGCGACAGTAATGGTAATGGTAATGTACCAAAAACTCTGGTTATCACCGGTGTTCCTGCAACTGAAGGCGAAGTCACATTTACTGGAAAACAAATCACAGTAGCCATTTTTGCCAAGGCCAAGCATGGTGATCTCCAGGTAGTTGCTCTTAATCAAGTAAATATTAACAGCACAACTATTACAACCCCATTGTTATCTGCAACAACAGAAGCGCCATTTACCGGCACAGGTGATTTTTATATTTGGATTTTTATAGATGTTAATAATACTAAAAATGATTTAAGCGATGACACTGCTTATGTTTATACAGGAGGTGGTAGCAGTGCGATTCCATATAATTTTACTAATGCCACAACGACTATTCCATTTAGTCAATTTAAAATGATGAATGTGTATTGGGAAACCACTTATCGTATTAGTTATAGGGCAAACCATCGCAAGCTTAGTCCGCAAAAAAAATTGATTATTGCTCACAACTAAACAAGGACGCCTTCCTTTTTGTTCGTGTCCCGCTTGCGGATTAAAATCAATAACAATGATATCGCCTTGCTTTGGCTGGTACTCTGTCACCAAACCTCCATGCCAACAGGTTTTCCGGTATCAGCCTCGGAACACCGGTAATCGCCGGAATATCCCGCAAAACGTTCCTCAAGGCTTTTCACTGCACGGCGTTTCCGCGCCGCCTTCCTAATGATTATTGAGCCGTTTTCAGTTGTTATATCAATCTGGTCATTTTCACGCAGAAAAAGTTCCTTCATGATTGTTTCCGGCAAACAAACCGATTCAGTGTTCTCCAGTTTTTGAATACTTGCTAACATATAATCCTCTCTCATCATTATAATCCAATACGGTGTATCTGTACATACAAAATAACCCCTCTTCCCCCTTTGTGATCTTTGTTTCTTTGTGAGCTTTGTGTGAAATCTTTTCGAAAAAATTACCTAGTAATAAAGTAAGAAAAAAACGCAATTACAATAAAAAGAGCGATAAAAGTGACGACATAAGTCCAAAAAGGGATAGGTTCGGTTGTAAAGTGTCCTTTAACCTTGGGCGGCTTCATTTTTTGGTTTTTCTGTTTTGGAGATGGAGGCGCTGAATAGCCGCACATGGGGCAGCCGCCCTGGAACATCCTGTCGGCGCCGGAATAACCGCATGACGGACAGCGGACAGAAGCAAACATACGTCCGCAGTACGGGCAGCTTTTTACTTCACTTCCCACTTCATTTTGACAATAATCGCAAAAAAAGCGCGGTTTTTTATTCAAAATGAGCCTCTAAAAATACAGGTAATTGCTGAATACTCATCTCTGTAATTATCGGTATTTTTTTAAGCCGGACAGGAGGGAGAAGCGCCTTTTTTGGAACACTCACTGCACGGGGCAGACGCAGCCGTCGCTGTCAACGTTGATTGAGAATTTTCGCCGCTTTTGGACTTTGTATCAGGAGCAGGTTTTGCATCGGTTTCGGTTGTTTTTTTAGCGGCTTTATCACCGGAACTTTTATTTTTATCGGTGACATAAAAACCCGATCCTTTAAAAATTACCCCTGTCCCGCCAAAAATGAGCCTTCGGACTTCCTTGCCGCACATGGGACAGTCTTTTATTGGCGGATCATTTATAGACTGAAAAACTTCAAATTTATGCGAACAGCTTTTACATTCGTATTCATAAGTCGGCATGATTGTTTTAAATATAATAAAAACTGGAATTTGACGCAAGAGTTCACACAAAGATCACGAAGATACAAAGATCACAAAGAGGGATCAAAAATTTTTGTCCGTTATATTACTGTAAACATGATATTCCATTTTGGAATGTCATGTTCTCCCATTCAACTTGGCGTCTTTGCTAAAGGTCGCAAATTGCGACTTTAAATTTGCTCATTCTTTATCTTTCCTTTGTGTTCTTCTCTTCCTTTGTGTTCTTTGTGTGAAATCTTCAAATTAAAATAATAGTTTCAATAAGGCTTTTATTTCCTTCTCGCTGAACGGAGTTGAGCGGATGTCCAAAGCGGCGCCGTTTACTACGGGCGGATTGGTCAGAAAGGCCGAAAGAAGCGGGTCTGTCGAAAAGCCGGAAGCAAGGGAGAGGAGTACCGCCATGCCTTTTGCGTGGGAATTGTTTTCAAATTGCAGTCTGATTATCGCTTCGTACTTCTCTTCCGGCATCGGGAAAAGGTTGAAATAAAGATTCACAATGGACTGTACCGGTAATCCGGCGAACATTTTATTTAATAGTACTAGAGGATTTGTTACCCAGCAGGAGAGGGGGGAGCCTTTGCGGAATTCATTAAATCCTTTGGGGAATTCCACTCCCGGCGAAGGAGTAAACGGTTCAAAAGGATCATTGGAATACGAGGCGGCGGCGTAGGCATGGGAAGCGCCTATTAATAAAGAAACTCCAGTAGAGGGCGAATACCAGTATTCATCGCCTGAATCGGAACGCCGCTTTTGCCAGTTTTTGTTAGCGGACAAGGCAAGAGCCGCATTGGAACCGGGATAGCTGCCCTGAGCCGCAATTTGATAACGCCGTCCGCTCCCCTGCGGATATAACGCGGCGGCGAAAAAACGGGTTTTGTCCAGCATCATCTTTGTCTCTTTGTTGTTCAATTCTTCAATAGGCAACAGATTAATAATAGGCCGCGCCCGTTTCGCGTCCGCAAAGATGTATGTATAAGCGCCGCTTTCAAAGGGGAGGGAGTCAGTAGTTTCAAGATTTACACTGGGTACTTTGGGCATGGTTTCGCAGGAAATTAATAATAGAAGAATTAACCACGAACCACACGAACACCACGAACTTGTTGTCCGAAAACTCATCTTAGTTCGTGATGATTTACAGTAGTTCGATATAATTTGTGGTAAAAATCTTCTCATTCTTCCCCGTTCGTGTTTGTTCGTGTGGTTCGTGGTAGAATTTTCTTCTACGCTTTTACTATCTTCACTTGCCATGTCTCGTCTCCGGCTTCGATGGGGATTTGTCCGTCCGCTTTTGTCCATTGGGTTTTGACTGCCAAGGTTTCAGAGGCGACGGTTTCATTGTAATTGTCCCATGCCTCTTTCAGGGAATCCGCACCATATAAACAAAGTTCTATGCGGTCGGTAACAGACAAGCCCATTTCTTTTCGGGCGTTTTGAATGCCTCGGATTAGGTCGCGGATATCGCCTTCCATTGACAGTTCGCGGGTAATTTCCGTGTCTAGGCCGACGGTTAAAGTGCCTTCGTTAAGGACGCGAAGGTTCGCCTTTTCGATTCGGCGGATGTCGAGTTTGTCCGCTGTCAGTACAAGCGCCCTCTCGCCGCCTTCGCAGGGAACGTTTATAGAAAGTGACGCGCCTTGTACAATTTTTTGAATCTCCGTGTGGTTGAGCGCTTCTATTTTGGCGGCGGCGGATTTCATGTCTTTTCCAAGTTCTTTTCCCAGTATGCGGAAGTTGGCTTTTACTTCGTACTCTACTAAGTCTTCTTCTTTATCTGAAAAGATTAGCTCTTTTACATTCAGTTCTTCGCGGATAATGTCCGCCATGCCAAGCAACGCTTTTTTCTCTTCTTCATTGAGCGTAACAAGTTCCGCCTTGCGTAGCGGCTGGCGCATTTTAATGTTGTACTGGGAGCGCAGAGAACGGCCGATTGAAACGGCGGACATGACAGACGCCATGCGGAATTCAAGTGCGCTGTCACGGCGCTTTTCGTTGGGGGTTGGATAGTCAGTTAGATGTACCGATTCAGGATCGGTTTGCAGGCGCAGATTTTGCCAGATAGCGTCTGTGGTAAAGGGCATGAATGGAGATGCGACCGTTATAAGTGTTTTAATAGCGTCGTAGAGTGCGCCGTAAGCTTCGATTTTGTCGCTGTCGTTTTCACTGCGCCAGAAACGGCGGCGGGAACGGCGGATGTACCAGTTGTTCAAAAGGTCGATGAAGCGCAGGATGTGGTCTATGGCGCGGCTTAGGTCGTACGCGTCAAGAGCGGCGGCGGTTTTTTCTACAAGGGTTTGCGCTTCTGAAAGTATCCATTGATCCAGAGGGTTGGCGGGTTCTTCGGGCGCTCCTGTCGCGGTGATTTTATCGATGTTGGCATAAGTGACAAAAAAACTGTACGCGTTCCACAGGGGGATAATGATGCTCTTCATTATTTCGCGCACGCCATCGTCGGTGTAGCGGAGGTCTTCGGCTTTTACTACCGCAGAATGTACCAGAAAGAGGCGTAATGCGTCCGCGCCAAATGAGTTTATCACTTCGGTTGGGTCTGTGTAGTTGCGCAGACTCTTGCTCATTTTTTTGCCGTCGCTCGCAAGGACAAGGCCGCTGACTATGCAGTTTTTAAAAGCCGGCTTTTTAAGGAGAGCCGCCGCAAGGACGGTGAGAGTGTAAAACCAACCGCGTGTTTGATCCAGTCCCTCGCTGATAAAGTCCGAGGGGAAGTGACTGTCAAAAAATTCTTTGTTTTCAAATGGATAATGATTCTGCGCGTAGGGCATTGCCCCGGATTCAAACCAGCAGTCGAGTACCTCAGGGACGCGAGTCATTTTTGCGCCGCAGGAACAGGGGATTTTTATTTCATCGACAAAGTGTTTATGAAGGTCGTCGGGGTATACGCCTGAGAGTTCTTTTAACTCGGCGCGGCTGCCTACGCAGAGCGTTTTTCCGCAGTCGGGGCACCGCCAGATTGGTAGCGGGTTTCCCCAATAGCGGCTTCGGCTGATTGCCCAATCTCTTGCGCCTTCCAGCCATTTGCCGAATCTGCCTTCCTTTATGTGTTCGGGTACCCAATAGATTTGGCTGTTTGCTTCCAACATATCTTTCTTTATTTTTTCAACATTGACAAACCACGAGCCAACAGCGCGGTAGATCAGGGGGCTTGAACAGCGCCAACAGTGTGGGTAGGCGTGAAGTATCTGTTCGCGCTTTATTAATTTGCCCTCACTTTTTAATTTTTCGATGATAGCCTTGTCCGCGTCTTTTACAAAAACTCCCGCAAAATCGGTTACCTCCTGCGTGAAGCGGCATTCATCGTCTACCGGGCAAATCACAGGTATGCCAGTCCCCTTGAGTACGCGGGCGTCGTCTTCGCCGAATCCGGGGGCGGTATGTACTATGCCCGTGCCGTCTTCGGTGGTGACAAAGTCGCCGAGGAAGGTGCGGAAAGCGTTAGGCGCGTCTTTGAAGTAGGGGAACAGCGGTTCATATTGAAGACCGGCAAGCTCCGCTCCTTTTTTGCGCCAGACAATCTTGTATTGGGAGTTGTCTTTGTAATATGCAGATAAGCGAGCCTCCGCTAATATGTAGTGATCATTAGTTGGTAGTGGATTGGCGGCGTTGCCGCCTTTGGGAGTGGGTAGGTCTTCTATTAATACGTAGTCGATGTCCGCGCCTAGAGTGAGGGCGAGGTTCGAGGGCAGCGTCCAGGGAGTGGTTGTCCACGCGAGCAGATAGGTGTTCGGGGGCGTTGCGCCTGCAACTTTGAATCTTATAGTGATTGCCGGATCGTGCACGTCTTTGTAGCCACCTAGGTTGAGTTCGTGGTTGGAAAGGACTGTGGCGCAGCGGGGGCAGTACGGGAGTATGTAGTGGCCTTCGTAGAGATAGCCTTTATCCCATAGGGTTTTCATTACCCACCAGATTGTTTCCATGTAATAGGGTTCCATGGTTTTGTAGTCGTGGTCAAAGTCCACCCAGCGTCCGAGGCGGGTGATTGTGGCTCTCCATTCTTTCACATAACGCAGGACGGCGGCGCGGCAAGCTTCGTTAAATTTGGCGATGCCGTAGTCTTCAATTGCGGTTTTTGAGTTAAGGCCGAGTTCTTTTTCGATTAAGTTTTCAACGGGCAGTCCGTGGCAGTCCCAACCAAAGCGGCGTTCAACTTTTTTGCCTTTCATCGCCTGATAGCGGGGAATGATGTCCTTTATTGTGCTTGGAACAAAATGCCCAAAGTGCGGAAGGCCGGTTGCAAAGGGGGGGCCGTCAAAAAAGACAAATTCACTCTGCCCTTCCCTATTGGATACCGATTTTTCAAAGATATGGTTTTGTTCCCAGAATTTAAGGACTTCTTCCTCCAATTTGGGAAAATTTACTTTTGAATCAACTTGTTTATACACAAAAATCTCCTGTTTGCTATTTGGCTACATTTTGCCATATTGAGAGATTTTTTTCTATATATTGAAAGGAAGAATTTTTACCACGAACCACACGAACAAAGAGCGAATGAAGAGAGTGAAGAAATTTACTAAAAATATGTGCGTAGTAGACAACTAAAGGGATCAGAGGTTTTGTCCGAAGGTCGAACTTGAAATTTCTCGATAATATAACGGACAAAAACCCCTTAATCCTCCGCTCTTGTCTAAAGCTGGTATATGTATTTTACGCGCATTTTTCTTGGTTCGTACTGGTTCGTGTGGTTCGTGGTTAAAATTTCACTTCTTACCCTAATTGCAAAACTTATAATATTTTGCTATAAATTTATTAAGACGAAAATGAAAAATTTACAGTTTAAACATGGGGCAAAATACCTATTCGGCTTAATAGCGATTATGTATCCCGTTTTAGTTTTTTGCGCTCTAGTCGTTTTTAAATTGCCGATACGCTACCTTTCAATCGGCATTATTATATTTGCCATAGCTTATACCATCGTCAACAGCAGGCATTACAAGGGCAAACATACTGTGGCTCTTTTTGTCAGTCCGTTGATTCTTTGCACTATTGGAGTGATCAGCCTGTGCATGGACGATTCGCCAATTTTTATAAAATTGTATCCGGCTCTGGCTTCTATCGCGTATTTAACCATAATGATTACTTCATTTATCTTCCCGCCGCCGCTTGCGTACTACTTTGTCGATATCTTTGACAAATCCATAAAAACAAAAATCCCAAAAGAAGTATTTGACGATTTCTGCTTAAAAGCAAGCATTGTATGGTGCGTGTATTTTTTTGTTGACGCCGTTATCGCGGTAATTACAGTATATTTTTGTTCGGACATTGTTTGGAGTATTTACAACGCCTGTATAACATATTGTATTATGGGATTAATATTTGTCGGCGAATTTATCGTTTTAAAAATCATCGAAAAAAAGTATCGCCTGGAACACTCCGCAGCGGATACAGAGGAAGGTTCTAATGTCAATTCTTAAAGAAGGTTTTCTTTTTATTTTTCCCTCTCTTGCTGGAGGCGCGGCGCTTTTGATTGGTTCCTTGGTTGTAGGATTAATGCCCATAACCATTGTTTGTTTTGCGCTGGGATGCGTTCTTATCGTCTTTGCGTTATTTTGCATGTATTTTTTCAGAGACCCAAAAATCAAGATCACACAAGGAGAGGGGTTGATTCTTTCTCCTTGTAACGGAACTGTAATGGAAGTGATTGAAGAGGGAGAGCAAAAAGTTATCCGCGTGTTTCTTTCTATCTTTAGCGTCCATTTGCAGCGCTCGCCTGTAAGCGGGACTGTCGTTGACGTGACGCACAAGAACGGAAAATTTTATGCGGCATGGAATCCATTGGCGCAGTCACAGAATGAGCAGAATGTTATCACTATTCAAAGCGAAGACGGCGTGTATGTGGTGCGCCAAATCGCGGGACTTGTGGCAAGGCGGTGCGTATCCTGGGTGAAGAGCGGCGATACTTTAAAAATCGGAGATAAAATAGGAATGATAAAATTCAGTTCTCAGGTTGATCTGCACCTGCCAAAAACGACTGTGATAAATCTTAAACCGGGAGACAAGACCAAAGCGGGCATTACAATAATGGGGAAAAAATAAAATGAAAAAAGTATCATTAAAAAACATGCCAATAAGTAAGGGAATATTTATCATCCCTTCCCTTTTTACATGCGGAAATATGGCCTTTGGCATTCTGTCGATTTTTTCTTCCATTGATGGTAACTTTATTCGCGCCGCGTGGCTTTTAATCGGAGCATTGGCATGCGATATCCTCGACGGAAGAATCGCGCGAATGACCAATACAACCAGTGATTTCGGAATGGAATTAGACTCGCTCAGCGATCTTGTTTCGTTTGGAATGGCTCCCGGAATAATGATGTACATGCTTGTATTAAACACAATGGGAAAGATAGGCATTGCCATTGCGATTCTTTATGTGCTTTGTTGCGCCCTTCGCCTTGCGCGCTTTAATGTGCTCGCCCAGAGCGGGGAGTTGTACAAACACTTTGTCGGGCTTCCTACCCCCGCTTCTGCCGGCGTAATAATTTCCTTTGTGTTGAGCTATGAACTTTTAGGCCCTGAAGGTTTTACCCTTAACTTTAAGACAATTCCGGTGCTGATGAAACTCATGCCGACATTTTTCAGGGTTATGCCCATCGTCATGGCCGTCCTTTCATTTCTCATGGTTTCCAATATTCCATATATGTCATTCAAAGGATTAAAGTTATCAAAAGTCAGAACCATAGAACTTCTTGCTCTGATGATCGTACTGATCATAGTTGTCGTTGTTTATCCTCAAAATACATTTTTTATTATATTTTCTGTTTATGCGGTATCAGGTCTGTTGTTTTATGTGCCGGGGATCATCATAAAGAAAAGAAATGAAGAAAAAAATAACGGAGAGGAAAATAATGAAGAAGAAAAAAATGAAGTGTGATTCTGCCGCCCCAAACGGTAGGAGACTGGCTTATTATCCATATAAAAGAGAGCAAATAAAAAATAATAAATAACAAATAATAAATAAAAAATATAATTTTCCCTCTTCCTTTGTTATTTTTTATTTATTATTTATTATTTATTTTTCCCTATTGACATTTTTTCATATTTTCCGTATTATAAATAAAAATACTTAAAGGGGAGTTTTTATGAAAAAAACATTTTTAGTTTTACTTACTATTTTAGTATTACTTTCGGGCTGCTCAGCACAGCAGAGTAAAAAAAAGGGCGCGGATACATTTGATCTCGCTCTGGTAACAGACCTTGGCACCATTGACGATAAATCATTCAATCAGGGTTCATGGGAAGGCTTGGTTAAATATGCCGAAGAAAAGAACATTTCTCACAAATACTATCAGCCTGCAGAGCAGAGCAACGACGCCTACCTTACGGCGATTGAGCTGGCTGTCCGCGGCGGAGCAAAAGTAGTAGTTACTCCGGGCTTCCTTTTTGAAACTCCGGTCTTCATGGCGCAGGATCGCCATCCCAACGTGAATTTCATTCTTGTAGACGGCGTGCCGCATAGCGCGGATTATTCTCAGTTTAAAACAGGCAATAATACCGTCGGAGTCAACTATGCCGAAGATCAGGCGGGCTTTCTCGCAGGATACGCGGCTGTCAAGGACGGCTCAAGGAAACTCGGTTTTGTAGGCGGAATGGCGGTTCCGGCTGTTGTCCGTTTCGGCTACGGCTTTGTCCAGGGCGCCGAATACGCGGCTGCGGAATTAAAACTCCCTGTCGGCGCAATTACAATTAACTACCATTATACGGGCGAATTTAAAGCTTCTCCCGAAGCCCAAACGCTTGCGGCATCATGGTACAACAGCGGAGTTGATGTAATCTTCGCATGCGGAGGAGCAGTCGGCAACTCTGTAATGGCAGCGGCTGAACAAGCCGGTAAAAAAGTAATCGGCGTTGACGTAGATCAATCAAGCGAGTCTCCCACAGTTATCACTTCTGCAATGAAGGGACTTCAAGTTTCTGTTTACGACTGTATTGACGATTATTACAAAGGACAATTCCCCGGAGGAAAAACTTTAGTTTTCGCCGCCGATAACCAAGGCGTCGGCCTTCCAATGGATACTTCTAAATTCCAGTCTTTCAGTAAGGCTGATTACGACAAAATTTTCGCAAAGTTGGCGTCAGGGGAAATTCCAAGAATGATGGATGATCCCGACAGCAAGGGAAGCCCAAAAGTAGTCCCCGTTACCATATCCAAGGTTACGGAAATAAAGTAAAAGCAAATGGACTACATTGTAGAGATGGTCGGGATTACAAAGGTATTTCCCGGCATCGTAGCCAATGACAATATTACTCTTCAATTAAAAAAAGGAGAGATTCACGCCTTGTTAGGAGAAAATGGGGCGGGAAAATCAACCCTTATGAGCGTCCTTTTCGGCCTGTATCAGGCTGAAAAGGGCGAAATTAAGAAAAACGGTGAAGTCGTCCATATTAACGGGCCGAATGACGCAAGAAAGCTGGGAATCGGGATGGTTCATCAGCATTTTAAACTTGTTCATAATTTTACGGTTCTGGAAAATATTATTCTTGGCGCGGAAACGGTCAAATACGGAATGTTAAAACTGGACGACGCCCGCGCCCAGATAATTGAATTGTCAAAACGTTATAAACTTGAAATTAATCCTGACGCCCTAATTTCCGACATTACAGTCGGAATGCAGCAGAGGGTTGAAATATTAAAAATGCTCTACCGCGAAAACGAAATCTTAATCTTCGACGAGCCGACCGCAGTGCTTACTCCTCAAGAAATCGAAGAATTAATGCGCATAATGAAAAACCTTATCGCGGAGAACAAATCAATTCTATTTATTACCCACAAACTTGAGGAAATAAAAGCCGTCGCCGACCGCTGTACCGTTCTTCGTAAGGGGACGTATATAGGAACGGTCGATGTCGCTTCCGTCTCCAAAGAAGAATTATCTGAAATGATGGTCGGCAGAAAAGTAAATCTGTCCGTGGAAAAGACGGAACGCAAAGCCGGAGAGGTTATTCTTAAAGTAGAAAACCTAACCGTTAAAAGCAAGGTTCACGAAAAAGCGCTTGTAAATAACGCGAGTTTTGAAGTCCATTCCGGGGAAATTCTGTGCATTGCGGGAATTGACGGAAACGGACAGCAGGAACTGATCCATGCCCTTGCCGGAATGACTGAGGCCACGGGGAGCGTTTTCCTTGAAGGAAAGGAAATTACACATAACAATATCCGTTCAAGGGGCATGGCGCATATCCCCGAAGACAGGCATAAACACGGTCTTGTGCTGGATTACAATCTTGCATTTAATCTTGTTTTACAGAGTTATTTTACCAAACGTTTTCAGAAATACGGTTTTTTAAAATTTGACGAGATTTATAAATACGCCGACGAATTGATTGAAAGATTTGACATTCGCTCGGGGCAGGGAGCGCATTCAATAACGCGAAGCATGTCCGGCGGCAACCAGCAGAAGGCAATTATCGCAAGGGAAATATCACGGGGTTCACAACTGCTTATCGCCGTTCAGCCGACAAGGGGGCTTGATGTCGGCGCTATTGAATATATTCACAAACAGCTTGTGGCTGAACGCGACAAGGGAAAGGGCGTGCTTTTGGTTTCGCTTGAGCTTGATGAAGTAATGGATGTCAGCGACAGAATCCTTGTTATATTTGAAGGAAAAATTGTCGCCGATGTTAAACCAAAAGATGTAAGTTATAAAGAACTTGGTCTTTATATGGCGGGAGCCGCAAAGCAAGGTGTGGCATGAAAATAAATTTTCAAAAAGGAATAAACCTTTTAAACAGCGGACTTACTCCTTCTGTAATTAATACCCTTTCTTCAGTCGCCGCGATTTTAGTCGGCTTGATTGCAGGATATATAATTCTGTTGATAAGCAACGCTTCACAGGCCGCCCAGGGATTTGGAGCGATTCTTGCAAGCGGTTTCTCCAATATGAACCAGCTTGGACAAGTTCTTTACTTTGCCACTCCAATAATTATGACGGGTCTTTCAGTCGGTTTTTCAAGCAGAACCGGGCTTTTTAACATTGGAGCTTCTGGACAGTTTATCACAGGCGCATATGCGGCTGTTCTTGTCGGCGTTAAGTGCAATTTCTTTCCCGGACATCTGCATTGGATCGCCGCTTTAATCGCCGCCTTGCTTGCCGGCGCTGTTTGGGGCGCTATCCCGGGTTTTTTCAAAGCCATTTTCAACGTCAATGAAGTAATATCCTGTATAATGATGAATTATACCGGCACTTATCTGGTAAATTATCTCGTAACAAAGACAATGTTTGACTCCCTGCGTAACCAGAGTATGCAAGTACTGGAAACAGCCAATCTTCCAAAAATGGGAATGAATTATATATTCCGCGACGGTTTTAATGTTTCAAGTGCAAACTCAGGTATTTTTATCGCAATTTTATTGGCAATATTGATCTATATTATCCTTGAAAAAACTACCTTCGGTTACGAGCTTAAAGCCTGCGGTTTTAACCGTGAAGCCGCCCGCTACGCCGGAATCAACGAAAAGAAAAGCATTATCCTCAGCATGACAATCGCGGGCGCTCTTGCAGGACTCGGCGGCGCGTTATTGTACCTTGCCGGTTCCGGTAAAGGCATCACCGTAGTTGACGTGCTTGCGCAGGAAGGCTTTAACGGCATTCCAGTCGCTCTTTTAGGATTAAACAATCCCATAGGGATAATTTTTTCAGGTCTCTTAATCGCATATCTTAATGTGGGCGGCTTTAACATGCAGTTATACAGTTTCGCTCCGCAGGTAATCGAAATAATTATCAGCGTTATAATTTATTTCAGCGCGTTTGCGCTTCTTGTAAAAAACATTTTAAACTCCCTTAAAAAACGAATGGGAGGCGAAACATGAGTATACTGTATTTTCTTGTCCAACAAACAATGTTTTTTTCTATTCCACTGTTGATAGTCGCCCTAGGAGGAATGTTCAGCGAGCGCTCCGGCGTAATCAACATCGCCCTTGAAGGCATTATGATCATGGGTGCGTTTACCGGCATTTTATTTATCAGTTTATTACAGCAATTTATTCCGGGACAGCCCATTCTGCTATTGGCGGTATTAGTCTCCATGATAGCCGGCGTTTTAGTTTCGCTCCTTCACGCATACGCCAGCATCAACATGAAAGCCGATCAAATAATCAGCGGCACGGCGATCAACATGTTGGCTCCCGCGGTGGCAATTTACATTGCGCGCATGATCCGCACAGTTCAGCAGATCCCGTTTATAAACCAGTTCCGTATCGAAAAAGTCCCGCTGTTAGGTGATATTCCGTTTATCGGGGATTTATTCTTTAAAAATGCGTATATTACAACATTCATCGGTTTCCTTATCCTTGCTGTTTCAGCCGCTGTTCTTTACAAAACGCGTTTTGGGCTTCGCCTGCGCTCCTGCGGTGAACATCCGCAAGCCTCAGATTCCGCCGGAATAAACGTATATAACATGCGTTACGCTGGCGTTATGATCTCAGGCGCTCTTGCCGGTCTTGGAGGGCTTGTCTTTATAATCCCCACATCCACGCAGTTTAACGCAGATGTATCAGGTTACGGCTTCTTGGCACTGGCAGTTTTAATCTTCGGCCAGTGGAAACCCGGGCGCATTTTATCCGCCGCCTTTTTCTTCGGACTGATGAAAGCAATATCTTCCGCCTCTTCGGGCATACCTTTCCTGAGCGCGATTCACATTCCAAGCGTTATCTACAAAATAATCCCCTACGTAACCACGCTGGTAGTTCTCGCGTTCAGCTCAAAATCCTCACAGGCTCCAAGGGCGGAAGGCATACCTTATGATAAAGGGCGCCGATAATGCATCCGCAGGATGTGGATGAAAAAATCTAAACGCGCCGGCGCATAAGTAATTCATCGCCGGAGAAAAAGTAGGACGGCTTTAGCCGTCCGTGCGCGCCGCGGACGCCGATAAAAAAGGAGTAAAAATATGGAAAAACAGTATCATATCGATTTTGACGACAGCCACGGCGCGTTATACGCAATTCTTCCCGGAGACCCGGGACGCGTTGAAAAAATAGCTTCGCATTTTGATAATCCGCGCTTTTTTCATCAAAACCGCGAATACACAACATGGTTAGGTGAAGTATCCGGAAAAACGGTAATGGCAATATCAACCGGAATGGGCGGACCTTCCACAGCCATTGCCGTAGAAGAACTGTATAAAACTGGAGTGCGTAACTTTATCCGCATCGGAACCTGCGGCGGCATGGCTCTTCCTGTTCAAGGCGGCGACATTGTTATCGCTACCGGAGCCATTCGCATGGAGGGAACGACAAAGGAGTACGTTCCAATTGAATTCCCCGCCGTCGCGAACCTTGACGTAACAAACGCGCTTGTTCAAGCGGCGAAAAATTTAGGGCAGCAATGGCATACCGGAATTGTACAGTGCAAAGACTCCTTTTATGGACAGCACAGCCCCGACCGTATGCCCTCAGGCTACGAGCTTAAAGACAAATGGGAAGCGTGGAAAAAAGCCGGATGCCTTGCCTCTGAGATGGAAAGTTCAACCCTTTATATAGTCAGTCAAATACTCGGCGCCCGTGCGGGATGCGTCCTTAATGTAGTGTGGAACCAAGAGCGCGAAAAAGCCGGAATGAGTAATCCCCATTGCCACGATACTGAAGCGGCGATAAAAACAGCCGTGGAAGCGGTACGGCTCTTGATTGAAATGGAAAGAAAATAATTTTTTCTGACGTATATTATCTAATTTTTACACAATTTTTTTAATAAACTTCTAAAAATGATCTAAAACGATAAGTTATATATTAAAGATTACGATATATTATAGCAATAATTATTATATTAATTATAAGGAATAATAAATGAAAAACCAAAAATATAGTTTTCTGGCTCTTGTTTTAGGTACAGGAATTGCCATGATAGTAGCTGATTTTTTAATTCTGTTGTTTTTTGGCAGTTCATTTTCTTCGCTTTACTTACGGCTTGGCATACCTGCCGTCATTTTCTTGGTTCTCTATTGCTTTATTTTAGGGCATGGCGCTCGGTATTTTGATCATAATTATTTTACAAAACTGAACGGCGAACAGTATCTGCTCTGGCTAAAACATTTAGGTGCTGTGCCGATTAAAAGGATCGCGCTTAATGTGGTTACCCACGCCGCCTTTCTTGGGATTATTTTCCTGGGCAATTATCTGGGCATTGATCCTTCCATAAAAGGATTGATATTTCTGACCTCCCTTTCCTTTGGAATGTTGGTAGGAACATTTATTTATGTATCAGGCGACGGTCTTGTCTCCCGTACATTACTTGCCCATAATTTTACCAAATACCCTTCTGACTGCCGGGAAAAACGTCAGGAAGCCAAAGCGTGGATCATCCCTATGGCGGGAGTCCTGCTAACCCTCCTTTTTACCTGTTCCGTTACCATGCTCAGCATTAACCGTTATGTCAAAATTCTGGACGCTCTGAAAGGAACCGCCGTTTTCTTCATGTTGATCCCATTAATTATTTTTATCGTCTGTATTTTTTTTATGACAACTACCCTCAAAAAAAACACGGGTATGGCATTTAATTCAATAATCGCGCAGCTTGAAAATCTATCTTCGGAACAGAAAGACCTTACAAAACGAATCTCTATTTGTTCCGTTGATGAACTTGGCACAATCGCCGGTATGGTGAACTCTTTTTGCGAACATTTAGGCGGTGGAATCGGTACAATAAAATATAAAATAAACGGGCTTAACCATACCAGTTTTGAACTTTCTATCAGCATGGGAAAAACGTCTACCGCCGTGGAGCAGATTTCATTGAACCTTGACAGTATGAAGAACCTCATGGTCAAGCAGGAAAACGGCGCGGAAGAAGCGGGCAAGGCGGTAGGTGATATAAAGGAAAATATCGACAGCCTTAACAAAATGATCGAACAACAGAGAGACAGCGTAAACATATCGTCATCGGCCATTGAAGAAATGACCGCCAATATTAATTCGGTAACCCGGACGCTGGCAGAAAACAGCAAAAACGTAGGCGTATTGACCGAAGCGTCGGAGAACGGCAAAACCGGACTCCAATTGGTAGCGCAGGAGATACATGAAATAGCCCACGATTCTGAGGGACTTTTGGAAATAAACTCGGTAATGAACAATATCGCCGCCCAGACAAACCTGCTTTCTATGAACGCCGCGATTGAAGCGGCTCACGCGGGAGAAGCGGGCAAGGGCTTTGCCGTAGTCGCCGATGAAATTCGCAAACTTGCCGAGTCATCAAGCAAGCAGTCAAAAACCACCGCGACGATGTTGAAAAAAATAAAAGCGTCCATAGACAACATTACCAAGTCTTCAAATGAAGTGTTGGCGCGTTTTGGAGCCATAGACACAAGCGTAAAAACAGTTTCCGAACATGAGCAAAATATTCTGAACGCGATGGAAGAACAGGAAGTGGGCGGAAAACAGATACTGGAATCCATAGGCCGTCTGCGGGATTTAACGTCCTCGGTTAAAAAGGGCTCTGATAACATGGCGGAATCGGGGGAGATGCTAGTTCAGGAAACCGATGAATTTATAAAAATCAGCAAAGAAACCGTTGAAGGCATGAACGAGATACTGAAAGGCATTAATCAGATAAATGTTTCGGTGAACCATGTCAACGAAATGAGTTTGGAAAACAACCGTAACTTTGAATCATTAAAATTGGAAACGCAGAAATTCAATAATACCGTTGGAAATGAAAAACAAAAAGTCCTCGTCGTTGATGACGACACTATCCACCTTGAAATGGTAGAATCGGTACTGCAGGATGATTATGAAATTTCTACCGCCAAATCGGGCAAAGAAGCGCTTGCATTATTTTATCAGGGACTGGTTCCCAGATTAATATTATTGGATTTAATAATGCCGGATATGGACGGATGGGATACTTATAAAAGAATAAAAGCTATAGGCGGCTTACATGATACCCTGATAGCGTTTTTCACCTCTTCAAACGATCCTAAAGATATACAACACGCGCATGATATGGGGGCGGTTGATTATATCAAAAAGCCGATTAATCCGGATGATCTGAAAGCCAGGATAAAAAAGTTCATTTAGATTTAAGCTAAACGGCTGATAATAAAAACTTGACTAATACTATCCTTAAGTCTAAAATGTTTCCGGAGAGGAAACATGCTGACAAAAATTAGTTCTATTCTTGGCGTTTTATTAAACCCCCTGCGTTTATTTAAGCGGCGTTTTCCGCTCCTTTCCTACATATTAAACAGGCTTATAACCATGACTGTAATGCTCTTCCTTTTGGGACTTGCAGTCTTTGGACTTATGGCTCTTGCACCCGGCGACATTGTAGACCAGATAATGATGCAGCAAATGTTCAACGAAAATCAGGGGAAAGCCGGGCAAAACTGGCAGACGATGACCGACGACCAGCTTGCCGCCCGAAGAACGGAACTCGGGCTTGACAAACCGTTTTATCAACAGTACTTTCTCTGGCTTAAACGCGTTATTGTCGAGCATAATCTTGGAGTAAGTTTGATTTCCCGCGCCCCTGTTTCTTTTCTGCTCTCTACAAGAATAGTAAATTCATTAATCTTAAATATTATATCGCTTGTTTTTATTACTATTTTTTCTTTCGCGCTAGGCGTATATTTTTCTACCAAGGCGGGAACAAAAACAGATTACGCGGTAACATTTTTCGCCCTTGTGCTTCATGCCTTCCCGGGATTACTGCTTCTCATACTGCTGCAGCTCTTCGCTTCCGTATCAGGACTATTTCCCGTAACAGCATACCCGTCATTTCCTTTTTCACAAGCTCCCGGCAAGTTTGTTTTCTCTTATATGTACCACATATTCCTGCCTCTTTTCGCCTCTTTCCTGGGCGGAATTGGCGGCTCCTTGCGGATGATCCGCGCCACCATGCTTGACCAGCTTGGACAGCCTTATATCACATCATTGCGCTCGCGCGGCATAGCCGAATGGCGCGTTTATTTTGCCCACGCTTTCCGCAACACGCTTAACCCCTACATCACAGGCAGCGCCAATCTTTTAGCCGGCCTTTTTTCCGGCTCTCTGATATTGGAAATTATTTTTGCCTACCCGGGCGTCGGACGGCTCATGTACGAAGCCGTCCTTCAACAGGACATTAATCTTGTGCTGGCAAATATAATGTTTATTTCTTTCCTTGTGCTGACAGGCATGGTGTTAGCTGACATAATGCTTGCGCTGGTAGACCCCCGTATCAGATACGGAAAAGAGTAGACAGTGAAAAAGTTTTTTAACTATATAAAAATAAGGCCTGTCGCCATGATCTCATTTTTCTGCCTTGCCGTCCTTTACCTTGTGATGCTCTTTGCGGAATTTTTCGCTCCCTATTCACCTAACACGTCGTTTGCGGATAAAAGTTACCACCCGCCCAATGTCCGTCTTTATAAAGGAAAATTTCAGGCGCAGGAATGTCGGACGACAAATACCGTAACATGGAAGTATGTGCGTATCCGCGATCTTTATTCCCGGATTAAATTATTCGGCAAAGGAGAGGCGTATATGCTGTGGGGATTCATTCCCGCAAGCCGCCATCTTTTTACAACCGCGCAGGGCGATTATCCCGTCTTCCTCATGGGCGCTGACAACCTTGGCAGGGATTTATTTTCGCGCATTGTCTACGGTTCGCGCGTCTCTCTTACAATCGGCTTTGTAGCGACATTTATCTCTCTTGCCCTTGCCGGCCTTGCCGGTGGTCTTGCGGGTTTCTTCGGCGGTTTTACAGACTGGTCTATCATGAGAACGTCGGAATTTTTAATGCTTATCCCCTCCCTGTACCTGATACTTTTCCTGCGTTCTCTTATGGCGTCTAACATGGATCCCGGTCAGTCTTATATGATGATAACGGTAATACTTTCACTTGTAGGATGGCCGGGCTCCGCCCGCACGATAAGGGGCATGGTTCACGCGATAAAGCGCGAGGAATTTGTCCTTAACGCCAAACTGGAAATGATTCCTTCCGTGACAATTATTTTCAGGCATATAATTCCGCAAATAGCAAGCCTTCTTATTGTAAGCGTCGCCCTCAGCATACCCGGCTTTATAATGACCGAGACTGTGCTTTCTTATTTGGGATTGGGCATTACAGACCCCGCTGTAAGCTGGGGTTCTCTTATTAAGCGCGATTTGTCAACAATCGCGAATTTAAGAGCGTTTCCGTGGCTTATAACTCCCGTATGGTTTTTGTTAGGCGTAACTCTTGGCTTTAATTTTATAGGTGACGCTCTTAGGGATTTCTACGATCCGTATCATATCGGCGGAACAGGAAATGAAAAATGGGGATTAGGAAAATTAATTAGGAAAATTTTTCGTTCTCACTCTTCTGATATATCACTCCCCTCCCCCCAAGACGGCAATGCCGCTCCCCCACTCCCCGCATCTCCCCTTCTATCAGTCCGCGATCTTACAGTAACTTTCAATGTCCAACGCGGCAGAGATTATGTCGGCATTCAAGCTGTACGCGGAGTTTCATTCACTCTGCAAAAAGGCGAAACCTTAGGCATTGTAGGCGAAAGCGGCTCAGGAAAAAGCGTAAGCACATTGGCGATTCCCGGGCTCCATCCCAGGAATGCGGATATTTTAGGTTCCATTTGTTATGAAGGCAGAGAATTAATCAACCTTGAAACAGAGGCGTTACGTGAATACAGAGGGAAAAAGATTGGCATGATCTTTCAGGAGCCCGGGCGCTCTTATGACCCGCTGCAAAATATTGGCGGCGTATTTTTTGAGACGTTCAGAAACAGCGAGCCTGACATTACCAAAGAAGAGTCGGCAAAACGCGCGGCGGCTCTTCTTGAAGAGACAGGGCTTGATAACGGCACGGAGCGCCTATCCAATTTTCCACATCAATTTTCAGGCGGACAGCTTCAACGCATCGGCATCGCCCTTGCCCTTGCGCAGGGCTGCGAACTTTTAATCGCCGACGAGCCGACCACGGCGCTTGATTTAACAATTCAAAAACAAATAGTGGAGCTTTTAAAAACACTGCGGCAAAAACGCAATATTTCAATTATCTTTATCAGCCACGACATTGATCTGGTAGCGGAAATATCAGACCGCATCATGGTGATGTACGGCGGTCTAATAATGGAATCCGCAGACGCGGCTGAAATTACAAACAACCCTCGCCACCCCTACACTGTCGCTCTCCTTGCCGCCTCGCCTCGCTTCGGGAGTCATTATTCCAAAGAGCGTCTTTTAACCATTCCCGGGAAAGTGAGCGATCCGGCAAATCCGCAGCCGGGGTGTCCGTTTGCGCCGAGGTGTGAAAAGGCGGGGAGTGAGTGCGCGAGGGAGATACCACAGTTGCAAATTAAGGATGGGCATGAGCTGCGGTGTTGTGTTGGGTAGCGAAAAGATTTATCAAGAATTCTACCACGAACCACACGAACCAGCACGAACATTAGTTATTTATTGATTTTATTCAATGAGCATGGAAGACTAATGCTCATATCTCAATATTTCTCAAGAGTTTCTCTAATTAATTCATTCATTGAAAAGTTTAATTCACTTCTTATTTCATTACGCATTGATTTTGGCAGTTTGGGGTAGGGATTTTCAGTATTTATATCATCATTTTGTTCTGTACGGTCTATAAAAAAATGGTATGGTTTTATCCTCAGAATAGCGGCTATTTTTTCAATCATGTCCATAGAAGGGAATTTTTTCCCCACCTCTATTTCTCCAATGTAAGTGGGTGACGTATTACAGTATTCCGCCAGTTTCATCTGGGATATACCTTCTTTTTTGCGGAATTCCTTCATATTATTAATATAAATCTGTTTTAATGTCATTTCTTATGCTAATAGCCTTTATTTTCTATATACAACCAGCTTATTGAGGGTTAAATATACTTGACAATAACACTCTATTGGCGCTATAATAAGGGATAAATCATTGGTTTTGAGGTTTTATTTTTAGAATATTTAATATTTTGGAGGTTTGTATGAGTAAATGCGGTTCAACAGAAAATCTTGCAGTTCATCACAAGCGGCGTGATGGTGGAAATGACATTGGAAACGCAGAAGTCCTATGTCAGAAATGCCATGAACATACGAGTACATACGGCGTACCGGGAAAAAGTCCGCCTGAATTTTCTGAAGCCACAAAAAAAGAGGCATTAAAGAAAGCGGGGAATCGTTGTGAATGTGAAAGAGCCGATTGCCATGCTAAGAATGAAACTACGAAACGGATAATCGAAACACTTTCGGATCCTATGCGCTCATAAGAAGTGGTATAGCCAAAATAAAATGGAGAAATTATGAAAATCATTATATTTTCAATACTTTTAATAATAAATACTATATTTGTCTTTAGCCAAGAATACAATTTATATTATTCTGGGCTAGACAAGGGGTTTATTACAATAAAGAAAGAATCAAATGGAAAAATAACAATTACACCAAGAATGCAAGGTGTTTATTCTTTTGATTTAAGTTATGAAATATGTTCTCTATTGCTAAAAGGCGAATATTATTATATATACTCAGAAACAAAACTTATAACTTTTGATGGAAATACAACAACAGAAACCTTTTCTGATGGTAGTTGGTATAAGAAAATCGTTAATGGAAATACAACAACAGAAACTTTTTCTGATGGTAGTTGGTATAAGAAAATCGTTAATGGAAATACAACAACAGAAACCTTTTCTGATGGTAGTTGGAGCAAGACAGTTGTTAACGGAAATACAACTACAAAAACCTTTTCTGATGGTAGTTGGTGCAAGACAGTCGTTGATGGAAATACAACAACAAAAACCTTTTCTGATGGTAGTTGGTGCAAGACAGTCGTTGATGGAAATACAACAACAACAACATTTTCTGATGGTAGTTGGCATAATACAATTGCTGATGGAAATACAACAAAAGAAACATCTTCTACTGGTAGTTGGAAAGAGACATACGTTGAGGGAAATACAACAATAAAAACATATTCTGATGATAGTTGGGAAGAGACATTCGTTGATAAACAAGGTTTTAATATTTATATAATAACTAAGGGAAAATTAAAATAATGAAACGCAAATAATAAATATTGTAGCGTAATGGTGACTGGTATAGTTGCATATCCTTTATAATTTTGATAAGGTAGAAAAATTTAATGGATGTAATTAAATATATTTTTAATATTGAGTAGGAGGTTTGTTTATATGAATAAATTAGAGAACAAAATACATCTTTTTAATAAAGAATTGGCAAATATTTTAGCATCTCTTGCGTATCATATTTCACCAAAGATTGTAAAATATATTGTGGAAAATAATAAAAAAGATTTTACATATTTTGAAAATTTATTTGGTGAAAAAATTGATATAAAAAATTATCTCTTTAATGGCTCCGATTGTGTTTTTCCAGGAATTAGACGATATGTTAGTGGAAAAGGACAAAAACGAAAATATAATATAAAATATAATGCTATCATTGATGACAATATTTTTCCAAGATATATATGGTGTTTTTTAATTAATGGTAAATGTTATAGTGGGCCAAATTGGAAAAAAACAGACTTAGACGAATTTGAATTAGCACATATTTTTTCACATAAAGAAAATGAAATAAATGTAGAGAAAGAATATTTTAATGAAATTGATAATACCATTTTTCCACACGGAGAATTTACATCTGCCTCAAATATTGTTTTGTTACCTAAAGGAACCGTAAGACCAACAGACAATTCAACAATACTAAAATCTATATTTTATAAACGTTATGTAGAATTATATGGCGAAGATACCTTAAACGGACGGAGAGGATTTATTGAAAAAAATATTCCTGAATGGTATTCACAAATAAAATGGAATGAACCTTTTTTACCAAATAATTGGAAAATAAATATAGATAATTTATTAGATTATAGAAAAGAAAGAATAACAACTATTATGAAAAAAACACAAATGTTATAGGCTCACAAAAAATCGGATAAGCTCAATTTTTCAATATCATTTTCTTCAATAATTATTATTTTTACTTTAAGATTCATTTTATTTTCAATTGATTCCAATATTCGTTCTTTATAATTATTAAGCTTATCAAGGTTATTATTTGAATTATAAATACATAATAGTACATATACAATATTATTTTTACTTTTGTTTTTAAAATATTCATTAAATTTATTTGCTAATAATAAATATCCACGATAACCATTTATTAAATCGGCATATCTTATTTCTTTAGAATAATATTTTATTTCAATGTTGAATATGTTTTCTGATATTGATTTTTTTTTGGGTATCATAATAATGTCATACCCAATATCTTCAAATATTACATTATTTCTTATCATAAAGAAATCATTATATTTTTTATTAATAATACCAATCACTTTCTTCTCTATATTTTTATAATCAGTTATATCAATAGGAATTTTAGAGTCGAGTTCTTCTCCTCTTATCTCTATTACTTCATTACGTAGTTTTTCATTTATTTGTTCATCACTTTGTCTTTCAGGAGCATTAAAAAGTTTTAAATATTCTTGTTCTTGAGTTCTGTCAATAATAATTTGTCGAACTTTCCATTTTTTAATTCCATAAAATAATTCTATAATACCAAATATAAAAATAATAGACGTAATTAAAAAACGATAATGATATATTAAAGATATAAATTCTTGTCTTTTAATAATATTTTCTTTAGCAAGTAAAGTTAAATTGTCTAAGTCTTCATTTTTAATCAAAAAAATATCATATGAATTCAATATTGTCCAAAAAATAATTAATGATGAAACTATCAGAAGTATACCTAGAGTTGTAAAGAATTTATATAAATCGGATGTATCTGGGTGTTCCATTTCTTTCTTTATTATATAATAAACCTATTTACATTGTATGCCAAGCGACTTTTTTCTTGATGTTCCGGTTGTTTTCAATGTTAGTGGCAACATTTTATACTCAACACTGACCGACACCATTATTCCTTAATACTGTCAAGAAATTGGTAGTACAAGAGTTATAGCGTAAAATACCACAATCCTCGAAGCAAAAGTTCGCATTGGTTCGTGTGGTTCGTGGTAAAATTCTTCAAAATCGTTTACTCTGTTTGCGTGTCTAACCATATTAAAAACCATTTACTGGACAATTATCACAATTTTTATCACGACTTTCACATACATCACTACAATAATAGTTCAACTTATCATCTAAATCAGCCTTTACTTCATCATCAATCATTATTTACCCCTTTAAGGTGATTAATGGGACACGGTGGCATATTCAGTTTTTGGAGATTCTTTTGCCGTATACGATGCTTCCGGTTCCTGGACAAGGCACATTTTATCATATTCTTTCATTCTTTCTTCTGAAATCACTCCTGCTTCAAAATCTGCCATTGCGTCTTGATACATTACTTCACAAATTTCACTTTTATATTTCATATTCTATCTCCTAAAAAACCTCGATTAAATTTCCATCTCTTAATTTAGAATTAACTTGTGCTTCGGTCATTGAAAATGCATCTTTTGAACGATTTTTAAGAATCCGTAAATCATTTCTGTTAATATTTCCCTTATCGGACTTCGTAAAACCAAAAACAAAAAATGTCCTTTCTTCGCTCCTAAAAAACACAATTACCCTAAAACCGCCGGATTTTCCTTTACCGGGACGAGCGAAACGCATTTTGTACACACCACCGCCAAGATCGGCATCCGCCTGTCCTGTTTCAAGCCGGTCTACCATTTCCTTTAATTCGGTATCTGTAATACCTTCCTTATTGGCAAATCGGGTAAACCAAGTATTTTTAAATATTCTCACTTTATAATAATAATTTAAGATTGCAAAGGTTTCAAGTAAATACTTCTGGTGACACTCAAAAAAAATAATTTTTTTTTATTTCGGTCAAGCAAAACACATACCTCGCACCCATATACAGTAACGCCATAGTGATAATTTACCCCTCTCTCCCCCTTCGTGTTCTTTGTACCTTTGTGCTCTTTGTGTGAACTCTTCCGTATAAATCACCACTGGATAAATCATCCAAAAAGTGTTACCATACCCATACCATGAAATTAAATAACGAATCACTGAATAACAGCGTCTTTTGGCAAAAAGCGAACATCGCCCTGCCGCGTTTTGACAGGGAAAAAATGATCGCTTCTACAAAGGCACAACCAAAGTGGGTGCACTTCGGAGCGGGAAATATTTTCCGCGCTTTTCCTGCCGCTATGATGCAGCAGCTTCTTGAACAGGGAGTTGAGTCAACGGGCATTGTAGTCGCGGAAGGCTACGACGGGGAAATTATCGATAAAAGTTTTACCGCGTTCGATAACTTAACAATCGTTGTAACGCTTAAATCAAACGGAAGCACCGATAAACAGGTAATAGCGTCCGTAGCGTCTTCACTGAGAATGGACAATGAACTTGATACGCTTAAAAATATTTTTACCTCTCCTTCATTGCAGATGGCGAGTTTTACAATCACTGAAAAAGGCTACAGTCTTATAAGCAGAGACGGAACGCTCTTTCCCGACGCGGCGGATGATTTAAAAAAAGGTCCTTCTGCTCCAAAGAGTTACCTTGGGCGCATCGCCTGTCTTTTACATGAAAGATTTAAAAACGGAGCGCTGCCGCTTGCGATGGTCAGCATGGATAATTGTTCACATAACGGAGACATTCTCTTTGCCGCAATGGAAACAATCGCAAAAGGCTGGGTGGAAAACGGCGTGTGCGGCGCGGATTTTTTAAGTTATATCCGCGATAAAAACAAAGTCTCCTTCCCCTGGTCGATGATCGATAAAATTACCCCGCGCCCCGACGACAGCGTGCGCGATATGCTGGTTTCCTGCGGTCTTGAAGACATGCAGGGGGTGGTAACGTCAAAGAACACCTATGTCGCTCCCTTTGTGAACGCCGAAGAAACTCAGTATCTTGTCATAGAAAACACATTTCCCAACGGCAGGCCGGCTCTTGAAAAAGCGGGCGTGTTGTTTACAGACAGGGAAACAGTAGACAGGGTAGAAAAAATGAAAGTCTGCACCTGCCTTAACCCGCTGCATACAAGCCTTGCAGTTTTTGGCTGCCTGTTGGGATACACGCGAATCAGTGAAGAAATGAAAGACGCGAGTTTGGTCAAATTAATCGAAGGAATCGGCTACCGTGAAGGGCTGCCCGTCGTTACGGATCCGGGAATCATCAAACCTAGGGACTTTATCGATCAGGTAATAAAAGTACGCCTTCCCAATCCCTTTATGCCTGACGCCCCCCAGCGTATCGCAATGGACACATCTTTAAAAATACCAATCCGCTTCGGCGAAACGTTAAAGGAATACATTAAAAGCGGCAAAAATCTTGACAGCCTCAAACTCATACCCCTTGTATTTGCGGGGTGGCTGCGTTATCTCCTCGGCATTGACGATCAGGGCAAACCTTTTGAGATAAGCCCCGATCCCAATTATAAAACTCTAGCGGCAAACTTATCCGGCGTAAGCCTAGGGCAGACAGGGCCGTTTCATGACAAATTAGAGCCAATTTTATCAAATTCCGCATATTTTGGGGTAAATCTTTACGAAGCAGGTTTAGGTACTCGGGTGGAAGAGCTTTTTACACAAATGCTTACAGGTCCCGGAGCAGTACGAAAAGCACTTGATTTTAATGTGAATTTATATTAGAATTTTAGTTCTGGAGGTCAAAAATGAAAAAAATCATTATTGTATTAATTTTTCTGGCATTAATTTCACCGGTTTTTGCCCAACAAGAGGAAGAAAGACCTGATAGGCGTGCGGCAGACCCTTTTTATGCAATCAATAACACCAGAAATAGAAATGAAAATTTTTATTACATCAATGTGTCAGTTGAAAGAGTATATCCGACAAAAGATGGCTATGTAGTTCAGTACCTTTGCCCTTCTTCCACAATCGGCGTAATAGGCATTCCAAATGAATGGTTTTCAAATGCGGCAGGCAGAGCTGAAGTTATACGTTTACAGATGGCGTCAGATTGGCCAACAATGACAGTATTCTATGTGGATGGAAAATTCAGCCATGTAAGATTGTATGTCCATCCTGCTAAAAGCCATCTAACATGGGGAAATGTCCCGCAAGGCGCCGATGTAAGCAAATTCTTTTCGGATGCAAATTCATTTAATCTTCAATTTTAATGGATTCCGGTTTAGAGATTCTTGAGGTACCGGAAGAGCTTGTTAATTTTATAAAAACCTGCTCAAAATTCATCATTGCCGGTCATAAAGAGCCGGACGGAGACTGCGTAGGGAGCCAACTTGCCCTGCGCAGCGCTCTGTTGCGCATGGGAAAAGAAGCTATAGTTTGTTCGGCAGGCCCTTTTAAACGTACGGAAATAAAAGAATATGCAGAACAATTTGCCGCTATCCCTCCTGAAGCAAATAAAACAGATACAAAAGTAATAATTGTTGATTGTTCAGGAAAAGACAGAATCGGAAGCATTAACGAGACTTTAAGTGAATTTCTCTGCGCAGTAATAGATCATCATGCCGCCGTAACTCATTCGCCATCAACAAAAGAAGAACCGGTTTATGTTGATCCAAACGCGCCATCATGCTCATTATTGATATATAAAGTAATAAACGCTTTGGGGCTTGATTTAAAGGAAGAAGAAGCCTCTTTGCTTCTTTTTGGGATGTGCACAGATACTGGTTTCTTTAGGCATTTGACGGAAAAAAACGCCCAAGTCTTTGAATGTGTCGCAAAATTAGTCTCTCTCGGCGCAAGCCCAAAAAAAATATTTTATAAATTAAACGGCGGAAAAAATCTAAATTCCAGAAAATTATTGGGCAATATTTTATCAAGAACAGAATCTTACTTTAACGGAAAACTTTTACTTAGCTATGAAACACTAAATGAGTTTGAAACTTTTGGTTTTGAAGCCAGGGATTCTGACAATTTAAATCAAATGCTTTTAGCGGTCGAAGGGACGGAAGCTATTGTAATTATCCGCCAGGAGTGTGCCGACAATTGTACTGTGAGTTTCAGATCGCTGGATAAAATTGACGTGTCACAGATCGCGGCATCTCTGGGGGGCGGCGGACACAAGAACGCTTCAGGCCTCACAATGAAAGGAGACATTCCGTTTGTAAAACAAATACTGTTAGATTCATTTAAAAATATTTTCACTGAATAAATTAAAAAACTTCAATATGACAAACATCAAAAAAGATTAACTCATTTCGAGGAATAATACATCTGTTTTCATACCGCGCCGATATCAAGAATGAGGTAAACAATGCAGATGGAATCATTAAATAAAATTTATTCCGAATATCTTTTGGGTAATATTGAGATTGGAGAATTTGAAGGGATTATTTATTCATATCTTATAAATAATCAGGAAAAAACTTGCATCAAGCACTGGAAACAGGATGAATATGAAGATTTTATTTCCTGGTTTTATCCCCGATATAAAAATATAATAGGCTCTTATCAGGAAATAGGATCGTCATTTGAAGCGTTTTTTTACAGGTATATGCTTATTTCCGCAAAAGAGTATCATGTGCGCACAACTGCAAACGCGGTTGTCGAATATTCAGCTTGGAGCGCGCGCGTTCCAGATATGTACGCGCACGAGGAACCTCCCGTTTATACCATTAACCATACTGAAGAGGTAATAACAAAAATGATTATAGGAATAAAAGGCAAAAAAAATACAAGGCGGCTTTTAGCCCTTATCATAAAATGTTATTACTATATTTCAGATGACTTTGCGGAAAAAATTGCCATGTTGATTGGCATTGACTCAAAAGAATTAATAGAGATGTTAAATAAAATACGAAGAATAAGACAGGATAAAGATGATAATATTTATTTTTTAAAAGAAAGAATTTTTTGTCAATTTTACAGGTGCATAATATACGAAAAAAAACTTTCACTGTTACGGGAAAATACATTGGCGTATGAAAGGCAGCTTCGCCAGCTTGAAAGAGCGAGAGACAGACTGGATAAAATGCGCGAGCGCTTAAGCAAAATCCGCAAGGAAGCTACTCACAAACAAATCGCAGAAGTAATCGGCATAACAAAGGGCACCGTAGACGCAAGCCTTCACAGGCTTAAATCAAAATGGGAAAAAATGTCAAAGAAAGCTCATTTGAATTAATTACACGAAAAAGCAAACACCGCCTTTTCATGATAATCTTTTTCGGGTCCCGCAATACAGGAGGGGAAACTGTTCTGATTCGGAGAATCGGGGTAATGCTGAGTTTCCAGGCAGAATCCCGAATGTTTTACATAAACAGAACCTTGTTTACCTTCAACTCTTTTAAGGTGGTTTCCCGTATAAAATTGAACGCCCGGCTGCGTCGTAAAAACTTTCATGGTACGGCCTGAAACATGTTCATAAACTTCGGCGCAGGGACGCAGTTTGCCCGGCTCTCCATCAATAACAAAACAATGATCATACCCTATAAAAGATTTAAAAAAGGAAGCATCAGAACAAATTTTTCGCCGTGTTTTAAAATTAAAATCAGTTTTATCAACAGGAAGCAGTTTGCCGGTCGGGATGCAATTTTTGTCAACTTGAACATAAGAAGATGAATATAGAAGCACATTATGGGAAAGTATATTGCCCTTCCCTTCTCCGGCTAAATTAAAATACGCGTGATTAGTAAGATTGACAGGAGACGATTTATCCACTTTTGCGTAATAATCGCAAATTATTTCATTGGACTCCGTGAGTCCGTAACTGACTACAGCTTTCAAGTTTCCGGGAAAACCGCAGTCGCCGTCGGGACTATCCAATTCAAAACGGACATAGACTCCCTTATTTTCTTCGTAAGCTTCTGAGTTCCAAAGAAGCCTGTCAAAACCACGCGGTCCTGAATGTAGGGAATTTTTGCCGTCATTCGCCTGAAGAGCGTAGTTTTTTCCGTTTAAAGAAAAAGCGGCGTTTTTAATACGGTTGGCAAAACGTCCGACAGTAACGCCGATATATGGATCATTATGCAGAAAACCGTCAAGATTTGAATATCCCAACAAAACATCGTCTTTTACGCCTTCGCGAGAAGGAACAAACAGGCTTGTCCATGCCGCGCCAAAATTGGTCAGCGATAATTTTAAATCGCCCGCGCTAAGAGTCCACAATTTAACTTTTTTACCATTGGAAAGGACGCCGAAAGTCTTTTTATCAATTTTCATATATTAATTATACACTTGCCAGCTTATTACGTATAGGGTATAATAGTAGTATTAAGGAGAATGATTTATGAAAAAAATTATCACCCTTGTTATAGGCATATCAATTACCGCGGTATGCTTTGCCCAAAGCGATCCTGTTGAAGGATACTGGCTAAGCATTGATGAAAAAACCAATAAAGTCACAGCCGGCTGGCAAATTTATCAAGAAGGCGGCCAACTTCGCGGGAAAATTTTATCATTATCAGAAGACCCAAAAGGTACGATTGCCGACAAAGTCAAGGAAAGCTATAAAGGCTTCCCTCTTCCCGGAAAAGTTAATAAAATGGAAGTCGCAGGTCCGCCGTGGATTTTCGGGCTTACCAAAAACAAAACAGGCGAATGGAGCGGCGGCAAGATAATTGACCCCGCAAACGGAAATATGTATGACTGCAAGATCACGTTCCGTAAAGCCGACGGCAAGAAGTTCGCAAACGACACTCTTGAAATGCGCGGTGAAATAGGGCTTGGCATAGGACGCAGCCAATTCTGGCGCAAAACCGACGAGGTTACAGCAAGCAATTTGTGGCCTAAGTGATAAGTTTTAGACTGTCATTAAAACTTGATTAGTATTTTTAATTTACCACGAACATCACGAACTTTTTGTACAGATCTTGTCGTTGTTCGTTTTGGTTAGTGTGGTTCGTGGTTAAAAATTAAAGAATTGATGATTCTAATACTTACTAATACATTCTAATCATTACTGTCAATATTAATACCGGTAACCATTGCTGGATTTAATCGGGTTTCGTTTATTTTGTCTTTTTTTCAATATCTTCCATGTCTTTCAGGGATTTTATCAAATTAAGCACAATTTTCCGGTCTCTTTTATTCAACGCTTCCAGATTTTTCAGAACAATCCGCGAATCGGGAAGCGGCGAAGAAGAGCCGCGCTCTTGCTGTTCATGCCCGGTAATTAGGTACTCCACAGTCACCCCCAAAGCCGCGGCAATGCGCACTGCGGCATCGGCGGAGGGCATGGAACCATCTTCACGCAGGTAATTATCTATAGTTCGTCTATTTACCCCTGAAATTGAGGCTAATTCCTTAATTAATATATTTTTGAAGGCTAATTCAGCCTTCAGATTTTCCTTAAAACCCATTAATTAAGTATTACTTAAAAAAGCGTAATAAATGCTTGACATAACTTATATTTAAGTGATATATGTTATATATGCGTAATAAAGCGAAAAAAATACAAATTTACGCATGGGAGAAGAATATGAAAAAAACAAACAAAATAGGACATAAATTCATCATTTTTTGGATATTAATATCGCTTGTATTGATATTGGCAAAATGTGGAAATCAAGGGGAAGAAACGCTGGATCCAGTGGAACCGTCATTTCCGTCAGGACCGTCATTTCCGTCAGAACCGCCATTTCCGTCAGAACCGCCATCAAATACATATACAGTGATATATGACAAAAATTCTGTTGATGCAACAGGAATTATTGCAAATTCCATTTTTACCGTTGGAATTTCAGGATACCTACAAATCAATAATTTTATACGAAATAACTATTGTTTTTTAGGTTGGGCAAAAACATCAACAAGTACAATAGCGGAATATTCAGACGGACAGTCCGTAAAAAACCTTACTACTGCGGGAGAAACAATAATACTGTATGCTGTATGGCATGAATTGAATATCATTGAAGTAACAGAAGGAAGTACATTAGATGAAAAATTTACATGGATAACAAATAATGTTGAAAGCTATACTATATATATCATTGAGATTAATTCAGATTATGATTATTATAATTATTTATATAGACAAAATTTATCTTATGAAACAAATAAATACATTACCATTCATCTTAAAGGCACCGGAAGTATTACTTTAATTTCTGATCATGATTATCGTAACAATGTTGCTCTGATAAATATAGGTAACCACGTTACTTTGATATTAGATGAAAATATATTTTTAGATAAACATATATTATATGACTTAGACTTTTCTTTATCTGTATCAAGCGGCGGGCATTTTATTATGAATGGCGGTGGAATTTCCGGTAATAGTAGTAATTTCGTGAGCGGTGGTGTGTATGTTAATGGAGGAACATTTACCATGAACGGTGGTGAAATTTCCGGTAATAATGGTAATGGTGTGTATGTGTATGTTAATGGAGGAACATTTACCATGTACGGCGGTGAAATTTCCGGTAATAAAGATGATGGTGTGTATTTTTATAGTGAAGGAACATTTACCATGTACGGCGGTGAAATTTCCGGTAATAATGGTAATGGTGTGTGTGTTAATGGAGGAACATTTACCATGTACGACGGTAAAATTTCCGGTAATTATGGTAATGGTGGGTATTTTTATATAGGAACATTTACCATGTATGGTGGTAATATTTCCGTTAATTATAATACTCCAAACAACCGTTGTGGTGTGTGTGTTATTGGAGGAACATTTACCATGACTGGCGGTGAAATTTCCGGTAATAATAGTTATTTCTCCGTTGATAGCGTGTTTGTTACTGATGCTTTTTTTAACAAAACAGGAGGAACTATTAAAGGTATTAATTCAATAAACGGTAATAATGGATATGCGGTTCGCGCTTGCATCCGTGGTCTTTTTTACGAAAAATTAAAAAAAACCACTGCCGGACCGGGAGATAATTTATTTTATAACAGTTCAAATCTTACATGGAGTGGCGCATGGGATTATTAAAATTTAAGGAGTAAAAAATGATACAGGGAAAATTTTCAAAATGGGTTCATATCAATAATAAAGATGAGTTAATTAAAAAAGAAGAATTAAAACGGGCTGGTCATTATGTCCCAGGTATTTATGCAATAGCTTATTCCAATGTCAATCTAAGTAACAAAGAATTTGACTATATTGAAGATATAGTTTACTTTGGTATGTCATTAAATAAAAGAGGCTTACAAGGTAGATTGTATCAATTTTTTAGTACAATCAATGGAAAAAGCAAACAACATAAAGGAGGAGAAAGAATGGTCCATGAATTAAGCAAAGAAAATGACGATTGGTTAAACAATCTTTTTATTTCACTTTTGCCTTGTATATATTGTTCTGTAAACTTTATTTCAGCAGAAGGATTTATTATTTCAGATGATTGTATAAATTTAAATTACATGGGTGATATTGCAAAACAAGAATATTCTTGTCTTTATGAATATGCTAATAAATATAATAGGTTACCTCGTTTCTGTAATAAACCAAAATAAAAAATCATTTTGCCAAAAACGCCATCTGAACCTGTCAAGTATAATTATATAAAGCCTCTCTGTATATATTATTCTTTAAATATTAAATGGTAGTTATAAAAATCTAAAAACCATATCCATACTTCAAAATATTTCAGAAACAAATTTCAATACAACTCTATATTGATACAATATGGTAATTTAAAAAACTTCTTGACATTATATTGTAAATGTATTTAAATAAAAAATATGATTAATAAAAATTCGGTAGAAATCAGAAAAGAATGGACTCCTGAAAAGCTTGCAAAGTTAGCAAAAAAGAAAATTTCTGCGTTTTCTACCGGTATAACAGATGAAGATACAGCAAACGGAACTGTTAAAAATATAGGACGAGGCTTTGCGACATTAGAAAATAAAATGAGAAAGGAATACGATTTTACAAACGCAAAGCCAAATCCATACTTAAATAAAAACCATTGACAAAATACCATACAAAGATATAATTATTTGTATGAATTACAATATTGTAATAGATAACTTGGTTTTTAAATTAAAATCCTCAGATCCATATAAAATTATACTTTTTGGTTCATACGCAAAAGGAGACCAAAATGAAAATAGTGATATAGACCTTATGGTTATACTGGATAATAACCATGTCTCAAAAACATATCAAGAACGACTAAACAAAAAGATTTCTGTAAAAAATTTAGTCCTTGAAATTAATCGAAAAATACCGCTTGATATATTGGTATATTCAAGAGAGGAGTTAAATATTATTAAGAAGCATGGGAACTATTTTATTGATGAGATTGAAAAGACAGGAAAAATAATTTATGAAAAAGCAGACTGAAGATTGGATTTTACTAGCTGATAGTGATTTACGCGCCGCAGAAATAATTTTTAATACTCCGCCACCAACTTAAAAAACTCCGCCTGTTGCGTCTTAAGCAGCGCAGGCACATCAAGTCCGTAAGGGCAATGCTGTTTACAATGGCCGCAGCCGGTGCAATTATCAATTAACCGCATATTTTTTTGCCATTCTTCTGACAGCCAGTACTCCTTGACTGCCCTTCTAGCCAAAAAAGTTACACGCGCCGCATTGTTAATGGGAATGCCAACGGTACACGGCAAACAGTAGCCGCAGCACCGGCAGAAACTGCCTGAAAGTTCCGCTTTGTCGGCTTCAATGGCGTTTAACAGATTGCCGTCCAATAAGGGCGGCTCGTTTTCGTATAACAAAAATTCATCTAACTCGCTCATTTTCTGTATTCCCCAAATGGGAATTACATTTTCATACTGACGCAGAAAAGCAAATGCGGCTTTGGCGTTTGTAATCAGTCCGCCGCATAAGGCTTTCATTGCAAGCACGCCTATGTTATGCTCGCGGCAAAGATCGATTAGCGCCAATTCTTCAGCGGCAGACAGGTAAGAGAGTGGATATTGCAGGGTATCATACAAACCGGATAACACAGCTTCTTTTGCGTTGTCTTTGCTGTGCGCGGTAATTCCAATATGACGGATTTTACTCTGCTCCTTTGCTTTTAATGCGCAGGCATAAATACCGTCTTTGCCTTCGGGGCGCGGTACAAATGAAGGGTTGTGAAGCTGGAATACGTCAATATAATCAGTACGTAGCATTCGCAGGCTGTTTTCAATATGTTCCATTAATTTATCGGGAGTTTGAGCGGCGGACTTTGTGCATAACACTATTTTATCGCGGACATGATGCAAAGCCGCGCCAATCCGGTCTTCGCTGGATGTATATCCGTTAGCGGTATCGTATAGAGTAACGCCATTATCATTAGCGTGCTGTAACAGCGCGGTACTTTCTTCATACGAAATACGCTGAATCGGAATACAGCCAAACCCTGTGCGGCTTACGGTCAAATCGGTCTTACCGAAAATTGTTTGCTGCATAGCCTTAAAACCAACGCTTAAATTTAAACGTTATTATCATTGTTATTGCGATTAATCCCATGCCACATAAAACAGCCGGGTAACCCCATTTCTGTGCTAACTCAGGCATATAATTAAAATTCATGCCGTATATTCCTACAATAAAAGTTAAAGGTATAAAAATTGTTGATATAATCGCCAATACTTTCATTACCTTGTTCGTCTGATGCGATAAAACCGATAAATTTACGTCCATTATATTTGATAACCATTCACGATAATGGTTTACAGTTGTTTCTGCATTATGTAAATTCTCCAGTAAGTCCTGTATAAACGGTTTAAATTTATTTTTTAAGAGAAATTGATTCTGCCGTAAAATTACTGAAACGTTTTCTCTTAACGGAGAAATTGCCTTCTTTATTTGCAAAAGATATTTTTTGGTATCCTGCAGTTCCTCAATAAACATATCATCGCTTGTTTTTGTCGCGCGGTCTTCAAAATCTTCAATATCATCTTCCAGATGATTTAATACAAGAAAATATCCGTCAATAACCGCGTCAATAATTTCATAGATAAGATAATCTGTTCCTGATTTACGGATTTCTCCAATACCGTCAAGAATTCTTTTCCTTATTTTATCAAATGGATCACCCGGTATTTCCTGAAAGGTTATCAGAGTGTCTTTCATAATGATTATACTTACCTGATCAATTAAAAATTCATCTATTTTTTCTTCTTCTTTTTTAAAGAACAAAAACGGCTTTTTCTTTTTATTTTGATTGTGATGAAATCTCTTTTCCCGCTGTATTGTCTTGATTGACAAGAAACGATAGTTTTCAAATATTTCAACTTTTGACTGTTGTTCGGTATTTAAAATATCTTCGATAGTTAACGGATGAATGTCATATAATTTTCCTAATTCTTTTATTGAATCAATGTTTTTTAATCCGCTGATATTTATCCATGATTCTTTTGAGCCGCGTTGATGTTTTGATAATTCATCAATATTTGATAACTTATTAAATTCCGCCGATGCCGCGTCATAAGTTATAATTGATAAATCCATTTCTAATGCGGGTTTATCCCCAATGTAAACGGGATTTTCAATTGGTAATTCTACATTTTTTTTAAAGATCATTTATACACCTTTATTATTATTATACCATATAAATAAATTATTATATATGTATATATTTTCCTTTTATGAAACAATCTGTTAAAATTATTTGCCGGCTAATTCCCTTGAAAGCGCGTAAAAACGCTTGAGTTGTTCTGCAGAACCAATATCTGAACGGGGACCTTTAATTTGCACCGGAACCGGCTCAAAATAGACCGGCGTTTTTCCCGCATAACCCAGCCTGATTAACAATCCTTCCTCACCTCCGTACATATCATGCATTCCGGCAAAAACATAATTTCCTAATGACCAGAAAATAAGCTTTCCGTCCAGCCATTCAAATCCCTGCACAGTATGCGGGTGTGAGCCAATAATCAAGTCCGCTCCGCTTTGCGCCAGATCGGTATACAGACTGCGGGTATTGGGATCCGGTTTCCATGTCCATTCGTGACCGCCATGAAACAAAAGCACATTGAGAACTCCGTCTTTTTTAACAAAATTATTTTTAAGCCGCTCTATGCTGTCCTTCCCTGTAAAGAACATTCCCGCTTTATCCGCAGTGGCGCTATACGAAGCTCCGTCCCATCCAGTACGCTCACGGGGAAACGAAGCCATTCCGAAAACATGTATCTCAAGACTTTCTGTTGAAAAAATAAAAGGGGCGGCGGCTGAAGTAATATCGCGTCCCGCGCCCAAAATTGCAATCTCGCTTTTTTCCAGGTGTTCCAGAGTATCTAAAAATGCAATTTCACCGTAATCAAAAATATGGTTATTTGCGAGTAACACCGCGTTTATATTCGCCGCCTTTAATGGCGGAACAGTCAGCGGATCAAAACGGAAATTGTAACTCTTTGCGACTTTAGCGCCGCGATTACTAACCGCTCCTTCAAGGTTTACTAAATTAAGGTCAGACTTTTTAAAATAGTCCGCCGTCTTTCCCAAAATGCCTTCGGCGCCTTCATCGATTAAAATTTTGCCGCTGCCCCTGTCCAGCATAAGATCTCCTGCGGCGCATATCCAGACAATTGACGGAGTATTTTGTACAAGCGGCTTGGGCGCATCCGCAAGCATTGTTTCAAGCACGGCAATTTTTTTTTGAAGCCGTAACTTTTTTCCGCCGCTGTCATTTGCCGCCTTTACCCGGATTGAAACATACCGAACCAGAGGATAATCATCATCTGACACGCACAGACCGTCTACTAAAAGCCCCATATTCGGCGGCGCAATTTCTTCAAGAGAAACAAGAGTTTCGCTCCCTTCAAGGCAGGCGGCAAGAGTTGTTTCGGTACGCGCCGCCAACGGATTTTCCTTTGGTACAAACCATGTTTTAGAAATGGGAATCCCTTCAGCCTGCTTCCATGATGCCGCAAACTCAATGAGCAAGTTAAGTGAATTGGCGGCTCGCGCTTTTGTCCCTCCCTGTTCCTGCGTTTCGTTCTCTCGAATCAAACGGACTTTCAATGTATCTTGAAAATCAGGTTGAGAAATAAGATTCTCAAGGTACTCCCACTCTGCGGTGAATTCTTCTCCATCTATTAACTGAATTCCGTCAACCGTATTTTTAATCCCGCAAGAAAAAAGTAACAGCGCATAAATACCTAAAGAGACGGCAATACTGGCTGCGGTGGTACAGGCGATTATTGCGGCACGGAAATACTTGAGATTCTTCATATATCAATAATATTTTAAATATGAAAAAAAATAAATACAGAGGTGTCCATAAATAAGAAATTTACCACGAACCTCACGAACTAGTAGACTGTAAAGGCTAAAACTATACAAAGAGTAAGAAATGTAGTATCATAAGTCATGGGAGGAGATACTACATGGAGAGAAAACAAATTAAATTGAAACCTGAGGAACGGGCGGTATTGAAGC
>Ga0268262_10000079_pt1 | contig 117597 bp, 91 predicted proteins | sample TergutNc150P3_FD_190354 | JGI IMG/M metagenome (GOLD analysis project Ga0268262, IMG submission 190354) | Nasutitermes corniger P3 segment gut microbial community from laboratory colony in Florida, USA - Nc150 P3 (SPAdes) (version 2) | ecosystem: Host-associated > Arthropoda: Insects >... | reverse complement strand
GGTTGGGGGCGGGTGGGCGGGTGCGGGGATGTAAGGGCAGCGGGTCTGTGCATCTCTTTCCAGTGAGCCATACACAGCAAGGCTTTCGGGCGGGGTGCCGGGGTTTTTTGTGCCGTTGCTGTTTGGAATTTTTTTATAGCCAAAAATGTCGGGGCTATAAAGCATGGTGCTTTACTTTGTAATATTTTTTCACCTTGCCGGAACCATGCTTTATAGTCCCAGTCTTTTGTTTTCAGTTTCTTTATTGCCGAATAAGGCGGCACAAAAAAGGGCGGCATAAATGAGTTGAAAAAATTGCGTAGCAATTTTGACCTTATTATTCTTAACCATTCGGGCGAAGCCCGACCGCCGAAGGCGGTAATCCGAAGCGAATTCAAGATGCCGTTATGCGCTACATATTTGAAAATGCAAAAACGGCTTTAGAAGGGCTTTTAATGCTTTAAAGGTGAAATGATACGGCAACTATTGTTGGCGCGGTTCTATGGGCTTCTATGAGCGTTTTGGAAGGGTTTTTATGATGGGGTCTGCAAGGCAAAAAATCATGTTTTGATAAAGCGTTATGTGCAATGACAAAAAATTGACATCAGGAATGACATCATATTTTTTGATTAAGTGTGAGTAAGTATGATTAAATAAAAATAAGTATGAGAAATTTTATTGACTTAATTCCTTATGTAGTATAGACTTATGAGTAATAAAGCATACATATGAGTAAGCCTGAGAAAACTGTAACGCTGTACCGGACAGCGTTACATACATTGAGGTGACCGCCTTTGCCGGATGCACCAGCCTTACCAAAGCAACCATACCCAACAGCGTAACATACATTGGAAGTATGGCTTTCAGCTATTGTACCAGCCTTACCAGCATAACCATACCCAACAATGTAACCAGCATTGAGGATAGCCTTTTTGAATATTGTACCAGCCTTCCCAGTATAAACATACCGAACGGCGTTACCAGTATTGGAAGTAAAGCTTTTTTAGGTTGCGCCAGCCTCGCGAATGTAACCATACCTGCCGACGTAACCAGCATTGGGGGTTACGCTTTTTCTGCCTGTTCTGGCCTTACCAGCGTAACGTTTCAAGGCGCGATTGCTTCAAGCAGGTTTGACAGTGAGGCATTCTCCGGTTCCGGCAACTTGCGTGACAAGTATTTTGATGCAAATGGAGGAATAGGGACGTATGTAAGGGCAAAAGGCGGTTCAGCGTGGTCGAAACAATGAAGTAAGTGACCAGGGTCTTTGGAGGCCTGCAATGGGACAGAGTTTTTCGAAGGGTTACATAAAAAGCCTACGCTATAGTTAGCGTAGGTCTTTTTTGAAAATAACTAGCTTTGGGCGCTATATGATTCGAACATATGACCCCCACGGTGTAAACGTGGTGCTCTAACCAGCTGAGCTAAGCGCCCTACCCTAAGACTCTGAAACTGAAATTAGCACAACCAGATACTTTATTCAATACAGATACTGGACAAAAGAATTTACCACGAACCTCACGAACCATCACGAACATTGATAAGATGTGTGGATAAAGTTCGTGTCGGTTAGTGTGGTTAGTGGTAGAAATTTGAAATTCAGTTTACAGCGCCACCTCGCTGAACGGCGGGCATCGTTCCAGGACTTCGGCAATTCGTTTATGCGGGGGCTTTTCTAGCGCCGGATCGGATTCCAGGATTTCAAAGGCATCACAGCGGGCGCGCGCAAGGTCTTCCGCGTCCCTGACGGGATCGGCAATACTTAGCTTCAGGTAGCCTGACTGCTCAATGCCGGCAATCTGGCCGGGTCCGCGTAGCTTTAGATCTTCTTCGGCAATTACAAAGCCGGAAGAGTTTTCAAGCATCACCTTTAGCCGCTTTTTTCCGTCTTCGCCCAGGCTGTCGGAGTAAACCAAAAAACAGTAGGACTGATCTTCCCCCCGGCCTACCCTGCCCCGGAGCTGGTGCAGGGCGGAAAGGCCGAAGCGCTCGGCGTGCTCAATTACCATGCAGGTCGCGTTCGGCACATCCACGCCGACTTCCACAACGCTCGTTGCGGCAAGGATCTTAATTTCTCCGCGGCGGAAAGCTTCCATGGCCTTACGCTTCTCCTCGTCATCCACTTTCGAGTGCAGGAGCGCGAGGGGAAAACCGGGGAACACTTCTTTCGCAAGCCTGTCCGCCATGGACACCGCGTCTTTTAATTCGTTCTCCTCTCCGCCTTCAATTAGCGGATAAACAAAATAAGCCTGACGGCCTGCCGCCAGTTCACGGCGCACAAAATCGTATACCTTCCCCTCGTTGGATTCTTTCGCAAGGTGGGTTTTTATGGCCTTCCGCCCCTGCGGCAGATCGGCAATCACCGACACGTCCAGGTCGCCGAAAACCGTAAGCGCCAGGCTTCGGGGAATGGGAGTCGCGCTCATCATCAATAGGTTAGGAAAGCTGCCCTTGGCGGTAATTGCCTGGCGCTGTAACACCCCGAAGCGGTGCTGCTCGTCCACCGTAACAAGGCGCAGATTTTTGTATTCCACATCGCAGGAGAAAAGCGCGTGTGTTCCCGCAATCATATTGATTTCACCGGATGAAAGCGCCTTTAACAGATTGGCCCTTCCTGAGGCTTTGAGGTTTCCGGTAAGAAAGGCAATCCTGACGCCGAGCGGTTCCAGAAGCTTTGCGGCGCTTTCCGCGTGCTGACGGGCAAGAAGCTCGGTGGGAGCCATGAGCGCGGCCTGCCCTCCCGCTTCCACGGCTTTGAGGGCGGCAAGAAAGCTCACCAGGGTTTTGCCTGAACCAACGTCCCCCTGTAAAAGCCGGGCCATCGGAAAAGGACTGTCCATATCGCGGTTGATCTCGGCTACGGCTGACTTCTGTCCGGGCGTAAGGGCAAAGGGCAGCCTTTCAAGCAGGCGCTTCTGCAATGGGGATAAATCTTCTGAGGATTTATCCTCACTTTTCGCCGCCGCCCTAAGACCAGAGCTATTGGCTTTTCGCTGTATGCTCCTTTGGGCCACCATCACTTCCAGGTAAAAAAGCTCTTCGTAAATAAGGGTCTTCCTTGCCCTGTTAAGCTCTTCCTCGGAAGCCGGAAAATGTATTGCTCTGACGGCATCGGCTTTGCGGAACAGGCCGTCGCGGGTTATTACGCTTTCTGGAAGCTCGTCTTCCAGCTCGCCGGCATAGCGGCTAACGGCCTGCCGGATAAACTTGCGAAGAAGACCTTGCGTAAGCCCCGCCGTCAAAGGGTACACCGGCAGTATGGGGCCGTGTGCGCTTCCGAGAGGCTCAAGCTCAAAAGACGAAGACTGAATCTCGCCGTACTTGTAGTAAAAGTGTCCGAAAAGCCTTGCCCGCATACCTACGGGGAACTGCCTTTCCAAAAAGGGGCGGTTAAAACATACAAGACAGGCCCTGGCGCTTTCGTCCTCGACGTAAATTTTCAGGGTTTTCATCCGGCCAAAGCCAAACCAGTCTTTAGCCATAATCTGAACTTCCGTGCAGACCTGGGAGGTTTGCCAGTCTTTAAGCGGGACTGTCCGGCTTCGGTCTTCCCAATCACGCGGGTAATGGCACAACAGGGCAGCAATATTCGTAATGCCAAGACGCGCCAGATTGCCAGCCGCCGAGGAGCCTGCGCCCTTCAATACGGTTACTGGCGGCAGGAGTTCACGGAGAAACATATCAGAACGGCAGTCTGACCAGCGTTACGGAAATTAACGCGAATAGAAACCTCAAGGCCATGTAGATGATCGCCAGGCATGCGATTGACAGAATCAGAGCCGTAGAAAGCTTTACTATCCTGCCGCGGAAAAAGATGCGGTTAATTCTGTAAAGCACAGGCTGGGAAATTGTTTCAATAATGTTCCAAAAGGGATTTGCGCCGCTCTGCCTGAATAGAAAAGCAATGAGGCGCAGGATGAGAATAAGTATAAAAAAACCCAGGATAAAAGAAACCGCGCCCCATACAGCCTGGAGCGCCAGCACCAGTACAATGCCAAGGGAAATTCTTCCGTAACTGGCGAGCATAGCCAGGACTCGGTTGACCAGCGAAAGAATGCCCAGGGCTACAATCGGAGAAAGATCCAGAAAGCCAAGCTGAAGAAACGAGAAGCGCCGGAACCAGTTCAGGTAGGGATCGGTTATCGTGGAAAGAAAATCAATTATGCCGCTGTTCCCAAAGCCCGGAAACCAGGTAAGGATTATTCTGAAAAGAATTATCAGCATATAGACATTCAGCAATAGACTTAAAAAACCCAACAGTTGTGCCATATAACCCTCCGTTATCCCGCGCGCCACACATCCGCTACGGCGGGGCATCTCTCAAGTGAGCCAAGCGAAACAGAAGCTTCTGCGTCGATAAGGCCCGCCGCGCGGATTATTGTTTCTCTCGAATTTCTATCCGTTACGCTTTCTTTGTCCAGGGCGAGAACCGGGACATGGATAAATACCGGACAGGAACCCGGATTTTCCTCTATGCAGTTTTTAAGAAAATTGAGCATCTCCTGGTTTTCCGCCGCGCCTGCAGCCAGGCGTATGTGCATTTCCCTGCAAGGCATTTTTGTATCTGAATCCTGCGTAGTTTTTTTACCTGTTTCTTTTTTATCCGCGTCCCTGACTAACTTATTGACATCCTGAATACTGGTTACAAGAAGGGTATTCCTCACGTTGTATTGACCGTTATTTTGATTTCTCTGCGCTTCGATGCTTCCCTTAAGGGCCAATATCTCGCCGACCACTGCCTTATCCTTGCAATTTTCCCAGGTCTTGGCAAAAAACAAAACATCAATTTCACCGTTTGGGTCTTGCAAAGACCCAAAGGCCATTTCCTTGCCCTTTTTATCAACATGGGTTCTTATTGATTTCAGCATTCCGATGGCGATGTAGGTTCCGGCTTCCGCTTTCCCTCTGCCAAAATCCAGCAAGTTTATTTCCATATCTTTGGCATGCTTTCTTATATTCGCGAATCTGTCCCACTGCCGCATATCTTCTTTATTGACAATTTCGACATTGGCAATATCGTCCAAATCCAAACAATCATCCACTGTGAAACTGCGTTTATCCCTGTTCTGCTGGTATTCTATTTTACCTTTAAGGATAGCTACTTTATCGTTTTCAATTTTTTCTCCGCATTGAGTCCAGGCCCCCGGGAAAAAAGTAAGCTCAATTTCGCCGTTGTAATCTTCCAGCATAGCGAAGGCCATTCGATCTCCTTTCCTATTGGTAATTACCTTAACGTTCTTTACAAGACCTACAAGGATATGATTACCCAAAACCAGAGCTTCAGGACGGCTCAAATCGGCTTTCACAAGATCTTTCCATACAGCCTGATACTCGTCCATTGGATGGGCGGAGAAGTAAAAGCCGATAAGTTCTTTTTCCGTTTTAAGCTTGTCTGCCCTGGATATTTCAGGAAACTCCTCAAACTTAAAATCGAGATACTCCTTTTCTCCCGTATCCATAAAAAGGCTCACCTGGCCGAATTTCTTTCCGTCCTTTATTTTTTGAACGTACTCCACCGCCTGTTCCAGGTTTCCCAAAAGAGTTTCCCTTCGCCTTCCCAAATTGTCAAAAGAGCCGGTCTGGATAAGTTTTTCAATAACGCTCTTTCCAACCGCCTTGATGTCTACGCGGTTTAGAAAATCCAAAAAGTCTTTGTATGGCCCGTCCTTGCGGCAGCTAACTATTTCATCAGCCGGCGCGTCTCCCAGGCCCTTGATTCCCAAGAGGCCGAAAACTATGCGCCCGTCCGCTATCGTGAAAAGCTTAAACGAGCGGTTTATATCGGGCGGATCAACTGCAATGCCCATCTTCCGCGCTTCGGAAATACACTCCGAAAGCTTGTCCTTGTTGGCGCTGTGAATCTCGTTGGTAAGGTTGGCCGCCATGAACTCCGCCGGAAAATTTGCCTTTAGGTAGGCAGTCCGGTAGGCCAGCACCGAGTAACCGGCCGCATGGCTCTTGTTAAAACCGTAGTCGCAAAACGGGACAAGAATGTCGTAAATCTCTCCGGCTCTGGTCCTGGAAAAGCCCTGCTTCACCGCCCCCTCAAGAAAAGGAATTTTTTCCTTATCGATTATTTCCTTTTTCTTCTTCCCCATCGCCCGCCTTAAAAGGTCGGCCTGTCCCATGCTGTAGCCGGCTATAATCCTCGCCACCTGCATGACCTGTTCCTGATAGACAATAACGCCGTAAGTTTCCTTTAAAGCATCTTTCAGGCTGGGATCAGGGTAAGTGATCGCCTGGCTGCCGTTTTTTGAGTTGATATACTTGGGAATATTTGCCATTGGGCCCGGGCGGTAAAGGGCGTTAAGGGCGATAAGATCTTCAATTTTATCCGGCTTTGCCCTTTTCAGGGTATCCTGCATGCCGTCGGATTCAAACTGGAAAACCTCAAAACTCAAACCATCGCTTAACATCCTGAATGTCGCCTCATCATTTTCATCTACGGTTTCCACGCTGAAACCGGCAAACTCCCCTCCCCTGTCGCGGATCAATTCCTCGGTGTGCTTAATCACGTCCAATGTTTTAAGCCCCAGGAGATCCATCTTCACCAGACCGCATTTTTCCAGATGGTTCATGTCGTACTGAGTAGAAACGGCGCCTGTTTTCGGGTCTTTGAAAAGAGGCGCAAAATTATAAAGGGCGGTCCTGCCGATTACCACGCCGGAAGCGTGGATGCTTGAGTGCCGGTTAAGGCCTTCGAGTTTTCCGGCCAGGGTAAAAAGCTCTGTGTACCTTGAATCCTGCGCCAGTTCCTTCAGCTTCGGTTCTCCGTCAATTGCCTTCTGTAAAGTGATCTTTGGATCCCTGGGGATGAGCTTTGTGATCATGTCCGATTCGGGAATTGATATTCCCAAAGTACGGGCCACGTCCTTGATCACCGCTTTTGCACCCAGCGTCCCGAAGGTGATGATCTGCCCCACCTTGTCCTGGCCGTATTTTTCGGTAACGTACTTGATTACATCGTCCCGGCCCTCGTTGGCAAAGTCCACGTCAAAGTCCGGCATAGAGATGCGCTCTGGGTTCAGAAAACGCTCAAACAACAGGCCGTATTTAAGGGGGTCTATGTCCGTTATACGCAATGAGTAGGCGACTATTGAACCCGCGCCCGAGCCGCGGCCCGGCCCTACGGATATATTGTTATTTCTTGCCCAGTTGATAAAGTCCGCAACGATGAGAAAATAGCCTGTAAAGCCCATCTGAATAACGACGCCAAGCTCGTATTCCGCTCTATTGGTTATTTCCTGCCATTTTTCGCTGCCGGACGCTTTTTCTTTTGCGTAGCGTTTGGCAAGGCCCTCGCTTACCAGATGCCTGATATAAGCGTCCGCGTTGTTAAAGCCGGCAGGAATTTCAAAATCGGGCAGATACTTTGTCAACTCTTTAACGCTGATATTCGGAACGTCGGTTTTACAGCGGGCGGCAATGCGCACGGTATTGGCTATCGCCTCAGCATAGTCAGGGAAAAGCGCCGCCATCTCTTCGCCGCTTTTTAAATAAAACTGGTCTCCGTGGTACTTCTTACGTTTTTCTTCGGTTCTGACTTTTCCCGTTCCTATACAGAGCAGTGTGTCATGGGCAACATTATCATCCCTGTCCAGATAATGAACATCGTTAGTCGCAACCAGAGGTATGCCGGTGCGTTTGGAAATTTCAATGACGACCTTGTTTATATCCCTTTGCGAGAGGTTTCCCCTCAGCTTTTCCGCCGGTATGCCGTGATCCTGGATCTCAAGGAAAAAGTTCGCTTCCCCATTTTCGTCCTCTCCAAAAAGTTCCTTGTAACGGCGGGCCTTTTTCTCGGCATCGCCCGTTTTTCCGGCCTGGATAAGGCGCGGTATCTCGCCTGAAACGCAGGCCGAAAGCGCTATCAGCCCTCCGTGGTATTTTTCAAGGAGCTCATCGTCGATCCTCGGCCTGTAGTAAAAACCTTCGGTGTAGGCAAAAGAACAGAGCTTAACCAGATTGAGGTAGCCCTCGCGGTTCTTTGCCAAAAGAATAAGATGGTAATACTTGTTTTCGCTTTCCGTTCCGGTTTTTTGTAAGCGCGAAAACGGCGAGACGTACACTTCGCAGCCTATTATCGGCTTAATCGGGTTTTTGCGCTTTTCATGCTGCCCCTGCTTGTTAATTGTCTCATCACAGGCGGCAATGAATTCCATTGCGCCGAACATATTGCCGTGATCGGTCAGGGCCAGATGCGTCATTCCAAGCCTTTCGGCCTTATCCGCCAGCGCCGTTACGGAGACCGCCGCGTCCAAAAGAGAAAAATCGGAGTGAACATGGAGATGGACAAAATCGCTCATACCGTGTGACCCATGTCAAATGACTTACGTCATTTGACTATTGAATTGACCTATTAAGCCCTTCCCTGTACAAATCGTCCAGTTGGCTTTGAATAATATTTTTGATGTTATTCGGCGCCCACGTAAGGAAGGTAAAATACCGCAATAACGAAATGCCGACGCTTGAAAGAGGCGGGCCCGAAAAGCGGCAAAGGGCGGCGATTGAAGCGGTTGCGGACAAAAGGAGCTGTGGGTCACGATTGGGGTTGTTGGCCGCAAGAAGGAAATTGTAAGACTCATACGAGCTTCCTTCAGGATCAACCCCAATATCGCCTATGGCCTCGGCGCAGGCGGATTTAATTGACGACTCTTGATGCCTGTCAAAAATTTTCCAGAGAAAGGGAATTGTATCGCGTGAGCCGACCTTTCCAAGAAGGCGGATAAATTTCGCCTGCATCACAGGGTCTACATTGGGCCTTACCCTTGAGTAGTGAGGATCGTTCAGAAAAAAACCTATCATCTCAAACAGGTAGCCCACATAGGCGGGCTCAGCCTCGCCAAGCTGACCTGAGCTAATCGCGGCAGAAATTCTGTTGTACATAATATTCTGCTGCACAGGATCAAAACGGTTGCCGTCCATTGCCCAGGGGGACGGAGGCGGGTCTCCCATGCCGTAATTGCCTTCCGGCTGCGGGCCGTAATATTTGGAACGCTGAACAGTCCTGGGTTTGCTGTCCACCTTGTAAACGTGGAGTATCTTGTCCTTTCCGCAGACATACAAAAGGCCCTCGTCGCTGAAAGCGGGAACCGAGCTGGCCTCGTCTGTTTTTAGAATAAAACGCCGCCTTCCGTCAGGGGCAAAACAAGTTTCGCCCCGAGTAGATATGCAGTAGATGCCCCTTTCGTCAAAGACCATTGTTATCTTGCCTGGATCCGCGTTCCCTGAGCCTTTCTCGGCTGCGGTTTCATGGCTGTCGCCTGTCCAAGTAACCTGTCCTGTGTCGCTGATAAGCTGCACTCTTCCATCACTGAAAGTAACCGCGAATTGATCTCCCCTGCTGACCGCGGATACAGGAGAGGACGCAAGACGCGGAAAACTGCCGCGGGAAAGCTTGCTTCCTTTGGCCGCTCCTTCGTTATACGTTATTTTTTCCGTTTCCCCCGTAGGGTACAGCAAAACGTAGCTGTCCGTGATTTCTGATTTAAGAGAGACGATCAACATCGGCATCCTGCTAAGCCTGACCCGTTCTACAGTACTGAACTGGTTTACCCTTACAAAGTCCATGTTCTGCAGAACGGTAATGAGGCTTCCCGCGTGATCCAGAGCGGGAGACCCCGCTATTTGGCTGTTTAGGTCAATGCTCCAAAGCGGAAGTCCTGAAGCGGTACGGCACAAAACCTGCGATCCGATGGGAATGAACACCCTTCCGTCCCAGCCCACAACAGGCGGAAAATCGATTGGCTTATCAAGTTTCTCCCGCCAGAGTTCCCTGCCCACGCGGTTTACTGCCCAGAAATAACCTGACTTGTCGCAAATATAGGCGGCCCCCTCCACCGACCGCGCAATAAACGGGGTTAGCTGATCCTTTGGATCAAAATTCCAGAGGGGCGTTCCCGTCATGTAGAAGGACTGAACACTCCCGCCTGCACAAGCTACAACAGCGGATTCCGTCTGTAGATACGGCATTCCCAATACAGTATCCCCCAGGTCGCGGTCCCAGATAGGAGCCGAGCTTACCTTCATGGATACGCTTCCGCTTTGGGCCGTTAAAAATTTCGGGGAAAATAAAACCAGAAAAGAAAATACGAAAAAAATTGACTTCTTATTAACTTGAAATCCGCTGGTTTTCATGGCTTACCCCTCTATTGAGTTTTGGTAAATTTTGTAAAATACACATCCTGGGTTGGATAGATAGACGCACCTGCGTAGTTATCCCCGCAGGGAAGGGCTCCTGAAACCAGTTGAAAACTTGTTTTGGAATCATCGTCAAAAAGAATGCGAAGCCCCGCCAGGTTTATCCTTTCGTATTTCGGCAGGGCGTCTTCCAGATCCAAATTAATACCGACCGTAGCATTGCTCTGTATCTGCCTGCCGTTTACAGTTATAGTGCGGGGAACCACATAACCCGCGTAAGTATAGGTCCCGCCCCCAATGCCCTGATATTTAAGCGAATTAGTGCCCCTGTGTTCCCATGTATCATACTGTAGGACGTCTACCACACCGCCGGATTTAAATTCCAAAATACAGGTTAACGGGCCGTCGCTCGTAGTCAGCGAAGAGCGCCATTTCCCCAAAAGATAATTCGGAAGAGGTATATTTTCTGCAATATTGCCGCAGAAGTCTTCAAAAGAAACCGTATTCATGGTCTGACCCTCTGCCCTTGAGTTGTTGAGAAGGCGGCCATTGCTTCTTAAAGTCGTGGCTGCGGTCAAAATAAGCCTGTTATTCTGTCTGGAAACCTGTCCTCTGACCAGATATTCCCCGTTTCTCGCATCGTCCCCCGACAAAACCTGCACGGAACCCCAGGAAGTCATTTCGGCGACTACCTGACTTGTAGCCGCAGCGGCCTCCGCCGTACTTACACCCGCGCCTGCCTCAAAGGGCATTATTCCAACTATTGGCTGCCTCTGAGCCCAAACCGAAAGGGCGGAAATGAAAAAGAAAAGAAATATAATCGCTTTCTTCATTTTATATTGCCCCCGGAAAACTAATTATTTTTCGCTATTTTAGTATTAAAACAAAAAAAAAGCCATATAGTTAACGAAAACATTGTTCACAAAGGAAATTTAAGGAATTTAGGTATAATTATTCACTTTAGTATGGATTTTTCCTAAAATTTAATATAACATTATATACTGTAACGTACTTGAAAGAAACAGAGGTAAGGTAAAAAGGGTATGGCAGAGACGAGAAAAAAGGTCATCCTGGTTGATGATAACCCCATCAACCTTAAATTAGCCAGAAATACCCTTATGGGCAAGTACGATGTTTTTACCGTACCCAGCGCTGCAAAACTTTTTGAATTGCTGGAAAAAACCCTGGTCGACATCATTTTACTGGACGTAATGATGCCCGAAATGAGCGGTTACGACGCCATCAAAGTTTTAAAAAACAATCCCAGAACAGCGGACATTCCGGTAATATTCCTCACCTCCAAATCGGATACAAACAGCGAGCTTGAGGGCTTTGTCCAGGGGGCGGTGGACTTTGTTTCCAAGCCCTTCTCACCCCAGCTCCTTTTGAAGCGGGTTGATGTGCATGTCCTGGTGGAGTCCCAAAAAAAGGAGCTGGAACACATAAACCAAAATCTCCAGCACCTTGTGGATGAAAAAACAGAAGAAATACAGGAATTACAGAACGCCATTCTAAAGACAATGAGCAACCTGGTGGAATACCGCGACAACGTAACCGGCGACCATGTTGAGCGCAGCGAGTACTTCTTAAAGCTCCTGACAGAAGAAATGATAAGGCAAAACGTATACAACGACGAGGTAAGAGACTGGGACATGAAGCTTTTTTTTCAGTCCTCTCAACTGCACGACGTAGGAAAAATAGCCATCAGGGACAACATATTGATGAAGCCCGCCAAGCTGACGGCGGAAGAATTTAACGAAATAAAAAAACACACCTATTACGGCGAGAAAGTCATTGAAAAAATACAGGAAAGCACCAAGGAAAGCGTTTTTTTAACGCACGCTAAAATAATGGCCGGAACCCATCACGAGAAATGGGACGGCACCGGTTACCCCAGGGGCATTGCGGGAAGCGACATCCCGCTGCAGGGCAGGTTATTGGCCCTTGTCGATGTGTATGACGCTTTGATTTCCGAGCGGCCGTACAAAAAACCGTTCCCACCGGATGAGGCATTGGAGATAATAAAACAGGGAAGCGGCGTTCAGTTTGACCCGGCTTTAGTAGAAATATTCACTGCCGCAGCCCAGCATTTTCCGGAATAAAAAAACCCGAGGGCTTTAAATCCAGATGAGCAGTTTAAACCTGCGTACAATTATTCGCAAAGAACTCTCCCAGATTTTTTTTATTGTTCTTTCTTTCGGCCTTATGGTAGTTGTCAGTTATTATTTTGTCAGACGCATCGAAGAAAACCGGCTGTTTGCAAATGCCCAGGAAGCCCTGGATAATGTTGAGGCTTACATTCGCTCCTGCCTGCATGATGGTGAGATGAATTTGCTTCAGTCGGAAAGGCTGATAGAAAATTGGCTTGAATTGGGTGAAACCCCTGAAGGGATAAATTCCCATTTGACGGCGTTAACCGAAACCATGAATTCCGACAGCGCCTGGGCTCAAAATGTAATGAACATCTACGGGATAATTAATGAAACTTTAATGCCGGGAATTTACCCTTTGCCTCCCCTCGGGGAATTTACTCCGCAAGAAAGACCCTGGTATCACGCGGCTGAGGCGGCAGAAGGCGGCATAGGAATTTCAGGCCCTTATACCAATTGGGCAACCGGAAAATCTGTAATATCGCTTGCCAAAACTATATCCGATAAAAACGGCGCACAATACGGGATCATCGTTTTGGACATTGATTTCTCGGCCATTTCCAAATACGTAGAGACAGTTCATTTTCTGCAAGACGGCTACGGTATTTTGTGCGATGAAAATTTTACCGTATTAGCCCATCCTGCCGAAGACGCCATAAGCAAACCGCTGGAAGAAATAAATATTGATAAATCAAACCTTGTCCGCGGACTCCTGGAAAATCCGGGCGAGTCCTTTTCATTGCCTTTGGTAAACTACAAGGGCGTCGCCGTTATTTCCACCGCCAGACAGATTTTCAACGGCTGGTACATAATTATCGTAACTCCAATCGACACATATTACCGCGATGTTAATTTAATGGCGGTTACGCTTTCCATTTTGGGCATCCTCTTTATGCTCGGTCTCAGTATCATTGTGATCCAGTTGAGCTATTCCAAAGCTCGTTCAGACGAGGAAAATTTGGGGAAATCTACCTTCCTCGCCCGCATGAGCCATGAGATTCGCACCCCTATGAATTCCATACTTGGCATGGCCGAGCTGATTCAACGGAAGAAAATTTCCGACGAAATACAGGAATATATAGAAATAATAAATCAGTCCGGAAAAAACCTTTTGGCAATAATAAACGACATTCTGGATTTCTCAAAAATAGAATCCGGCCGGCTGCAGATCCAAAAACGGAATTATCAGTTGGCCTCTGTAATTAACGATATGGTCAACATAATACGTCCCAGGATCGCGGAGAAATCCCTGGATTTCCTTGTAAATGTTGAAAGCGCCATACCCGCACAGCTTCACGGAGACGATATGAGGCTGCGCCAGATTTTGACCAACCTTCTTTCCAACGCGGTAAAATATACCAGAAAGGGTTTTATTTCCCTTGAAGTGGGAATGGAAAAAACAGATGAAAAAACAATTAAATTGTTCCTGGCGGTTAGAGACAGCGGTATCGGAATCAAAAGCGAAGACAAGGATAAACTTTTTAACGAATTCTCAAGGGTGGACGCCGAGGCAAACAGGGGCATTGAAGGAACCGGCCTTGGTTTGGTAATCACCAGAGCGCTCTGCCGGGCGATGGGGGGGGATGTTACGGTTGCGAGCGATTACGGCAAAGGTTCCGTTTTTAAAGCGGCGGTAATCCAGGAATATGAAAATGACAAACCTATTGCGAGTATTTCCGACAGCAAAAAAAAGCGGGTGCTTTTTTACGATTGGCGGTCAGAATATGTTACGTCTATCAAGAATTCACTGGAAAATCTGGGAGTAGACTACGAATATACTTCAGAATTTCAGGAATTCACCAAACAACTAGCGAACGGTGATTTTAATTACGCTTTTATTTCATCCAAATATGTTCTCGACTGTATCGCCATACCCGCAACAAGGGAAAAGCCCCTGAATCTGGCGATAATGGTCGAACCGGGAGAAATATCCGTTTACCGCGAAGTAAGCAGCGTTCTGCTGCCGGTTTATTCCGTTAACATCGCGAATGTCCTGAATAATGTATCCGGTGAAGTTCTGTATCATGACAAGATACTCAGCATCAAATTCACCGCGCCCTCCGCGAACATCCTTATCGTGGACGACATCTCAACAAATCTAAGAGTGGCGAAGGAGCTTATGGCTCCTTATAACATGAATATCCAAACCTGTTTGAGCGGCCCTGAAGCGATACAACTGGTATCAAACAACAAGTTCGACATTGTATTCATGGATCACATGATGCCCGGTATGGACGGCATTGAGACTACGGCCCTAATACGGAGCCTTAATTCGGCTGATGAATATTACCAAAAGCTGCCTATAGTCGCCCTTACCGCAAACGCCGTTTCCGGCCAGAAGGAATTATTTTTAGAGAAGGGAATTGACGATTTTCTGGCAAAACCCATCGAAGTGCAGAAGCTGGATGAAATCCTTGAAAAGTGGCTTCCCGCCGGAAAACTAAACAAAACAGAACAGCTTATCAGCGGTGATGAAACAAAGCCTGAAAAAACCGAAACAATAAGCATCCAGGGAATAGACATCGAAAAAGGCCAAAGGAACTGCGGCGGAAATTTTGATATTTATCTGGAAATTTTGCTGGAATTCTGCAAAGACGCTGAAAACCGCCTGACAAAAATTTCAGACGCACTGGCAGAGGGTGATACCGATCTCTATGTTACCCTGGTTCATGCCCTTAAGGGAGCGGCCAGAAACATCGGCGCGGTTGAAACCGGCGAAAAAGCTTTTTGGCTTGAAAAAAACGGCGAGAATGGACTTAGTTCTGAAATAAATGAAAAAACCGAAGAACTAAAAGCTGATGTTATTACCCTTGCCGGCAATATAAAAACTGAAATAGATAATTATAAAGCGAAGACCGAAGCAGAACTTGAGGAGGTTCCTGAGCTAAGGCTGGATGTTCTAAAGACAGCTCTGGAAGAGATGGACGCGGAAGAGATAAACCGTATGCTTATTACCTTTGCCGGCCTATCCCTGAGCAGCGAGGTCAAAGCCAAAATCTCCGAAGTAGAAGAGCATATCCTCCTGTTTGAATACGAGAGGGCCATCGATAAAATAAACGAGATGCTATAAAAAAATTTCGCACTTGACTAGCCGTCAAAAAAGGCTGAATATTAGATACAAAAAAACTAAAATGGAGGGCTACATTATGTTTATTGAATATGTTGAGGGAAGGGAAATCCTGGATTCCCGCGGAAATCCAACAGTGGAAGTTGAAGTTATTCTGGAGGACGGCTCCATGGGAAGGGCCGCTGTCCCGTCCGGAGCATCCACGGGCGATTATGAGGCGGTAGAGCTTCGGGACGGCGATAAAAAACGCTACCTGGGCAAAGGCGTCCTAAAAGCGGTGGAGAATGTAAACGACGTAATCGCGCCTGAAATTCAGGGCATGGACGCTCTTGAACAGGTCGCCCTGGACAGAGCCATGATTGAGCTGGACGGAACCGAAAACAAGGCCAAATTGGGGGCCAACGCCATTCTGGGCGTTTCTATGGCCACTGCCCGCGCGGCCGCGAATTCCCTGGATATTCCCCTTTATAAATACCTTGGAACTTTCCATTCCAACCTGCTCCCCGTTCCTATGGCAAACATTATCAACGGCGGCAAGCACTCTGACAACAAGATCGACTTTCAGGAATTCATGGTCATGCCCATAGGCGCCGAGTCCATGAGGGAAGCGGTTCGCTGGACAGCGGAAGTCTTCCACAATCTAAAGAAGCTCCTCCACGACGCCGGGAAGAACACAGCCGTTGGAGACGAGGGCGGCTTTGCGCCGGACATCGACAACGAAGATGCCCTGAAATTTATCATGAGCGCCATCGAAAAGGCCGGCTATAAGCCCGGCGAGCAATTCGGCATCGCCATGGACTGCGCCAGTTCTGAGCTTTACGGCGAAGGTGAAAAGAAGGGCTACAAGTTCTGGAAGTCAAACCCCGGCAAGCTCTTTACCGCCGATGAGATGATCGAGCTCTTCACCGGCTGGGTAAACAAGTACCCGATTATTTCCATTGAAGACCCTCTGGATCAGGATGACTGGGACGGCTATGTGAAGCTGACCAAATCCCTGGGCGGCAAGATTCAGATTGTCGGCGACGACTTCTTCGTTACCAACACCAAGCGGCTTGAGAAGGGAATAGGCATGGGCGCCTGTAACTCCATCCTGATAAAGGTAAACCAGATTGGTACGGTTACCGAAACTTACGAGGCTGTGGAAATGGCTAAACGGGCAGGTTATACCGCCATCGTTTCCCACCGCTCAGGCGAAACCGAAGACTCTTTCATCGCCGACCTCGTAGTGGGGCTTGAAACCGGCCAGATAAAGACCGGCTCCATGAGCCGCACCGACAGGATCTGCAAGTACAACCAGCTTATGCGCATAGAGGATGAGCTTGAGGGCGCATCTGAGTACGCAGGGAAAAAAGCGTTCTACAACATTAAAAAGTAAACTAAGGGAGTGGAGAATAGGAAATGGGGAGTAAACCACCACCCCTATTTCCTATTCCACGTTTTTTTGGAGGAAAGCCGGTATGGGTAAAAAAATTTACACGGTAGACGGACATTTATACATTGTTGATGACGAAACCGGAAAGGTGAAAGAAGTTATCATCAAAGACACCAATATTCCCGTTGAAACTCTTGAGAAATTAATCAAAATTCTGGCAACTGAAGCAAATAAAATCAATAATTGAAAATTCCCGGAGATTAAAATTCCCTATTCCCTACTCCCCTTTTTTATCATCTTCATTATTCCCAAAAATTGCTTGTCCCTTGTAACGGCCAGAATAACCAAACCTGTTCCCGCGTAGATAAGCGCGTTTATAATAAGCGGCGCACCCTGGGAAATCAGGCGTCCCCTTCCCGAAAAGAGCGCCGAAATTCTCTGCGAAAGTAAAAGAAGCGGAACAAGGGCAATGGCCGAAAATAAAATCAGCTTTGCTGTATAGCCAAGGGCGGATTTTAGTGTACTGCCAAGGGTAATCTCTTTATTCTTTCTTAAAAAAAACAGAAGCGCCGCTGTATTAACCGCGCTGGCAAACGACAGGGCAAAGGCAATGCCCGCGCCTTTAAAGGGAAATGCCAAAACGGCGGCAAGCGCCATATTAACGACAAACGAAATTATCCCCGCGATGGTAGGAGACTTCGCATCGCTCTGGGCGTAGAAGGCCGGGGCCAGAACGCGGTTCAGGGCAATGAAGTAAAGCCCGGGTATGTGAAAGGTGAAAGCGGACAGAGTAAGCCGAGCCGATTCCTCGTTAAAACTCCTGGTTTGGAAAAGCAGAGCTATCATGCCCTGTCCCTGGGCCAGTGAAAAAAACGTAATTGGTATCGTAATAAAGGCAATGATATTCATGCCTGACGAAAGCCGCCGGTTAAATATATCCCAGCGGCCTGATTTCGCGTACTCGGCCAGATCCGGTAAAAGTACCGTTCCTATGGAAACCGCGAAAACCCCAAGAATAAGCTCCTGGAGCCTGAGCGAATACTGAAGGCTTGAGACTATGCCTTCTCCGGCGTTCCCCGCAAGGGCGGTGGACACCAGGTCGTTCAACTGGTAAGCTGCCATGCCTATCACCGTAGGCCCAACGAGGCGCAAGACCTTTCTGGTTCCCGAATTATTAATCGCCCTTTTAATGCCGGTAAAGAAAAAACGCATCCTGCTTTTATGCCGTAAAATAAAAGGAAGCTGAATCGCCGCTTCCATAAATCCGCCGATAAGAATTCCCACCGCCATTGCTCTTGCGGGGTTTTGCGTATAACGGCTTAACCCGTATGCGCAGAGAATGGTAATAGCATTAAGGAGTATCGGAGCGAAACCGGAAGGTGCAAAAATTCTAAGGCTGTTGAGTATCCCCTGAAAAAAAGCCGCTATTGAGATAAAAGCGAGAAACGGAAACATCAGGCGAGTGAGGAAGACGGTTTCGGAAAATTCTTCCATGCCGAAAAAACGAATCGCCAGGGGACAGAGGACAATCCCGGCCATCACCGTTAGGGTAACAAAAAAACTAAGGAAAGTGAGAAAGCAGGAAAGGAATTCCTTTATGCTGTCAGGAGAGCCCTGTCCGTTTTCACTCTGTAAAAGGTATTCCTTGAATGTGGGGACAAAGGCCACAGCGATTGACCCCTCCGCAAAAAGGCGGCGGAAAAGGTTCGGGATCATGAACGCCACCGAAAAAGCGTCCGACAGGGCGCTGGTTCCCAGGAGAGCCGCCTTTGTCATTTCCCTTGCAAGCCCCAAAACACGCGACGCCAGGGTCAGCAGGGAAAGGACAGAGCCGTGGCGGATTAGGGCTTTACCGCTATTTTCTATATCGGGTGTGCTTTTCGCGCTCAATCAGCGCTCCCCTTCATCTTATCTCCGATTAACTTTTCTTTTAGTGCTTGCAAGGCGGAATCGGCGCTTGATTCTTTTTCCAATTTCTTAAAAGCCCTGTCTGTTTCCGCCTCCTCGCCTGTCTTCCCCAGAGCCATTAGCAATTCCTGTTCAAGAAGATCCGGATCGACACTGCGTTCTCTCGCGGCGAGACCGGGCAGTTTTTTTCGTATAGCTTCAATTTCGTTCCTGAGCGATATTTCTTCCCCACGCAGGCCGACGAGTTTTTCCTCAGCTCTTTGCGCTTCCTTCGCGGCTTCAGAGGCAAGATCGTTTCTTCCGCTGGAACGGGCCAGCTCGACCCTGCCCTTCCATTTGGCAGCTTCTTCTTCCAGTGAGTGAATGTCTTTTTCGGTCAATTTCAATGTGGCGATCAAACCGAAAATGTATTCCTTTGCCGCCGCTACGCTCATCCCATCGAGCTTTATCGAATCAAATTTAATTGGCTCGTTCTCCATCCATTCCTCCAGTTCCTGCTATAAGTCTTTCATATAACAATTCTTAATAGTTTTTACCACAAACCAACACGAACCATACGTCCCTTCGGGCCGTTTGCCAGTAGGAAATATTTAATGCACCGCCATTCGGCGGTGCGCGTCATCACGAACATCGAAAATATGTGTGGTAAAAGTTCGTGTCGGTTAGTGTGGTTAGTGGTAAATTCTATGTAAATATTTTTTTGTTCCAAACTACTGCCTTTCAAGCTTCTTCCCTATTTGTATTGCCCTTATAAGATTTTCCGCGGCCAGAGCCAGATCCCTCTTGCTGTCTTTAATCATGGCGTCAAGGCCAATCTGTCCGCAGGAAATTGAAACGGCGTAATCGAAAGAGGCAAGCAAAGAGCCGGCGTCTCCTCCGATGCCGCCTGAAAGCAAGGCCACCGGGACTTTGGCTTTACGGCTTTCCCTGGCAACTACGGAGCAAAGCTTACCTCCCGCCGTCTGACCGTCGGTCATGCCTTCCCCGGTGATAACAAGGTCGGCGCCTTTAAGACGGTCGAAAAAACCCGCATAACGCATAACAAGCATTGCGCCTGATTCCATCTTCGCTCCCAGGCAGATTCTCAATGCCGCCCCCACACCGCCGGCGGCGCCGTCTCCGCTTTGCTCTGCGTCTTTGGTTAATCCCGCTTTTATCCAGGCGCGCGCGAGCTTTCCAAGCCCGGCGTCCAGGGTTTTTACCATCTCCGGCGTTGCGCCCTTTTGCGGGCCGAAAATCGCAGAAGCGCCTTTAGGCCCCAATAACGGATTGGTTACATCGCAGGCGACTTTAATAGAAACATCTTTAAGCCTTTTATCCGCGCCTGAAATATCAACCGAGGCAATTTGATTCAGGGCCTGCCCCCCCTGCCCCACCGGCTTTCCGTTTTCGTCCAGCGCTTTAAAACCCAGCGCGCTGATTATGCCTATGCCGCCGTCGTTGGTAGCGCTGCCGCCTATGCCGATGATAAGCTCCTTTGCGCCTGAATCCAAAGCGGCCTTTATCAATTCGCCGGTGCCGTAACTGCTTGCTTTCATGGGATTAAGCTCTTCACGCTTTAGGAGCTCAATCCCGGAGGCGCAGGCCATGTCCAGAACAGCGACCTTTCCTTTTTGTATAAGGCCGAAATTGGTTTTTATTTTTTTACCCAGCGGGTTCTGAACCGTAACCTCAACGAATTTTCCGCCCGCCGCCTCGGTAATTGCTCTGGCGGTTCCTTCGCCTCCATCGGCCAGCGGAATTTTAACAACCTTTACTTTTTTGTCGGCGCGAAGAATTCCCGTTTCTATAGTTTCGCATACCAGAGGAGCGCTCATGTTTCCTTTGAAGGAATCGGGGGCTATGATTATTTTCACACTCCTACTTTATGTACGGAAATATATTATTTCAAGTAGGTTTGGTTCCCTAAATAAAATCCCAATTTGTTTTAAAAAAGCCAAAAATGCTTTATAAAAATCTTCATTTTGGGTGTAGTTTGTTCCGTCCTTATCAATAGATTTAATAATATGAGAGGAGAAAAAATGAACAAAAAATGCATCCAAACTGCAACACTCCAGGCAGTAGCGAGTCCAATCGTGGGCAAAAAGATCAGTATTCCCGGCAACGGGGAAATTGAACCCATGCTTATCAAAGCGCTGAATGTACTTGGAGTTTATGACGATGCAATGGGCATTTCTTCTATGGTGTTGGATAAGACCGGACAGGTACTTAAAACCCCGGAATACAAAAAACAAATGCGTTTTTGCGAGCTATGCAAAAAATATTTTCATAATCCTACACCCGGCCTTGTAAGAACAGGAATCTGGGAAGGCAGCATATACCCCTGCGAAAAACTGCACAGGGAAGCTTCTATTAAATCACAAAGCACAGGCGAAACCCAGATTTACGCCTGCGCGGCAGGTTTCGCTTACTGGAACAGCCCGCTTTTCCACACAGGGCGTTACGCAGGGGCGCTGAGCGCCGGACAGGTACTCATGTGCGGACATGATGAAGCGGTGGAGAAATTCCATTCCCTGTGCAACGACAGAATCGCCGCGGAGAAATTCGGCGTAATGCTTAAAGGCGTGGCTGAAAAGAAACACCATGAAATTCAGGCTATGGCCCGTCTATTGGGGCTATGCGCCGCTGAAATATCCGAAAAGGAAAAAGATACAGGCAAAACAATCCGCGGCATGGCCTGGCTGAAAGAACTGCCGAAGGGGATGAAAGAACAGGGTAAAACCAAAATAACAGCAGCTTCTTCCGCCCAGGAAAAAGCGGGGACAGATGAAATTTTGGAAAAAGAAAGGATGCTTCTGGCGGCATTTCAGAGAGGCGACAGCGAAACCGGAACCAAAATAATTAACGAGCTTATTAACAACATCATTTCCAGATACCCGTATAATTTTGAGCTTGTCAGGTTCAGGGCTATAGAACTTCTGGTGCTGCTTTCAAGGTCTGCCGATAACGGCGCTTTAGCTTCCATTGAAATTAACAACCGCATTCTGTCGCAGATACAGGAGTCAAAAACCGCCGAAGAGCTGATAAAAAACCTGAACCGCGCGGTAGGCCAGATGGCAGATAAAATCTTTTCCTTCCGCGGAATGCGCCATTCCTCGGTCCTCCGGAGAGCGCAGAAATTTATCTGGGATAATTATACCCGTAAAATAGACCTTGAAGAAATTTCAAAAGCCGCCGGACTGTCGGCTCCGTATTTCAGTACCATTTTCAACGAAGAAATGGGAGAAAAACTCTCGCGTTACCTTAACCGCCTTAGGGTGGAAAAGGCCGCCGCGCTGCTCACAGAAACCAACAAACCGATGAATTTAATCGCTGAACTCTGCGGATTTGAAGATCAAAGCTGGTTTTCAAAAGTATTTAAAAGTTTTACGGGGGTAAATCCCGGAAAGTACCGGGAAGCCGGAAAAATGGGGCATAAGATAAAGCATGGAAAAAACATTTAAACAAAACAGTGAAAAAACAAATCCCATATTGTTAAGCGCGCGCTCTATTGTTAAAGAATACGCGAAAGCGACAGGGGTACGGATCAGCATCCATGATCATAATTACAAACCAATCAATATAACCGAAAATAAAATTTTCGATGAAGCCGATAATGAGTATTCAGATGAATTATTCAACGATGAGAACTTCTGCCTTCTTTGCGAAAAGTATAAGAATCACCCTGAAATAAAAAAACTATCCGGTCCGCCTGCGAATTTATGCAGGGAAACGCATATAAACGCAATTAAAGAAGGTCAGCGGCTCGGCACTTCCTATACCTACGCCTGCCCTTCAGGATTTATTTTCTGGACAAGTCCTATTTTTCATAACGGGCGTTTTGCCGGCGCTCTTTTAGGGGGCGGATTCCTAAAGGAAGAATCACAGAAAATTAAGGCGTTGACTGAACTCATGCATATATGCGCTCAATCAATTTCCATAGGAAATGACGGTTTTAACAAGGACGCCAAACACCGTATAATGCACTACTCACTGCTTTCTGAAAAGATTGATGAAATAAAAGCCAACTGTTCCCAGGACACCCCCCGGCCGGAATATCCACTTGATAAGGAGCGGGCCTTTCTTGACGTTCTCGGACGCGGGGACAATGAAACGGCAAAGCAAATACTAAATGAAATTCTGGCCCTCCTCATTTTCGCAAACCCCAATCAGTTCAAATACATTCAATACAGAGCGATTGAACTGGCAGTCCTTATCTCCCGTCTCGGCGCTAACTTCAGCTTTACCATGAACGCCATGCTGGAGAACGGAAACCTGTACACAAAACTAATCCTGGAAACAAAGAACGCGGAAGAACTCGCCGATGTCATGTACCGCATCACCGATGACATGGCGGAGCAGATACACGGCTTGCAGGGAATACAGCATGTGTCGGTGCTTAAAAAGGCGGAAGATTTTATTCTTGAAAATTTATCGAGGAAAATCAGCCTGAAAGAAATTTCAGGCGCGGCGGGATTCTCATCCCCATACTTTAGCACTTTGTTCAAGGAAGAGATGGGCGAGAACTTTTCAAGCTACCTGAACCGGTTAAGGGTAAAAAAAGCGTCCGCGCTGCTGACCGACACAAATCTTAGCTTGGGCAGAATAGCCGCGTCATGCGGCTTCAAGGATCAAAGCTGGTTCTCTAAAATATTCAAGCACTATACCGGAATATGCCCGGGAAAATACCGGAGCCAGGGCGGAAGAATAACGCCGAAAATACCTGGAACCAGGTTTTCGGATGACTTCCCGGTTGAAATAGTGTAAACTATCTCAAGAAGAGTGATAGTAATTAATACAATTACAAACAAGTTGAAACTAAACGCGACAACGCTGAAAATTCTCGCTATTATCTTGATGGTATTCGACCATGTTCATCAAATGTGGGCGCACTCAGGCGCGCCTATGTGGCTGACGTGGCTTGGACGGCCTGTTTTTCCGATATTTCTATTCGCAATGTCTGAAAGCTTTCATTACACACACAGCCGCAAAAACTTTCTAAAAAGGCTTTTGTTCGCGTCCTGGATTATGACAGTTTGCAGTATGATTTTACAATCAATACTGCCTAACAGCGATATAGTACTGATGAACAGCGCGTTCAGCACTTTCTTCATTACAGGGCTTTATATGCTGTTTTACGATATGTTAATTGACGGAATAAAAACGAAAAAGGCGGGGAAGATAGCCGCCGCGATTCTATTGTGTTTGGTTCCGATTCTAACGTCGCTGCCCGCGATTCTTGTGGCAAACATGGCAAATAACGAAGCTTTTTCTTCGCAGGTTATAAGAATTATGTTAATGGCCTGCTTTTTACTGCCCAATATCCTTTTGGTTGAGGGCGGTTTCGTAATAGTCGTGCTTGGCGTTTTATTCTATGCGTTAAGGAAATGGCGCTGGGCTCAAATTGCGGTTTTAACGGCGCTTTCCGCATTGGTTTTTATAAAAGGTAACGGCTCCGATTTTCAATGGCTAATGGTATTTGCGGCAATCCCAATGCTTCTTTACAACGGCGAAAAAGGCCGGGGTATGAAAAGCTTTTTCTATGTTTTCTATCCCGCACACATTTATTTACTTTACATAACCGCAACGTTGTGGAAATTAAGAAGCTGAAGGCAGTTCTTCTTTTTTTTAGTTACAGTTTTTTCACTCACTTGTATTACCCCTTTATATGGTGTAGAGTAGGAGTTTACCACTACATATAAGGACTTGTGAAACCAGGTGAAGATTGAAAGGCTGTTTACTGACCCGCTAACCGGGCCTTACAAAGATATTGTATTTGAAAAGCGAAAGAGCGAGATACGCGGCAAGGACGGCAAGGCCATTTTTTCCGATGATTTTGTGGTTGTGCCTTCGTTTTGGAGCCAGATTGCCTCGGACATCATAGCGCAAAAGTACTTCCGCAAGGCGGGAATAAAGCGCGACAAAATTTACGAATGGAAGAAATACTCTGAACCCGGAAGCGCCGCCCGGCATGATTTTGTACTGCCGGAAGACGGCGCCGAGCACGATGTCCGCCAGGTTTTTCACCGGCTGGCCTATACCTGGATGGATTGGGGACGAAAAAACAAGTACTTCGACAGCCAGGACGACGAGAAGGCTTTTTACGATGAAACCTGCTACATGCTTGCCCGCCAGATAGCGGCCCCCAACAGCCCCCAGTGGTTTAACACCGGCCTTTACGCGGTTTACGGCATCGAAGGGCCGGCTCAGGGACACTACTACTTTGATCCCGCCGACGGCACGGTGAAAAAGTCGGAGAGCGCCTATAAGCGCCCGCAGCCGCATGCGTGCTTTATCCTTTCCGTCGACGACAACCTCGTTAACTCCGGCGGCATCATGGATCTGGTTACGCGTGAGGCGAGGCTTTTCAAGTACGGGTCGGGGACTGGCTCCAACTTTTCAAGAATAAGAGCGCATAACGAGAAACTCTCCGGGGGCGGCGTGTCATCGGGGCTGCTTTCGTTTTTGAAGATAGGCGACCGCTCCGCCTTGGCGATAAAAAGCGGAGGCACAACACGGCGGGCTGCCAAGATGGTTACCCTGGACGCGGATCATCCCGACATAGAAGATTACATCGCGTGGAAGGCCAGAGAAGAGCATAAGGTCGCTTCGATGGTTGCCGGCTCCGAAATTGTCAATAAAAATCTTTCTGAAATAAAAAAAGCCCTCCTCTCCTTCAGGGGTCCGGACGCGGACAGGTTTAACATCCAGAAAAACCATGAACTTGAGACGACCCTGCGCAGCGCGCTCGGGGATAAAGTCCCCCCCTCTTACCTGTACCAGCTTTTAAGGCAGCTTGAGCAGGGCGACAAGGATGTGAACCCGGCGGTTTTTTCTACCGCCTGGGACGATGAAGCTTACAATACCGTTTCCGGCCAGTCGTCCAACAACAGCGTAAGGCTGACCGATGACTTTATGAAAGCAGTCATTGATGACAAGGAATGGAGACTCTCCGGCAGAGTAGCGGGAAATACCGAAAAAACCGTCAGAGCCGGAAAAATCTGGGAAGACATTGCCCGCTCTACCTGGGCCTGCGCCGACCCCGGGCTTCAGTTTCACACAACGATTAACGACTGGCATACCTGCCCCTCAGGCGGCGAGATTCGGGCGTCCAACCCCTGCTCCGAATATATGTTCCTGGATGATACAGCGTGCAACCTGGCTTCGATCAACCTGTCCCGCTTTTACGATAAGACCGCCAAAACTTTTGACACGGAAAAATACCTCCACGCAATTAGGGTTTGGACAACCATCCTGGAAATTTCCGTTGTCATGGCTCAGTTCCCTTCCCCGGAGATAGCGGATCTTTCTTACAAGTACAGGACGCTGGGACTGGGCTATACCAGCCTGGGGAGCCTCCTCATGATCATGGGCCTGGCCTACGACTCTCCCGAAGGCCGAGCAGTCGCAGGCGCCCTCTCGGCGATTCTTACAGGCGAAGCCTATGCGCAGTCCGCGAAGATGGCCGCGGAACTCGGCCCCTTCGCTCAGTACGCGGAAAACTCCAGCGCCATGCTCCGCGTTATACGCAACCACCGCAGAGCCTGTTACAACGCTCCACACTCGCAGTACGAGGGACTCCACACAATTCCCCAGGGAATTGATCCCGCCAAGTGCCAGACATCAAGATGTCAAGCGGCCTTCGATCTGTCCTGCCTCCTGGACGCGGCAAAGAAGAGCTGGGACGATGCCCTGGCATTGGGGGAAAAGCACGGCTTCCGCAACGCCCAGGTGAGCGCGATTGCCCCCACCGGAACCATAGGCCTTTTGATGGACTGCGACACTACAGGGGTTGAACCTGATTTCGCCCTGGTAAAATTCAAGAAGCTTGCCGGCGGCGGAAGTTTTAAGATCATAAACCAGTCAGTCCCGCCTGCGCTTGCGGCCCTGGGCTACAACGAGGCGGAAATCGAAGCCATTACCGACTACGCCACGGGGCGAAAAACCTTAAAGGGATGCCCGGCCGTCAATGCCGAAAGCCTCGCGGAAAAAGGCTTTACCCACGAAGCTGTTGCACTGGCGGAAGAAGCGCTAAAAAACGCCCACAGCCTTGAAGCCGTATTCAGCCCCTGGGTTCTGGGCAAAGAATTTGTCGAAAAGAAATTAAAGATTCCCCAGGCATCTTATTCGCCTAACGACTTCAGTATCTTAAGACACCTTGGCTTTTCATCCGCTGAAATCGAAGAGGCGGAAGTTTACGCCTGCGGAACTATGGGCCTTGAAGGAGCGCCGGGACTCAAGAAAGAGCATTACAGCGTTTTTGACACCGCCACCCCTTCGGGAAAACACGGCAAACGCTCAATCCCCTGGACAGCCCATGTGGAAATGATGGCTGCCTGCCAGCCTTTTATTTCCGGCGCAATTTCCAAGACGATTAATATGCCCAACGCCGCGAATTATGAAGACGTTAAGGGCGCTTACATGCTCGCGTGGAAAAGGGCTCTAAAGGCGGTAGCCCTTTACCGCGACGGCTCAAAACTGTCCCAGCCTCTCTCTTCCTTTGCTTCCGGTACAGACCCGATAGCGGACACAATTCTGGGAGTGGAAAAATCCCTTGCGCCCGGCGTTTCAGGCGAAGACAAAACAGACAAAAAAAGAAGCGGAGGAAAAACCAGAGGTACAAGAAAGCCCCTGCCCAACAGGAGAAGCGGCTACACCCAAAAATCAAAAATCGCGGGCCATTCCATTTTTATACGCACAGGCGAATACGATGACGGAAGCCTTGGGGAAATTTTCCTTGACATGCACAAAGAAGGCGCGGCCTTCCGAAGCCTCCTCAATAGCTTCGCCATCGCCGTTTCCCTTGGCCTGCAGTACGGCGTGCCCCTGGAAGAATACGTTGACGCTTTTACCTTCAGCCGTTTTGAACCCAACGGCATAGTCAAGGGCCACGACTATGTAAAGATGGCAACCAGCGTCATCGACTTTATCTTTCGGGATCTCGCGATAAGTTATTTAAAGCGCGTTGAACTTGGCCAGGTAAAACCGGAAGACCTCCTTGCCACAGGGACAAAAGCCGACAACCGGGCGGAAAACAATACCGGACACTGGAACAATGAAGATGGCTCTTACCAGGCCAGAATTAAAGGCTACGAAGGAGATGCCTGCCCTTCATGCGGCAGTTTCACCCTGATACGGAACGGCACTTGCATGAAGTGCGACACTTGCGGGGAAACAACAGGCTGTAGTTAGCGCAATTTATCTTTTAGGCAGCAAGCCGGAAAGATAATCGTCAAGAAGCGCGGCGTAGTCATCATTGATCTTCTTTTCCGCCGCGGCATAGGCGCGGTTATCCGCTTCGGTCTGCGAGGTGTGCCCTTCCCTGGAGTTATAGCTAAAAGGCACCAGAACCAAACCGGTGCTTGTATCCTTTAAATCCGCATTGACTTCAATTCTGGTAAAAACATTTTGATTGCCCGGAAGGTCAACCGGTGAAGTTACAATATTCACATCCAGTATATAGCGGGAATTGCCGCCGGAATTTCCGCTGCCGCTTCTAAACCCCATTTGTGAAATTGCCTTTGCAAAGGCTCCCTGAATTCTATTCGATTTGTCGTTTTTTACTGTAATGCCGACCGGAATTGAAGCTACTATATTGCGCGCTTCAAGTCTGTAATCATCACCCTTTTTTATATTTTGCGGACTGCCTATAACAGAAAGTACGTTTCCGTAACTAACAGAAATATCCGCCACTACAGCGGCAAATCTATAACGGGCGTATCCATCCAGGGTGTTTTTTTCCGCATCTGTCATTGTAATAAGATTGTTAATCATTGCCTGGTTTGCTTTTATCATATCGGAATAAACCTGAACGGCCTTTGCCTTGTTTAAAAACGCCACAGTGTAATAGACGCCTTTGCCGTCGTTCCATACTTCCCCTGTTTCCGCGCCTACAAGTGAATCAAGTCCGGTCAAGGTAGTTATATTATTATCAACGGTCGTACTCTGCGACCACTGCGCGGCCACGCCGCTTCTTGCCGTCTCTATGTAGGACTCGGCAACCTTCCCTTCAACCTGAATGCTCATGCCAAAAATACCGACAAGATTGCCCAAAGCGCTTTTTTCCGCCGATTCGCGGGAACCGCCTGAACCGACGGCGGCGACATTCATCTGCCTGTCGTACTTTTTATACGGGTCCCTGACCCAATCCGGCTCGCCGACGGCAGAAGCGCCTTCAGTATTGCCTCCCGAAAAAACCGACGACAAACAAAAAATGCCAATTAACGACACAATAAGCAATCTTTTAAACACAGATAACTCCTTTCCCTGACAAAACAATGGGTTTAAACAATTTTAAATAATAAAAATTCAATCTATTTGACTGGCAATTGCCAAAGTATAAACAGCCCTGGTTTTAGGATCTATCCAGACTTCAAGCACCAAAAAATTTTTCAAAAGTCCTTCACTTACCTGAGAAATATATAATTCGGTTGCCGAACCAATTGAGGTATTTGAACTATTCATATAGGCGCTGTAATTGGTAACAATAGAAGCGGCGGCCGCTTCATAAGATTTCCTTACTGTGTCGCCGAACCTGTCCTGCCTGCCTGACATACCCACACCCGTTATAAAAGTACCAATCTGCTGCGCCTGCTTTGTTGTCCAATCAGGACTGCCGTCCGGGTTTTTCCCCGACTTATAATTTATATTTCCGGGAAAATTGAGCGGATAGGTAAACCGGATGAATATCGCTCCATCGTTGTTTCTTGTTATATCCCGATCCGGGTCAAATTTTAATTTATCCTTGAATTGATCAAATTGTTGATTGTATTCTAGCACAGTCTCCGTTTCAAGAAAATAATCCAGATAACCGGACCCTATGCTCTGTACTGATCTTACGCTGGCCCAAACGCCGTTGTACATAGCTATTTTTCGCGCGGCATCCTCGGTGGCTATGCGAATTTCAGCGTCCCTGCTGGACTGCCTGCCTGCTACGCCAAGAACGACAAGCTCGCCGGATTTTGGCAGGGTAACCCAATAATTATAGCTTGGAATGTCATCCGGCACCTGCCTTGAGCCATTAAAAATTGCACAGGAGCAAATAACCATCGCGGCGCAGATAACAAGAAATTTCTTCATAAAAAAATTAGGCTAAGATTTACCGTCTAAAAAAAACACGGGGGCGGAAACCCGCACCCCGCGTTCATCGTTATTATTCGGTACCAAGCCACTCTGCTCTGGCAGCCTGCGCAAACTTCTCATCCATCCTGTCTTCGGCCTTGAAAGCCAGCATAGCCGGAACCGCCAGCTTTGCCGCCACCTGAGCCTGGTTAATTGTGTCTTTGGCGTATGACTTGCCGTAGTAAATCACCGTCCACCATTGACCGTTCTGATCGGAATTCTGATCCACGATCCTGGCGCCCTGAAGGGTAGCTTTTGCCAATGAGACTTCGATCTGTTGCTGGAAAGCTACAGCCGCGGAGGGGTCCACTTCGCTTGAAACAGTGTAATCCTCTACCATGCTTTTAACTATGGAGTTCAACGCCCTGGTAATCTCGCCCCTGGCCCTGGTTTCAGAAACAGTCCTGGACTGGTTCAAGGTAGCCATTTTAGCGACTCCAATCCCTACAATAACATCTTCCGGTGCATCTCTGCGGTATTGCTGAACCCAGCCAGGCATCCCCCCCTGTTGGGCTGTAGCCGGTTTATCGGAAGCGCAGCCAACAACCAGGAAAATTACGCCAATAATCACAATTACCCCTAAAACTCTCTTCATCTGAGTCTCCTTAAAAAATTTGTAATACCAAAATACGGTAGTACTGTTATATTGCCGGTCATATTCCTATAGCGAAAATGTTTTGTCAATAGGTGGTGTCGCCTTAAGAAGGGAGCCCTTGCAGGAAAAGAAAGAACCATAATATACTTATATGCTCAATAACATCCCTAAAATGTTAGAAATATCGATTAAGGAGCTATTATGCGGCGGTTTTTATTGCTTTTTGTTATTATTTTCTGCATTATCGTACCGGTTTTCTCCGAGAACAGGGAAAATATTCGCTATGTATCAGTTCAAAGTGCATCGGTAAAGGGTTCAACCGGCTTTTTTGCCGAAGATTTGGGGAATTTAACACTTGGGAGCGAAGTTACCCTGATAAGTGAAAGCGGCAAATGGAGCCGGATTCGTTCCGGCAACCTTACGGGCTGGGTAACGTCGACCAGTTTGAGCGTAAGGAAAATTGTCGCTTCCGGCACAAACGCCAGCGCTACAGAAATTTCCATGGCAGGAAAAGGCTTTTCGCCTGAAATGGAGATGGAATACCGCAAAACCGGCCCTGACTATTCCATGGTCGATTATATGGAAAAAATTACCATACCAAAAGACGAGCTTCTGAACTTTATTACACAAGGCAGCCTGGCAAGGGGGGAATAATTAATGAAAAAACTGCTGCCGTTTTTATGCGTTTGGCTGCTTTTTTCCGCAGGGTGTCAGGGGACTCCGTCTGCAACTCAGCCGGCAAGGACAGGTCAGAATTATAACTACAGCGCCTTTTCCGGAATGGAAAATGCTTTTGCCGAAGATGAAGCGACCTCCTTAGACGCGTATTACCTGGGCAGGGCCGTGGCGGCGAATATCCTTGCCTCCTACAAGCCGTATACGGCGAATGCCGCCCTTACCGGCTATGTAAACAGCATTTGCCAGGCCATCGCTATTAATTCTGTCTACCCCGATTTTTTTAACGGTTACCATGTAATTATTCTTGACAGCCCTGAATTTAACGCCCTTGCAAGCCCCGGGGGCCACATCTTCCTTACCCGCGGGCTTGTAGAAGCTGCCGGTTCAGAGGATATGCTGGCGGCGATAATCGCCCACGAACTTGCCCACGTCATGCTGAAGCACAGCCTAAGCATTATTGAGGACATAAGGCTGCACGATGAAATGTCAGCCATGGCGGACCGCGCGGCGCAATTCGCAGGTAATTCCGAAGCCGCAACCAAACTCATGTATTTCCGTAATTCAGTCGCGGCTACGGTCGACGCCCTGGTGAAAAACGGATACTCCCAGGATCAGGAATTTGAAGCGGACGCGGGTGCTGTGGTGCTTATGGCAGCGGCAGGTTACAACCCAATAGCCCTTTTGGAGATGCTAAGCATCTTGCAGAAGGTTCAAAGCTCTCAAAAAGGCGGATTCAACACCACCCATCCAAGCCCTGCCGACCGTATTGATAACGCAAGTAGATACGTTGCCGAGTACCCTGTCAAGGACACGCGGGCCAGCAGAGCGTCAAGGTTCAAGAATAAATAAACCCTTACAAAAAAATTAGGGAACCGCTGATTCAATAAACTTGCAACCCGCGGTTCCCTCGTTTTGGAAAAGCCTATCTGTTTTAGCTTCCCGCTTTCGCGTCCAACTCGGCAAGGATAGAAAGCTCGCTTTCTTTGTCAAAGTAACGCGCTCTTTCCATGCTTGGAATAAAGTTGGCCCTGTCGCCTACGTTGAACATGTGGTCGGGCTCAGTCCGCGCCACTAAAGGCTGTTTGTCAGTGGTAAGCCAGAGGTGAATGTCGGCGCCGAGGGGCTCAACTACGGTTATCCTCACGGGGATGACGTTATCGGCAGGCTTGTCGACGAACTTCAAGTCTTCGGGCCTTATGCCGAAATATATCTCCTTACCCACATACTTTTTCAGGTATTCGTTATGCTCCGCGGCAGGCTTAACTTTGAAAGAACCTTCGTCCAATACGATGCCTTTCCCCTCCTCCCCTACTTTTACTGTGAGGAAGTTCATGGGCGGCGAACCTATGAAACCGGCGACAAATTTATTAATAGGATGGTTATACAGGAAAAGAGGAGAACCTATCTGCTGTACTTTTCCGTCCTTCATAACGACGATCTTGTTTGCCATTGTCATGGCTTCCACCTGGTCGTGGGTAACATAGATCATCGTGGCGTTCAACCGCAAGTGCAGGTCTGAAAGCTCCGCGCGCATCTGTACGCGAAGCTTGGCGTCCAGGTTGGAAAGAGGCTCGTCAAAAAGGAATACTTTAGGATTGCGGACTATCGCACGGCCGACCGCGACACGCTGCCGCTGACCGCCTGAAAGGGCCTTGGGCTTCCTGTCAAGGAGCTTCTCGATATCCAGGGTTTTTGCCGCCTCGTGAACCCGGCGATCAATCTCGGTTTTTTCAACCTTCTTGATCCTGAGACCGAAAGCCATGTTTTCGTACACCGACATATGCGGGTACAAAGCGTAATTCTGGAATACCATGGCGATATTCCTGTCTTTCGGTGGAATATCGTTCACCAGTTCGCCGTCGATGTAGATTTCGCCTTCGGAAATGTCTTCCAGCCCCGCTATCATGCGAAGGGTTGTGGATTTTCCGCATCCAGACGGGCCTACAAGAACTACAAATTCCTTGTCCTCCACCACGATGTTGGCATTGTTCACCGCCTGAACACCGCCCTCAAAAAACTTACTGATACCTTTTAACTCTACTTTTGCCATCTGCTGGCCTCCCTTGGGGATTAGTTTATATATATAATTTAAAGCCACTTGGCTTGATTGTCAAGAAAAATGATTAAAACGTACACAGCTTGAATGGCCAATGGTTAAAATGGTACAAATGAAGCGGAGATAATTCTTGTTTTTACAAAGTCTTGACATTTTCGGCTTCAAATCATTTCCTGACAAAACCAGGGTAGAATTTTCCGGGGGAATAACCGCCCTTTTAGGCCCCAACGGCTGCGGCAAGTCTAACGTGGTAGACGCGATAAAATGGGCTCTGGGGGAACAGGCGTCCAAAGCTTTGCGGGCTGAAAAGATGGAAGATGTCATCTTCAACGGCACCGAGAACCGGAAAGCCCTGAACGTAGCCGAGGTGATCCTGACGCTAGGCAATGACACGGGCCTTTTGCCACTGGATGTGCCGGAAATCGAAGTAAAACGCAGGCTTTATCGTTCCGGGGAAAGCGAATACTTCATCAATTCTGCGCCGGTAAAATTAAAGGACGTAAGAGAGCTTTTTTGGGATACCGGCGTAGGCAAAACGGCTTATTCGGTGATGGAACAGGGGAAAATCGATCAAATTCTGTCTTCCAAGCCGGAAGAAAGGCGCTATCTCTTTGAAGAAGCGGCGGGAATTACCAAATTTAAGGTAAGAAGCGCCGAGGCCGAGCGAAAACTCGCCAAAACCGAAGAAAATATGCGCCAGGTAGAGGGAATCTTAGGCGAAGTAAAACGATCCTACGACAATTTACGCATTCAATCCGAAAAAACCATGAAATACCGCGTTTTAAAAGACGAGGTTTTCAAATACGAACTGGACATCCAGTTGTTAAAGCTCAAAAGTTTCCGTTATGATCTTGGCGACAAGCAGGAAGCCCTGAAAAAAAAGACCGAAGAAAGGGATGCTGTAAGGGAAAAAATAGACGCCGCCAACAAGGCCCTTGAAGAAAGCATGGACAAGGTAAACTCCATGGAAGCAGCCCTGGCGGAGCATCAGAAAAGCATCTACGGCCTGGCGGTTGAAAAAAACGCCCTTGAAAAGGAAGTCCGCCTCCTTTCAGAACAGCGGAGCGACATCAAGGCGAAAATTGCGGTAAACGAAGGCCGTGAAAAGGCGGCGGAAATCAAAATTGAGGAACTTCAGAACGACGCCCAGGAACAGGACGGGGTTGTCCGCGATTTACAAAAGCAAGTTACTACCATAGAAGACAATATCCGCTCTTTTGAGGGGAACATCCAGCTTACCTCTACGTTGATTGGAGAAAACGAAAACTCGGTCAAAAAGAACGAAGAAGACATACGCCGGCTTGAACTGGACCGGGCGGCAAAAGAAAAGGACTTAGAGGCCATAACCGACGACATTGTGGCCGCCCTTGACGCGGGCTTAAAAGAAGCCGGCTATTCCGCGGCGGAAAGGCGGAATACCGAGGCCGCCCTAAACGAAACCCTTACCCTGCTAAAAACCACGCTTTCAGGCAGGGAGGCCCTTATCCGCGACTTTTCCGCCGCCGCGGACAGGGCCGTTTCAGGCGAAAAACCGCCAAGCGCGGAAGAATTGAAACACATAGCCGAAAGCCTTGCCGCCGAGCTTAGCGAAGCCGCAAGCCGCTCCGAAAGGGCAATTTCACTCTTTGAAGCCTACCGCAAGAGTTCCCCCTCCTTCCTGGATGACTTCCTCGCGCCGGAGGGGATTATAACAAAAAAGCGGGCTTTGGACGCCGAGATCCGCTCCTGCCGGGAAGGGGTTTTGGAAAGACGCGAACAAATAACGGCTTTAAGAAAACACAACGACGACCTTGGCAAAAAAATCAACGAGTACCGCAGTACGCTCGAAAACCTTAGGGTTAACAGGATGAAAATGACTACCCAGGCGCAGGCGGCGGAAGAACAGGGCCGGCTTATCCGGCGGGAACTTTTGGGGCAGGAGAGCCTCCATAAAACCATCCAGGACGAGTTGTTCGCGGACAGAAAGCGGTATACCGAAACCGAAGAGCGCATTGCGGACGCCGAAAAGGAAATAGTCGAAATTGAGGGCAAGGGCAGGCAGTTAGCCAGCGACATGGAAGCTCTGGAAAAGGAAATAACGGCAAAGAACGGCGACGTAGCCGGAACCCAGGACAGCATACGCAAGCGCATGGCGGAATTGACCAAAGCCCAGGAAGCGATGGAAAGGATACACCTTGAACTTGTTCAGTCCGAAACGGAAATAAAGAATATTCTGGACAACTTCAGGGAAACCCACTCCCGAGACCTTATGGAATTTGAAGAGAGGACTTTTACAATAACCGCGACAACAAGCGAACTAAGGGAAAACCTTGCAAGGGGCAGACAGGCCCTGAAAGACCTGGGAGCGGTGAACCTTGCCGCCCCGGAAGAATTCGCGGAAACTAAAGAACGTTTTGATTTTCTTTCAGGCCAGCTCGCCGACCTTGCCGCCGCCAGGGCGGATCTTGAGAAGCTCACCACCGAGCTCAGAACAGAATCGTCCGCTTTATTCATGGCAGCCTACGACAAAATTAAAAAGAATTTCCACAATATATTTCGCAGGCTTTTTGGCGGCGGCAGAGCCGAGTTGCGCCTTTTGGATCTGAACCACGTTCTGGAGTCGGGAATTGAAATCTTCGCCCAGCCGCCGGGGAAAAAGCTGGAAAACATCAACCTGCTTTCAGGCGGCGAAAGATCCATGACCGCGGTGGCTCTGCTCTTTGCCACCTACCTGGTCAAGCCCTCGCCTTTCTGCCTGTTAGACGAAATTGACGCCGCCCTTGACGAAGAGAACGTAGGCCGCTTTACCCAGCTCCTCCGGGAATTCGGCAACAAAAGCCAGTTCGTCGTTATTACCCACAACAAAAGAACAATCGCCTGCGCCAGCACGCTTCTGGGAGTAACCATGGAAGAATCAGGCGTTACCAAAATGATCTCCGCCAAGCTGGGGCAAATGCCTTCCGCAGAAGATACCGCATACACGGAACAGGCTCAAAGCGAACTGCTTTTTGAGGAAGAGGAAGTTGAACTGGAAGAAGGCAGGGAGCTGCCGCCCGGCGTGGACGATCCTTCAAAGGTAAGCGAAGAAGACCTAAGACCCGTGAGGGCCAGGAAATATAAAAAATAGCGTGTGCGCGTTAACGGAATCTCCACGGAAATCAATTTTCAAATAATTTACCACGAACCTCACTAACCAACACGAACTTGCTGTTAGAAAACCATTTTTAACCTTCAAATTCTATGAAATAAGATGGATCAAGAGGATTTTCCGACAAATATCGGAGTAAGGGTTCGTGGTGTTCGTGGTAGAATCTCTTCTTAAATTCCTTATTTCTCCATATATTTGTCTAGCCGTCGAACAAACGTTTGTAAAATTGATTTCCGTGCGGAATCTCCTATCTCTCTTGACAAGAAAATAAACTTATTGAAAAATAATCCCAATAATCGTAATACGATTCTAATCGGAGATTTTCAAATGAGTAAAGAATGTTCATTTGAATTTAAATTTTTTTTTATTGCCTGTTTTATTGCTCCCGCATTAGTTCTTTTATTTTTCTCTTGCGCCACGCATCCAGATAACTACAACGATATTGATATCGCGGTTTACAATGACAACTTTAAAAAAGGAATTGAAGAAATAAGACTCGGGCAGAACCAGAAGAAGCCCCTATACCCTGAAAAAAATTCCATATTGCTTTATTTGGACAAGGGCCTCCTTGAGCATTATGCGAAGAACTACGTCAATTCATCGCAGGATCTTCAGGAAGCGGAACGGCTGATCCAGGAAGCCTTTACCAAGAGCATTACCGCCGGCGCCGCCTCGTATATTGCCAATGATAATACCAAAGATTATCCCGGCGAAGATTACGAGGATATTTACGTAAATGTAATTAACGCGCTGAACTATTATCATGACGGTGATCTGGAAGGCGCAATGGTAGAAATACGGAAAATAACAATGACCAACGGAAAACTGGATCAGCTCACCACTAAGTATGAAGGAGCAAACGGTTCGGCGTCACAATATTTCGCAAGTACGCTCTCAGCATTGGGCCTAAGTGTGCCTCAACTGCCTGATTTAGCCACGGTGAGCTTTAACAATTCCGCCCTTGCCAGGTATTTGAGCGCCCTTTTTTATCAGGGCCAGGGGAAAGACGATGATGCGCGTATAGAGTTTGAACAGGTAAGCAACGCTTTTGAAACAAATCCCAACGTGTACTATAATTCCATACCAAAATCCGTAGCGAGCGCCCAAAATGTACCGCAGGAGAAAGGGCGGCTTAATGTTATCGGCTTTTCCGGTTTGTCTCCCGCCAAAGAAGAATTTAGTCAAACATTTCCTGTCCCTCTTTTCATTGACACCCTGCAAATTGTACAGTTAAAACTTCCCGTATTGGCTCCAAGGCCAAGCGCTATAGACCGGATTCAAGTCGAAGTAAATGGCCATGGAAGTTTCGATCTGGAACTTCTTGAAGATATGGGCGCCGTTACGACCGAGACATTCAAGGCCCGATCCGCAAGCATTGTCAGCAAAACCTTTATTCGGACTTTAATTAAATACGCAACCGGCAGCGTTGCGTCTGCTGCTGTGTCTGACAAGGCGGGTGGGGGCATAGGCGGCGTCCTTGCCAGTTTGGCAACCGCATTGGCGTCAAAGGCAGTGGCAGATGCCTCTGAAGCCGCCGATATTCGTATGGGACGTTATTTTCCGGACAAAGCCTACATCGGCGGTATTAATCTTGATCCTGGAACCTACAGCGGGACTGCAACTTATTACAGCGGCAGCCGTGTCGTTGCAAGGGATAATTTTAAGGACGTTAACGTCAGAGCAAACAGACTCAACCTGGTAGAAACTACAAGTCTGAGATAAGGAGAGAACCATATGAAAAAGTTAATATTATTTTTGACAGCAATTGCGTTTATTTTTGCGGTTTCCTGCTCTTCGAATCCGAAAGTAACCCGCGTTAATTCAGGCAGCCAGATCGATTTAAGCGGTTATTGGAACGACACGGATGTAAGGACTGTCTGTGAGTCCTTGATAAGCGACTGTCTGAACTCTCAAAGGGTCGCACAGGCAATCCAGGGGATGAGAGGGAAAACACCTGTGGTCCTTGTCGGCAGATTCAGCAATGAAAGCAGTGAACACATTGACACATCCATCATCGCGAGCATGATGGAAACTGCCATTTTTAACAGCGGCAAAATGGACTTTGTTGCCGGAGGCGCCACAAGAGACGCATTGCGGGCAGAGCGGCAGGATCAGCAAAGCAATGCCAGCGAAGCAACAGCCGCTGCCCTTGGCAAAGAAGTCGGCGCCGACTTTATGCTTTTTGGATCTGTAAGAACGATAATTGACAAAGCAGGCAACCAAACCGTCAGAACCTATTTTGTCAGCGCGGAACTGACAAATGTTGAGACAAATACCCGTATGTGGATGGGGCAAAACAACGAAATTAAAAAGATGGTAGTTCAGCCCAGAAACAAACTATAACATTGTAACATGACCTTAGATTCTTCGTCGTCCGCGATTTACAAAAATAATAACATGTTTACTTAAAAATCTCCTAAATCTTTCCAAGAATCTCTCCAGGCGAAAATTATATTTTATCTAGAAAACAAAACTAATGGAGAGGTTATTTTATGAAAAAAATCACGAAAAGAATCTTCCTGACTGCATTGCTTGCCTCGCTGCTGCCTGGTTTATTTGTCAGCTGCGCGAGGGGAGCCGCTAATTCCAAAAGGGACGATACCAGTATTAAGGATCTGGTTTACCCATTGGCCCAAACCAGGGAACTTGAGACTTTTAATGTCCTCAAAACCCAGCTGGCGTCGGATGCCGAAAACCTTACCAATCTGATTGACGGCCTTTTGGAAACAGACCCCTGGGGAAATCTTCTTCCCGCGCTCGCGGAGAAGTGGGGAACCAGCGACGGCGGTCTTACATGGACCTTCAACATCCGCCGGGGCGTTCAATGGGTAGATATGAACGCCAATCCCAAAGCGGAGTGTATTGCCGATGATTGGGCTACCGCGCTTGAATGGATACTCAACTTCCATAAGAACGATTCGTCTAATACTTCCATGCTCATCGAAATGCTGGACGGCGCCGACGCCTACTATAAGTGGACTAAAACCTTAAGCGCGGCGGAAGCAAAAGCCCTAAGAGCGGATGCGGGTTCGAGGTTCCGCCAGATGGTGGGCATAGAGATTCGGGATAAATATACTATCGTTTACCATTGCATCGCTCCAAAGCCCTACTTTGCCACCCTGGCGCTTTACCAATGCCTGTACCCCATGTCCCAGGCTATGATCGACGAACTCGGCGGGCCGGACAACGTCAAGGCCATGAATAACACGAATATGTGGTACAACGGCTGCTATACCATGACGACCTACATCCATCGCAACGAAAAGGTCTTTACGAAAAACCCGCGGTACTGGGATAAAAACACTTTCAGGTTCGACACCGTTACGATCAAGATGGTAGATTCCGGTGAAATAGCCTTTCAACTGTACCAGTCAGGCGAAGTAGATTATACCGGGCTTTCCGAAAGTAACTTGAACATGATTTACAATAATCCGGATCATCCATACCATAAATACCTGATCCCCGATCCCTTGTCCAAGTATTCTTATCATATCCATTTTAATTTCGACAAGAAAAACAAGGACGGGACTCCGGACTGGAACTGGAATACCGCGGTCGCAAATACCGCTTTCCGCAGAGCCTGGTATTACGGACTTAACCTCGTTAATTACTGGAAGAGGGCAAACACCATTGACCCGTTCCTCTGTGAAAATAACTTCTATACCATGAAAGGCCTGGTTAATACTTCCGATGGCATTGAATATACCGAGCTTGTAAGAAGGGAGCTGGGCATGGCGTCGCCCAACGGCAAGACCCCGGCCAGACTTAATGCCGCGAAATTCGCCCAATACAAACAGCAGGCCATGAGGGAACTTGGCGCGCTGGGCGTAACTTTTCCGGTAAAAATCGATCACTACGTCTCCGGTTCAAGCCAGAACGCGGTTGACACAGCCACCATTCTAAAGCAGATGATCTCCGACTGCATGGGGGACGATTTCATGGTATTGCAGATCAATACCTACGTTTCCAACTTCAGGCAGGAAATTGCCAATCCAAGCCTTCACGCCATGCTGATAAACGGCTGGGGCGCGGACTACGGCGATCCGGTGAACTTCCTCGGTCAGGAGACCTACATGGATGACAACGCGTACTATTCATCTGTCTATTCAAAGATCAGCAATGTTACCAAGGAAACCCTTGAAAACAGGGAACTCCTTGCGATTTACCGCGAGTTCACCCGCCTGGTAAAAGCTGCTGACGCCATCACCACAGATTTGGACACGCGTTACAGGGCTTTCGCGAAAGCCGAGGCCTATATGCTGGATAACGCTCTGGTTGTCCCGTGTTATTACTCGCAGGGGATGGTTTTAGGAAAGATTGACAACACCTCAAGACGGCAGGCCATGTACGGGATCCAGAACATGAAGTTCAAGGGCTGGAGAACAAATGTAAACGGTATAACAACTGAGGAAGCTGCGGTTAACGCCGCAAGGCACGCGGAAGGCAAAAAGTAGGGTATTCCTTTGCTAAAGTACACAATAAAAAGACTGTTACAATCCGTTGTAACAGTCTTGATAATAGTAACAATTGTATTTCTGCTCATGAGGCTGCTCCCAACCGACTACTACTTCACCGAGGAGCAGCTTATGAAACTCACCGAGAAGCAGAAAGACGAGCAGCTTCTGGCGGCAGGTTTACTGGATCCCGTCCCGGTGCAGCTAATCCGGTATTACAGCGCTCTGGCGCATCTTGATTTCGGCGTCTCAAGAAGAATTCAAAACGGCGTTCCTATTGTGGATATAATCGCCAAAAGGTTTGCAATATCAATGAGGATTGGCCTCTCTGCCGTCGCCTTATCACTGTTCATTGGCGTAGCGATTGGCATCCTTCAGGCGCGCTTTAAAAACAAACTGCCCGATAACCTTGGAATCGCGTATACGATTTTCGTCAACGCGGTTCCGCATTTGGTCTCGTATTCGCTTATCCTGATCTTCGGCTCGCGTGTTTTGGGCTTGCCTTCCCTGTACTCGTCAAGAAACCCGGGCATATCCAGCATTCTTCCGGTTATCTGTCTGGCGATGGGCAACATCGCATGGTGGGCAATGTGGACCAGGCGTTACATGATCGATGAAGCCAACAAGGACTACATAAAGCTGGCCAGGATAAAGGGGCTTTCCAGTCAAAAAATAATGGTAAGGCACGTACTCAGGAACGCCTTTGTGCCGCTGGCCCAGTACCTTCCGGCGACTTTGCTGATGACAATCGGCGGTTCTCTGCTGGTGGAAAGGTTCTTTTCCATTCCGGGCATGGGGCCCCTGCTGGCCGATTCAATTAACCGTTACGACGTAAACCTCGTGCAAGCGGTGGTTATTCTATACTCCGCTTTGAGCATCCTGGGCGTGTTTCTGGGCGATGTGCTTATGATGATCGTCGATCCCAGAATAACGCTTATCAAAAAAAAGGGAACAAGATAGTGTCAGACAAAGTGATCCGGCCGGAAGAAATTGAGAATATAAAAGATGAAGACGGACTTTTTACCTTCGTCGAGTATTCTCCTGAGGCCGCCGAAAGAATAGGCTACTCGGATTATTCTTACTGGAAGTCGGTATTTCAGCACTTTTTAAAGAAGAAATCCGCGGTAGTACAGTCATTTATATTCATAGCGCTGGTTATCTTTTCTTTTATTGCCCTCGCAATAGGAAAATATAATTATTCAAGGTTGAGACCCGATCTTGCCCTGTCTTTTATCAGCCCGAACAACGAATACTGGTTCGGCACAGATAACATAGGGCGCGACTACTGGTGCCAGGTTTGGTACGCCTCACAGATTTCCATTAAACTGGCGGCGCTCGTCGGGCTGGGCGAATGTATAGTCGGGATCATTATCGGCTGTATCTGGGGATACGTCCGCAGACTCGACCGCTTAATCACCGAAATATACAACATCATTAGCTGCGTCCCAACGATAATCTACATGACTCTGATTGCCCTCCTGGTCGGACAGAGTTTCACGATTATGGCGATTTCGCTTGTCGCCTTCGGCTGGCTTACCATGGCGAGGAACGTGCGGAACCTTGTGTTTATGTACCGCGACAGGGAATTTAACCTTGCTTCCAGGACTTTAGGCACTTCGATCGGGCGCATATTATTGAGGAACATACTTCCGCAGCTTATCAGCGTTATCATCCTGAGACTGGCGTTGTCCATTCCCTCGACAATCACCATGGAAACAACGCTCTCCTACCTCGGGCTGGGCCTTGATGTAAACACGCCCTCTCTGGGAATTTTGCTCAGAAACGCGCGCAGTTATTTCCTTGATTATCCTTACCTTTTAATTTTCCCGGCGGTTATCGTCTCACTGATTACAGTTACCTTCTATTTGATAGGCAACGCGTTTTCCGACGCTTCCGACCCCAGAAACCATGTGTAAAACGAAAACTTTTTTAAAACGAACAGGAGAAAACAATAATGGCGAAAGAACCTATTTTGTTTACACGCGATGTTGAAATCCAGTTCAGTTTACGGGGCCGTAAATTGCAGGCGATCCGTAAATGTTCCATAGATCTGTTTGAAGGCGAAACGCTCGCAATCGTGGGAGAATCCGGCTCCGGTAAATCGGTGTTCACAAAGTCCTTCATAGGGATGCTGGACGCGAACGGCAGCATCACAGGCGGTTCAATTATCTACAGGGGCCAGGACATATCGAAGTACAAAACCGAGAAGGAATGGCTTGGCATCCGCGGCAAGAAAATATCAATGGTCATGCAGGACCCGATGACTTCGCTTAACCCGCTCAAGAAAATCGGCGTGCAGATTAGGGAGAGTATCGAACTGCATCAGGGCCTGGGCAAAAATGAAGCCAAAAAGGAAGCCATTGAAATACTAAAAAAAGTGGGCATTCCCAATCCGGAACGCCGTTACAACCAGTACCCCCATGAGTTTTCAGGCGGGATGAGGCAGCGCGTCGTCATCGCGATCTCTGTAGCATGCCGCCCGGAGATTCTGATTTGCGACGAGCCGACGACTGCTCTGGACGTTACAATTCAGGCGCAGATTCTCGATCTGATCCGCAGCCTGCAGTCAGAACTGAAAATGACGGTCATCTACATCACCCACGATCTCGGCGTGGTCGCGAACGTCGCCGACCGCGTCGCCGTCATGTACGCGGGGCAGATCGTGGAATACGGCCTTGTGAACGAAATTTATTACAACGCGTGGCATCCGTATACCTGGGCGCTGCTATCTTCGCTGCCGCAGCTCGGCGTTAAAGGCGAAGAGCTTTCGTCCATTGAGGGCACGCCGCCCAACCTGTTTAACGCGGTAAAAGGCGACGCGTTTGCGCCGCGCAACAAGAGGGCGCTTGCGATTGACTTTGTGAAAGAACCGCCTTTATTCGGCATCTCCGAGACCCACAAGGCAAAGACCTGGTATCTGGATCCCCGTTCACCGAAAATTGAACAGCCTGAAGTTATACGCCGTATGCGCGAAAAATTAAGGGCAAGGGGGTAACGGCATGTCAGAAAAAGAAAAATTAATCGAATTAAAAAACGTAAGCGTCAGTTTCGGAACAGGAAAAAAAGAATTTACCGCCGTCAAAAACGTCAGTTTTGATATTTACAAAAACGAAACCTTTTCTCTGGTCGGCGAGTCAGGTTCCGGCAAGACCACGATTGGCCGCGCAATCCTCAGGATCAATCCTGTTTCCCGCGGGGAGATTTACTTCAAAGGCCAAAAGATAAACGGGAAAATTAATAGCGCCCTCGATAAAGAGATCATACGCAAATGCCAGATGATCTTTCAGGACCCGATGGCTTCGCTTAACGAGAGGGCAAAGGTAGATTATATCGTTTCAGAGGGGATCTATAATTTTCACCTTTACAAAGACAATGCGGAACGAAAAGACAAAGTAGAGAAAGTGTTAAGAGAAGTAGGCCTGTTACCTGAGTTCGCCTCCCGTTTTCCCCACGAGTTTTCAGGCGGCCAGAGGCAGCGTATAGGCGTAGCGAGGGCGCTTGTCATGGAACCTGAATTCATCGTGGCCGACGAGCCAATCTCCGCCCTGGACGTTTCCATACGCGCCCAGGTGCTGAACCTGCTTAACCGCCTGAAAAAAGACAGAAATCTGACTTACCTCTTCATCTCTCACGACCTTTCTGTCGTGCGCTTTATCTCCGACAGAATCGCCGTTATACACAACGGACAGATCCTTGAACTCTCCGAGGCCGAGGAGCTGTTCCGCCATCCTTTGCATCCGTATACCAAGGCGCTATTGTCCGCAGTTTCCCAGCCGGATCCGGAAGTGGAGAAAAAAAAGAAATTGTTTGTCTATGACCCTTCTGTGCATGACTATTCCTTCGACAGACCGGTCTGGGCAGAAATCATGGAGAACCACTTTGTTTACGGGAATCAGCGTGAGCTGGAGCAGTACAGAAGGGAAATCGCGCAGATATGAGGCGATTCAGAGAAAAACACTGAAAAAAAGAGAAGGCAGAATGAAGCAAATCCCCGTCAAGAGGTTTGCGACAAATGAAGTTTTTGTCTCTTCAGCCTCATCATACTCAGAATCGGTAGAATCAAGCGGAGAAGGTTCTTCTTCCGCATAGTCGATCAGAAAACCTGTTTTAGGCTTCTTTCTTCCCGCTTTTTTTTTGTTCTCGTTCAGATAATGGATCTTCAGTCCGTCTATTTTCAAATAATTGACCCAAGCCAGCGCGAAAAAAACAACTCCAAAAATAAAAAAAGCGTGTTCCGCCATTAAAAAGCGCTTTTGGGCGTTAAGAAAACGATCCCATAGCAGCGCTAAAACCAAACCTGTTATAAGTCGCTTAAAAAGCTTGTAAATAACGGATTTAAGCTTTTTCGGTTTGTATTTCGCCAAAAACTCCATGTTTGCTTAAAGTCCCCCTAAATCCATATATCTCCAATATATCTACCATATAATACAAAATTTGACAAAAATACCCATTCCGTGCAAAAATAATACTAATCCATAATTGGAGAACATAAAACTATTGGAGAGGTTATTTTATGAAAAGATTCGCAAAGGGAATACTCCTGACGACATTGATTGCTTTGCTGGTATTTGGTTCATTTGCCAGTTGCGCAAAGGGAGCCGCTAATTCCAAAAGAGACGATACCAGTATTAAAGAACTGGTTTACCCTTTACTCCAGACAAGAGAACTTGAAACGTTTAATATCCTTCATAGCCAGAGGGCCGAGGATTCCGAGAACCTGACCAATTTGATAGACGGTCTTTTGGAGACGGATCCCTGGGGGAATCTGCTCCCGGCAATCGCGGAAAAGTGGGAAACCACAGACGGCGGTCTTACCTGGACCTTCCACATCCGTAAAGGCGTAAAATGGGTAGACATGAACGGCAAAGCGAAAGCGGATTGCACCGCGAATGACTTTGCCACCGCAATGGAGTGGATACTCAACTTCCACAAGAACGATTCCGCAAATACTTCCATGCCCAATGAATTGATCCAGGGCGCGCAACAGTATTATGAGTGGACCAAAACCCTTCCCGCCGCTGAAGCCAAGGCGCTCAAAGCGGACAAGGGCTCAAGGTTCTTCCAGACGGTAGGCATCCAGGTTCCGGATGATTATACGATCATCTATCGCTGTATCACCCAGAAGCCCTACTTTGATACCGTAGCGCTTTACCAGGTCCTTTACCCGATGTCCCAGGCAATGGTCGATGAACTCGGCGGGGCGGACAACGTTGCGGCCATGAATAACACGAATATGTGGTACAACGGCTGTTACACGATGACATCGTTCATATCGCGTAACGAAAAGATCTTTACCAAAAATCCCCTTTACTGGGATAAGGATACTTTCAGGTTCGACACCGTTACGATCAAGATGCTGGACTCCACTGACATAGCCTACCAGTTGTACGAATCAGGTGAGGTTGATTATACCGCGCTTACTGAAAGCACTTTGAACACGATTAACAACAACGCAAATCATAAATTCCACGATTACCTGATTCCCGACGCCGCGTCCAAGTATTCCTATCAGTTCCACTTTAACTTTGACAAGAAAAACAAGGACGGGACTCCGGACACCAACTGGAACACGGCCATTGCCAATACCGCGTTCCGGCGCGCCTGGTATTACGGCCTTAACCTCGTAAATTACTGGAGGAGGACAAACGCCATTAACCCGTTCCTCTGCGAGAATAACTTTTATACCATGAGGGGCCTCGTTAATACCTCCGATGGGATTGAATATACCGAGCTTGTAAGAAGGGAGCTGGGCATGCCGCCGACCAACGGCACTACCCCGGCCAGACTGGATGCCGCGAAATTCAACCAATACAAGCAGCAGGCCATGAGAGAGCTTACCGCGCTGGGCGTAACATTCCCGGTCAGGATCGATCACTATATCTCGGGTTCCAGCCAGACGGCCCTTGACACCGCGACCATTCTCAAGCAGATGTTTACCGACTATATGGGGGACGATTTTATGGTGTTGCAGATCAATACCTACGTTTCCAGCTTGAGGCAGGAAGTTGTCAATCCAAGCCTTCAGTCAATAGCGATGAACGGCTGGGGCGCGGACTACGGCGATCCGCAGAACTACCTGGGACAGGAAACATACGGCGATGATAACGCGTATTATTCGGCGGTCTATTCAAACATCAACAGGATAACTCAGGAAACACCTCAAAACAGGGATCTCCTAAACATTTACAGGGAGTACACCAGGCTGGTTAAGGCGGCAGACACCATCACCAGCGATCTGGATGCCCGTTACAAGGCCTTCGCCAAGGCCGAAGCCTACATGCTGGATAACGCCTTAGTTGTCCCGTATGCTTACAGCCAGGGCATGGCTTTGGGAAAGGTTGACAATACCTCAAGGCGTAGAGCCATGTACGGTATCCAGGACATGAAGTTCAAGGACTGGAGAACCAATGTAAACGGCATTACTTCCGCGGAAGCTGCGGCCAATATAGCAAAGCACGCTCAAGGCAAAAAATAGGGCGCTCCGTTGTTTAAATATACTGTTAAAAGACTGTTACAATCGTTTGTAACAGTCTTTATCATAGTAACGATTGTATTCCTGCTCCTGAGGCTGCTTCCGACAGACTACTACTTCACCGAGGATCAGCTTATGAAATTCACGGAGAAGCAGAAGAACGAGCAGCTTCTTGCGGCAGGTTTACTCGACCCGGTTCCGGTACAGTTGTTCCATTATTACAGCGCTCTGGCTCGTTTTGACTTGGGTACTTCAAGAAGAATTCAAAACGGCGTTCCTATCGTGGATTTAATCGCGAAAAGGTTTTCCATTTCAATGAGGATTGGCCTCTCTTCCGTCGCCTTATCCCTGCTAATGGGCATAGCGATCGGTATTCTTCAGGCGCGTTTTAAAAACAAACTGCCCGACAATCTTGGAATTGCGTATACGATTTTCGTCAACGCGGTTCCGCCTTTGGTCTCGTATTCGCTTATACTGATCTTCGGCTCGCGTGTTTTGGGCTTCCCTTCTCTGTACTCGTCAAGGAACCCGGGTATTTCCAGCGTTCTTCCGATTACCTGTCTGGCGCTGGGCAGCATCGCGTGGTGGGCAATGTGGACCAGGCGTTATATGATCGATGAAATAAACAAAGATTACATAAAACTGGCCAGAATAAAGGGGCTTTCCACCCAGAAAATAATGGTTAATCATGTACTTAGAAACGCCTTTGTACCGTTAGCCCAGTATCTTCCGGCAACTTTGCTGATGACGATTAGCGGTTCTTTGCTGGCGGAAAGGTTCTTTTCCGTTCCGGGCATGGGGCCTATGCTGGCCGATTCAATTAACCGTTACGACGTAAACCTCGTGCAAGCGGTGGTTATTTTGTACTCCGCCATGAGCATCCTGGGCGTGTTCCTGGGCGATGTGCTTATGATGATCGTTGATCCCAGAATAACGCTTACCAAAAAAAAGGGAACAAGATAGTGTCAGATAAAGTGATCCGGCCGGAAGAAATTGAGAAAATAACCAACGAAGACGATCTTTTTGTCTTTGTCGAATATTCTCCTGAGGCCGCCGAAAGAATAGGCTACTCGGATTATTCTTACTGGAAGTCGGTATTTCAGCACTTTCTAAAGAAGAAATCCGCGGTAGTACAATCGTGCATTTTTATCGCGCTGGTTATCTTTTCCTTTATTGCCCTTGCGATAGGAAAATACAATTATGCAAAGTTAGCGCCTGACCTTAACAAGTCATTTATCAGCCCGAACAGCGAATACTGGTTCGGCACAGACAACATAGGGCGCGATTACTGGTGCCAGGTTTGGTACGCTTCGCAGACCTCAATTAAGCTGGCGGCGCTTGTCGGACTGGGCGAATGTATAGTCGGGATCATTATCGGCTGTATCTGGGGATACGTCCGCAAACTCGATCGCTTAATCACCGAAATATACAACATCATCAACTGCGTCCCGATGATCATCTACATGACCCTGATTGCCCTTCTTGTGGGACAGAGTTTCACGATTATGGCGGTTTCGCTTGTCGCCTTTGGCTGGCTTATTATGGCGAGGAACGTGCGGAACCTTGTATTCATGTACCGCGACAGGGAATTTAACCTTGCATCCAGGGCTTTGGGTACGCCAATCAGCCGCATCTTGCTCAGGAACATATTACCTCAACTTGTCAGCGTTATCATCCTGAGACTGGCGTTGTCCATTCCCGCGACAATCACAATGGAGACAACCCTGTCCTACCTAGGGCTGGGTCTTGATGTAAACACGCCCTCTTTGGGAATTCTGCTCAGAAACGCGCGAAGTTACTTTCTTGATTATCCTTACCTTCTCATTTTTCCGGCGGTGATCGTCTCCCTGATTACCATTACTTTTTATTTAATCGGCAACGCGTTCTCCGACGCTTCCGATCCGAGAAACCATGTGTAGCATGAACATAAAAGAACCTATTTTGTCCGCGAAGGATGTTGAAATCCAGTTCAGTCTCCGGGGCCGGAAATTAACGGCAATCCGCAAATGCTCCATAGATTTGTTTGAAGGTGAAACGCTCGCAATCGTGGGGGAATCCGGCTGTGGTAAATCGGTATTCACAAAGTCCTTTATAGGGATGCTGGACGCGAATGGCAGCATCACAGGCGGCTCAATTATCTACAGGGGCCAGGATATATCGAAGTACAAAACCGAGAAGGAATGGCTCCCCATTCGTGGCAGTAAAATCTCAATGGTCATGCAGGACCCGATGACCTCGCTTAACCCGCTAAAAAAAATCGGCGTGCAGATTAGAGAGAGCATTGAAATGCATCAGGGCTTTGGCAAGATTGATGCCAAAAAGGAAGCCATTGAAATACTAAGAAAGGTAGGCATTCCCAATCCGGAACGCCGTTACAACCAGTACCCCCATGAGTTTTCAGGCGGGATGAGGCAGCGCGTCGTAATCGCGATTTCCGTAGCCTGTCACCCGGAGATTCTGATTTGCGATGAGCCGACGACGGCTCTGGACGTTACAATTCAGGCGCAGATATTGAATCTGATCCGCAGCCTCCAGTCAGAACTGAAAATGACGGTAATTTACATCACCCACGATCTCGGCGTGGTCGCGAATGTTGCCGACCGCGTCGCCGTCATGTACGCGGGGCAGATCGTGGAATACGGCCTTGTGAACGAAATCTATTACGATGCGTGGCACCCGTATACCTGGGCGCTGCTCTCTTCGCTGCCGCAGCTAGGCGTCAAGGGCGAAGAGCTTTCGTCCATTGAGGGCACGCCGCCCAACCTGTTTAACGCCGTAAGAGGCGACGCGTTTGCCCCGCGCAACAAGAGGGCGCTTGCGATTGACTTTGTAAAAGAACCGCCTTTCTTCGACATCTCCGAGACCCACAAGGCAAAGACCTGGTATCTGGATCCCCGCTCACCGAAAATTGAACAGCCGGAAGCTATCCGCCGTATGCGCGAAAAATTAAGGGCGAGGGGGTAACGGCATGTCAGAAAAAGAAAAATTAATCGAGCTAAAAAACGTAAGCATTAGTTTCGGAACAGGGAAAAAAGAATTTACCGCCGTAAAAAATGTCAGTTTTGATATTTACAAAAACGAGACCTTTTCCCTGGTCGGCGAGTCAGGTTCTGGCAAGACCACGATTGGCCGCGCAATTCTCAGGATCAATCCTGTTTCCCATGGAGAAATTTACTTCAAGGGCCAAAAGATAAGCGGGAAAATTCCTCGCGCCCACGACAAAGAGATCATACGCAAATGCCAGATGATCTTTCAGGATCCGATGGCTTCGCTTAACGAGAGGGCAAAGGTAGATTACATCGTTTCAGAAGGACTTATTAATTTTAACCTTTATGACAACAACGCGGAACGGAAAGACAAAGTGGAGAAAGCGTTAAGGGAAGTAGGCCTGTTGCCTGAGTTCGCTTCCCGTTTTCCCCATGAGTTTTCAGGCGGCCAGAGGCAGCGTATAGGCGTAGCGAGGGCGCTGGTCATGGAACCTGAATTCATCGTGGCCGATGAGCCAATCTCCGCCCTGGATGTGTCCATACGCGCCCAGGTGCTGAACCTGCTTAACCGCCTGAAAAAAGACCGAAATCTGACTTACCTCTTCATTTCCCACGACCTTTCTGTCGTGCGCTTTATCTCCGACAGAATCGCCGTTATATATCACGGCCTGATCCTCGAACTCTCCGAGGCCGAGGAGCTGTTCCGCCATCCTTTGCATCCTTATACCAAGGCGCTGTTGTCGGCTGTCTCCCAGCCGGATCCGGAAGAAGAGAAAAAAAAGAAATTGTTTGTCTATGACCCTTCTGTGCATGACTATTCCACCGACAAACCGGTATGGGAAGAAATCCTGAAAGATCACTTTGTTTACGGGAATCAGCGCGAGCTGGAGCAATACAGAAGGGATTTATCCGTATAAATTAAGGCTTTATTTCTCAGTTAAGTTATTCACGCCGTCCCAGGAGTTATCCGGCGGATTCTTTATAAAGTTCACGCAACGCCTGAGGTATATCGCCGAAGGTCCGCCGTTCTCAATTGACAGGGATTCCTTAAAACCCTCTATCGCTTCTTTCCATTTCCGGTTCTCATAGTACTCACGCGCCTGATCAAAAACTTCGGCCAGTTTCTTCTCGTTGGGTTCGCCATTGGCCGCCTGCTAAGCTGTTCTTTGTCGGCAAGCGCCTCTTCACGCAAGTTAAGCGAAACCCAGCTTCTTCCGAACAACGCCGAGGACTGGATTAAGTAAAGGTCATTGTCGCGCGCTACGCGTTTCGCTTTTGTAAATAAATCGCGCTGTTCATTACGGATAAATTCTGAAAGTTTCCGGGATTCTTCATCCAAATCTCCCATTTTTATTCTTCCGCTTTTAAGAGACGAAAGAACAGTCGATGTGTATAAGTCGATATCAAATATGGCGGCCCTCGCGCCGTACTCTTTTAGCCTTAAAAGGCCTTCCGCGGTTATCGACACGGAAATCAATTTTCAAATAATTTACCACGAACCACGCGAACGCCACGAACCCTCACTCCGATATTTACCGTAAAACTCTCTTGATCCTTATTAATTTCATGGAATCTGAAGGTTAAAATGGTTTTTCTAACAGTAAGTTCGTGATGGTTTGTGTGGTTTGTGGTAAAATTGAATTCCGTGGGTAATCGACCGGGGCCATTGACTAAAATACCGCGCTTTGCTAAGATTTGTCAGCATTTGGGGGCGTAGTGAAGCTGGTTTATCACGCTGGCCTGTCAAGCCGGAAATCGCGGGTTCAAGTCCCGTCGCTCCCGTAAGCCCAATCTTGTACTAATAAGGTGTAGGAGGCACTAATGGCTTTTTCGTTAAAAAACAGTTACCCGGTTGTTTACAGGGCCAGGTTTACAAAAAAGGGCTGGAAAGGTGAATACCTGGAAAAGCCGCACAAAACGCCTGAAGAAGAAGCCTCCATGAAAGGTTCCCAGCGTGACGCGCTGGTAGATTCCCGCAACTATTATGATGATATGCCGCTGGTTAATTATACTACCCAATACGGGCTTTCCTGCTTTGAGGGTTTAAAAGCCCTTCCCCGTAAGGACGGCAGCCTTGCCCTTTTCAGGCCCGATCAAAACGCGAAACGGTTTTTCAATTCCATGAAGGGCCTTTATATGCCTCCTTTCCCCGAGGATCTATTTTTAAAGGCGTGTGTTGAAGTTGTAAAACGAAACGCAAAGCTGGGCTTCCGGCCTGAATATAAAAGCGAATGGGAAAAAGATTCCTTCATGTCGGCGGATGCAATTTATGTGCGTCCCTTTGTTTATTCCGAAGGCGGCATCGGGGTTAATATTTGCAGCGAGCCTTATGTGCTTGTTATTACAACCCCTGTCAGCGCGTATTTCTCAAGCAGCGATGCGGCTGCGGTTGTTACAAAGCGAATCAGGGCGACACCAAACGGGACAGGCTGGATAAAAGCGGCTTCTAACTATACAATCGCGGCCCTTGCCAAACATGAAGCCATTGAAGCCGGTTTTATGGAATGTGTTTTCCTGGACGCTGAAGAACACAAGTATGTAGAAGAAGGTTCCTCCTGCAATATTTTCTTTTACCTCAAGTCAGGAGAGTTGATAACGCCTGCTTTGGGCGACACAATACTGCCGGGAATTACCAGGGCCAGCATAATTGAGCTGGCGAAGGATCAGAAGGTTAAAGTCTCCGAGCGGAAAGTTACGATTGAAGAAGCGCTGAGCGATACCCAGGAATGTTTTGTCTGCGGAACCGCCGCGGGGGCAACTCCCATTACAAGCCTTACCTACAACAAGAAAAAGATTACCTTTAACAAAGGCAAGGTGGGGGATTTTACCGCGAACATAAGGGACACTATTAAAGGCATACAATACGGGATTATTCCCGACACCAAGGGCTGGCTGAAAAAGGTTATCTAAGTACTAAGTATTTTGCCCCTTCCACTTTGGCTTAAAGCCCAGGTAGCCCATTATAGTCAGAAATGAGAAGTACACCGGCGTAAAGAGCAGCGTAAGCGCGTAGGCGAATTTTCCCTTTGGGAGCGAGCAGCCGAAAAGGCGCAAATTAGCGAAGTTATTAAAAAGCATTGATGTCAGCACCCCAGCCGGCAGAGGCCAAAGGAAGGGGAAAAACGGCAGCATTGGAAGAGCAATAACCCCCATTGCGATAGTGATCATCAGAAAATTGTAATTTAGCCGCGTTGAAAGATCAGGACTGAAAAGGCCGCCGTTGTTCCAGCGCAGGGTCTGGTTAATCAGGGCCTTCCATGTGTTCTCGCTGTGTGTAATTACATGTACGTCACTGCCGGTTGCGGCGCGGATTTTAAATTCTGAGCGGGATCGTATTCTGGAAATGAGGGCAGCGTCTTCGGTGGGCGAAGGGGGGATGTTTTCGTAGCCTCCTACCGCGTCCAGGCAGGAGCGCCTTAGGATGAGGTTGTTCCCGAAGCCGCCGCCAGCCGCGCCCAGGCCTGTGGCCCCTGTAAGGTAGACAAAGCGAATTCCGTGTTCATAGCACTGATATAAATAAAAGAAATTTTTTTTATCCCAACGCTTCAGCACCGGCCCGATTACAACTCCGGTTTTGCTGTCGGACATACGCATTACCATTCCATGAATCCAGAACGGCGGCAGTGTACAGTCGGCGTCGGTAAAGAGCAGAAACTCCCCGGATGATTTTTCAATTCCCTTGGTTAGGGCGTACTGTTTGTGGTTGGGGCCGGGGTTTTCGCCAAGAGAGATAACCCTGGCTTTTTCTTTCCCGGCCTTTGTTCTATTGATGAAGGCGTTAATCATGAGCAGGCTTTCATCTTCCGATCTGTCGTTTACAAATATGTATTCCGCTTTTGGATAGTTCTGCGTTTCAAGGCTTTTTAAGAGTCCTTCCATGCGGCCGCTTTCATTGTGAACCGGAATGATAACCGAAACTGCCGGCAGCGATTCATCCGAATTAGCAAGGGCTTTCTTTTCCCTGGCCAGTTCCAGGGAAACGCCTATCATACTGGCGATATGAAGCCCCACGAAAATCACATAATAAATAAACGGGAAAATAGTAAAAAAAAAATCCGCTGTATACAAGGCTTTGTCTTTATATATCATTATAAAGCGGCTCTGTCATTTTTGCAATAATATTTTCATTTCCTTTCGCTTCAGAACCCCTTTTCTAATGATGGTCATTCTGCGATACTTAATATTTATTGAGAGGGAAAAATATTATGAAGATGGTAATAAAAAAACATCGATACATTTTTGTGCTTTGTTTTATACTCGTTTCGGCTTTCGTTCCGGCCCAAACTGCGCAGAGAATAGAACAATTACTGGAAAAAGAAACTGTCAGCTACAAAGAGGCGGCCTGGATTATACTGGAAGCGACAGGCAAGTTCAGCTTTGCAAACACAGACGTTATTTCCAGTCCGGAAAAAGCGTACCAATATGCGGCAGAAAATGGATGGCTGCCCAAAAACATTACTCCCGATACCGCCGCGACGTTTGAAGGTGTTTCCCTCCTGATAATGCGTTCTTTTGGGATTAAGGGCGGCATTTTTTATTCAATATTCAAATCTCCCCATTACGCGTACCGTGAGTTGGTATACAGGGGTATAATCCAGGGAAAGGCCAGCCCGAAAAAAGCGATATCGGGTGATATGCTGATTTTTGGTACAAATCAAACCATTATGCGCCAGGAAGAGGACAATTTTGATCTGGTAACCAAAATAAACAGTATGCTTAAAGCCCGTGAGCTATTAAATGCCAACGCTATACTTACCAGTGAGGGTGTTACCATTATTTTTTCCACTCCGCAATTTCAGGCCAATACTGCGGAATTTATTTCAGCGGAAAAGGATGATCTCAGAAAACTCGCGGACATATTAAAGTCTATTGCCGTCTGGAAAGTTATAGTCAGCGGCCATACTGCGCTCTTTGGAACCGAAGCGGCGCAGATGGAGACTTCCCTCGAACGAGCCCAAGCGGTGAAAGATTATTTTATTTCTCAGGGGCTTATGACTGATGATGATATTTATATCCGGGGGTTCGGCGCTCAACGGCCCATCGCGGATAATAGTACTTCTGAAGGAATGGCCAGGAACCGACGGGTTGAAATTACCATATTGGAGTAACGATAGTGAAAAGCATTTATAAAGTTTGTTTGTGTATTCTGTTGATGGTTTTTTTCTCTTGTCCGCGCTTATGGGCGCAAGACGCCGGCATCATACTGGATCAAACTGCCGGGTATGGCGGTTTACAGGGCGATGGCAAATTTGATTACGAGGGAACCTTGATTCCGCGGTACTCTACATTCCTGGGTGAAAACGGCGAATTTTATATTTCGGCAGGGATTAAGGTTGAAAGCTTCGATGGTACCATAACCGTTATACCGGAACTTCTGCGGACAGAACTTTCATGGTATTTTAACATCGGAGATTTTAAGGCAGGGCGAATGTATTACTCGGCGCCGCTGCCATTCATCGCGGAAGGGCTGTTTGACGGGGCAAGGTTTTCCCTGGACACAGCGATGGGGAGTTTCAGTATCGGGGCCATGTATACAGGGCTGCTCTATAAAAAGCGGGTGAACATTACCATGACGGATAATGAACTGTTATCCAATTCCTCCAAATTGGACTACGGTGATTTCGCGAATACTTATTTCGCTCCAAAACGTGTTATTTCCGCGCTTGGCTGGGAATATCCTGATCTGCTAAACGTTGTCAGGGTAAGACTTGCCCTGTTGGGCCAATTCGATCTGTCCGGTGAAAAGCTTAACAGCCAGTATCTGGCGACGCGGCTTACGATGCCGGTTAAAGCGTTTGTCATTGATCTTGGCGGATGTCTGGAAATGATACAGGATTCGGATGATTCGGGACTTGCCTTTGCAGGGGAATTAGGTGTTGGCTGGATGCTCCCGGTATTTGCCCAGAGTCAGCTTTCACTGTTGGGACGTTATTTCAGCGGCGCGGCAGAAGGTTCCGCCGTTCGCGCTTTTCAGCCTGTAACGAGTATGCCCCAAGGCGATGTTCTTAAGGCGAAACTTTCCGGGCTTTCAATGATTTCATTGGATTATACCGCGCGGTTTAACCGGTATTTTTCCGCGGGGCTTTCATCATCTTTCTTTGCGGATAGCAGAGGTTCTTTTTCGGGAAATGAATTCTTTGGAAAATTGTATTGGAGCCCGGCGTCTGATTTATGGCTTAATTTAAGCGGGGGAGTATTTTTCCCATATAAAGAGAACGTCGGCAATCTTTGGCGGCTTGAATTTAACGCTGTTTTATCAATATACTGAATGCTGATGTTAATAACATCTCAAAAGGGGAGAATAATGAAAAGAATTGCAGCGGTGGTTATTTTTACATTGGCAAGTTTTTGTGTTTTCGCGCAAAATGGAACTATACGTGAACTGAGCGGCACAGTGGAAATCAAAAGACCGGGAGCATCAAACTATGTAGTTGCGAAAGCCGGAGACCAAATAAGCCAGGATACTGTTATTTCCACAGCTTTCAAAAGCATCGCCCTGATTGAGATTGGCAGCGCGGTTATCATGGTACAACCTCTAACCCGTCTGTCACTGACAGAAATAAGCGCTTCCGCTAATAGTGAGACTATTAACGTAAACCTTCAGACTGGAAGGGTACGGGTAGATGTAAATCCTCCCGCAGGAAAGAATGCGTCCATGACGGTGAGCAGCCCCAGCGCGACCGCTTCCGTTCGCGGTACCAGCTTCGATCTCAGCACCCAAAATATCTATGTGCAGCACGGTTCCGTAGATTTCACGGGGAATAGAGGTAAATCACTACTGGTAAATACCGGCTCTGACAGCCAGGTGAAAACAGACGGCAGTGCGAGCCATCCCTTAGAAACCAGAAGCGGCAGATTGTTGCCGTCATTGCCGGTAGGTATGGATACCCGCGCCGGTGCGGCTGTTGAAACGGTTCGCTCAAACGGAACAATTATCCTTGATATTGTATATCAGTGATAGCCGGCGGTTACCGGGAAACCGCGCCGGATGCTTTTGAAAGTATCTCCGGATTGTTGGCAACGTAATTCAGCACATCGGCCATGATGCCGGTATAGCCGTCCCCCAGGGCCTTGTATTTTTCCAAGGCTTCAGGCTCCACGCGCAGGGCAACCACCGGCTTTGCTTTCCTTTGTCTCCGCGCCCGCGCCATGGCCGCAAATTCCGCAAGGGCTTCCGGCGTGGATTCCGGGCAGTCCTCGGTGTAGTGAATAGGCCTCTTCGCAATTTCACGAATCTGCCTTAGCTGTTCCTTAGTTGGCTTTTGACCAACCCTTACCGTCGATCTGGTAATTCCCATGATAGCTTCTCCGTTCCGCCTTATTGGCCAGGCGCGCCGATATGATCCGTTTTCTCTCTCCGCGCTCCGTATAGACCGCGAAAAGAACCTTCCCCGCCATGCCCAGGGTCTGCCACCGCTCCTCCCCGGACGTGTTGCTTTCGCTTCGGTCGAGGCGTTCAAGGCGGTTCGGATCGGCAAAAACGAGCTGGGCCAGTTCAAAATTCATTCCCTCATGTTCGCGCTTGTTGGCCTCGTTCTTGTCATCGTCCCATTCAACGTCTGTCCCGCGCATGGTTAAAGTGTAATACGTTTTGTATTTAATATCAAGGGGTTCCCTAATAATTCCTTGCTACGCAAAGAATTACGATATCGGACTTGTTTACTGGAGATAGGGGGAGTCGAACCCCCGACCTATAGATTGCGAACCTATCGCTCTACCAACTGAGCTATATCCCCATGTTGCTTCGTAAATCCTGCAAGTAATTACTTATGCTGTAAAGACTTAGCTTTTTAATTGCAATGATCATCGGTTGTCTTTATCATGTCGAATATTCATTTATATGTCAATAATAGGGGCTCCCCTTCAAGTTGACGACCTTGCGTTAAAATGGTATCCTCAAAAACCAACATACAGATAGTTTCCTGCCGTTTGGCCGGAAACATGCAGATTTTAGGGAGTAAATTATGGCATCCAAAGAAAAAAAACAGAGTGAAAAGAACATCAAGTCTGATAACTCTGATATGTCCGAAATAATGCATCGTTTAAAGACCCATCCATTTCTATTCATAGGTACACTGGTAGTTCTTGTAATTGTAATAGTAGCCTTCGTGTTAGTACCGGCGATAGTGCCGGGCGAAGCGGGAAACGCGGGGGAACTGATCTTCGGATATTACAATAAGACCCCGATAAAATACGTTACCAACAATTATTTTTACCAGGTGCAGCAGTCGCTTTACCAAAGCCAAAGGCCGAACCCCGATGACCCGAATTTCATGAGTACAATGATGACTATCTGGAGACGGGCTTTTGAGGAGGCCGCGGTACGCATTGGAATTTTGGATGAAATGAAACAGACCGGGTTTGTTGCTCCTGAAGACGTGGTAGACAGGGAAATGGCGGAGCTGCCAATGTTTCAGGAAAACGGCCGTTTTTCGCTGGCAAGATACAGGGCTTTGGATAACAGCTCCCGTATGAATGTGTGGAAACAAGTTCAGGAAAATTACATTTTGCAGACTTATATGTCAGATTTGGAAAACCTCAGAGCGTCACCCAAAGAAGTTTCTTTTGTCGCCGACATGGCGTCTCCGATGCGCAGTTTTGATCTGGCGATTTTTCCGTTAGATTCTTATCCCGATTCCGAAGTGGCATCTTACGTTAAATCCAATCCTAATAAATTCGCCGTTGTCAATCTCTCAAAAATCACAATAACTTCAAGCGAGCGGGAAGCCCGCCAAATACTTGATTCGATAAAAAACGGCTCTACAACCTTTGAGGAAGCGGCAAGAAACTATTCACAGGATTGGGCCGCCGAAAGAGGCGGCGACATGGGAACTATAATGTCCTTTGAGCTTGAGTATGAAATTACAGACGAAAGAACCAGAACCGCTGTTATCAATATGGCCAAGGGAGAACTCAGTGAGCTTATTATGAATAATTCAGGCTGGACCATATACAGAGTGAATGAAACGGCTCACCTGGCTGACCTGAATGACGCGTCCGAGAAGAGCAAGGTCAGGAGCTATCTGATAGGCTTTATGCGCGGTATATCCGAGGACTGGGTAATTTCAAGCGCTGAAAAATTTTGCAGCCAGGTAAAGGAAAGCGGCTTTGACGCCGCTGTTGCCGCCGCCGGGGTAACCAAAAACAGTTTCGGCCCGCTTCCGCTTAATTACGGGAATTTCATTCTGCTGGATTCCATTAGATCAAGCGGAATTCCGGAATTGGAAGACGCAGGCAACAACCAGTTTTTCTGGAAAGCGGCCTTCTCCACTCCGCTCAATTCCCCTTCTACTCCTCTTGTTATCGGGGACAATGTAATAGTTCTTTTTCCTCTGGAAGAAATCTTAGCGGATGAAGACGAACTGGACTATATCAAAGCCTACTTTCCTTATTGGCTGGAATCCATAACTCAAAATAATTTATATGAGTATTTCCTGCTCAGTAAAAAGTTGGATGACCGTTTCTTTGATACATTTTTTTCCCTCTGGGGAATATATTAATCCAAAGGAAATTCCGGCCCGGCGGGGGTTTTCAGTTTCTTATCTCGGGAAAACCCTGTTGTCAAAAATCGATCCTGTCGCTCAGGCCGAACGCCTGGCGGCGGGTATTGATCTGAAAGAAAGCGCGCTTTTCCTCTGCCCCTCTCCGCTTTACGGCTACGGCCTTCCGATCCTTCTTGAAAAACTGCCGGCTAATTCGGCGATCCTCTGTGTTGAAGCCGATGAAAAACTTTTTGAGCTATCCCAAAAGGCCATTGGGCCAGACGCAGAATTATTGGGCGCTCTACCCATCATAGAAAATAAAGAAGAAAGAAAAACAAAAGCGATTGCTTTGGTTCAGGCGAAAACCGCGGAAAAAATTTGCGCGTTTGTCAGGGATGTTTGGGGTGAAAGGGTTTTTCGCCGCGTGGAAGTTATACGCCTGACAGGAGGATGGCAGCTGTATCCGGAACTTTACGATAATATTGAAACGACCCTTAGGCGTGAAATCGCGGTGGAATGGAGCAACGCCATGACCCTGATACGCCTTGGCCGCCTTTATTCCAAAAACTTAATCAGCAATCTTGCCTGCCTCGGCAGCGCGGATACGGATGAGCCTGATTGGAGTTCCGCGGCGGTTTTGGCGCTTGGGGCGGGCCTGTCGCTGGATCCCATTTTAAGCGAGCTATCAGGCCTATGCGGAGGGAAGATACCTGAGCCTGAAAAAAGACCCTTTAAGATAATATGCGTGGACACCTGCCTTCCCTGTCTTGCCGATTGGGGCGTCCGGCCCGACCTTGTGGTATTTCTGGAAAGCCAGCACTGGAATTTAAGGTGTCTTATCGGCTTACAGGGACGGGAGATCGACGCGGCAATTGACCTTTCAGCGCTGCCTGCCTCTACCCGTGTGCTGAAAGGAAAACGGTATTTCTTCGCAACTGTGTGGACAAAATTGGCGTTTCTGTCGCGGCTTAAAGAAAGCGGCCTTCTACCTGAAACTTTCCCGCCGATGGGCTCGGTCGGACTTAACACCGTGGCTCTGGCCCTGAAAATCAGCGCCGGCCCTGTTATCACAGGGGGAATTGACTTCGCCTTTTCAATGGATGCCAGCCACGCGCGTTCCACGCCCAGGCGATGTGATTTCGAAAGCAGGCAAACCCGTTTCAGAAGCCTCATTGACACTGACAACGGATTAAGGGATGGAACCTGTACCGCAGTTTCCAAAACGGGAGAACAAACGCGGACTAATCCCGCCATGCGGAAATACCGTGATTTATTTGAGCAGGAATTTGGCGGCAATCCCAGGCTTTTTGATATATCAGGGCCCGGCCTTCCCCTGGGGGTAAAAACAGTAAGCGCCAAAGAAGCCTTTGCCATTCTGAACAGCTCAGGCGGTTTACAGGCAGCGAAAAAGTCCGCCCCCGTTGGCACGAAGAAAGTACAGGCCTGTGAAAGTAAAAGTAAATGTGAAAGTAAAAGTAAAATCGCAGCTTTCGCCGAACGCGAAGCGGACACTCTGGAAGAAATAAAAAAAATGCTCTCAGGCGCTGTCGCCGCAGAGCCGGACAAGCTTGAAGCCCTGCTTTATACGGCGGATTATCTTTGGGCGCATTTCCCGGAATGCGCCGGCGCGGGAGGCAAACACCCGCCGGTTACAGATTTGAGCTTTCTGAAACGTATCCGCGCTGAAATTGATCCGTTTCTTAAGCTTTGGGAAATTACGCTAAAAGAGCTCGAAGAGCTCTTAAAGAGCTGACAGACCCTATGCTTCCTTAGTATTATCTTTGAAATAGGTGTTGCAGTACTCTTTTATTATTATGCCTATTGATTCGGAAAAGTCTTCGGCAATTATGTCTTCTCCCTGAGCATTCAGTTTCGCAGCGGGAAGGAAAAATTTATACGGCTCAACATTTAATGCTCTTGAGAGCTTCGCTATTGTTTCGTCTGAAACAAATTTCTTTTCATTTTCTATATCGTTGATAAAATTATGCGCTAATCCGGAAGCAGCGGCCAGATCCATTTGAGATATTTTCAAGAGTTCCCGAAACCTCTTTAGATTCTTGGCAAAAAGATTTCTAACATAGACTCCATCAATAACGGTTTCATCCATTCGCTGTCAGTCCCCCGGAGAACGTAGCTAATTATTGATGAGTACCTTATTTCTGTATATATTACAAACAACCGCAGGCGATAAAACATTCGCTTACAGGGACATAGGAATTTTAACGCAGCTTGTTCCGAAGTTTACGCCGTTTGTTTCTTTCGGCGGCTTTTTCGTCAGGCGAAACAGGCGGCTTTGCCTTCGGCGAAGGGTTTTCCCCCCCGCTATAGACACGCACAGGTTCCCGATCTTTTAAGCGTGAGGCAACGAGAGCCCAGGCAAGCCCCAAAAGGATCATCAAAAAACAGAGGATTTGGCCGGTGGAAAAATCAAGAGCGGGATGACTTAAAGCGGGAGGCAGGCTTGTTTTTGTAAATTTGATTGGATAGCCGAGATCAGCGTCCGGTTCCCTGAAATACTCTATAAAAAAGCGGACAAGGCCGTAACCGGAAAGGTACAGGGTAACCAAAAAACCCTTGAAGGGCTTTCTGTTTCTGAAAAACCAGATAAAGGCCCAAAGCACTATGCCCTCGAAAAACATTTCATAAAGCTGGGAAGGATGACGAGGATAATTCAAAACGCCGCCTATTCCGGTAATCGCCGTAAGGCCCATTTGTTCGGCGCCTTCGCGGATAACGGCGAAATTCCTGTCGTTAGGGTATATTCCCCCGTCAGGAAAAACCATTCCGAGGGGGCTTGCGGTAATACGGCCGAATAACTCGCCGTTGATAAAATTCCCCAGCCTGCCGAAGGTATAGCCCAGGGGAATGCTGGCGGAGAACATGTCCCCTATTTCGCGGTAATCGAATTTCTTTACTTTTGAGTAAATGATTATCGCTGTAATTCCCCCGATTACCCCGCCGTGGTAACTCATGCCCTGAAAGCCGGTAAACTTGCCGTTTCTGAACGGCCAGAAAATAAGCCAGGGCTCGCGGCTGTAGATACCGCCCGGTTCGTAAACCAGGGTGGAAAAAATGCGCGCGCCCAAAACTAAAGCCAGAATTCCCCAGGTAAAAAGCCCCGAAAGCTCTTCCTCAGTCATGGGGAAGTTCCGCTCCCTTACCTGTTTACGGTAAAGCAGAAAAGCCACGGCGAAAGCCACAACGTACATAAGGCCGTACCAGCGGAACGGCAAGCCCGGAATAACCTCCGGTTTAAGCCATGTAGGAAAGGGAATTGTAAGAAGCATATTATTTCATCCTTTATAGTGTTCTGTTATTAGTGTTCTGTCTGAACCTAAGACAGGGGCTTTTCTTTTATTCTTCCTGATTCGCGGTCAAAATAAAAAATCACCCGGCTTCGTTTCTGCTTAACCTCATAATATCTGTTGTGGCTTTCTATCACTACCCCGGAAAAAATAGTGCCGCGGCAGCGAATTTCCGAATCAAAGTGCACCTCAAACTTTTCCCTCTGGTTAAACACCTTTAGGCTTTCCTGCTCCAAAAGCTTAACCAGCCGTATTTTTTCTATCTTTATGTTATCAGGAAGGCTCTTTTCTTTATTCTGAAGCTCGGTGATTTTTTTTTCTATTTCCGAAAGGTCGCTTTTTATTTTATTAATATCTTCCTCGCAGGCGCCTATAAGCTCCTTGAGAAAGTAATCCTGCCCAAAGGAAATTTCAGTGCGAAGGCCCTTCTCTGAACCTATATCGGCGGCGTCAATCCCCAGCCTTGCCTGGCAGACTCCGCCTGAAAGCTTCCCGTTTTCCGCCGCGACAAGAAGTTTTCCGTTTGTCTTAATGCTGGAAAGAATGGAGCCTTTGCTTAGACGTACGTCTCCCAACGCCGCCAGCGAAGCTCTTTCAACAAACGCGGCGGAGATGCCGGCCCTGGCTTTGAGAACCCCCCTTCCGCCGCCCTTAAAGCCCATTGCAACCGTAACTTTACCGCCTGAAGAAATCAGCGCCTCTTCGGCATAGCCGTTCACCGTTACATGCGACGCTCCCACTACCACAGCGCCTGAAAGCACGTTTCCAGTGATCTTTACCTCTCCTGAGAATTTTATTTTTCCGGTTTCCTGATTTACGTCGCCCTCTATTGTTTTTGTGGAAAGGATTTTCAGCGTTTTTCCGTCAAAGCTAAGCTCGCCTGAGCGGGCGGCAAGAAGGCGCTTTCCCTTTCCCTCCGTTACTTCCCGAACGGCATCGTCATGCTCTATGAGAGCGGCCGCAGCCTTATCGACAGGAATTTCTTTTCCCGTCACATCGCAACCGGGCATGCCATTAGGTACGGCCTCGGATAATTCCGCCAGCGGAAGTCCGGCTTTTACCTGTACGGCTTTGCGCACGGAAGAATCAGCGGAACTACTATCCGGTGATTCCGGCGGTTCAAGTGAAATTAACCACTTAACAGCGCAGCCGCCCTTTGCTACGGGTTTTACTCCCTGGGCAACAAGATGACCCAGTATGCTCCCGTGTTCACGGGTATGGGCGCAGGCTTTTTCCAGGCCTTCCCAGTCTATACCCTTTGTTATTCCATAACCGGTTAATACTTTTTTTATGCTGTCAATAGTTATGGGAACCCCGGGCCCTGTTTCGCGGAAAAAATCACCCCTCACTTCCATTGCGTCTTCGGAAATGTGAATTCCTATTTTTCCGTCCTGGTAGTCAATCACCTCGCCAAAGAAACTTTTATTTGAGGCCTGAAAAATTAAAAGTCCGTCCTGGGCGGCTTTGATCGACGAGCCGTGCAGTTCCAACCCGCTGTAAAGCTTAATTTCAGGGTCGTTGCCCGGAAGACCGGGGATAACATTGCCGAATATATCCTTTCCGTCTTTCCCGTTTGATCCTTCGCTGACCTTGGCAATCTCATGGCCGTTTTCCACAAAGACAAGATCAAGCGCTTCATCCAGATTCAATCCAGGCGTTTCCAAAGCGTTACGGCTGAACCAGTCTTTTACACGGGTTAAAACCGGTTTTTTTTCTTCCTCGGAAATAGCCTGCACCGATACCTTAACATTTTTATCCTCGCCTCTTGTTGAAGAAGTTCCCTCAACAAGAACATACTCGGAAAGTACAAGCTCTTTGCCTTCCATGAATTCATGAATCGCGGTTTTTAGTTTTTCGGCGTCATAGCCGCGAACGCCTGAATCTTTTATGGCCTGGCTGATGGCTTTCAGTTCCAAAGGCTGCGCCCCCGCCAGGCCTTTGCGGAGGTACAGCGAGGCCCTGGTTTTGTCCTGGTTTATATCTACCCTGGCTTCCGCCTGCTGTGGATTGAAAAGCGCAAACGCTTCTACCGGCGCGCCGGTTTTTATTGAATTGCCAATCGCGTTGTCCAATTCCGCCGCGCCTACAAGGTTTTCTTCCCTGCCTCCCATTGCAACTGCCTCGGCGAGGATTTGCTCGCCCTTGGGCGGGGCAAAGCGTTTATCGCCAGGCTCAAAGTTGAAAAAAAGCGTTACGCCGTCTGAACCCGTATTGATCTTGTATGTATGTTTTGCCAGCGGAACCATATCCGCCCATATATCGCCAATCCGTACAAACCCCGACATTCCGGCGGTAAGCTCGTTTTTTACCCTGGTAATGCCGTTTCCCAACAAGAAATTCGCGTTTTCCAGGATCTCAGGAGGAATAGGCCGCGCGAAAATGCTTTTTCCGCTTTTGCCGGGAACAGGCGGACTTACGGTTCCCAATACCGTCCCCTTCTCAGCGTACTTAACTTCAATAACTTTCGCGTTCACATTCACTTTTTCGCGGGTTTCTTTTTTCTCCCAAGTGACTGCAGCCGCATCCTTGCCCGAAGAACCGGGTTTTTTAACCGTACTTTCGTGCTTTATCTTTTCTACCGTTACGCGAAAAACTTGCGGGAGCCCGGCTTTTTTCAGCGTATCTTCCTGATAGGGGGCCATATCGGCGGGCACCGGCAAAGCGGCCCAGTTCACTTTCTCAGGAACAGGCTTCTCCGGCAGGATTCCCTGCGCGTAAACCATCTCCAAAGGCTCGGTGTTCTTGGCTTTGCTGGCCTTCGACAGAAACGTTTCAACGGCTTTTTGATCGGGATTGGCGCCAAGGTTTTTTTCGGCGGCCAGTTTATTTACAGCGGCCGCATCCCAGGCGTCGCCGTCAGGATTTGGGGTAAAAATCAACCGGGCTTCTGTTTCTTGCTGGTTGACGGATATAGAAGCGCTTCCTGTCGCTAATACAGCTGCCATAAAATCAGGTTCCTTTAAGGCTCAAACCCCTTTTCAAAGGCCTTTGAAATTTTAAGTTTTAAGAAATTGTTTTCTTTTTTAAGTTTCGCTATTTCTAACTGCTGGGATTTTACGGTCTCCACAAGATCCCCCTGGGAAAGAGCGCCGGAATGTAAAAGGTCTTCCACATAATCCATTTTGGCTCCAAAGTCGATTTCCGCTTCCATTCCGGCTTCCTGGAAACTGTCTTCAATCTCCTTGTCGCTAAGACCGAAGCTGTCTACCTCGCCTTCAAGTATTTTATCCGCTATCCTGTAAATCGCCTGAGACAAAACCGATTGAGGCTTGTAAAGCAAAATCGGCAATCTTGCGGCAAGGGCTGTGTCCTGGATCGAATCCCGGTAGATTACACCGAGGTGTTCGATTTTTAAGTCCAGGTATTCTTCGCAGGAACGGCGGATCTTCATTGCTACATCGGCGTCTTTTGGATCGTCGATTATATTCATTATAAGCCTGGGATGAAATTTGGCAATGCGTTTCATAAATTTATCATGAGACTCAGGATCAACCTTTTTAATTTCAGGCAGCATTTTGGGAATGTAAAGCTTTTGCGGGCCTGAGCCGTCCTTGCGGGCCTTTTCCAGATAAGCGGCGGCCGGACTGCTCTTTCCGAAAGTCGTAAACATCAGGCGGAACACGGTATTCTTAAGAAACACATAGGCGTTAAGCACGGCGGTAACCATCGGCGCCGAAACAACAATGCCCTGCCCGGAAAGAAGGAAAAAATCCAGGATGGACTGGTGAGTTCCCGCTCCAAGGTCAAGGATAAGAACATCCGCCTCATCTTTTAACGCAAAAAAACGCCTTACAAGGGCCTTCAATTGAAAGGCCTTCAGGTTTGCCGTTCCCGGAATTTCCGTATCGCCCGGAATAAACCTAAGCCCCCGCACATCCGTATCGACTATAACTTCATTGAAATCCGATTTGGTGTCGTTCAAAAAGGTCCCAATTCCTGTTTTAGGCGATTGATGCCCAAGAACCAGGTGAAGGTTTGAAGCCCCCAGGTCAAGATCGGCCAGAACTACCCGCTGCCCCGCCTGCGCGAAAGCCACGCCCAGATTTGCCGAGACAAGGGATTTGCCTACGCCTCCCTTTCCGCTTGCTATAGGAATAATCCGCATTATGCGCCTCCGCTTTCAGGGGCCGACGCCCTGTCTTCGGTTCTTAGCCGGTATTTTTTGCCGATTGTCCAGGCTCCCCATACTGAAAGCATATCCGCCAAACCTATTAATGCGCCGCCGCCAAATAGGACTATATTATTTGCCAAATTCTCACCGCGGTTAATATCGCGCAAGGTAAAGATTTCCCATGAGTAAAACGAGACCAAAGAGACGATCTTTCCTGCAATGTAAAGAGTTATGTAATTCCGGTATACATCCGGCCTAAGCCAGATAAACAGGGCCATAAGGGGAAAAAGGGCGTTGGAACTCATATACACGGCATAAGAACCGCCTGAGGCATTCTCAAAAGCCGCCAAAAGCAGAAAGAACACCAGCGCTAAGAGGCGCAAACACTCGTAAAAGAATAGCCCCGCCCCCAGCGGCTTGTAAACGTCCATTTTAGAAATTTATGATTATACTGACTTATATTCAAGAGGGGAACCTCGCCCTTCACGGAAATCAATTTTACAAACGTTTGTTCGACGGCTAGACAAATATATGGAGAAATAAGGAATTCAAGAAGAGATTCTACCACGAACCCTTACTCCGATATTTGTCGGAAAATCCTCATGATCCTCAACCGAGCCCAAAGGGCGAAGGTTCCCCTCTTGATCCATCTTATTTCATAGAATTTGAAGGTTAAAAATGGTTTTCTAACAGCAAGTTCGTGTTGGTTAGTGAGGTTCGTGGTAAATTATTTGAAAATTGATTTCCGTAGGGGAAGCGCGTCCCGTTATATTTAAACTATCGGTTTTAGACATATTCCTGTGTGCCATCGGCGTTTTCAAGGTATGCCTGCCCTGTTTCTGTATCATACCGGGCGACAGGCAGACATTTTTTCTGTTTATTTGCTATATCTTGTTTAACTGCGTTATTAAACACACCGGTAACTTCATCGGCACTAAGCCCTCCAAATCCCTGATTGCCGGTGTTCACCATTTCTCTTTTCCAATCGGCTCAACCGGGTTAGTAAGCTCTGTTTTAAAACTTTCTCCCGAATAACCCTTGAAAAGGTATTCGATAGTCCCTTCCCTCGGTGTTTCAGGTTTGGAAATGGTTAGAGTATTTTCCTTAACCTCCAGAACTACTTCATCATTTTCACAGATTCCCATCACTCACCTAACGACAGTATAAACAAAATGTAGATACATGTTAAGAGGTCAACAAAAAACTACCCCTAGGGTTTTGATTGCCCGCTTCAAATTATCGTAGTAAAATAACCAATTATGAAGCCGAAAAGAAACGATCCGTACAAAGATCAGGAACTCATGATAAACGCCCTAAACAGTATGCGAAGGATTTTCCTGGATGAAAAACCGCATATCAAGGAATACTACAAAATCCGAAATATGCACAGCGAAATTGTCGATACCATGGTTCAATATAATCAAGACGGCAAATTCGAACAAAAAGCAGATAAAAATTTTGTTTCAAAGCCAAATCCTGTAGTAACAGTGCATTTGCTGGAATGCAGCTTCGATTTAACAAAGAGGGAAGGGGCGCAAGGTTTTTATGACATTATGATATACAAGCCGGCCTCCAATTTGAGCTGTATCACCGAAGATTTTATCAGGGATAACCGCTATAAAAAACCTGAGAAAACAGAGCTTTTGCAAAGTATGCTGGATTCAAAACAGGTCTTATTTGAGGTTACCGGGACAGATTCGATGGAAGGGTACGCTTATATAAAAGATGTGTTCACAGGCGTTGAATACACAATAATTGATATAGGGTTAAGCGGCCAGCCAAATTTCGGGAATTTTTACTTTTATACAAGGATTATTTCATATCATGGTATAAATTTTGGTACCGGCTTAAATCTAATCTTTACAAAAACGGACAACTTTATCAAACGCCATATACAGGAGCATAAAAAGGATTTCCACCCTGACGGAGAATTTATAAGATTCACTCAATTGTACAACCATTTTTCCAAATACCCGGATAAAGTCAAACTTGTAGCCAATAATCCAACAAAAACCAAAGCCATAAAATAATGTGATTTGGCTACTCCCCCATTGCCTCTGCCGCCAATTCCTCAAGGCTAAGTCCCTTGACTTCTTCCGTTACGTTCACGGCGCTGCCTGAACGGAGGTAGTAAAGCCAGAGCGATACAGGTTTGCCGAAGATGTCGCCTGCCGCGCGGTAATACGCCGCAAGCTGGCCGTAGTGATCTTCGGGGTTTTCAACCCTGTCGGTTTTAAAATCCAGCACCACCACTTCGTTATCTTCCTCAAAAAGGAGGTCTATTTGCCCGGTAATGGCAACAGCCTTACCTTTCACTTCGGCGGTGGTTATAACAGAAAATTCAGACTGCGAAAAATATTGCCCGCCGTGGGCGGAAGCCCAGCGCTTGCCCAATGCCGAGGCCAGAAATGAATCCGCCATTGATTCGGCAAAGGCCATAAGGCTTTGGCCTGTCTTTTCATCGGGGTGGAAACGGATTTTAAGCGATGTATCATAAGGCAGCCCTTTAATACGGCTTTCAAGCATAGCGTGAACCAGACTGCCGAAATCCGCGGGCGTAAGGTTGGCCTTTTCAAGGAGCCGGTCAAAGGCAGCGCCGTCAGAGCCGCTTTCTTTTATTATCTTGCCGTGGCCCTCAGGCGTATAACGGAGCTTGCTTGCCGTCAGATAGGGTTGGGCGGCCTTGCCCTCGCAAAGAAGTTCCGCGCCGTTGTAAAAACTTTCGGCGGCAAGCGCCGCTTCCTTCCGGCTGTTGCCCAGCTTTCGCCTGTCGGCGCTTTCCCTTCCCAGAGAGGCGGCTTTTTTTATCTCGTCCCTTGTTAAAAGCGGGATCGCTTCCAGGGCGCAGAGCGAAAGAGGACTGCCGTGAAGAATGCCCGCAAGGAGTTTAAGAAAAGTATCCCTCTTGCCTTCCGATTTTTCGTCCAGTTGGGCAAGGCGGCGGCGTATCGTTTCATCGGTGAATTCCTCGGCCGCTATGTCCCAGTCTTCTTTTTCCTTCCCGGTCTGTCTTGGTAGGGTAAAGGTAAGGAAGAGCTTATATTCCGCCCTGGTCATGGCAACGTAAAGGAGGCGCCTGAGTTCGGCAATGTCTTTTGCCCTTTCCTCCTCTTCCATGATCCTGAGAAAATAATTTCCGCCTGAAGGCAGCTCTTCCGCCTGCGGTATGCCAAGGATAAGGCCGTATTGTTCGTGGTAACTGATTAAACCCGCCGAACGCCTGACGTTTCCGGCATGGCTGCAGTCGTATATAAACACCACTGGGAATTCCAGGCCCTTGCTTTTGTGGATGGACATGATCCTCACCCCGCCCTCCCCTTCGCCCGGCAGGTCTTTGTCATCGGGCTTTTCTTCGCGGTTCATCACGTCTTCCAGGTATTCGATAAAGTCCGCAAGGCTCTTGCCCTTCGCGTCGCATTCGGCGGCAAGGCTGAAAAAAAGATCGAAGAGGCTTTCGTAAACCTGAACGGATTCTGTCCAGAGGGTTTCACAGCGGTAACCTTCCTCGAACCAGAGCTTTGTAAGAAGCTCGGTAACAGGAAGCGCGCGGCTTGCCTCGCGTAACGCTTGGTAGCGTTCCCTTGCGCGGCGGTAAAGGACAAGCTCGTCTTTGGGGATGAGCGCTTCGTTTTCTTCCGCAAACGGCTCAGGGTTTTTGCCGGGCGTTTTTGCGTTAATCGCAAGCATACACACCGCAAGGCTTAGATCGCTTAGGCGCATGAACGGAGAGCGGATCAATGCCGCGTAAGCGATACGATCTTCGGGGTAAACCAGAAGCCTCAAGAAAGCTCTGGTGTCAAGAATGGGCGCGTCGTTAAAAAGCCCGGCCGGACGATCCGTGTTATAGGGAATACCGAATTCCCGAAAATGTTTTTCCAGCTTACTTTGATGGGTATAGGCCCTCTCAAGAATCGCGAAATCGCTCCAGGTACATTCAGTCCACTCGGTTTTCGTACCGTTACGCCTGGGAATTTTTTCCTTGTTCCGCACCATGTCCCTGATCCTGGCGGCGATAAAAACCGCTTCCAGATCCTGAGATTTTAAGCCAGTTGTATCGTCCCTGGGTAATTCTTCACCGTTCAAAAAACAAAAATGCGCTAGTGGGGTATCATTTTTTGCTTCTGCAGATATTGACGGTTTCATTGAACTATACGCGGCTTCATAATCCGGGACGCCGGAGCCCGGCGGTAAAAAGACATCGCGGAAAATATGGTTGAACGCGGCAATAAGACCGGGCTGCGAACGGTAATTATGAACCAGCTCTATGTTTCCTCCCAAGCCGATAGTCCGCCCAAGGCTCCTGAAAACCGCCACATCCGCCCCGCGAAAGCGGTAGATCGACTGCTTTTCGTCGCCCACAAAAAACATGCGATTGTTTTCCAGCTCTTCGGCTCCGGCTATGCCTTTTTCGTATCTGTCCGGTTTTTCCGCGAGAAGATAGATCAGGTCGCGCTGGAGCGCGTTGTTGTCCTGGAATTCATCGATCATGATCATGGAAAGAGAATCTTTATATGCCTTGCGAATGTCAGGATGATCTCTCAGGGCGTCTACCGCGAGGCGGGCAATGTCGTTGAAGCTTAAAAAGCCGGTTTCCCTTTTTTTTGCGTTGAACTCATCCTGGAATTTTTTTAATAGTTCGAAGATTCCCACGCAGAGATTAAAGTTTAACGCGTAATTGGCTATGGCCTCCAGTTCGTGGTAAAGGCCGTCGCCGTCTTTTCCTTTTAGCAGTTTGAAGTATTCGACTAACGGCGTGTAGACATCGCCGTACTTTCCCGGAATACGGGCAGCGACGAGAGCTGAATAATAATCGAAGTATTTTTTGATCGCAAGCCGCGTTTCCGACACGGAGAATTCGGTGGCCAAATCAAAACCTACAAGAAAACTTATGTCCGGCAAGGGCGGCGGCGGGCTTTCAAGCAGAATGTCTCCCAATGATTTTGCTAAACCGATGCTTTTTTTTAGTTCGGCAAGGGTACGCAGGGCGTCGGTAATAAGGCCCGTGATTTTGGCAATCTCCTGAACCTTTTCCTGCCATGCTCTGGTAATTTCATTATTTTGTGCTGAAAGATCATTATATAAATTCAGGGGACTTGAGATGGGACTGTAATTAAGAACAACTTTTGCGAATATTTCTTCCGCGAGGTCTCTTATTTTGTTATCCACAAGAAGCTGGCGTATAGCGGGCGTCTCGCGGTGATCAAGGACAAAACGCAGAGCCGCTTCACGCGCAAGATCGCGCAGCGCCGTGTCGTCGCTTGAAAAATCGGGGCTGATGCCGTAACGCGCCGCCGCCGCTCTTGCTACATTCGCGGAAAAGGAATCCAGAGTGCCGATCCTTGCCTTGTGAAAATTTTTCAGCGCGTCAGCGGCCTCTGCGTCGCTCTGATCCAAAAGATAGCGGTAGATGCGGCTGTACATTTCGCTTACCGCTTTGTTGGTAAAGGTGAGGGTTAAAATCTCATCCGGCTTAAGCTTTTTCTCCATAACAAGCCACGCGTAGCGGCTTGCCAGAACCCTGGTCTTACCCGAGCCGGCTCCGGCTGATACCACACCGTTGGTTTCCAGGGTAACGGCTTTTATCTGTTCGTCATCAAGCCCGATTAGTATATCATTCGCTGACAATCAATCCTCCTAGTAGTCTTTAACACCTAAAACTTTACTTCATCCCAATAACAATTCTTAATAATTTTACCACGAACCATCACGAACCATCACGAACCATCACAAACAACAATAAGATGTGTTGTAAAAGTTCGTGAGGTTAGTGTGGTTAGTGGTAAACTCTTTGTAAACATTTAGGTGCTTCAAAAAACTAATACACCGTTCTGCATACGGTTTTGTACGCGCAGCCAAGGCAATCCCCGATACGTATTTCGCGCGGGGTGAAGTCAAGCACCTTCACCTTTCGCCCGAATTCTTCGATTTGTTTTTCCGCCGCTTCCAGGAAAGGTTCGTAATCTTCGCGGCTTGGGGCTTTGCTTCTTCCACCCGCCGTCTCTCCCACCACGGCTTTGATCCTTCTGCCGTTCACGCTGTAAAAAAAAGCGCCCTGTACTTTGCGCGGAGCTTCTTCTTTTACGGCGGCAAGCTCCTCGTAAAGTTTTATGTAAAGCGGCATTTGAAATTCGGAGAGGGGAATTTCAGGCAGGTCTTCCGCCGCCGTTTGTTCAGGAAGATAATTCGTCTTGTAATCGACAATTACCGGCTCTCCGTCAGGCGAAACTGAAACCCGGTCGATGACCCCCTTGATTATTAGATCGCCCGCTTTAAGCTCGACATGAAGTTCCAGTTCTGAAACCTCGTAGCCGCTGAAATTATTGGCCTCAAGCTCCAAAAGGCGCTCTATTTTTTTTGACATCCCGACCGCCTGGGGAAAAACCAGGGGGACGGCCAAAGGCCCCTTAAACGCCGGATGTTCCTTAATGGCCTCCCTTGTAATCTCCAAAGCCCAATTCTTATAAACATCCAGGCGGCCTGAACTAAATACGCGATCTTCGTTTTTAATCTTCGCGAAAATTTGTTCAAGGATTTTGTGATAGAGTATGCCCAGAGACGTATCGTCCAGAAGCGCCGCCTCAAGGGAAAACTCCTCCGCGGCGAAAACCCTGTCGTAAAGCCAAAACAGCGAGCAGTTGTAATACACGTTTAGGTCTCTGGTGGGCGTAACGGTAAGACAGCCGTCGCCGCCTTTTATGGCGCTTTCAAGAAGCTCCCTTACAGCGCCTGCGCCGCTTATTTTAGCGGAGACAGGAGAAGTAAAAAACGAAAAGTTGTTTTCTTTTTGAACAAGCGTGTCCTTCCAACATTCGTAAGAGCTTTTCTGCAGGGGAAATATTTTCTGAAGCGCCGTCCCTTCCCTCCAAAAACGGCGCTCCTCGGCGTAAGGGTCAACTGCGCTTTCAGGCGGCTCAAAGGTCTTGCTCTGGGCAAAGAAACTGTGGGGAATAGCCCAGCCTGAAAAAGTCTGTTCCGAAGCGCTTATTCTTGTATGGCTCTTAAATCCTTTGTCTTCTCCTGTATCACATAGAAGAAAAAAAGCGCCTGACGCGTCGGCGTCCTCAATACCCAGCGCCCTTCGCTTGTCCTGGCGCAAAAACTTCAGCGGCTGGTAAAGCACCGACGCGGCGCTCTGGGACGCGTTAAGCACAAAGTGGCAAGCAAAGGGAGCGGCAGCCGCCACCCGCCACCTGAAAATATTCACCCCGCTTTTTTGCCCTGCCCTTACATACTCTTTATCGCTCAAATACGAAAGGAAAAAACCAAAAGGCGAAGAAGGAATAAAGGCCGGGTCATTGAACTTTTCTTCAAGTTCGATAAGAGAACCAAGCTCTGCAATACAGCGGCTCAAAATTGCGTCATCTTCAACGGTAATTTTTTCCATATCCAAAAGGCTTCCGCGAAAGGCAAAATAATATTTTTGTATGTCAGAAAAAGTAAGCGACCCGGCAAGGTTATTTACGCTTCTTTTCAATTGCTGATAATAGGACTGCAATTCTTTGCCGCCGTCGCCATATGCCTTCTTAAAAGCTTCTTCCCAGATGTCAACGGCAGTTCCGTCCTGGACGTAACTTAAAACACAGTTGTACTTTATGCCGAAGTTGACGAGGGCTTGGTTTTTACCGCGTTCCTTCCAGGGAATGTGATCGTTCAGGATAAGGGCCTTGAGGCTGTTAAAAGAAAACCCGGAAGCGGCGCACTCGCTGATAAGAACAAAAAGCCGGCCGGCGCCTGTTTCTCCAAGTTTTTTCCCCGCCCTGCGTGTAACAGGAACCTGCCTGAGAAAAAATTCCCTCAACAGCTCTGCTTCCATTTCTTCGAGTTCCGGCACGCTTACCGCCATATCTTCGTAGGGTATGCCTTCTTCCTCATGAAGCCTGCGGAGCTCCGTTACAGCGTCCCGAATCTCCGCCTTTGCGGATTTATAGTAAAGCAAACTCTGAGCGCCCGATTTCATTTGATCCAATTTATTTGCCGATATGCGGGTAAATTGCGGGGCCGAAAGCAAAGCATCGTATTCGGCGAAGTCTTCGATAAGCTCCGGAAAAAAGATAACGTAGCGCGCTTTCCCTTCATGGGTTTCCAGGTCTTCCCATGAAGGCTCAAAAAGATCGAAGCGCTCAAGAAAAGCCTCGTATTCTTTTTTAACAGTTTCGTAATCTTTGTCTTCGGCGTCCTTCCGGCGCGCAGGAAATTTTCGCGTCAGCGTTTCCCAATATTTCAGCGAAGGAAGTAGCCTGGCTATAAAAGGTGCAAAGACCTTTCCGTTGCCTGCGTATTCAGGAGGGATGAGGGATTTAAAGAAAATCACTTCGGAATTTTTTTTTGCCAAAGCGTCCGCAAAAAGATCGCGCATTACCGCCGTGGCGGGTTGGCGCTTCGTTTCATTCTCCTGGATTGCTTCCTTTTTAAAATCGTCCCAGGCAAGAAAGCGGCTCCTCGCGACCGAGCGGGCTATTCCCAGGGTGCAGGTTTTTCTGGCCCACGATTCAGAAGCGATCTGGGAAGGAAATACAAAGCGTACGTTCTGATTGGTGATGTGTTCTCTAAGGGTTTGGATGACAATGTTCATCTATAACAATATAAGCACTATACGGAAATTTTCCGGTTGCGCGCCCCGATTTCCCAATAATCTACCCGTTCGCCGTTTTTTACCACAATAACGCCCGGGTACAGAGCCGAGGTTGGGCATATATGGGTTGGAAGAATGTAGAGCACCTTCCCGATTGGCGGAAGCTCTTTTCCCTCAAGAGTCCAGACCCAGTGTTCTTCGCTCTGAAAAACCGGTTTCGCATCAGGCAGATCGGCGATTACACCGCGGTCGGCGGGGTCTGTGGCAATGGCTTTGCTGCCTGTGTCCAGGGTGAAAAAGCCGTCTTTTGGGTGGCTTATAACCCGGCTTAGAATAGCCGCGCCTGGGGTAAAATCAAGATCGGAGTATTTTGAAGAATAGCCGTAATCCTGGACAAAAAAAGTGCCGGGCGAAAGAAAGACGCCTTCCGTTTCCCTGTGGCAGGAAAATGTAGGAGTCCCGCCCATTACAACAACAGGAATTTCGTATTTCTGTTTCTCCAGGGATTCTTTCACTTTAAGAAAATGAGCGGCCGCGGAAGAAGCGGCGGAGCGGCGCTCGTTTAAATCCATTATGGTCAGATGACCGTCGTAGCAGTGAAAGCCTTTTACAACAAGTCCCTTTATCTTAACAATCTTATGGTAGAAATCTTCCAGTTTTTCAGGCAGCACCCCTGTTCTGTTCATTCCAAGATTCACGTCAATCAAAGTGTCGATTGGGCTTTGGTTTTCAGAAAGCGCCGCTTTGCCTAAAAGCTCAAGCTGCCGTAAATCGTCGCCGATAGCCCAGAAAGCAGTCGCCGGGTATTTTTCCCTCAGCCTTAAAAAACGCGCAATGGCGGGCCCTACCAGAGGATAAGCCACCAGGGCATGCGTTCCGCCTGAGATGGCGCATAACTCGGCTTCGGCAATTGTCGCGCACTTAAAGCGCACTATACCCCGCTCAATCTGCATTTTTAAAAGGGCGAAAGTTTTATGCGTTTTCATGTGAGGCCAGAGTCTTTCTGCGCTTCCGGCAAGGGCAATGGCTTTGTTTAAATTATCCTCGATCACATCCTGATAATAAACAAGAGATGGGGAGTCTATTTCTTCTTCAGCTGAAAAATGATAGTTCATACCTTTAGAGTTTACGCGCTTCCGGACTGTTTGTCGAGGAGCCTTACTTTTTTCAGGCTATAGAGCGCCGTATCGCCATGAGCGCCGACAACTTCTTCCTTTCGGGGGTGGACTATCAAATCCATGCCTTCCATTGGCAAAGCCCCAAAAAGAATTTCATCGGCGCCGGGAACAACAAGCGCTGGGCAAACCGTTTGCCTGTCTTTCCAATGAACTTCTACCCCATCTGTTATTTGATATACGATAGTTGAACCGTTGGCCAAAACGCCGGGCTCCGGGCCCCTTAACTCCAGGCCCAATTTCTGGCAAGTATCCTCGTTAATAACAAGCGTCCATGCCCCGGTATCAGCCAAAGCTTGTACTGTAAGCGAGCGAACCTGCGCGTCCGTGATGTATCCGCGTTTCACATCCGCAACATCGCCGGCATTCTTTATCGTAATTTCTGTTCTAATAACACTCATATAACCCCCGCAAGCGCCTTCGCCGTAAACCCAAGAGCCTCCGCCGCTTTCTCATAAGGGCCTGATTCGCCGAAGCGGTCGATTGTGAAGATGTCTTCGGGTTTCGCCCAGCGTTCCCAGCCCTGGCGGACAGCGGCCTCGCAGACAACGGTTCTTACGCCAGGGGGAACAACGCCGTTTCTGACGGCTTCGCTTTGGGACTCAAAAAGTTCCCTGCTGATCATAGAAACCACTTGCACATTTTTTCCTGAAAGCTCCGCGGCTGTCAGGGCGAGGTTTACTTCGGAACCTGTGGCTATAAGAACCACATCTACAGCCCCGGCGGGCTTTTTAACGATGTAAGCGCCTGAGCGAAGTTTGCTCTTCCATTCGGAATCTTCTTTGGCAAAGACAACGGTGTTCTGCCTTGTTAGGGCCAGCACAATCGGGCCGTCTTTCCTTTCCATTGCCATTTCCCAGGCCTCGGCGGTTTCTTCCGCGTCGGCAGGGCGCAATACCCTTACATTGGGCATTGCCCTGAGTGCGGCAAGGTGTTCAACAGGCTGATGAGTGGGGCCGTCTTCTCCCACGTAAATTGAATCGTGGGTAAGCACATAAATCACAGGCTGTTTCATCAAGGCGGAAAGGCGCAGGGCCGGACGAAGGTAATCGGAAAAGACCATGAAGGTAGAGCAGAAGGCACGGAAACCGCCGTGAATGGTAATTCCGTTGGAGATTGCCGCCATGGCAAATTCGCGGATACCGAAATGAATATAGCGGCCGCTTCTGTCCGAGGCCGAATAAACTACGGCATTGGCAATGCCCACGGCGTTGGGGCCTTTGAGATCGGCGGAGCCTCCCACCAGATTGGGATTGGCGTTGGCTACGGCGTTAAGGGCCTTGTTGCCGGCAGAGCGCGTGGCGATTTTTTCTCCCACGGCAAAGGAAGGCAGCGTCGCTTTCACGGCCTTGCCGGAATAAAACGCGTCCCATTCATTTTTCTTGTCGGGGTTCTCTTTTGCCCAGGCGTCAAACTCCGCAACCCACTTTTCCATTGTCTTTTTCCACTCGTCCCTTTTGGCTTTGAAATAAGCTTCAGCCTCAGGAGCCACATAGAAATTCAAAGTGGCAGGATCGCCCGGAATGCCCAGGGCTTTCCTTGCGAGGGCCAGCTCTTCCATCCCCAATGGCATGCCGTGTACGTCGGCTGTGTTTTGTTTGTTCGGCGCGCCCTTGCCGATAACGGAGGTCAGAATAATCAGGCTGGGTTTTTTTATTTCGGCCTTTGCCTGCGCGGTCAGTTTCGCTATTTCATCAAAATCGTACATGGAACCGGAAAGAACCTGCCAGCCGTAAGCTTCGTAACGTTTGGCGGCGTTCTCGGTATAAGAAAGATCGGTGGAGCCGTCAATCGTGATCTTATTGGAATCGTAATAGACGATGAGCTTGCCCAAGCCCAAGTGGCCTGCCAGAGAGCTAGCCTCGCCTGAGACTCCTTCCTGTAAACAGCCGTCGCCAGACAGCACGTATGTATAGTGATCCACGATTTTACGCGTTGGCGTATTGAAACGCGCGGCAAGCATGGTTTCGGCGACGGCCATACCCACTGCAGTGGCAAAGCCCTGCCCCAGCGGGCCGGTGGTCATTTCAATGCCCTCCGCAGCGCCGTACTCGGGATGCCCCGCCGCTGCCGAGCCGACCTGGCGGAACGATTTAATCGCGTCCATTGTCATGCCTGAGTAGCCGGAAAGATAAAGCAGAGAATAGAGAAACATGGAACCGTGTCCCGCCGAAAGCACAAAACGATCACGGTCGGGCCACCTGGAGTCGGATGGATCATGGCGGAGTATTTCCCCGTAAAGCATCGCGCCCAATTCGGCGGCGCCAAGCACAACGCCGGGGTGTCCCGAATTTGCCTTTTGAATCGCGTCCATCGCAAGAGAGCGCACAGAGAGCGCGACTTTTTCCAAAGCTTTTTTATCCATAATGGTTCTCCTTATTTCCAGTTTTTCTCAGCTTCCCTGATAAAGCTTAACAGCTCTTCCAGAGGGGCGCGGTCTTTCAAGAGCCGGCAAAAATCTTTCTGACGGCAAAAGAAAGTAATTTCCGAAAGGGTTTGAAGGTGCTGCTTTGCCGAACAGGAAACAATAAGCAGCAAAGTGTCTACCTTTTCACCGTCCAGGGAATTCCAGTCCACCGGCGTTTCCAAAAAAGCGAGGGCCACAAACTTTTCGCTGTCCGACACCGCAAGGGGATTCCTGGGGTGAGGAATGGCGATGCCTCCGCCAACGCCTGTTGACATCAGGGCCTCCCTCTCTAGTAAAGCCGTCAACAATTCATCCGCCTTAACAGACGGGACAGGAGGCAAGGCTCCAATAAAGGTCTCCAGAACTTCCCTTGGGGTAGTTCCCCGCAAATTCTGATAAAGACCGCCCCTCTTAATCAATTCCGCAAGTCCTTCATTTATTATTGTCATATTTTATCTGTTTTGTCCTCTTAATTGCTTTTTAATTGCCTTTTAATAAAACAGTCGAAGCAAGAAGCTTGTTACAGGCATCCAAATCAAATTCCCCCGGAACAAAATCCGGTCCCACTTCCTGTCTCGCGCCTTGACGCTCTGCGTCGTTCCCGCTTTCAAGCGCGTAAAGAAGCCGCCTGTATTTTACGGGGCCGGGGATGAATTCGGGAGGAGCGGCGCCCGCCCCCGCCACGCAGCGCACGGGTTTTGGGCCGGGCGTGTCCTGCCTGGAAAGTATGATAACCCTTACGTTCCATTTTGTTCCATATTCATAGAGCAGTTCAACATTGTTTCCTTCTTCCAGCTCCTTTATCGTAGTCTTTGGATCCAGTTGGTTTTCGGCATTGAACTTGTAAGCTTCCGTATCGCTCCAGCCAAAAACGAGCTGAATGATCCTGTGAAGTTCCCCAAGGCTGCAATATTCAGGGACGATAATACGCCGCCATGTATCCGTACCGCCGACGCTCAACTGAAGAAGCCTCTCGGTTACCACTTCGCTCCCTGAGTGTATTACCGCGATTCTGTTGCGCCTGAAACTTTCCAAAGCTTCGTCAATAAGCTCCTTAACCTCTTCGTAAGTTTCAATCATGCTGTCCAGTGAATTATCCAGAGCCTCAAGCTCCGCTTCAGAGGGAGTATCGCTGGAATCAAGGTCTTCCATTACGCCTGCCGTGTGCATTTGGATCTGTGAAAGAATGATAAAGGTATGGCGGGGAAGCCATGAAATATCAAAGTCTCCCTTTGTAAGTTTAGAGGCAAGATCAATTACCGCCGTGTGCAACTCCCCCGCCCTTGCCCTGATTGGGCCCATAACTTTGTCGGTAAACGGAGTGTAAAAAACCCGGTACTCATCCATAACGGCTTTAATATATTCAATAAGAGAAGCTTTATCCCTGCTGTCCATCTCTGCTCTTGCCGGAACCAGTCTTTCCAAAATAAGATTCTCGTTTCCGTTTTCCCGGTAAAGAGAATCCAGAATATAGGACTGGATCACATATTTGGAAACCGGAATTTTATTCTTCTGTAGTATTAACACCACGGGCGTCATGTCCGAACTGATCGCGCTTAAATCCAGCTCTTTCCTGTCTGGAATCTCCCTGCCGGCGTACCAAAAACGCGTTTCTATGCCATAGGCCGACGTTTCAATCCTGTTGGTTTTTTCATAGATATAATCTTCCAGGGAATAAGCGGGGACTTCCCTCATTCTTGGACTGCCGTACCAATAGGCATAGGCGATCTGCTCCTCAGTGCAGGAAGCAGGCCCAAGCTTGCTGAATGAACTCTCAAACCCCTCTTCGGCGGCCAAAAGCCAGGCGTCCAGGTCTGCCTCGCTCCATTCGTCCTTGCTGACTTTTTCCAGCTCGAAACTCCCCTGCTTCCAGTCAAGAGTTTTAACCACAAACCGGTCGCCCGGCACAAAAGATGTTTCCCTGTAGATATTCCTCATGTCCATGGTTCTTATGGATACCTCCGGAGGATCGTCAAAGGGATCGCCGTTGAAGGCCTCTTCGTTTTCCGAATTATCCTTTGCCACATACTGCGGGGCGTATTCCTCTCCAAGGATGCTGTAATAGGGGTAAAACTCCTCAGGCGGGCCTTCAGTGGTTGTACAGGGAATGGCAGAGCCCTGCCATGAAAAAATATACTCATGGGGAAGAAGGCTGGTATTGGCAAAAGGAACGCAGCGGTGGCCGGGAATCAAAATGCCGTTCACCAGCTCCAGCCGGCTTGGACTTATTACAAAAGAAAGGGGCGCGAAATATCCCCGCCTGGACATCCAGCATTTATTTCTTACAGGAAAAGCCATGTTTCTGGAATTGATATAACTCTCTACCTCCTGGGCCAGAAGGCCTTTTCGCTTGGGTTCAATCATTTGGATAAAAGACACTACCTCATCCAGCTCAAAGGAGCCGGTAACACTGTCGAGGAAATCGTAAAGCGCTTCTTCCTGGCCTTGGGTCATGGGTAAATGTATTATGCCTGTATGTCCTTTTTTCCGCAAGGCTCGCTCTGGAACCGCGTTTTTATAGTTTTGGTTTTTTTTGAGTCAAAATGACCCAAAAAATTCCCTAAAAAAACTTCATTGTGTCGTTATGACTCAAAAGAACTCACGCAGAGCTCGCAGAGGCGCGGAGAACGGCGTGTTATCACATAATTTTGTGTCTTCTACTATGTTTTTCCTATTTTTAATCCTCTGCGTCCGCGAACCGAAGGTTCGATGCGCCTTTGCGTGATGAAATTCAAGGGAATTCCTCATAAAATAGTGTCGGGAAGCAGTTTTTTTATTGATTTTTGTAAAACTTGGCACGGAAATTGCTATATTATAAATGACAAGATTATTTAAAAAACGAAAGGAGAAAAAATCGATGAGTGCGAATGTATGTCTTTATCCGAGTATTTCTCAGAAGGAGTTGGATACTGTGTTTAATAAGGCGCTTTCTAAGATAGAGAAAAACGATTGCAATCCCACTATAAGCGGCACGCAAACATCAAAGGCTTATTTTCTTGAGATTAAGCTTCCCGGCCTTACCGAAGAAAACTTTGAAGTCCAAATTGAAGACGGCAATCTGACTATTCAATCCATGCCTGACGGGGTTAGAGACGGAACCAAAAAAGGGAGGGTAATATCATTTTCAACCGGCAGCAAGAAAAACGCCAACCCCATAAGAAACAAAATTATACCTTTCAGGAAAATTTACAAGCTGCCCAAAGACGCGGATCCACGCGGAATTTCAGCGTTGTTCTGCGACGGCGTTCTTTCATTGGAGATTAGCAAGACATTGAACGCGTCTTAGATTGCGGGGTATATGCTATTAGTTTGGTTAATGTTGACGGGGGTACCAGAACCCGGACGCCGTTATGGGCTGTCAGCCCAGGGTTAAAAACCCGGGTCCGGGTCTGGAAAACAAACGTCGAACAAATATAGAGGAGATAAAAAGATGAAAACAGTCAGCCTTTATCGTCCAAATGTCATGGAAAACGCATTGAGCGGTTTTGACCGCTACCTGGATTCTTTCTTCAGGGACAATTTTCTTGACCCCGCGGAAAGAGTTTTTAACCGGCTGCCAACGGTGGATGTCAAAGAAACCGAGAAAGCCTATGTCCTTGAAGCGGAGCTTCCAGGCCTTGATGAGAAGGATGTTGAAATCCGCCTGGATGGAAACACCCTGACCCTTCAGTCAAAGAAGGAAGAAAAAGAAGAGAAAGAGGAAAAAACCGGAGACGGAAATTACCTTATCCGCGAGCGCCGCTATTCTTCTTTCAGCCGCTCTTTTAAACTGCCTGAGAACGCCGACAAAGAGGGAATTACAGCTTCCTTCAAGAACGGTATCCTCACTATGGAGATCGGCAAAAAGACTGAAGCGCAGGCCCGCCTGATTCAGATTTCAAAGAAATAGTATTCTGTCTTTCCGCAACAAACTTCACGAACCACAATTCGATTCCGAGTTGTGGTTCTTTGTGTATTGACCCGCAGCCCGCGTTAGCGGGCATTAAATCCATTCCTTGAAAGAGCCATAGGCAAAGCCATTGACATAAAAATCGCTGTTTACTACCATTAAAAAAACGGCGGCATCAGTCGGCGTTGCGGCGGCATAGCTCAGTTGGTAGAGCAAACGGCTCATATCCGTTCGGTCATAGGTCCGAGTCCTATTGCCGCTAAATTAGGGAACTGCTGATTAACATGACGCTAATCAGCAGTTCCCTTTTATTTTTCTCGTTTTCCTACAGAAAACTGCGAAAAATCCATAATAAAGTAGCACCGATTTATTCTCGATTGAATAAATCAGTGCTTCCTAGGTTTCTATTTGCTTTCAAATATCAGAACAGTATCCGCCCCTTCACTGTTTGCGCTGTAGATTTGCAATTTTTTTGATCGTATGTCCCAGTGTTTTGCTTTTGACAGGTAATCATAAAATTCTTTTTCTTTTAGCTCCTCAGGCTCATAAAACGACGCCATCATGGTACCGGCCAGAAGTCCGATATTAAGGACGTTATTGCTGTTAACGGTATAAGGCCCGAAGTAACGGTTAGGCGCTCCCACGCCGCTCACCCTGCCTTCCTCAAAGTTTACGGTAAAAGCGCCGCTCATATTGTTGGCCTCAAGCTTCTTTCGGTCTATGCGTACTGTCTTCCCCTGGCTTTTGATCTGTTGAAGCGTCCATTCTTTCCCCTGCGCATCCTTAAACTCCGCGCCGCTTCCGCTCTTGAATGACGCTCCGCCTGCGCATGACACAAACACGAGTGCCGGAAAAATAAGAGCCGCGCAAAAATTAATGCCTGTAAGTTTTCTCATAATTTTCTCCTTTGTAAGTTGCTTAACATTAGCGTGTTCCAAGTATACTATTATAAAGAATTTTTTCCAAGCGGATTGACACTTGGAAACAGAATATGCAAAACTCTCCGTATTGTGAAAGCCGCCCTTCTCCTTGTACCTTTGCTTATGATTTCCTGTAAGTCAACCCCTCCTCCCGAATTTGACGAGACCGAATGGCTGGCGCGCGTAAAATCAGAGGACATCCAATCGCTTTATGCCGTGCATACAAACGCTAACGGGACTTTTTTTAATCCCTGGATGGAAAGGCCTGAAAACCGCGGTAATTGGCGTTCACGAGACAAGCAGGTGTTTGACGAATTTCCCGAAGAAAATTATTCACCCCGCGAAAACAGTTATTCGTATCTATTGGATAAAAACTTTGACAGCATTTCTTTTGTAGGGCACGCTTCAACGATTATTAAGATGAACGGTGAAACAATTTTTACCGATCCGTTTTTCTCCAAATACGCCGTGATAGTAAAAAAGAAAGTTGTGGTTAAATTTGATTTTTCGAATGTACCTTCAAGGCCGATAGTGTTGATCAGCCACAACCATTACGATCATCTGGATAAAAGCACAATAAAAAAACTGATAAAAAAGAACGCGATCTTTTTGGTTCCCCTGAATTTAAAGAGATTTTTTACCAAGCTGGGCGCTAAAGAGGTTTATGAGCTTGATTGGTGGCAAAGCGTACAGGTCGGCCAGTTACGGTACACCTTCCTGCCCGCCCAGCACTGGTCGCTGCGCGTAGGCCAAAAAGGGGGATCTACCCTTTGGGGCGGATGGCTCGTTCAGGGATCGAAAACCGTTTTCTTTTCCGGGGACTCAGGTTACTTTCGCGGTTTTGAGGAATTCGGAAACCGGTTTAATATAGACTACGCCCTGATCGGAGCAGGCGCTTATGAGCCGCGCTGGTTCATGCACTATTCCCACATGAACGTACAGGAGTTCCTCCGCGCCGCGGACGAGCTTAAGGCCGGGGTTTCTATTCCCGTCCATTTCGGTATAATATCTCTCAGCGATGAACCTCTGGTTTATCCGCTTTATGAAATCGACAAGTTCCTATTAAGGAACCCTGAATATACCGGACGCATAAAGCCGCTAAGGGTCGGTGAATTTCTAGAGTTGTTTTGAAACTTCAATAAAAGGACGAATTAAAAGGACGAATTATGATGAGCGTACCTGTTCTCTCAATTGTATTTATGGCAGTATCGGCAATATTGGCGATAGGCATCCCTGTTTATCTGTTCATTGTATTCAGAAAAAAGTACAACGCGAAAGTAATCCCAATGCTTGTGGGCATCGCAGGGTTTGTTATTTTTGCCCTCGTCCTGGAAGCTTTGGTTCATAGAATTGTTCTTGGCAGATTTTTATCGCCAAGCAATAAGGTTTTGTATGTCATTTACGGAGCTTTCATGGCGGGTATATTTGAGGAAACCGCCAGGTTTATAGCCTTTAAAATCCTAAAGCGAAAATATCAAAGTATAGAAACCGCTTTGTCTTACGGAATCGGCCACGGCGGGATAGAATCCATTCTGCTTGCGGGAACGGCAATGGTTAGTTCAGTTGTTACCAGTATAATTATTAACACCGGAAATATTGAAACCATAACAGGCAAGCTACAAGAACAGGCGCTTGTAACAGTTTACAATCAGCTCGCGGCTTTGGCTACCACAGCTCCGTATATGTTTTTAATAAGCGGAATAGAACGCTTGATGGCAATATCCGTACAACTGTCATTGTCGGTAATAGTTTTTTACGCTGTGTTCGGCAAAAACAAAGTGTGGCTGTATCCTTTGGCAATAGTTATTCACGCGATGATTGATATTCCAGCCGTAATATTTCAAATTGGCGGGATAAAAAGTATTTTTGTAACAGAAGGAATTATCTGCCTGTTAACTGTAGGCGTCGTACTCTTTGCAAAATACCTGCACAGAAAATTATCGGCTACAATAATTCCTGATCCTTCTCCTTCATCAGACTGATAAGGGCTTCTGCGTTCTCCGCTTTGGAAAGGCGCGAAAAAAAATCAGCGTCCCTGGAAATTTTTGTCAGCGCCGCGACAACAGGAAGGTAATAGGGCCCTCCCGACTGGCTAGATATAACCAGAGCCATAAGGTTAATCTGGGCTCTCTCATGGAACAAAGGTTCCCTTATTGTGCTCAAAGCCAGAATGAAGCCTTCAAAATCCTTAAGCCTCGCGTGCGGAACCGAAAGTCCCGAAGGAAACAGAGTCCCCCCTATTTCTTCTCTTTTTATTATTGCATCCAATAATACTTCTTTTGAAATCGGCGGGCCTTTACCCGTGCTGTAAATTTTATCAACAACGCTGCTTATTAACTCGTTTTTGGAAGCGCAGACAGCATTTGTCAAAATAAGTTCAGGCTTCAACAACTCAACTAAAGTCATTATTAGAGTATCACTGCGGCGCTCCGGCTTGTCAATCACGTGGTGTCAAATAAGCCTATGCTCTCTGGCCGCCTGATACAAAGCGTTGTTCCAACGCGGTAAGCTCAGGAACGCATGTTTTATTTCCGCGTCGTCGATTTTGCCCGCGCGGCGCTGAAGGCGCTTGAAGGCCATGCTTACGACCGTGTTCAGATCCACCTGCGTCGTCTGCGACTCCTTGTGGTTCAAGGAATCAATGAGCATACGATACCACGCGTAAAAATAAACCGCGTCGCTGGGGTCAGTGTCAGGCAGAAGCTCATCCCGCATGAAACGCTGCATCCTGCCAAGAATCTCGGCGCGCGTCTCGGCGGACGGGTTAAGGGCGCATTGGGCCATGGATTTGTATACCTGTACCAGCCTTGTTCCCGGCTTGTTCTCGCTTTGAAGCATATATTCGCATTGGGAAAAACCGCTTCTCCAGTCCGGCCGGTCGGTGAAAAAGAAATTATCCTGAGCGGGAACCGCAGATGACAAAAATTCTTCCGCCAAAGCTTCGGCCCTTTTGTAATCGGAAAAGAAGTACGCCGCTTCTATCTCAAAAATTTTTGCGTCGGTACCGGAGGATTCGGCGTTTTCTTTCAGATCCGAAAAAAGACCCAAAAAATTCTTCGTTCTGTAAATCCATGCCTCAACGGTGTGTGCCATATCCGTTTCGTTTTCGGAAGAAACAGATTTAAAAATATCCAGCGCTTCGCCGTAGCGGCCAAACTCAAAATAAAGCCTGGCGCGAAGAAACTTTGCCTTCATGCCCCAATTTACATCTCCAACGGCAAACGCGGTTTCTTCCGCCCTCGCCGCAAGGCGCAGCGACTTGGACAGATTTCCATTGAGCAGATTAATTGAAGAAGCAAAATAACAGGTAATGACTATTTCTTCCTGCTGCCCGGCTTTTTCGGCCTGCTCCAGCGCAAAAGAAATATATTCCATAGCGTCGTCAATACGCTGTCTTGATAAATTTAAAAGAGAAAAAAGCCTATAGGCAGGAACCTTGTCATCTTTCAAATCGCGGTTAAGAAGCAGAGCCTTGCGGACAGCCTCCGACGCAGCTTCAATTTCCCGGCTGCCGATATAAAAAGAGGTCAGGTTAGTCTGCGTTTGAGCCTGATAACCTATGTAACAAGGCGCTCCGTCGGCATTTTTCTCCGGCGGGGGCGCCTCCTGAAAAGCCTGCCTGATTTCAACGCTATCGCCCCAAACCAGCGCTTTGAGTGTTCTATAAATGTACGCAAGAAGCGGCGCGCTGCCGGCGCCCACAATTGAAGCAAAGCTGTCTTCTGCTATGGCCTGTTCAATTCCGGTCCACGTTCCGCTTATAACATCCGCCTTTATGGATTTTAGTATTAACGCGTCTCCCGCGCTTCCCCCAAGCTCGAAAAGAATCTTTAGAAGATTAAAACACGGCTTTAGCTTGCCTGAAAGCACCCAGGAAAGAATCAAGCTTCTGACTTTTGAGTGAACTATCTCCAGCCGTTCTTTCGGCAGATTATTTGAAAGGAGAATTAAACGGGTCTCAAAGACAGATACGCCCATGGCCGACAGCATTTGCAGCGCCCTATTGTAAACATCCGGATTAAGAGAGATCTCTTCAAAAAGCTGCGGGAATAAACAGGCAGGGAAATAACGCGCGAAAAGAGAGATACAGTAGGAAATCTCCAAAAGATCGTTTGGAAGGCTTTCCCGCTGGTCTTCCCAGAAAGATTCCGATAAAAAATTCTCATCTGAACCTTCTTCAGGGGTAAATTCCAAAATTCTATCGAATACTCCTTCCCAATCCTTAATTCTTTCTTCCAATAAATTGTCCGCTCCAAAAACTAAAATTCTTTCTTTGGCCCTTTTATTTTTGCCCCTGGTATTTTCAATAAAAGTTAAAATTGAAGAATAAGCCTCTATAAAAAACCCGGCTGATTCGTGCGAGAGAGAGATGTCTTCCAGAATTAACACCGCTTTTGACGCCTGAATTCCGGCTGCCGCGATATATAAGGCCAGAAGGGAGCGGACAAAAACACGTCCCTGCGCCATTATGCCCGGCGGCCATTCATCCCTGAGGCGTTCCTTGAAAAGCCTCGCGTGAAGATCATCCAGCTTTCTAAGCTCCTCCGGAGAGAGCGCGGCAGGAACGGCCTCGGCAATAAAAGACCTAAGCTCCGGGGTATAGGAATCCACAAAACACACGATGGCATGAGCGCCTCTTCCGAAGCGAACCACAAGCGGAGGGGTATCCTCCGGAAAACTATTACAATAATAGTGTATCCCGTCTTTAACGCCGGAAGACAGAGGCCCCAAAAGCAAAGTATTTTTCTCTTTGTCAGACGACAGGGCTTTTTTTATTCTTTCCCTATGCGGGAATTTCTTTCCGTAAATCTCAAAAGACCTGAAACCCCGGATTCCCCTGAAGAAGCCATCAGGGCCTCCTTTTTTATTTCCCAGCATACGGCCAAAAACCAAATAGAATTTCAGGGCTTCTGTTATTTCTTCCGAACACCAGAGTCCGCTAAGTTCCCGGCTGTCCCTTCCGGCGGAAAGACGGCAAAGCTTTTGGGACACAGATTCGGGAATATCCCTTCCGAGTACGAGGGCGTAACCGTAAAGTTCAGGAACAGCGTTTTCAAGGGCCGCGCAGGCTTTTTCCAGAAAAATAACCATGTCAAGCCAGAAGCCTATTGAGTTTTCGTCAAAAGAAGCGGTCAAAACCTTGCGCCCGTTTTCAACAACGCCCCCAGCGGAAACAGCGGAAGCGGCCACCGTTTCTTCCAGGGAGGCAATTAGTTTGGGCCTTGTGCGCCTTAACTGAGCCCTGAACTGAATAAAAAAACCCATCTTTATCATTGTTTTTACTTTATCGCAGCATTCTTAAAAGCGCGCGCAGCTCAGGATCGGAGGGAAGAACAGCCGCGGGCGCGCTTTCTTTTTTCTCCGGTACCAAAAACACCTCGTCCCCCGGAGTTATGCGGTCGAAGAAACCGACTCTGGCAAGGCGTCCCGCCGAAACTTCCTCGTCGGCTTTCTCAATGGTGAGCTTTCCAACGACATCTTCGGGTGCGAAAACAAGCCCTATCCCCTCATTAAGGAGCCCGGTTCTTCCCTTTAGCATAACATCAAAAACAGCGCCGTCTTTTACCCCGTCGGCGCGGCCCTTGTCGATCAAACCCTGATCCTGGCGGCGAAGGAGAAGCTCGGCGCGGAACGGCAGGGCGCTTGAGAGCTGATCCACTATGCCTCTGGCGGCGTAGCGCAGACGGTCGGGGCCGGTGCGGAAAGCGTTAAAAACAGCCGCCGGAGAGCCGGTGCGCGCCACAAACAACTCGCCCTTAATTGAAATATCCCTTTCGTTTTCGGAGACGGAAAGCACAAGAAAATAATCCGCGTTCATTTCCCGCGCTGCGCGGAACGCCGCGGAAAAGGAAGGCTGCCTGAGTTCCACATCCAAAGGAAGAATGTTACGCTCGTGCGCCAATAGGTCCTTTATGTAAGATGACGCCCCCGCGCCCGCGTCGGCGTGGTAAAAGGTTGACTGCGAGGCCAGGGAAAAAACCGCCAGCTTCCAGTGGGGCGTTGAGATCATAACGGGATCTACATCCCAGCGGCGGAAAAGCGCGTTTGAAAGAAGGGCGTTGTAAGACTCTACCGCGTCATTCAGGGAGGTGTCTGCCATCCCAAGGTTTTGCATAAACTTTAACTCTTCCAGGTAACGCGCCGGGTAACCCTGAAGCCTGAGGAGTTCCGCGTATTCCCTGCGATCGCGGGCGTAGGGATTAAGCCTGAGTCCCCGCCTGTATTCAAAAAGGGCCTGCTCAAGCTGATTATTGGCGCGGAAGGCCCTTGCTCTGGCAAAGTGCCAGGATGCCCAGCGGCTGCGGACAGGGTCTTCAATTCTGGTTCTTGTTATAAGAAGCTCTTCCAGGGCGGCTCTGATGAATTCATCATCTCCGTCAATATTCGCGGCTGTGGAAAGCACGGACTGGGCTTCCGTAAACCGGCCAAGTCTAATGAACGAAACGCCCTTTAAATACCAGGAGAGGGAATCGTCCCGATTCAAATTGATAAGCTCATCCGCAAGCCTGGCGGCTTCCTCATACTGGCCCTGCCTGTAACGGAGGGACGCCAGTAAAAACTTTGCCGGAGTAAAACCTGGCCTGTAATAAAGAGCATTTTGCACGTGGGCAACCGCGTCTGCAAGGCGTCCCGCCTGGGAAGCCAGGTAAGCGGCGTAATAATGCACCCGGTAATCCCCGCCGTGGGCAAGGAGGGCGCGTTCTATGTAAGTGCGGGCGCTGTCAACATCACCCAAAGAACCCAGCACAAGGGCAAGTGAAACCAAAAGCCGCCTGTCGTCGGGATAACGGTTTACCGCCGACCGGTAACGTAAAACCGCGTCCCCCGCCCTGCCGCGCGCAATGTCCAGTTCCGCAGCGGCAAAAAGGGCTTCCTTGTTATAAGGCTCTCTCTGAAGCACCTGGTTGACAATGGCCTGAGCTTCATCAAGCCGGCCCAGGGCAATCAGGATAGAGGCTTCCAGGTTAGTCAGGGAAGTGTCGGCCCTTGAAAGGCTTCTGGCCCTGCGCACCCAAACAAGGGCCTGGTCGAATTCGCCCAGCTCGTAGTAGCATTCCGCCAGAGCCGAGGTTGCGTCCGAGTGGGCAGGGTTGATGCGGAGAGTTTCGATTAGGTACTCAGCGGCGGCGTACCAGTCCTCTTCCGCCATGGATTGGCGTCCCTTCTCGTAAAGGACAGAAACGCTGTTTTGATTGCTGCTAGGAGCGTTGCTCTGGGCAAAAAGAAAGCCGGCTGACAGGAAAAAGAACGAGAGAAAAATCTTTTCAATAAACTTTTTGCAAAGTAACTTCTTAAAATGCCTTTTCATGCCCCCCCCATGCACAGTTTTATCTATCGAAGTATTATAATTCTTTCTCCATTAATCTTCTTTTAAATCGGAGATTATCTTTACTGAATTTATCTTGTGGCCTTCCACATCCTGTATTATGAAATCATGGCCTTCCCAAACGGCCTTTTCATATTTTACAGGTATTTTCCCGAAAAGGTCAAAGACAAAACCTCCAAGGGTATCGAATTTCTCTACCGGAAATTTTATACCTATGCGCTCTGAAAGATCCTCCAGATTGACTCTTGTTTCGCAGAGCCACGCTCCGCCGCCAAGTTCTAAAACATCCTCACTTTCATTATCGAACTCATCTTGAATATCCCCAATGATTTCTTCCAAAATATTTTCCATGCAAACTATGCCTGAAACCCCGCCGTATTCATCCACGACAACCGCGATATGCACTTTGCGGCGGCGCAACTCTCGCAAGAGGTCGTCAATGCGTTTTGATTCGGGAACAAAGAAGGGCTTGTGTACCAGATCCTTTATGTCAGACATGTCCTTATCGGCTTTAACCAGGCTCTTTAGTACGTCCTTTACGTAGAGAATGCCGATGACTTTGTCTATTGTTTCTTCATAAACCGGAAAACGGGAATGAGTGCTTTCAACTATTCTTGCAAGCAGTTCTTCCCGGCTTAACCTGGTGGAAATGAACTCTACATCGATCCTGGGAACCATAACTTCCTTTACGGTTGTATCCGAAAGCTCAAAGATTCCCTGGATCATCTCCTTCTTGTCAGTCTCAAGCGACTCATAGGTTTTCCTGCTTATCTCCCTGTTTCTTGCCACCAGAGAGGAAAAAAATGTCTTAATGCTCATAACACCTTCTCCGTCAGGCCGGCGATGAGGGCTTCCTGCGTTTCAAGCATCGGCTCCTTGCCATCGTTGGTGTCATGATCCCCGCCTGAAAGGTGAAGGATTCCGTGAATCAAAAGGCGGCGCAGTTCTTCATCTTCCGTTACATTGAAGTAACGTGAGTTTTCCCGGAGGGCGTCAAGGGAGATAACAATATCCCCGGCGAGGTACTGCCCGGCGGGGCCTGTTTCCCCCAAAGGGAACGAAAGAACGTCGGTGGCTTCGTCCTTATTCCGGTATTGGGCGTTCAGTCTCTTTATGTAACGGTTATTGCAGAAAAGCACCGATAACTCCCAGTTTTTTAAGTTTAGCTTTTTTAGAACGGATTTAATAAAGCTCCCCGCAGCCTGAGTCCAGGGCGGCAGGGGAATTTCCTCAGAGCTGAAAAAAACCCTGTTCATTCTGTTGCAGCCTTTACGGTTTCAGGGGCGTCGCTATTTTCTGATTTAGCGTTAATATTGGTATTTTCTGATTTATTGTCAAATTGGTGTTCCATTTGAGGATCGATTTTGGGATATTCAATTCTTGAATGGTGATAGCCAACCAAAACCCTGACAAAAGAATTTTCAATTATTTCAAGGTCGCGGAATGTCAGCTCCGACTGGGAGAGCTGTCCGTGTTCTTCTTTATTCGCGATAAGCTCCTTGATAAACTTTTCAATTTTTGCCGCGTTGGGTTTGCTTATGGTGCGAACCGCGGCCTCACTTACATCCGCCAGCATTACCACTGCGCTCTCCCGTGAATGGGGCGGGTTCCCGGGATAACGGTAGTCTTCTATGTTCACTGTGGGATTTTTGGGGTTATCCAGCTTTAGCGCCTTGCTGTAAAACCAGGTGATAACCGAATTGCCGTGATGCTCGGCGATAATATTAATTACCTCATCCGGCAGGCCTAACTGCCTTGCCTTTTCAACTCCCAGCTTTACGTGGCTGCGTATTACGGTTGCCGAAAGCCTGGGGGCCATGTTGTCATGCGGATTATAGTCGGTTTGATTTTCAATAAAGTAGCCTGGATTTTCCATTTTCCCTATGTCGTGGTAATAGGCCCCAACCCTGGCAAGAATGGAATTGGCCCCTATGTCCTGGCAGGCCGCCTCGGCCAAATTGGCTACCATGATGGAATGGCTGTAGGTGCCCGGCGCTGTGGTAAATAGCCGCCTTAGAATCGGCGCGTTAAGATCTGAAAGCTCAATAAGTCTGAAGGTCGTCGCCGCGTTCAGCAAATGCTCAAAAGGAGACAGCAAGCCCAGGACAAGCATTCCTGACGCTACGCCGTTAAAAGCCGCCCAAAACAAAGCCTGCGGGTATATACCCGCCGCCGCGTACTGCAGCAGCAATACCGCCGTCATTACAACCAGATGGGCAGCCGCAATTACAAGACCAGCCTTGACCAGATCCATCCTCTTTTTTGCGTTCTGAAGCGAATAAGCGGCAACAACCCCTGAAACAACCGCGAAAACAAAAGAAGGAGTGTTGAAAGATCCCGTGAAGAAAGCGCCCAGCGGAAGAGACATTGCCAGCATCAGGGCAAGCCTGGGATGTATCAAAATGGCTATGAGCATCATAACCAGCGCCGTGGGAATAAGCACGGACACAGGCATAAAGTCAATATGAATGTTTCTAATCAAAACCGAACCGGCTATGTACAGGGCGGAGATACCGGAAACAAGGAACGTTTCGCTGTCTGTAAGGCGCCGGTCAATAATCTTACTGCCTGAAAAAAACATGAGCAGGCCAAAAATCATAAAAAGAAAAAGCAAATTCGCGAATGTTCTTGGAAGATCGTTTCCCTTTAAAGACATTTGCAAAGCCCTGAGTTCTTCCATTTCTTCTTCGGTAACGACAAAACCCTTTCTGATTATCTGCTTTCCCTGTTTAATGTCCCGCATAACAGGTTCTATGCCTGCCCGGGTATCGCTCACGCGCCTCGCTGTGTCATCGGGTGAATAAAAAACATTTTCTTTCAAAAACGGCCTTAGCAATTCATTCGCGAAAGAAGAAAGCCCGGGAGTAAAGGAACCGGCGGTTATAGCAGAATTAACGGAAGCGGCAACGTAATTTTCAGTTACAATCGCCCAAAAAGGAATTTTCTCCTGCTCAATTCTTGAATCAGTCTGGCGGATTAGCTCCAAACCTTCCTTGTTATAATGCTCAAGTTCAGTTTGTGGAACGGAATAGATACCTTTTTCCAGTACGGCGTCAAGGATAACCCCGCAGTCCCTTAGTATTTCCTCCCTGTCCTCGCTTCTGTACAGAAGGCCAAGAATTTGATCGGAAAACTCGCCGGGAAATTCGGAGCGAAGCGCAAGCGTAAATTCCTGCGCGGAATTAGCTTCGGCAAAAAACTTTTTTGCCAGGGAAGTAAAATAATTCCACCTGGCCTTTAACTCCCCGGTAACCTTGCCTGAATATTGAAAGACCGGTGGAACAAGCCGCTCCTGGGCATCAATCTTTTCCGCGGTTGCCTGCACGTCCTCAAAGCTGATATCGTATTCAGCAATTAAATCCCTGTCCGCTACTTTACCGGCTTCAAATTCTTCAATGTTTTTCCTGATACTGTCGTTTGAGTTTCCGTTTAGAAGTATAACTACAAGGCATAAAATGAACGCCACCGCCCAGGCCAGAACAGATCTGTTCTTCACTAACGCCGGCAGCGAAACCGAGAACAGTTTACTGAAAGGATTCTTCCGCTGTTTACGCGCCATTTTTAGAACTCTCTAATTGAGTTTTCTCTGAAAGAGAGAACTCATATGCCTGAATGATTTTTTTTACCAGAGGATTGCGAACCACATCAATTGTATGAAGATATGAAAAGCACAACCCCTCTACGTTTGAGAGTATCGAAACCGCGTGCAGAAGACCGGAATCATTCCGCCTTGGCAGGTCAATTTGGGTTATGTCCCCTGTAATCACGGCCCTTGCGCCCTGCCCTATCCTGGTTAGAAACATTTTCATCTGCTCTTTTGTTGTATTCTGCGCCTCGTCAAGGATAACCACGCAATCGTTGAGGCTTCTCCCCCGCATATACGCCAGGGGGGCAATCTCAATTGTCCTGTTTTCTTCCATCCTGTGAATAATATCGTAGGGTACGAGGGATTCCATCGCATCATAAAGAGGTCTGAGATAAGGGTTTATTTTCTGGGCAAGGTCTCCGGGGAGAAAACCAAGGCTCTCCCCCGCTTCCACCACGGGGCGGGTCAGAACCAGTTTTCGCATCTTTTTGGACAGCACAAGGTTCAAGGCTTGGGCAATCGCAAGGTAGGTTTTGCCCGTCCCCGCCGGTCCAATGCCAAAACTTATGTCGAACTTCCTCATTCCCCGAATATAAGCGGCCTGGTTTTTGCTTTTGGGATAGACGCGGCCAAATCCGTTAGGAATATGAATAAACGCTTCTTCCCCGGTTGATTCGCCTGATAGGGATTCACCTGCAAGGCTATCGGTTCCGGTAAGAGCGCGGACATGTTCGGGGGAAGGATACTCACCTTCTTTGACCATAGTTATCAGGCTGTCCATAAGCGTTCTGAAACGCCTGACTCCGTCATCGTCCGCCCCTTCCAGGCGAATTTCGTTGCCTCTGGCGGCTATACGTCCCCCCAGAGAGCCTTCTATAACTTTGAGATTTCCGTCATTGGCTCCGCAGATACCGGAAAGTATATCCCGATTATCCAATACAATAGTTATACTGTCGTCCAAGTATGCTCCGATACTTGTAATAAGTGTAGTTTTACTGTCTATGGAAGTCAATAGAAGCCAAGGCAGGGGAAAATAGGGCCTATTTACAAAAGCCTGATGCCGTATTTTTTCGCGGCAGTTTGCATTGCTTTATCAAGCGTGCAGAGGATGGCATTTTTACGATCCGCCAATTCCAGATAAGCCGCGTCATAGGAACTTAATTGGTAATCGTTACACAGGCACAGCAGTTTCCGCGAATAAGCGGTTCCTGTTTCAGAATCAGTTTCCAGGCGGATAGCGGCAAGGCGCGGGAAAAATTGTGTTACTTCATCGCTGGTAAAGCGTTTTTGTCTAATAACATTACTAAAAATACTTGCTATTTCGTACCAGAATAGTTGAGGTACGAGTATTTCTTCCTCTTCACCAATATCAGAGCGAGCTTTATCAACCCCGGGATTTTTATCATCAGGAATAATTGATGCCCCGATAAATGGGGCGTCAAAAACATAGATCACTATTTCCGCCCTTCTTCAATTGCCGCGCGGATATCAAAAGAACCTGGCTCGCCCCGGTAGAGTTTTCGCATTTCCATAAGCTGTTCAAATGCTTCTTGCCGCGTCATCTCAGGTTCTTTTTCAAAAGGGATGATCCTTGCCACGGCTTTTCCACGTCTGGTAACGATAAAATCATTACCCCGTTCCGCTTCGTTGATAATCTTTGAAAAATTAGTTTTGGCTTCAAAAGCCCCGATTTTTTGTGCCATATAAACCTTTACAAACTAGTTTAATAGACTAGTTGATTAAAGTCAAGTTTGCGCTTTGGCGCGACGATCTTTTCGAAAAATTCTACTCCCCAGTTCATTTTCCACAGTTTTTCTTGCTTTGTTAAAACCAGAATGTTATTATATTCTTTTTAGTGTCAAATAATTCAAAAAAAAGAAGTCGGGGAGTTGGATATGAACAAAAAGTGTTTTTATGTATTGGTTTTCGGTTTATTGCTGTCGTTTAGCGGCTATGCACAGTCTGATTCAAATGCCCAGCAGGAATCAAAATCAAAAGGAAGCTTTTTTTTCTCAGGCGGTGTTTATAACGGGTTTTTCCCTAATGGCCCAATAGTACCAATTCCCAATTTTGAAATAAAAAAGTTATTCGCGGCAATAGCAAGCGGAAACTATGAGTTTCCCATGGGGCCCGGAAATACCGCTCTTGGTCTGGAGATTGGATATAGCTCAGGCTCAAGATTCGGAGGCAAGGGCGCCGTGGATTTTATCCCGTTTGGCATAAACGCGGCTTATGTTTTCCCCATTACCAATTTCTTTTATGCCGGCCCCAGAGTGAGAATAGGCGGTTTAGGCTTGTTGGGATCAAATTGGAACAAAATGGTCTTTACGACAGGGGCAAGGCTTGAAGCCGAGCTTCGCTCTATTAATTTTCCCTTTGGCCTGTTTGTCGCCGGCGGAATTGATATAGTCCCGTTTGCGCCTGAATTAGCCATACTGCCGGTTATAGAAGCAGGCATACGCTTCCCCCGCGGAAAATTGAAAAAATCAAACTCCCCTGCCCCCGCAAAAGATAAAGAGCCGCCAGTAACCAATACCGGCGGCTCTAAGGATGACTTAGCCGATGAAAACATTACAGCCTCAACCGCTGCTATCGTCCCCCCGCCTGCTGCCCCCGAAGTTGCCGTAGTTCCTACAGAACCCACAGTTATCGTCCCCCCGCCTGTTGCGGTAGCTCCTGTTGAACCAACTCTAGTAGAACCCAATCTCCAAGAACCGGCTGCTATCGTCACTCCGCCTGTTGAAATAGCCCCTGTTGTTCCAACTTCCGTAGAACCAGATCTCCCGGAACCGGCTCTCCCAGAAATCGCCGCTATCGTCCCTCAGCCTGAAGAACCGCCTGCTATCGTTATTCCGCCCGTTGAAATAGCACCTGTTGTTCCAGCTTTCGTAGAACCCACTCTCCCGGAACCGGCTCTCCCAGAAATCGCTGTTATTGTCCCCACTCCTGAAGAACCGGCTGCTATCATCATTCCGCCTGTTGAAATAGCACCTGTTGTTCCAGCTTTCGTAGAACCCACTCTCCCGGAACCAGCTCTCCCAGAAATCGCTGTTATTGTCCCCCCGCCTGAAGAACCGGTTACCATCGTCATTCCGCCAGTAGAACCGGCTGCTATCATCCCCTCGCCTGTAACACCTCCTTCCGTTGTATTGCCTCCCGTTGTACCACCTGAACCAACGGCAGTTCCCGCTGTAACACAAGCCCAGAGACCCCCGATACAGGGTATTACCGGCGCGTCACAAGCTCAAAACATAAGCGTAATTCTTGAAGATGGAAGGCCGGGAATTCTCAATTCCATATATTTTAAGCCTGACACCGCTATCCTTATTGAATTATACAGATCGGTTCTGAACGGGGTTGGAAGGCGACTGGCGGCAGATCCAAGCTTGGAATTGATTATAAGGGCTTACGCCGCTTATTTCGGAACCGCAGACGGCAGACACACCGTAAGCTCAGACCGGGCCGTATTCAGCAGAGATTACCTTGCCTCAGAATATGGTATCGCAGTTAATCGGTTCAGTACCGAAGTATACGGCGCCGACAGGTCGCCAAAATATGCAACGGAAGATTGGCAAACTCACAGGTGTGTTGAATTGATACTTGTAAGGAAATAGGTGCGATTTTTACGTGGCAGGATGAACCAGAAATAATCTCTTACAAGGCGCTCAACCTGCCGCGTACCCTTGTTCAAACCATTAAGTTACTGGTATAATACCCATAGAAACAAATAATTCTGAGATTCTATAAATAGAATCCAGGGAGCTGATTATGCAAAAAAGGCGTCTTTTAGCGTTAGTTTTCGGTTTATTGCTGGCGTTTAGCGGCTATGCCCAATCAGATTCAGAGACTCAATCAGAATCAAAAGGAAGCTTCTTTATCTCCGGCGGTATTTATAACGGTTTCTTTTCAGATTCTCCAATATATCTATTACCCCACTTTGAATTAAAAAAGTTATTCGCGGCAATGGTAAGCGGGAACTATGAGGTTCCGGTTGGATCGGGGTTAACCTCCTTTGGCCTGGAAGCCGGATATAGCTCAGGTTCCAGATTCGGGGGCAGGGGCGCGGTAGATTTTATCCCGTTTAACTTTAGCGCCGCCTATGTTTTCCCGTTAGTAAAAAACCTCTATATCGGGCCAAGACTGAAAATAGGCGGTTTAGGCTTATTAGCCAACGACTGGAATGATGTGATACTGACGGCAGGGGCAAGGCTTGAAGCTGAACTTCGTTCTATCAATTTCCCCTTCGGCCTGTTTGTCTCAGGCGGAATTGACTTATTCCCCACAGCTCCTGAATTCGCAACTCTCCCGGTCATTGAAGCGGGCTTGCGTTTCCCCCGCGGAAAATTGAAAAAATCCGGCTCTCCGGACACCGCAAAAAAAGATACCGGCGGCTCAAAGGCCAACTCATCCGGCCAAAACGCCGCAGCTAACGCAACCCCAGGCGCGGCGACTGGCGCAGGAACCGGAACTGCCGGCGCGGGTACAGGCGCAACACAGGGAACCACCGGTGGAACTCAAAACCAGAGCACCGCAGGCGCTCCCACCATAGGCGCTCCCACCACAGGTGCTCCCACCGTAGGCGCTCCCACTACTCCAAGCTCTCCGGTAACAAGCCAGGGAGCAGGCGCCGGTACGGCACAAGGCCAGCAGAGTACCGGCACAGGAACCACAGGCACGACGCAAAATCAGAGTACCGCAGGTACTTCCACTACCCCAAACTCTCCAGCAACAAGCCAGGGAGCAGGCGTGACTCAAAGCCAGACCCCAGCCGCTTCCGCTACCGGTGGTTCAGTGACCGTTGGTTCAGGGACCGTTGGTTCAGGACTCACGGGCATAGCACAAAACATAAGCATAATTCTTGAAGATGGAAAGCAGGGGACTCTTAATTCGATATATTTTGAGCCTGACACTGCCGTTCTTATCGAATCATACAGATCGATTCTGGAAGCGGTTGGAAGGCAGCTGGCGGCGGATCCAGGTTTGAAACTGTTAATAAGGGCTTACGCCGCCGACTTTGGTACTGCCGACGGCAGATACCTTGTAAGCGCAAACCGCGCCAGATTCAGCAGGGATTTCTTTACCTCACAATACGGGATTTCGGCAAACCGGTTAAGTTTCGAAGCATTCGGCGCGGACAAATCGCCGGTATACGCAACGGCTGACTGGCAATCTCACAGGTGCGTTGAATTAATATTGTTCAGGGATTAGGGAGAACTGTCCGTCCGCAAGTAACAGACTTTGTGGACGGACTCTACTTAATAGTAAGTTTATCCTTAGAGTAGTCTATCTGGGTTTTAATTTCTCCAATGGGTATCCACTGAATCAGGAAGGAAATATCATTGCTGAATCGGTAATTTCTGGAACCCTGCGGCAGATACGGGGTCATGGTCACTGACAGTCTGGCATCCCAGTCGCCCAGATGATGGATAAGGGATACTCTCAAGGCTTTCATCTTGAACCCCGATTGCCTGCGCAGATCATCGTTATCAAAACGGAACGAATTAAGAAGATCCATAAATATATTAGTTTCTTGTCCCGGATATAACTGAGTCGGAAGATTAAAAAACGGCAAACCCTGAAAGTATTTGAATATTACCGCGTTTTCAGAACTGGTTGAAAAATCCAAATCAAGGAAATTGGTAATTTTGGTTTTTACTCCCAGGCTGAAACTAAATTTGGAATTCGTATACCTTTGAAGATCAAAAGCCAGTGATGTATTAAGCGAAAAAGAATATGAAAGACGATTCCCCCACAAACTGTTTTGCGAAAAAGTCTTGCCATAAGTCAATTTGAATTCATTTGGATTCAGCGACTTATCACGCATCTGGATCCACCCATTGGGCCGGCTGTTATCCACACTCCCATTGTAATTATACCGGTAGGGTTGAGCGTAAACAGCCGAAAACGAAGCGGAAAGACCTAAAGAAAGAGAAAGGCTGGACGTAAGGGTCGTATACTCATTCAACGTGGGATCATAAACCACATACTGCTGAAAACTATTGCCCTGAGAGAACCTCAACGTTTCTGTAAAATAGACAGGGTCGATCTTTCTTTTATCGCTCTCCAGCGGAAATGAAATACTGTTCCTCACCGAGGTTTCCGTGATCCAGGCTCTGAAAACAGCGCTGGAAGAGAACACCGAATCTCTGGGAGGAAGCGCCGCCGAAAAGGATAAATTCTGGTTATAATCCCTTATCGTGGCCGCTAAATTGGCGCTTACCTGGTGAGAACTAATATCGGTCTTATTCCAATCCGCAAGAACCCAATCCCACACGGGAGTGCTTCCACTGGTATTAACGGTGGTTTTTGCCAGTAACCCTCCTAAACCGTACTGTAAACTGCTGCCGCTCCAAACAGGGTCCCGGAAGAACGGCCTTAATGTTGTCGAAAAACCCCATGAGGAAGTAAAATAAGTTTCTTTATAGGCTCTGTCTCTCGCGTCCTTGACCGCTTTTGAGGTCGAGAATTCTTCCGCCTCCCTGTTAAGATACATATAGTCCTGCCAGGAACCGGTACCGGAAAGCCGCAACGAAAAGGCGTAAGCGCCGCCTCCGGTATGATTAATATTAAAACCAAGACCTGCGTCACTGCGGAAGCTGGAAAGAATTGAAGACACTTCTCCCCAATTTATATCTTCACTCTCTCTCCATTTGCCTGTTCGGAACTGCAATTCCGTTGCCGTGGCAGGCGTCAATGTATAATCCACCGAAAGCCGCGCGCCCCCTGCGGCAGGGAGACTGAAACTTTGGTTTAATACGGGGGGCGAAAAATCATAGACACCCGAAACAGCCCTTGTATACGCGTCATCAGTTTCATTTTCCGTACTTCCCCAGGGAGAAATGGGAAGATCCGGAAGAAGCGCGTCACCGGGCGGCGGTTCGGTTTTACTCACAGTCCGGCTCTGAGGGGTATTCCCTGTTCGCAGCGGAGTACCGGCGACCGCGGCGCTGATTGAAAAAATAGTAAGGCGGTTTGGAAAGAAAAAAGCCCTTCCGGGATTGGGCGGCGCGGAGGGGCCTGAATAGCTTCCGGAATATCTCTGGCTGAAAACCAGGGTACTGCTAAGGTTTGATATCGAAAAGGAACTGACATACGGCGCAAGTTTGGAAACCGGAGGGTTAAAAGAACCGTTTAACTTCCACTCATAGGAACTTATACTGGCGTCACTTACAAAATCGGAAGCGGTAACCCCTTCTCTGAGCATGGCAAGCCAGTCCAGAACCTCACTCCGCCTCATAAAATCACGATTCACATAAGGATCCGAATAGTAGGGAATCTCCAGGGAAAGCGAGCCATTATTTACTTTAAATGAAGTGTTAAAAACAAGCCTGTATCTTAACGGTACATCCATGAAAAAAAATCCTGATGAATTCCAGCTGCTCTCTCCGCTAGAATCGCGGAACGGAGTATAATTCGCGCCGCTAATAAAAATATCTCTGGTCAAGCCAAGGCCGGCGGAAAGCGTGGTGTTTCCGAACAATCCTTTAGCGGGTATGGCTGCTTCGGTTCCCAGGTAAGCGCCAAGATTCACATAGGCGTCAAAGAGAACCGAAAGCTGCGTCGCGCCGGAATCCTGAGTTTTTTCTTTTGAAGTTCTAAGAAATACGCCCTCTCTTACCTTGTTCCCGCTGTCGGAATCGCCCCCGAAAATCCTGGTTATGGAGTTTTCTGACAAGCCCGAAGACTTTGGCCTGCCGAGTACGTACGTTGTAGTTTGCAGAAACGTCCCTTCCCTGGAACGGTAACCCAGCACGGGGTGAAAAACAATTTCATCAGCGGGATAAAAGAAAAACGGAAGATACAGCAAAGGTATATTGCCCACTTTCAGAACAGCGTTAAGAATTGCCCAGTCATTTCCCGGAAGAAGCCAGAGCTTTGAGGCGTTCAAAGACCAATGGGCCTCCGGGTTTGCCGGGTTTGATATTTCGGCTCCTGTAAGAATTGTAGCACCTTCACTGTTTCTGGAAACAACCGTTCCCGCGAATCTGAACGTGGCTGATCTGCCGGTGGTAGATTTTTGCGATGAGCCGTCCATGAAAATACTGGACCAGTTATCCAGATTAACGGTGATGGAATCACCTCTGAAAGTTTCAACGGTACCCGCATCCTCTTTGGTGTACTCTACATCTCCCGTAGCCGTCATTACGTTACGCGTACGGTTGTACAATATCTCCCAGGCTTTAATCCGGTGAACCGCGGTTCCGTCTTTAAGGCTTACTATTACATCCCCTTTTAGTCTGGCGTACTCTTCGTCCACCACTTCAAGGGTGAAGTACTCTGTGGTTTTCGCGGACTCAATGGTAATAATCTGCTGCCCGGGCTGATAAGCGTTTCTCTGAGAGCGCAGGTTGTAATGTGAGCGTAGCCTTGAGGCAAGCTGTTCCCAGGATCCTCCGTCGCTTAGTCCCAATTCCCTGCACCATGCGGCCAGCTCCAAAAGAGTGGAGGTTCTAATGTCCATTTCAATGTAAGATACCTTTTCTTCTTCAGCTTCAGCATCTTCTTTCGAGGTTTTATCATTCTCCGCGGCTTGCTCCGGTGCGGCGGCGGCTGTACCGGCGCTTTGGGGCAAAACTGCAAAAACCGGAAAAAGAAGAAGCAACACTAAAAGGAAAAGAGCTTTTTTCACTTTGATTTTTGCCGCGCCCCTTGCTTTAACGCGCCGGTACTTGCGGACTTCGGCTTCCTGCCGTGCTCCTTTAAATGCTCCTTAATGTAATTACCTGTATACGAGCCGGAATATTCGGACACTTCCTCAGGCGTCCCGGTAATTATCACTTGCCCGCCCCTGTCGCCTCCCTCCGGCCCCAGGTCTATTATGTGATCCGCCTGCAAAAGCACGTCCAGGTTGTGCTCGATCATCGCCACCGTATTGCCCTGATCAACTAGGCGCTGTATCACTTCCATCAGCTGCTTTACGTCGGCAAAGTGGAGGCCGGTGGTGGGCTCGTCAAGGATGTAAAAGGTCTTGCCGGTTGAACGCTTGGATAGTTCAAGGGCGAGTTTCACCCGTTGGGCCTCGCCCCCTGAAAGCGTAAGGGCGGACTGTCCCAGTTTCACGTAACCCAGACCCACCGAAAGCAGGGTATCCATTTTGCGGGCAATCTGGGGAATGGGCGCGAAAAATTCCGCCGCTTCTTCTATGGTCATATCCAAAACGTCGGCGATGCTCTTACCTTTGTAGTGTATGTCCAGAGTCTCCCTGTTAAAGCGCTTGCCGTGGCAAACGTCGCAGGTAATGTACACGTCAGGCAAGAAATTCATTTCAATTTTAATTGTTCCGTCGCCCTCGCAGTTTTCGCATCTGCCCCCGCGGACATTGAAAGAGAAACGCCCCGGCTTGTAGCCGCGCATTTTTGAATCGGGGAGATTCGCAAAAAGATCCCTAATGGCTGTAAAACCTCCGACGTAGGTTATAGGATTTGAGCGCGGGGTGCGGCCGATGGGGCTTTGATCAATGTCGATAACCTTATCAATATGTTCATCCCCTTCCAGCTTTTTGTACTCCCCTTCCAAATAGTTAGAGCCTATCATTCTGTTGTAGAGGGCGGGAAACAGCACGTCCGAAAGCAAAGTGGATTTGCCTGAACCTGAAACTCCGGTGATGCAGGTAAAAACGCCCAAAGGAATTTCCACATCGATGTTTTTTAAATTATGCTCCGACACCCCCGTTAGGCGTAAGCTTAAGCCGTTACCTTCCCTCCGCTTTTTTGGAATATCCATTTTAAGGGCGCCTGAAAGAAATTGGCCTGTTAGGCTTTCTTCCACTTTCATCACCTCGGAGGGCGTTCCCTGGGCTACTACCCTTCCCCCGTGGACTCCCGCTCCCGGGCCAAGGTCAACGATGTGATCCGCGGTGCGCAGGGTCTGCTCGTCGTGCTCCACAACGATAAGGGTATTACCCAGGTCGCGCAGATGAATAAGCGTATCGATAAGCCGCTGGTTGTCCCGCTGGTGAAGGCCAATTGAAGGCTCGTCAAGAATGTAAAGAACACCCACAAGGCTTGAACCTATCTGCGTAGCCAGCCTGATGCGCTGAGCCTCTCCGCCTGAAAGCGTGGCGGCCTTTCGCTCAAGGGTAAGGTAATCCAGGCCTACGTTTTTCATAAAGCCAAGCCTGGCGTTTATCTCTTTTAAAATTTGCCGGGCGATTGTTTTTTCGGTTTTGTTTATCTTTAAGTTCTCAAAAAACCCCAGCGTGTCTGTCACCGAAAGCCCTGTCAGATCCCAGATGTTTTTACCTCCGACAGTTACCGCCAGAACTTCAGGCTTTAATCTCTTTCCCCCGCATTCCTCGCAGGGCTTTTGGCTCATAAACTTTTCAAGCCAGTCCTTGATCCCGGGCGAGCTGGTTTCCATATACCGCCTTTTAAGGTCTTCAAGCACGCCGGGGAATTTGGTGTTGTAATCAAAGTGGGAAGTACCCTCGCGGTTTTTATAGTGGACTTCCAGGTTCTCTTCGCTGCCGTAGATCATGGTGTTGAAGGCCTTCCTGGGAATGTCTTTTAGAGGCGTGTCCAGGCTGAACTTAAAATGCCGCGCTATGCTTTCAAAGCGGCTTCGGTGCCAGGGGGAATCGGGATTGTAAGGCACTACCCCTCCTTCGTTAAACGAAAGGGAGGGATTTGGAATGATAAGGGCAGGATCGAATTCCATTTTTATTCCAAGGCCCGTACAGGCGGGACAAGCGCCGAAGGGATTGTTAAACGAAAAGAGCCTTGGCTGCAACTCCGGTATGGAAACGCCGCAGTCCGGGCAGGCGTTCTTCTGACTGAAAAAATGCTCGGTAACCGGGCCCTCTTTCCCCTGGCATAAGACAAGCATCACCCCGTCCGCCGCCTGTAAAGCAGCCTCGCATGATTCAGCCAGGCGCTGCCTTATGCCTGCTCCCATTACCAGACGATCCACCACTATCTCAATGGTGTGCTTTTTCTGCTTGTCAAGGCTTATCTTTTCGTCCAGGTTCACAGGCACCCCGTCGATCCTTGCCCGCGCAAATCCGGCTTTTTTAGCGTCCTCAAGGACCTTCTGGTGTTCTCCCTTTTTACCGCGGATCACCGGTGCAAGAAGCTGAATCTTGCTTCCCTCTTTCATCTGTAAAATGGTTTCGATAATTTGATCGATGGGCTGTTCCCGAATCTCTTTGCCGCAGACCGGGCAATGGGGAACGCCTATCCTCGCAAAGAGCAGGCGGTAGTAGTCGTAAATTTCCGTAACGGTTCCAACGATTGACCGCGGGTTGCGGTGGGTAGTCTTCTGCTCTATTGAAATGGCCGGGGAAAGTCCCTCAATATAATCCAGGTCGGGCTTGTCCATGCGCCCCAAAAACTGCCGTGCGTAGGCGGAAAGGCTCTCCACATAGCGCCGTTGTCCCTCGGCAAATATTGTGTCAAAAGCCAGCGAACTCTTTCCCGACCCTGAAAGTCCCGAGACGACAATAAGCTTGTCCCTTGGCAGTTCCAAATCGATGTTCTTTAGGTTGTGCTCCCTGGCGCCCTTGATGATAAGCTTATCCATGTAAGGCAAGAATAGCTTTAATAGGGCTTATTTTCAAGGACATAGAGTGATAACTTATCAGGTTTAATTTTGACGCGTATTAAGCCATTAATCAGCAATTAACCCAATATCCCGCCAGCTTTGAGTGTTGCATTGCCCGTATTTATTATCACCGCATACTACAACCGTGCCGTCTGCCTTCAAGCCCACGGTGTTAAATAGTCCGGCACGAACCGCGAGGTAATTCCGCCAGCCCTGGACATTGCATTGGCCGAAATCATTGCTTCCATTCACAACAACTGTCCCGTCAGCCTTCAAACCTACGGTATGAACCATTCCCGCGGAAACCGCGACAATATCCTGCCAGTGTTGTATCTGGCAATGCCACTTGTTCTTATCTCCGGCCGCTATAACTGTACCGTTTGCCTTTATGCCGACCGTATGGCAAAATCCGGCCGAGATATCAACAATATCCCGCCACTGGTAAGTTTCGCATTGGCCGTAATCATTATACCCGGCCGCGACAACCGTGCCGTCGCCTCTCAAGCCGACAGTGTGAAATATGCCGGCGGAAACCGCGATAATATCCCGCCAGCTTTGAGTATCGCATTGTCCATAGTTGTTGCCTCCAATCGCGTCAACTGATCCGTCCGCTCTTAAAGCCGCGATATGACTGCTGCCAAGGGAAACCGCGGCAATGTCTTTAGCGTTAATTTTTACTGAACCGGTACCCCCTGCAATTATTAACGAGCCGTCCGACTTTAAGCCCGCGGTAAATCCTGAACCCGCAGAAACCGCGACAATATCCCGCCATTCCCGGGTATCGCATTGGCCTGAATCATTCGAGCCGACAGCGGCAACTCTGCCGTCCGCTTTCAGTCCAACAGTATGGCTGCAATCTGTATAGTAGCCGATTGAAATACACCTTTGAAACATGGCAATACTTTTTCTCGATTCATCCAGCGGCTGTACTCTCTTGCCGCGAAGCGCGAGAAATAGTATATCCAGCATTTCGGAGCTTTTTGCGGAAGAAAGGCCGTATTCATCATTCAGGCGCTTCAAAAGAAATTGCTTGCACTCCGCAAGGTCTTCCGCCTTGTTAATGTGTTTGACGCAATCAGTGCCGGGGGCGGATAATAAAAAGGCGTTTTCTTCTTTATATTCATTCTTGGTATGATCCAATAAAAACGCCTTTAATTTTTTTGGCTCAAGAAAAATATCATTCCCATTTTCAACGGCGATTTTTTTTAAGATGTTTGAATATTCTGCCTGTACCATGCCTAAACCTTATTGAGCTCTTTTATTCTGAATATACCCGCGATTGAAATATCGTCACGGCTGCCGCGCTCTGATATTTTTGGAAGAAAATCTTTTAATTCCGCTTCTGTACTCGCGGGAGAAAGGTTAAACTTGCCGTAGAGTTCTTTGTTAAATTGGAGATATTTATCCGGTTCAAATGAATCCGCCATTCCGTCTGTGGCTACGGTTAATCCCATTATTTTGGAAAAGCCGTAACTTTCACGGAAATTACCGATCGAGTCCATATCGCATAATGAAGTCGTTCTGCCGAAAGCCAAACGTTCGTCTTCTTTTATGGGACAATACGCTTCTTCTTCATTTTCCAATACAACGCATAAGCCGTCGCCGATATGTATTACAAACCAAAGATAATCCGAAACAAGGGCGGCCAATAAAGTTGTGCCGTAAATTACCGGATCGTCGCTCTGAACATTGTTATCGTTACAGGCCTCGGTTTCTGCTTCAGTCAGCGGATTGTTTTTTAAGTCTTCCAGGACGGCGTTCCGCCATTTGTAAATGATATTCGCCTCAAGCTGCTTTAATTTCGATTGCATATCAATTTTTTTTATGTCTTCGTTGCCGGCTTTGCGGTTAAAAAAAGCCGTCTTTTTTATTGTTACAGAACCATAAAAATCAGCCAGCGAGCGCGAAGCTATGGCAACCGCGAAATTTGATCCTCTGCCGCTTCGGAAATATTTACTGCCGCCGTGGCCGTCGGCAACACAGGCGATTCCTATTGTATTGTTAATGCCCAAAACAGCGTCCGCGGAATCCTGGCATGGAATGTCCTTTTCGATATGGCTTACGCCCTGAGCCTTTAAGGCAAACTTTATCAGTTTTTCCAACGGCGCTTAGTCCCATTCATCATCCGCTGTTGAAACCTGGTTAAAATCAGGATCGCTTTGCTGTAAATCTTTTATCTGGTCAATCATCGTCTCCTGCTTGGATTCTATTTGCCCATCCTGCATGGGTTGGCTTTTACTCCCGATTTGTATTGACTCAACGGTAACAAAACGTATCCATTTCAGAAGCGCCTCCGGCGTGTGTACGGTAGTTACTGCCTCAATGTTTCCGGTAAACTCCTTTAACACATCAACATTCGCGTCTTCCCCGATAGCCACGGCAACCTTGATGGCATACTTATACCATTTATTCTTCTGTAATTCGGACAGCCCTTTTTTGTAATCGTCTGTAGGCTCGCCGTCCGACATAAGGATGATGGCGGGAGCTACGGAAGCGGAAGGAGCCGCCAGAAATTTCTCCCTGGACATTTTATCGGAAAGTTCCCTGCAGGCGGCTCCAAGATCGGTTTCGCCATCTGCGGAAAGGTTGTTCCACTGAAAACTCTCAGCCGCAACCGGGGAAGTATGCATCCACGAACAGCCGCAGGAAAATTTCAGGCAGGCTATTTTCAGGTCTACGTCAGAGCCGCCAATCCCCTTTAATTCCGGCAGAACCTCGCGAATGGCTGTGTTCACCGTGCCGATTTTCGTCCCCATCATACTGCCTGAAGTATCGACAACAAAAAATAAAACCATCTGCCTCTTAACAATTCCTTCTACTTTGTCAAAAATGCCCATTGCGTCCCCCTTATTCCTTTATTATTCCGCTTATTTCCTTAAACTGGATATTTAAGTTTAAAGCGATGGGAATAACCGAATTGTTTTCGATATTCTTTCCTTCCCCGTTTTCAGGCGTCATGAGCCAACAGTCGCCTGAAAGGTTTTTAATGCCCCATATCGCCGGATTATTCTTGTTCATTACCACTTCTCCGGTAACGGCGCTGTAATCGTCATTGTAGCCCCTCGTGTGGCACGCATATAATTTTACATTTGGGAACAACGGAACCTTATAATTACCTACAACAAGATGATGGGGGTAGCTGAAAGAATGTTTGCAGGAACATTTTATTTTCTTGCCCTCTTTATGCTGATTCAAGAAAATGTCTTCTTTGCATGACGGGCATTGCAGTAATTCGCTGCGAAGGCGGACGAGCACCTTTTGCCATTCATTTTCCGGCAGCCTTGCGTTAGGGTTTTTCATGCCTTCGGTAAAAGATTTTATAAAAGCTTCATGGAGAAAATCCGGGAATATGGGCCACAGCTTTATGGGATTGGGATGTATTCCCTTTACCGGGCGGTTGGTGTCGTTATCAGGATCGAAAATGAAAACAGGCGACAAACCGTAAAGCTCAATTTCCCGCTTTTCGGTAATGCACAAACTTTTTACGTATTGCTCGCCCATCAGCGGATCATGGCGGCAGAACAATTTAAAGAGAATAACCGCCAAAGAATGGCAGTCGGTTAAGGAATTAGGGTATGACTTACCGGTTACGATTTCAGGCGCCATGTAGCCCGGTTTGCCGCCAATATTGCCTGAGTTCTTTTTGCCGTCCGGTGTAACATTGTCGTTGTCGCAAATCAGCACATCGCCTGTTTTTACGTTGATAAAAAAATTGCCGTCGTTAAGGTCCTGATAGCTTAACCCCTTCCGGTGAAGGGAACGGAAAGCGTTTACAATGTTTAAGGCGGAATTAATTACCATCTCAGTGGATGGAAATTTGACTTCATTGTTCAGAATATCCGAAAACTCCGAATACTCTTTTGTACGCAAATTCATTACATAGCCGAAACTGCCCTGCTGTTCACTGGTCAGAAACAAGGGCCAAAGGAATTTATTGTCCGGCGGGCCTGACGCGATGTTAGCTTCGATGTTCTTTCTGAATGTGTCTTTGTTTTTGAATTTACAGGTATACCACTTTAAGGCATAGGGCTTGCCGTCGATTTTTACGGAATACACAATGCCCTGTCCGCCGCGTCCAAGTTCTTTTTCGATAACAGCGGCTGAACCGCCGTGAAGGCTTATTCTGTCGCCTGTTTTAAATTCGCCCATGATCCGCCTTTATTCCAAATGGCAAAACGCTACATTGGATTTTTTTGCATTACCCGCGCCGTCTCCAAGTGCTTTCTAATATCAGGTTGGTCAGGATTAATCCGCAGAGATGTTTCCAGGTCTTTAATTGCACGGTCAAAATCATCTTTCATCATATACGCGCCACCACGGGTGGAATACAAATCAAAATTATTGGAACCAAGCTGTATGGCGTGATTACAGTCTTCGATAGCCTTGTCAAATTCGCGTTTACTAAAATATACGCCGCCGCGGGCTATATACGCCGCCGCGTATTCAGGATTCAGTTTTATCGCCTGGTCATAATCTCCCAATGCCCGGTCAATTGAGGAATTGTCATCGCGCATAACGCCTATACCATAATGCGCAACTCCTCGGTTGTAATATACTTCAGCGTCATTAGGATACAACTTAATCGCTTTTGTGTAGTCGGCGATTGCCTGGTCAAAGTTTTCCTTATTAAGGTTCTGATTACCGCTGTTTATATATTCCAGCGCGTCGTTTCTGTTCATGCTAAAACTCCTTTTAGTCCTTTTTCTGTCCAAAGGGCAGTGTTCATTAAAACGTAGTTAACACGTACATAGTGACCTACATAACCGCTTAACCAGAGATCGGCGGTAGTCACGCTGCTCTTTTTCTACAGGTACAAATTGCGTTGCTGCATCATTCCTTTAACAAAAACTTGAAGTGTATAGCTGTTAGAATTCTGCAAAGCCATTTGTATCAGCCTTTTAGCTTCAGAATTATAAGGACTATTAGGATGCTTGTATAACACGTCTATCCAGTCGTCTGCTGCTTCGCAAAGCTCTTGTTCATTTTTCGCAATGTTATATTTCGAAATGCCACGATTCATAAATATCTCAACCTTTTTAGTCTCACTCAACCCATAATGCTCCCCGGAAAAAATAAGTCTATTGAATTCTCGATATGCACTTTCAAAATCCTTTTTTTCCATGTAATCCAATCCTAATTTGTAACTGGTTTCTGCATCATTAAGCCCCATCTTTCTTTCCTCCAACTCAATATATGAACATCCCATACGGGTTGTTTTTACAATTTTTTAACTACTCTTCCGTTTTTGTATGTCATTCGTACCTGCTAAAATACCTTGCTCTGCCCTTAGGACCCGCTGATGCCAAACCATTAGTTCACAATCAGCGGTTCCCTTTCATGCCCAATGATTCTGTTTATTGTCCTAACGCAATGAGCTGTTCTTCGAATTTTTTAATTCTATAGTTCATTCTTAAAAATCGAATAAGCAGAGCAATAGGCCCAGCAAACAAAAAAAACAAAAACAGAACAAGCCAGAAAATACTTGATATAGTGGTTCCATTATAAGCAACACCAAACTTAAAAAATTTTGTTAAAGCTCCGCCAAGACCGATACCTAACCACATCCAATTAAAGTCAAAGCTACCCCCTCCGTTTTGTGCCAGTGCCACTCCAGTAATAAGGCCAATACCTAAACCAACTGCAGAACAAATAAGCAAAATCTTTCTCGCTCTTTTTTCCTGCGCAATGTCCAGTTCGAGATCTTCTTTAGTCACTTCTACATCAGCCATTTTTTTCCCCACGTAACTTAAAATATTACCTGCCCTCAAGAGCAAGTTTCCTGTCCAATGGACGGGTAATTAACAGCCGATTAGCTTCATACGAAACCGTCCGGCGGTTTAATATATTTAATAAATATAGAATCAGCCGTGTCCCCGCTATTTCCCCACAAATTCGCCGTCTTTCCAGTTTCCTTCTTCAACTTTGCCGTCAGGGTAGGTTTTTTTACCTTTGCCGTGCATTTTTCCGTGAACAAAATCGCCTTCTTCAACAATGCCGTTGTAGGTCCTTTTCCCTTTACCGTCCGGCCAACCGTCAACCCAATCGCCTTCGTAAACAATGCCGCCCGAAGAAGTGAATTTCCCTTTGCCTTGTATTTTTCCGTAAACAAAGTCGCCCTCGTGTACACCGCCACCCGGGTAAGTTAGTTTTCCTTTGCCGTGGGGTTTTCCGTCAACCAGTTCGCCTTCATAAGCAATGCCGTCCGGAAACGTCAATTTTCCTTCTGCCATAAAAATCTCCTTTGGCGTTTGCACATCCTATGGATACAGGTCAGCCAAACATATTCTAAATTTCTATACGGAAATTTATTTACACATCAACGCACATAGCGTTACTTACCTTTTGCATTACCCCAAAAATTTAGCGCCATCCCAGTTTCCTTCTTCAACCTTGCCGTCAGGATAAGTCATTTTCCCTTTGCTTCTCTTGTCGTTTGTGTACTCGCCTACGAAGACTCCTCCGTCTGTGCTAATAAATTTTCCCTTGCCGTGTCGTTCGCCATCAACAAAATCGCCTTCGTAAACATTGCCGTTCGGGTAGGTCATTTTTCCTTTGCCGTGGAAATTGCCGTTAACAAAATCGCCTTCGTAAGATATACCGTTTGTTACACTCACTTTCCCTTTGCCGTGTGGATTGTCGTCAACAAAATCGCCTTCGTATACAGTGCCGTCAGGGTAAGTTAGTTTACCTTTGCCGTGTTTTTTGCCATTAACTAAATCGCCTTCGTATACATTGGCGCCTGGGAAAGTCCATTTCCCTTTGCCGGTTTTATGGCCTTCAACAAAATCGCCTTCGTAAACATTGCCGTTCGGATAAGTCATTTTCCCTTTGCCGTGAGGCAAGCCATTATCATTATCGCCTTCGTAAACAGTGCCGTCAGAGAAAGTCATTTTCCCTTTGCTTTGAGGCAAGCCATTAACAAAATCGCCTTCGAATACACCGCCGTTAGGGAAAGTCATTTTCCCTTTGCCGTGGGGTTTGCCATTAACCAGTTCGCCTTCATAAACAGAACCGTCCTCAAGCGTTATTTTTTCTTTTGCCATAAAAGTCTCCTTTGGCGTTTAATGACCGCCATAAAACCCACACTATGTGAGTGTAGTGCCTTTTCATTCGCGATTTGCCAAAATCAGCATTTTGCCTTTTTCCAATCTGAGCCGCTCAAAGTCATGCTCATGCGCTGTCAAAATTATTATTCTGCCCTGCCGCCGTGCATCTTCAATGACATCTTTTAAAACACTCACCAAAGAGTCATCCATTCCTGCTATTGGTTCATCAAGCAAAACGACTTTTGAAGAACAGCCAAGGCAGCGCAATAGCGCAATACTTCTCCGTTGTCCTACGCTCACTCCTTTATTATCTATGTCTACTATACAATCTTCCCCGCCTTCTACGGCGTTAAGGATTTTATCAAGGGCTTTCATAATAAACTCATTTGATGACCAATCCGCAAAGTCCATTAAATTATCCCGGATTGTCCCGGGAACCAGTTCAGGTTCCTGGGGTAACATACTGCATGTTTCACGCCATGAAGCAGTTTTTATGTCGACATTTTGACCGTCCAGCAGTAATTCTCCCGCGGCAATTTCCTGCATACACGCTATTGATTTTAGCAGCGTAGATTTTCCGCTTCCGTTAGGTCCTACAAAACACAGTATAGATTCGTTTGTCGCCAATATATCGGGATAAACGATTTTATCGTTGTCACCGACAGTTGCAACCCAGTTTTTTAGTTCCAAATTACTCCGCACATCAAACTGCTTGATTTTTTCGTTGGAGGCAGAAGGCGGCTTCTCGAGCATATCGGCTATACGCTGAACGGATATAATGCTGTCCTGGTTCCACGTCAAAACACCGGTGAGCCTATCAAGCGGTCCTCGCAGGCGTACAAGGTACAACACTATTACTATGGCAAGGCTCATGTTTCCGGCAGATATTGCGGCAATAGTTGCACCATACGGAATAACCGATGCGATAATTCTGAGCAAGCCATTCAGTATTACGTTCCAAAGCCCTTGTTTTGCTATGGCTTGCTGAAGTTGTTCTACGGAAGGCGCAGTTTTCTTTAACCACCAGTTCAAAAGGGTTGGTCTCGACAAGTCATATTTCAACGCTACACTGTCCCTTACAGTTCTCCCAATTTTTTCATGCGCTTGAGCAGAATTTTTGGAAGTGCGCATTGCCTTCACAAATAAAGGGATCGCAGCAAAAGTCCAAATCACAATGCCGACTATTGCAATATGTCCTGCGGCAAGATTGGCTTTGTATGTTGCGACCATCGCGATAACGATAGACCCAATGGCCCCCAGTGGGTTGGAAATCGCATCTTTAAGGAAATAGGTAACATCCGACTTAAGCAGCCAACGCTGTACCGCTGTCGAAGCGTCCAACTTTTTGTCGAAAGAGCTTGAGAGCGACGTTTCGATCGTTTGTGGTGTCAACCTTTTATTTAAAGAAAGGTGAATCCATGTATGGGTCCACGATTCGAACATATCCACTATCCCCTGTACTAAAACAGTAATTACAAGCAGTATAAAGCACCACAAAACAGTCGAATCTTGCTTGTAAAGCCAATCTTTTATGAAGACCGGCAACGAAATTCCCTCCGAATCTGATTGCCCAACCTGCGCTGCTGCAATTCCAATGATTGACGACGACCATACATAAAATTGTGACACCAACCATTGCGCCACAACCGATAGGACAATCGGCAACCAAACAAATCTGAGCAGTTTAATGACCCAAATCAAACCGTTTTTCTTTGGCATTTCTACAGTCATATACTTATTTGCCAAACTTATATTCTTCATGTCCTCAAGACGCTCCTTTACCATGTTGTTTGCAGTCAACGAAATCGCCTTCGTAACTAATACCGTCTGGGTATATCATTTTCTCTTTGCCGTGGGGTTCTCCATTAACAAGTTCACCTTCGTATACAACACCGTCAGGAAGTCTGCTAAGCCCTTTGATCTTTTTTGATTAAAAGCCTCAGAAATTATGGAAATTTTCTTGTTTTTATCTGCGTCCGCGAACCGAATATTCAATGTGAGCTTTGTGATATCCATCCTGGTACGTATCCAAAAAGACGCACCTATTGTATTCCGAGTCGAAATATGGACACATGATATACCTCCGCCATTTATATAACTTCTATTTTTCTGCCCAATGGACAGGATCGCCCTACGGGCGATATGCAAAACAATGAAAACTTCAGTGTAAAGGATTAGTCACTACTTACAAACGACAAGGTTGCTATGGTGTAAGTCAAGTCAATACGCACCCCCCGGTGCAGGGTTGCCTTTAACCCAATCACCTTCGTAGGCTACTGTGCCGTCAGGATAAGTCATTTTCCCTTTGCCGTGCTGTATACCATCAAACCAATCGCCTTCGTAAATCATGCCGTCTGGGGTAGTCATTTTCCCTCTGCCTTGCTGTTTGCTATTAACCCAATCGCCATCGTAAATAAGGCCATAAGACCATGTCATTTTCCCTTTGCCGTGCGGTTGACCATTAACCCAATCGCCTTCATATATATGACCGCTTGGTGAAACTACTCTTTTTCTCTCAGTGAAACCCATAAAAATCTCCTTTGGCGTTTAATGTCCGCGAAGGCTTCTATTTTCTGCCCAACGGACAGGATCGCCCAACGGGCTATTTTCAAGTTTTTATCAGGATTTTTACATGGCTATACAGCGATTTGTTTATAACTTACTAAGTGATACAGACCAAAAAATTCAGGCTTCACACACCTCCCTTACCCCTGTTTTTCCTCCACATTCCGCGTAGAGTTGTCTTTAGGCATCATTGCGGGATCAGTTTTTAGCTTGGCAAAAAGCAGACCTTGCAAAACTCCAAAAACATTCTCCTGCTCTTTTCCGTCAAGCTGGGAAAAGCCGGAACATAATTGCTCAGTCTTTTCAATCCTACTGATACGCATAGCAATATTTTATTACGCTTTATTGAATATTGCAATACTCATATTAAAAAAATATATTGCTATGCGTAGCTTCATTTAGTTAACTTATGCTAAACTTATATTGATGAGTGTAAGCCAGCGCATCAAAGAAGCGCGCAAAGCACTGAAAATGTCCCAACTTGACTTTGCCAGGGCTATGTGCATTTCAAATAGTTATCTTGCCGACATAGAAAATGATTACCGCAAAGCGAATGACAGAGTTGTGAAACTTGCCTCCATGATCTTTGGAATTAGCGAAAACTGGCTAAAAAACGGCGAAGGAGAAATGTTTTACAAGAGTTCCGATGAAAAGATTACCAGATTAGTCAGCATATTCAATGAATTACCAGCCGATTTTCAGGACTTTGTATTGCTTCATATAGAGCGATTGCTGAAGTTACGGGAAAATCAGGAAAAGCCGCCATCCAGGGAGAAAACACATGAAAAATAGGCGAAAAATCTCTTGACAATAATGGAACTAAAAAGCGCGTAGCGCCTGCATCGCCGTATCTCACATCTGGTTAATGGCCTCTGCCGGAAGGCCGGTGATTGTTTGTATCTGTTCGGTGGAAATGCCTGCTTCCTTCATCTTTCGGGCAATCGTGAACCTTTCCTCTGATTTGCCTTCAGCTTTGCCTTCAGCTTTGCCTTCAGCTTTGCCTTCAGCTTTGCCTTCAGCTTTGCCCTCGTTCCGCGCATGGCGCAGCGCCGAAGCCTCGTTGTGCCGGGCCAGTTCGTACAGCCGCTGCCTCTCCCTAAACTCGCTGTCCACAGTTATCTGATGATACGCCTGTATCGCCTCTTCCATCGCCGGTACCTCCATTGCCTCTATCTTTGCCAATTCCTCTTCCGTGTCCGCCTTGAACAGCGCCAGCCACAATAACCTCATATCGCCTGCCGTTACCTCTTTGGGCAGTTTGCACAGCTCATAGAAATACAGGCCCATTTTGTCGGTCAGCGGCGTGTGCCGCGTCGCTTCAAGTGCGCGAAACTCGGAATAATACTCCTTACACTCAAACAGGTTGAAGTTGATTATGCTGATTATTACGGTCCGGGGCAAATCCAGGTAATCGCCGCCCGCAGGCAGTGCGCTGGAATACACCCTGGCCCAGTTGAACAGCACCCGCTCGGGGTAGTCCCCTTCGTCCCTCACCTGTATCTCCAAATCCACCCGCTGCCCGTTGACCGTCATGTTTATGTCAAGCCTGCAAAACTTGTCGCCCAGGCTTTCAGGCGGCATCTCGGGGTTGG